>OFHG01000016.1_pt1 | contig 84974 bp, 74 predicted proteins | sample 1521931 | NCBI WGS metagenome assembly OFHG01 (sample SAMEA2468438, study PRJEB22500) | soil metagenome | biome: Glassland; feature: Farmland; material: Clay | place: Australia | collected 2013-01-31 | depth 0.55 m
ATCACCACGCGATGTTACATGGTATAGCGCTCCAGGAAACTCTATTCGTAGCGGTCTTGCCATATCAGACATCCTGTCTAGAACATACCCAATGTTACGATGCGAGAACTGACCCTATTGGGCTATTCGCGCCTCGGCTATCTCTCGCCCGAGACATCCGAGCTACGGCATGTGGCTTAACTGAGTGTCCGATAAATCGGGGCAGGATCACAGTGTATTAAACGCAAGACCTGACCCTCAGTGTAATACCCATCCGAAAGGCAAAACGCAAGACCTGACCCTCAGTGTAATACCCATCTGGTTCTTCTCGCTCATTCCCTTTAGTTTGGGCATGACGAAATCCCTCTGTGCTCTTAAAAGCCGATGCTATCGAAAGCAATGCTCCTTCAAACCGACTAGCAATAGCAGTCTTTGTTTCCTTAGGACGTTTCTTTCTAGATAACCTCTGCTCCATATTTTCAACCTTTATTACGCGCACATTCCATAATATATCTTCGTGTTTTCACCAAAGCTCATTGACCACGACTTAATCATTCCGCCCCATTTTTCTTTCCCATATCAATTTTCTACTAGACTCATCGCTTCTTTTGATGTTTTGAGTATTTCTGTTTTGCTCGCCTGAGAAGGCCGTGATCTGTTGTTATATCACGAATAATCGTGTCAACAGCCAGTTCAGAATAATAGTGGTATTCAGGGTCGACATTCTTGTAGTGGAATTTATTATTTTCACGCTTCCATCCATAATGGTCGGCCATAGCCAAAAAGCAGTTAGATCCAAATTTATGAACACCCGTCTTTGAATCTCGAGTTACTAAGATAGTTTTAAGCAACTCCGGCGACAAAACCAAACTCAACCGCCTATTTATTTCATCTGAAGCATCTTTTGTCTTGAAAGGATGAGTTTTACTTCTATCTACGGGTTTTTCTACGATCACCGCGTCCTTAAGAGCTTTAATTCCCTCCTCAGCCCGAGATACGGCCAGATATTTTCCTCCACCATCATCTCGGGCAAAAACCAATTTAATATCAAGTGGTATGGCATACTTTATATCGTTAACTTCTTTAATTTCAGACTCTAACGTTTTCGCCAAATCGAATATATCGGATCCAGCCCTATTTCCGTACTCACTCATCAAACGAACAACATCAGGGTCACGAAAGTCACCAACCAAAGTCATCAAGCCACCACCAGCGCTATCAATGAATGGTTGTTCCGCAAACAACTCAAACTCTTCGGCATAATTTAGTACACCAGACTGAAAAACTCTGGAAATCAGCAGCTGAAGTTCAGGCATCAAGAGATGTGTAGCTTTGTCTCTGTAATACTTTATTCTCTCTAAATTTCTCCGTTTTGCATCTTTACCCTCATACATCTTCTCTAGAGCCTTCCTGAGAGAAATTGTCTCCTTTTGACGACCTTTGATTTCTTGATCTTCAAATATCGAGTCTTCACCGTCACGTTCAATAAGAACTGCCTTAAGAAGCTGTTCCCATGCGGTACAAAACAGAAGCACAAATGCATCAAGACGATTTTCCAATGATGGTCGATTGTATAGTTCAAGTGCTAGAATCATATTCTCGCGAGATTTTTTAAGTAACGATCTAGCTAGATAAGACTTGCAATTATGTCCAAGCTCACGCCTGTGCTTACTTTGTGACAGGTGCTTTGAAAACGTTTCCACAGTGTACTTTCGTACGCCAGATACTTTGTATGCTCCGTCCTCTGTCTTTGTCAGGAACGACAACTGCCCTTTCGTTAGATAAGTGACAAAGGAAGACTCTTTCCAAGCGGTCTTTGCGATAATTTCCTGTTTTGTTACAGACTTTCCCTGCAACTCCGCGCGCAGTAGCAATTCATATAGTTTTTTGTGCGCATTTCTAACCATTCACTGCCTTCCGTAAATATGCAATGGTTGTAGTAATTGGACAGATCAGCAACTATTAGCGTTTCTATATTCTGGCAATGATGTGTCCACAAACGTGGCCTGGACTATTTGTACATAAAAAACGGCACCCCTTCCGGAAGCGCCGTTTCTTTTTACACCCAACTCGTCCATAAACACAAATCCTGTGTGGTTGTTTCTGTTGACCTTAGCTGATTGCGGGAGGAGAGGGAAGTAGATTGATTGTGTAGGTGTGGTGACGGAAGTAAAGGCTTTTGACCCCCTCACCCCTACCCTCTCCCTGGGGGAGAGGGGGCTAAAGGCGGTGGGGGCAGAGAGGGAAATGTGAAGCTTATGTTGTCTGCTTCGCTTTGCTTCTACGCAACCGCGACAACAACCTTCTGGCGAGATCACCAAACAGTTCCGTCTGCGTCGGATGCGGATGAATCGCCTCCCCCACCTGATCCAGCGTCATGACGCCGCTGACCATCATCACCGCTTCGCCGATCAGCGTGTCGGTGTGGTCGGCCAGCAGGTGCACGCCGATGATCTTGTGCGTCGCCTTGTCGGCAACGATCTTGATCAGGCCGTGGGTCTCGCCGGTGATCATCGCCTTGGCGTCGATGTTCATCGGCACCTTCACTTCGGCGGCGTCGATGCCGCGCGCCTGGGCCTGCTCCATTGAGAGGCCGACGAAACCGGCTTCTGGGCGGGTGAAGATCACGCCGGAGTCCTTCGCCTCGTCGTAGACCATCTCCTCGCCGAGGATCGTCGCGGCGGCGACGCGGCCCTGCTGGCCGGCAGTGTGGGCCAGCATGTAGCCGCCGATGACGTCGCCGACTGCGAAGATGTGCGGCACGCTGGTGCGGCAGCGCTTGTCGGCCTTGATCACGCCGTTCTCCACCGCGACGCCGGCGTTTTCCAGCTTGAGCGGTGCCAGCACCGGGCGCTTGCCGGTGGCCATCAGCACGTAGTCGCACTTGAAGTTCTTCTTGCCCTCGGCGGTTTCGTAGCTCAACGTCATCGCGCCGGGCGTGCCCTTGATGCCGGTGGTCGCCGCATTGGTGACGATGGTGAGGCGCGGGTCGTTCTCCAGCACGCCGATCAGCGTCTTGGCGATCTCCGGCTCCACCTCGGCGAGGACGCGCTCGTGGCGCTCCAGCAGCACGACCTGGGTGCCGAAGTCCTGGAAGATCTGCGCCATCTCCATGCCGATGGCGCCACCGCCGACCACGCCGAGTTTCTTCGGCACCTTATCCAATTTCCAGACGGTATCGGAGGTGAGCACGCCGCCCGCGTCCAGCCCTTCCTGCACGCCGGGGATCGGCGGCACGAACGGCGGCGCACCGGTGGCGATGACGGCACAGCCGAAGGTGATGTGGCGGCCTTCGGAGTCGTCGCCCTTGCGCGCACGGCCGTGCGGGTCGGTGCCGTTGCCGGAGGTGTCGACGAAGAGGCGGTGTTCGGTCTCGAACCAGGCGTAGCCCTGGATCACCTCGACGCGCACGCCCTTGTCGGTGTTGAGCGCCATCTTGCCGCGCTCTTCCAGCACACCGCGGCGATGCTGTTCCAGTTTTCCCCAGTCGAGCTTCGCCTTGTTGGTGCCGGTGACGCCGAGCAGTTCGTCGTGGGCGCGGTCGCGCATGCGATCGGCCGCCGCCCGCCACGCCTTGGACGGGATGCAGCCGCGCCACAGGCACTCGCCGCCGGGCAGCGGCGCGTCGTTGATCATGGCGACCTTGATGCCGTGGCCGGCGAGATCGCGCGCGCAATCCTCGCCGCCGGGGCCGCCGCCGATCACCACCACGTCGTAATCCCAGGCGCCGGCAGGAATGGCCGGGCCCATCGGACCCATCCACTCCTCCGGCTGTTCGATCTTCGCCTTCAGGGTGTTGAGGAACAGCGCCACCTCGGCGCCGTTGACCACGCGGTGATCGGCGGTGACCGTGAGCGGCATGCCGTCGGGCCCGGCGGCGGCGATGGCGAGGATCGCGGCGGTGCCGGGGGTGGGGATGGCGTCGAAGTAACTGACGCCGAGCATGCCCATGTTGGAGACCATGAAGGTGGGGTTGGCGTACTCCTCGGGGGCGAGGCGGCGCTTGCGGGCGCGATCGACCAGGCCGGTCCACGCCTCGTGCAGTTCCTCCAGGGTGCGCGACTCGCAGTGGCGCAGCACCGGCACCACCAGCCCGCCGCCCTCGGCGGAGACGGCCATGCCGATGTCGATCTGGTCGCGCTCCACCAGCTTGTCCACCGGCTGGTAGGCCCAGTTGATGTTGGGATGATTCCCGATCGCCTCGGCGCAGGCCTTGGCGATGGCCACCGTGACCGACACGCCCTTCTGCTTCGCCGCCTTGAGCAGCGCCTCGGGTCTGGCGTTGATGGTGACGCGGAAGGTGGGCATGGTGAGCGAGGCGGTCATGGAGTGAGTGACCGCTTTCTCCATGGCCGTCATCGGCCGGCCGTGGCCGGGCACCTGGATCTCCGGCAAGGTGTAGGCCGGCACCGCGGGGGCGACCTCGGTGGGCCGCTCCACCGGCTGGGCGCGGCGCACGTCCTCGGCGGTGATCTCGCCGTTGGGGCCGGTGCCCTTGAGGTTGTTCAGGTTGACGTAGAGGGTCGCGGCCAGCTTGCGCGCCAGCGGCGTCGCCGCCTTGTTGGACGGACGCGCGGCGGGCTCGCCGTGGACCACCGCCACCGTCGGTGCAGGTTCGCCGCTCACCGGCGCAGCGACGGGCGCATGCTCCAGCTTCGGTTTCGGCGCGGCGCTGACCAGCGCCGACTCGCTCACCACCTGCTCCGGTTGCTCCACCAGATAGGCCATGGGACTGCCGACGTGGACCGTGCTGTCCACCGCCGCCATCGGCCCGGAGAGATAACCGTCGCGGAACACCTCCACGTCCATGATCGCCTTGTCGGTCTCGACGGTGGCCACCACATCGCCGCGGCTGATCTTCGCGCCCGGCTGCTTCTCCCAACTCACCACCACGCCTTCGGTCATGGTGTCGGAGAGCTGCGGCATCTTGATCACGTGGACCGTGCCTTCCGGCTCGCCCTCCTCCTTGCCGGAGGGACCGTGTTCCAGCTCCACCTTGCGCGGCACGTCGTGGGCCGACGGCGGCGGCGCCTCGCCCACCTCGCCGTGACGCTCCACCTCCTCGGCGCTCGCCACCAGATAGCCGATGGGCTCGCCGACATGGACGGTGGAATCCACCGAGGCCATCGGCCCCGAGAGGTAACCGTCGCGGAACACCTCCACGTCCATGATCGCCTTGTCGGTCTCCACCGTGGCGACGATGTCGCCGCGCGAAACCTGGTCACCGATCTTCTTCTCCCAACTGACGATGACGCCCTCGGTCATCGTGTCGGAGAGCTGCGGCATTTTTATGATGTACGGTTCGGCCATGTATTCAGTTCCGGGTTGCAATCTTAATTTTGCTCTCCCTCTCCCTCAGGGAGAGGGTCGGGGTGAGGGGATTCAATCAACGCCATTCGTATCCGTTCCAACACACTCTGCGTTTCGTTCAGAACCTCATGGTTCCAGAAACGCACCACGCGATACCCCATGGCGGCAAGCCGTGCGCTGCGTTCAGCATCGTAGTTCCTTTGCCCATCATGCTGTCCGCCATCCGCTTCGATAATCAGTTTGGCTTCGACGCATGCTAAATCGACGATGTACGGTTCGATCACCACCTGGCGCCGGAATTTGTAACCCTCCAGCCGGCGGCCACGGAGATGCCGCCAGAGTAACAGTTCAGCGTCTGTTGATTGCCGACGCAGAGCTTTGGCTCTTGCGCTTAGTGCTTTTGATCCCCTCACCCTGGCCCTCTCCCTGAGGGAGAGGGGACTCTCCGTTTTTTCCATCGCCAGACTCCTTGGCCTTTTGTCTCACATCAAGATCGATCAATACACCTAATCGCAAGGCATAAACTCGTTACACAATCTCCATCGAAGCGGCCACTCCCTCTCCCCCAGGGAGAGGGCTGGGGTGAGGGGACTTAATTACCCCCCTCATCCTGGCCTTCTCCCTAAGGGAGAAGGGACTCCTCGTTTCTCTGAGTCTCTGCGGTGAATAAATTTTTGTTCCTATTTCCCGAACATCTTCAACACAGCAGCAACGACGTCCTTGGCGTTTGGGATCGAGGCCTTTTCCAGGGTGTGGTTGAAGGGCGTCGGCACATGTTTGGCCGAGACCCGCACCGGGGCGGCGTCGAGGTCGAAGAAGCACTCCTCGTTGATGATCGCCATCACTTCCGAGCCGACACCGACCGGCGCCTCCGCCTCTTCCACGATCACCGCGCGGTGGGTGTTGCCCACCGATTCGCGGATGCCGGCGCGGTCCAGCGGCGCCAGGGAGTAGAGGTCGACCACTTCAGCTTCGATACCGTGTTGCTTGGAGAGGATCTCCGCCGCCTGCATGCACCAGTGCAACGAGATGTTGTAGCCTAACAGCGTCACGTCGCGGCCCTGGCGTGTCACTTCCGAGCCTTCCAGCGGATGGAAGTATTCGCCGTCGGGCACTTCGCCCTTCATGTTGTACATCAGTTCGTGTTCGTTGATGAACACCGGGTCGTTGCAGCGCACCGCGCTCTTCAGCAGACCGTAGGCCTGCTTCGGATTGGACGGCGTGACCACGCGCAGGCCGGCGACGCCCATGAACACCTTCTCCATGCGCGCCGAGTGCTGCGCGCCGAGCTGGTGGGCGGTGCCGCCGGGGGAGCGGATCACCACCGGCGCGGTGAGCTGGCCGCCGGACATGTAGCGCACTTTGGCGGCGGAGTTGAAGATCTGGTCCATCGCCAGCCAGGCGAAGTTGACCGACATCAGCTCGATGATCGGCCGCACCCCGAGGAACGAGGCGCCGATGCCGATGCCGGTGAAACTGTTCTCGGAGATCGGTGTGTCGATGACGCGCTCCGGGCCGTACTTGTCCCACAGCCCCTTGGTCGCTTTGTAGGTGCCGCCGGCGACGCCGATATCCTCGCCCATGCAGATCACCAGGGGATCGCGGGCCATCTCTTCGTCGTGGGCGCGGCGCAGCGCTTCCCAATACATTATCTCGGCCATCAGTGGGCCCCTCCCATACCCTGAGGGTTTACATATGGATCATTTTCCGCCAATACGTACTTCTCCAGCTCTTCGAGCTTCGGCTCGGGGGCGTTCTCGGCGTAGGGGATGATCTCGTTTTCAAGCTCGTCGTGGATCGCCTGATTCATGGCGGTGAAGTCGTCCGGGGTCAGCTCGCCTGCATTGATCAGGCGGTCACGCAGGATGTTGATGGGGTCGCGCTTGGCCCACTCCTCCACCTCCTCCTTGGCGCGGTAGGCGCCGGAATCGGACATGGAGTGGCCGCGGTAGCGGTAGGTGCACAACTCCAGGAAGAACGGTCCCTTGCCCGAGCGCACGTGCTCCACCGCGATCTGCGCCGCGGCATGCACCGTCTCCACATCCTGGCCGTCGGTCTGCTCCGAGGCGATGCCGTAGCCGCAGGTGCGCTTGTATTGATCATGCACGGCGGTGGAACGGGCGATGGAGGTGCCGATGCCGTAGAGGTTGTTTTCGCACACAAACAGGATCGGCAGCTGCCACAGCGCAGCCATGTTGAGGGTTTCGTGGAAGGTGCCCTGGTTGTTGGCGGCGTCGCCGAGGAAGCAGATGGCGATCTCGTCGCCGCCCTTGAGCTTGATCGCCTTGGCCATGCCGGCCGCCAGCGGGAACGGCCCGCCGACCAGCGCGTAGCCGCCCATGAAATGGTGTTCGACGTCGAAGATGTGCATCGAGCCGCCGCGCCCCTTGCTGCAGCCGCTCTCCTTGGCATAGAGCTCGGCCATCACGGCCTTGGGATCGGCGCCGCACTTGATGGCGTGGATATGGTCGCGGTAGCCGGTGATGACGTAATCGTGGCCCGGACGGGCAGCCTCCATCACCCCGTGGACACAGGCCTCCTGGCCGGGATAAAGGTGCAGGAATCCGCCGATCTTGCGTTCGACATAGGCCTCGTAGCAACGCTCCTCAAAGCGCCGCGCAAACAACATCTCGCGCAGCACGCGTTTCTTATCTGCGGCGTTCATGGTACTCCCTATACTGTTATTGTCTCCCGCCCGTCCCGGCGGGCCGCAACGGGAGCTGAAGATGGGTTTCTCGTAGCCTCCGCCGCCGTTCCCCCGGACGCAAGCGTCCGGCCTCCGCCGGCAAATGAACCGCTCGGCGACGGCGGTGAAGTTGATACCCTTGATACAGAATTTGGGTATCATCAGCGTTTTACAATATCCGGTCAAGCTGACGGCGGTGTCGGCACCCCGGAAATAACATTATGAAAAATAAGCCAAATTAACATTTTGACGGTGACAGCAAGCCGGCAACGGCCGATTCTTCGCCCCTCCCGCCGCAGCCCCGGGGCGGCGCTCGCCCGTCACGATTGACGTTCACCCCGCACCGCAGTCGGTTATACTGCTTCGCTGAACCGACCCGACAGTGCTTCTTTGATAATGAGAACACCGACGTCATGGAAGAACTAAGACCGATCGCAGAACAGTGGTTGAAGGCCGTGGCCTACACCGTGGCCACCAATGACATTGTGGCCCATCTCGATCTGTTTTCGCGGCGTCTGAAGGTCGTCGGCATCAGCCCGCACGGCTTTCTGCAACACGATGAGTGGACGGAGCGGCGGCGCAACGACATGGAGACGCGGCGGCTGCTGCGCATCAGCCATGAAAAGCTCAAATTGATTTCGCACAGCCGGCGGCGGCTGACGTTCCAAATCGAAGAGACGCTCAAGAGCACACGCGGCGAAGGCTACGTGCTCGACAAGGAGGTCATGCTGGAACAGGAGCTGGATGATCAGTGGCGGGCCGTATCGGAAAACATCAGCAGCGTGCGTCCGATCCGCTCGGCCCGGCATGACACAGCGGCCCCCCGCTCCCATCAGCCGACCGACGGGTCGGCACTGCTTTGATAGTATCCCGTGGGAGCCCGGCTGCGCCGGGCGATAGCTCCGGCTTCGGCCATCGCCCGATGAATCGGGCTCCCACGGGCGGCCGCTCCTGCGCATTTCGTGGGAGCCTGGCTGCGCCGGGCGATAGCTCCGGATTCGGCCATCGCCCGATGAATCGGGCTCCCACGGGCGGCCACTCCTACGTATTTCGTGGGAGCCCGGCTCTGCCGGGCGATAGCTCCGGATTCGGCCATCGCCCGATGAATCGGGCTCCTACGGGAGGCCGCTCCTGCGCATTTCGTGGGAGCCCGGCTGCGCCGGGCGATAGCTCCGGATTCGGCCATCGCCCGATGAATCGGGCTCCTACGGGAGGCCACTCTTGCGCATTTCGTGGGAGCCCGGCTGCGCCGGGCGATAGCTCCGGATTCGGCCATCGCCCGATGAATCGGGCTCCTACGGGAGGTACTGCTTAAGTCCCGGACAGCGTGCATCAGTAAGAGCCCTGTCGGATTTGAAGTTTTGAGATAGACACCAGATGACGAACGAACGCCACTACCGCATCGAACACGACAGCATGGGCGAGGTGAAAGTCCCCGCCGACGCCCTTTACGGCGCCCAGACCCAACGCGCCGTCGATAACTTCCCTATCTCCGGCCAGCCGCTGCCGCGCCCGCTGATCCGCGCCCTGGGCCTGATCAAGGCCGCCTGCGCCGAGGTCAATCGCGACCTGGGGCTGCTCGACGGCAAGATCGCAGAAGCGGTCATCGCCGCGGCGCTGGATGTGGCCGACGCTCGCCACGACGACCAGTTCCCCATCGACATCTTCCAGACCGGCTCCGGAACCTCGTCGAACATGAACGCCAACGAGGTGATCGCCGCCCTCGCCGGCAAGCGCTTCGGCGCCAGGGTGCATCCCAACGACCACGTCAATATGAGCCAGAGCTCCAACGACGTGTTTCCCAGCGCCATTCACGTCGCCGCCTGCCTGGAGCTGGAGGAGCGGTTGCTGCCGGCGCTGGAACATCTGGCCGTCGCCACCGAACAGCGCGCCGCTGAATTGAAGGATGTGGTGAAGACCGGCCGCACCCACCTGATGGACGCCATGCCGGTCACCTTCGGCCAGGAGATCTCCGGCTGGGCGGCCCAGCTGCGCCACGGTATCGAGCGCATCCACGCTGCTCTGCCACGAGTGCGCGCCATCGTGCAGGGCGGTACCGCAGTGGGCACCGGCATCAACGCACCGGCCGATTTCGGCCCGCGCGTCGCCGCGGCGCTGGCGCGCCAGAGCGGCATCGCCTTTGCCAGCATGGACAACTACTTCGAGGGGCTCGCCAGCCAGGACGCGGCGGTGGAGATGAGCGGCCAGCTCAAGACCGTCGCCGTCAGCCTGATGAAGATCGCCAACGACCTGCGTTGGATGAACTCCGGCCCGCTGGCCGGCATCGCCGACATCCGTTTGCAGGATCTGCAGCCGGGCAGCTCGATCATGCCGGGCAAGGTGAATCCGGTGATCCCCGAAGCGGTGATGATGGTCTGCGCCCAGGTGATGGGCAACGACACCGCGATCACCGTCGGCGGCCAGCACGGCAACTTCCAGCTCAACGTGATGCTGCCCATGATTGGCCGCAACCTGATGGAGAGCATCCACCTGCTCACCGGCGCCTGCCGCGTACTGGCCGACAAGGCGATGGCCAGCTTCAGCGTGAACGCCGAGGGCGTACAGGCGGCGCTGAGCCGCAACCCGATCCTGGTGACAGCGCTGAACCGCGTCATCGGCTACGAAAAGGGGGCGGCCATCGCCAAGCGCGCCTACAGGGAAAACCGCCCGATCATCGACGTCGCCCGCGACGAGACCGGCATGAGCGAAGAGGAGCTACGCCAGCTGCTCGACCCAGCCCGGCTGACGCGCGGCGGGGTCGGGGGCTAGCAACCGTTTATTGAGCACCCCGCACAGCGTCTGTCTGGAGCGGCTCCGCCGCGAACCCTGACGCTCCTGACCGTTGTATGTACTCCGCGGCACCCGACCGCATCGCGGCCTGCACGCCTGTGCCGGCCCACCATTCCGCCTTTCACACCGTTGCGCCGACGTTTTGCCGCGATCTTCGCAGAACTTGCGCCGGAGTCCGGCGGGAATTCGCATGGCTATTGCCGAAGAATACGGTTACCGTTTACCCGTAACCTGTTAACATGCTGTTAATCTCCAATAAAAAGAAGATGTAAGGAGTACACATCATGCCAGTCATGCCAACTACGTTTGCCTCCGGCGCCCGGGGCGCGGCCTTCCAAATGGGGGCCGCGGCATATCCATCCATCGGTTCCGCATCCTGTTGAGCCGCCATCCCCGGCAACGTGTTCGGAAGGAGTCGACACATGCTAAAACGCATCCCCGTCCATCGCCTGCGTCCCGGTCTGTACGTCCATGATCTCAACTGCGACTGGCTCGATCACTCATTCGCCCGTAACCGCTTCCTGATCAAGGATCAGGCGACCGTCGAGCGCATCCGGGCGCTCGGCGTCGAGGAGGTGTGGGTGGACACGAGCAAGAGCACTGTCCGGCTGGATGACGAAACATCCGCGCCGGCGATCCGCAGCGTACCGCGGACCGCTGCCGCGCCGACGAAGAAAAAACATTCGCTTGCCGAAGAGAAGCAGTACCTGTTGCAGCTGCGCGAAGAGGCGGCACAGACCATCGAGGCGGCCATGGAGCGCTGCCGTCTGGGCAAACCCATCGAATTGCGCGAAGTCGTACCCATCGTGGACGACTTGATCGATTCACTGGAGCGCCAACCGCACGCGCTGATCGGCCTGTGCCGGTTGCGCAACAGGGACCGCTACACCTTCGAACATTCGATCAGCGTCGGTATCCTGGCCTCTGCGCTCGGCCGATCGCTGGCATTGCCGCGCGCCGTGCTGCGCGAGCTGGCCCTCGGCGGGCTGCTGCACGACGTGGGCAAATCACGCACCCCGCTGCGCATCCTCAACAAGCCCGATCGTCTGACCGAGGCGGAATTCTCTATCATCAAACGCCATGTGGAACACGGCGAAGCCATTGCCTCCCCCATCGAAGGGCTGACGTCGGAGGTGCTGGCGGCCATCGCCCAGCACCACGAACGACTGGACGGTTCCGGCTATCCGCGCCGGCTGAAAGGTGCACAGATCAGTTTGGCCGGACGCATCATTGCGGTGTGCGACGTCTACGACGCGATGACCGCCGACCGCTGCTATCGCGCCGGGGAAGAGCCCACCAAGGTGATGCGGATGCTGTTGGAAGGATGCGATACCCGCTTCGACACGGCCTCCGTACACCACCTGATCCGCTGCATCGGTATCTACCCCATCGGGGCACTGGTGAGCATGGCCAGCGGCCATCTGGGCATGGTGATGCGGCCAGGCGAGAAAGGGCTGCTCTATCCGGTGGTACGGGTGTTTTACGATATCGGGCGCCGGCTCCATTTGGATCATCACGACGTCGATCTGTCGCACGCCGCCGAACAGCAGATCGTCGGCTACGAAGCGGCCGAGCGCTGGGATCTTGACCCCGAGTTGATGCCGCAGTTGGAATAGCGGGCGGAGTGCAACCCTTATCGCGGCGGAGCCGCTCCTACGGGATACCTGCCTGGTAGGAGCGCCTGTGGCGCGATGCGGTTTGTCGACTTTATCGCGGCCGAGCGGCTCCTACGGAACGGGCGGTTCAATGCATGCCGATGAGCTGCTTGGCGACGACGTCGTGGTTGAGCCACAGCACCGGGCCGTGGGGCGCCGACGCCTCGCGGAAGATCAGCGGCCCGGTGCTTTCCAGCACCAGCGCGCTGAGATAGTCGGTGATCAGCGCCTTGCGATCCTTGTGCAGGCCGGTGATCTCCTCCGACGTCCCCACCATCACTTCGGCCAGCTCGGCGGTATTGTCCATCGGCCACGCCGCGTAGTTACGGAACGAGGCGATGGTGGAGTTGGCGTTGTAGTCTGCAATCTGGTCGAGGATGTCGCGCAGCGACACGCCGTCGTTGAGCAGCGACTCACACTGCTTCCACTGCTCGTAGGCCCAGCCGCCGTCGCCCTCTTTCATCAGCGCCTCGAGCAACGGGAACAGCGACAGCTCTACGCCGACAAAGATGTCGCTCGAATTGGTACGGATCTCGGGACAGTTGAACACGGTGGCCTTGATCCCCTGCCCCCACGCCGCCTCGGCGTGGTCTTCCAACCGCATCTTGGCGTAGCCCTGGGTGTAGTTGGTGTAGGTCTGCCACTGGTATTCGCCGCCGATCAGGATCTCGGTACCGTGGTAGCCGTAGGCGGTGTAGCGCGTCTCGCCACCGTTCCTGGCCAGCCGCTCGCGGATGCCGCTGCTGGCCTCGATCAGGTACTGGAAGGTGTTGGCCGTGACCTCGTCGAAGTTCATCAGGATCATCTTGCCCAGGTCGCTGTCGAGCAGCGCGCGGGACGGCATGAAACGTTCGCCGCGTCCCTTGTAGATGCGGTTGGCAATGGCCAGGAATACCTTGGTCTTGGGGATGCCGCCGGCCATGGTGTGGGCGAAAAAGAGGTTGGCTCCGTCGGGAATGAGCTTGTCCAGTTCGGCCATCGCCTGGGCCGTGGAGGACTTGAAGCGGGCCACGCCCACTTCGCGGCAGCGTTCGATCTGCGCCCAGTCCAGCCGGGCCTCCTGCCAGTTGTTGAGCTTGAGACCGGCCAGCAGGTCGGTCGGGTTCGGCGTCCCCTCCGGGGCGTCGAGGTCGAAACCGGCCATCAGCGGCACATTGACGATGCGCCCACCCAGGTTGGCTTCGGCCTCTTTCAGCTCCGCGTCGGTGAGCGGACGCAGCTTGTGGTTCTCGTCACGCCGGCCAACGGTGACGCCGAGGATGGTCATACCCGCCTTGCGGGCCTCGTCGAGCAGGCCGTTGACGTAACCGCGGCCGAACAGCTCGCCGAACAGGACGAACACGTCGCCCGCACGGAAAATGTTTTTGTCAGGAATCTCTCGAAGCGGTGTAAGTGCAGACATAGCGAACCCGATCTTTCTCTATTTCGTTATATGGGCGGTCAATCCTTAGCGCCTCCGACCGCCTTGGGCGAAGCACGATTGTACCGTACAAAGCCACCGTTTGACTTGTGGCATACGATTATCTGTGACCGTTTCATCACAACAGGGTTCTATTGTCGATGTGCCAGCCTGCCGAGTCGCTGCACGCCGTCGGCCAGGGCGGTGCCGTCGGCCTGGCCGCAACTGATACGGATGTGGTGACGGTAATCGCCGCGCGGCGAGAAGATCACGCCGGGCGTCACGGCGATACGTTCGCGCAGCGCCGCCTCGTGCAGCTGCACGCCGTCGACGTGGGGCCGCAGTTCCACCCACAGCACGAAACCGCCCTGCGGCTGAGTCACCAGGGTGCCGTCCGGAAAGTGTTCCAGGATCAGGCGGCGCAGCTGTTCGCTGCGCTGTTGATAGGTGCGCGCCGCCTGCCGCACCACCCGTTCGTAGCCACCGTGGCGCAGATAGTTGGCCAGGGTGAGCTGCGGCAGGCCGGCGGTGGCCATGTTGCCCAGCAGCTTGAGATGTTCGAAGCGCTCGGCGTAGCGGCCGGGGAGCGCATAACCGATGCGCAGCCCCGGCGCCAGCGTCTTGGAAAACGACGAACAGAGCAGCACGTTGCCGCTGCGATCGAACGATTTCACCGTGGGCAGGCGCGGCGTCTGGAAACCGAGGTCGCCGTAGATATCGTCTTCGATCAGCGGCACGCCGTGCTCCTCCACCAGCTGCGCCAGCCGACGGCGGTGGGCCAGCGGCATGTTGGAACCGAGCGGGTTGTTGAAGCTGGGCACCAGCAGGATGGCGGCGATGCGCTGGCTCTCCAGGGCCTGTTGCAAGGCATCGAGGTCAACGCCCTCGCGCGGATGGGTCGGCAGCTCCAGCGCCTTCAGGCCCAACGCCTCGATGCACTGCAGGATGCCGTAGAAGGTGGGCGACTCGATGGCGACGGTGTCGCCGCTGCGTGCCACCGCCCGCAGCGACAGGGTGATGGCCTCCATGCAACCGTTGGTGACGATGATCTCCTCGGGACGGCAACGGCAACCGGCGCGCGCCAGGAAACGGGCGATCTGCGCGCGCAGTTCCGGGTTGCCGGCGGGCAGTTCGTAGCGGCCGATGATCTCCGGCTGGCGCCGGGTCAGCGCCCCCATCTCGCGCAGCAGCCGACGCAGCGGCAGCAGCTCCGGCCCCGGCGCGACGGCACCGAGGTTGAGTACGCCCGGACGGCGTGCCTCGCGCAGGATGTCCAGCGCCAAACGCGTCACCGTGATCGCCCCCGGCGCCGCCGACGGGCGGCTCATGGCCGGTTCGCAGGCCGGTTCGCAGGCCGCAGCCGCGGCGAAATAGCCCGACTTGGGCCGCGCCTCCACCAGCCCCTCACCCTCCAGTTGGCGGTAGGCCTGCAACGCCGTGCTGAGGCTGATGCCGTAGCGTCCGCACAGGGCACGCAGCGACGGCAGCCGGCTGCCGGCACCCAGGTCGCCGCTGCGAATCGCCAGCGCCATCTCCTGCGCCACCCGGGTGTAGAGAAATTCGCCGCTATCGCTCATCTGTTATGGTCGAAATGCATCACGTCTGTATCTGTTATGGTCCGAACGGCCAGCGTAAGCTCAAATCCCCGTCATCACAAGGAAGCGTCCATGGAACTGACCCTGTATCAGGTCGACGCCTTCGCCGACCGCCTGTTCGCCGGCAATCCCGCCGCCGTCTGCCCGCTGGAAGCATGGCTGCCCGAGGCGACCATGCAGGCCATCGCCCGCGAGAACAACCTCTCCGAGACCGCCTTCTTCGTCGCCGAGCCGGGCGGCCTACGCATCCGCTGGTTCACCCCCCACTGCGAGATGAAGCTGTGCGGCCACGCCACCCTGGCCTCCGCCTATGTCTATTTCCGCCACCTGGCGCCGCAGGCGGAACGGGTGGCCTTCAACTCTCTGAGCGGCCCGCTCACCGTCACCCGCGACGGCGACCTGCTGACCATGGATTTCCCGGCGCAGCCGCCGCAGCAGGTGGAGGCGCCGGCACTGTTGGCGTCGGCCCTCGGCGTCAAACCGCTGGAGACCTGCGCCGCCGACGACTGGCTGGTGCTGCTCGACAGCGCCGCGCAGGTGCGCCGGCTGCAACCGTCGATGGCCCTGTTGAAACAGCTGGAGCGGCGCGGCGTCATCGTCACCGCCCGCGGCGACGACTGCGACTTCGTGTCGCGTTTTTTCGTGCCCAAGTACGGCATCGACGAGGACCCGGTCACCGGCTCGGCCCACACCAAGCTGATCCCCTATTGGGCGCTGAAGCTGGGCAAGCCGCGGCTGCACGCGCGCCAGCTCTCGGCCCGCGGCGGCGAGCTGTTTTGCGAACTGCGCGGCGAGCGTGTGCTGATCGGCGGCCGCGCCGTCCCTTATATGATTGGCACCATTACCCTCTAACCGCACCAAAGCATGAACCGCGGGGCCGCCGCGGGGTCGTAAATTCATTAAAATCCGCTTTCCCCGTGGACCCCGTGGTTGGAGTTTTTTGAAAGGCCAAACGATGGAACAGCTACTGTCGCAACGCATCAGCAACGCCCGGCCCTCATTCATCCGCGAGGTGCTGAAGGTGGCGGACAATCCCGGCATCATCTCGTTCGCGGGCGGCCTGCCCAACCCGACGCTGTTTCCGGTCGCGGCACTGAAACAGGCATCCGCCGCCATACTCGACGAAGAGGGGGAGGCGGCGCTGCAATACACCGCCACCGAAGGTCACGGCGGGCTGCGCCGCTGGATTGCGGAGCGTTATCGGGCGACGCAAAACCTCGACATCGATCCTGGACAGATCCTCATCACCAACGGTTCGCAACAGGCGCTGGACCTGATCGGCAAGGTGCTGCTCGACGCGGGCGACGGCGTGGTGATCGAGCAACCGGGTTATCTGGGTGCGATCCAGGCGTTGACGCTGTACCAGCCGCAGTTCCTGCCGGTGGCGCTGGACGACGACGGCATCGACTGCGAAGGGCTGCGACACGCCCTCGACAACGGCCGGCCCAAACTGCTCTACACCGTGCCCAACTTTCAGAACCCGTCGGGGATCAGCTACAGCGAGCGGCGGCGGCGCGAGGTGGCGGCGCTGCTGGCAGGGCGCAAGGTCCTGCTGATCGAGGATAATCCCTACGGCGAGCTGCGTTTCGGCGGCGCGGTACCGACCTCGTTCCATGCGCTGCTGCCGCAACAGACGCTGCTGCTCGGCTCCTTCTCCAAGATCGTTGCACCGTCGCTGCGACTCGGCTGGATCGTCGCACCCCACTGGCTATTGCAGAAACTGATCATCGCCAAGCAGGCGGCGGATCTGCACACCAACGGCTTCTCGCAACGCTTGCTGCACCGCTATCTGCGCGACAACGACATCGACCGCCACATCGCCGCGATCACGGAGGTCTACGGCCGGCAGAAGGCGGCGATGGAACAGGCGATCGCGCATTATCTTCCCGCCGGGGTACGCATCACCGCGCCCCAGGGCGGCATGTTCCTGTGGGCCGAGCTTCCGCCGCAGGTGTCGGCCCTGCGGTTGTTCGAGGCGGCGCTGGAGAACGGCGTCGCCTTCGTGCCGGGCCATCCGTTCTACGTCGACCGCGACGACAGCAACACCCTGCGCCTCAACTACACCAATGCCGACACGGCCACCATCGACGACGGCATCCGCCGCCTCGGCGCCGCGCTGAAAACGCTGATGAGCTGACCCCGCGGCTGCCGCGTCGCCTGAAGTCACCCCACAAAACGGCTATCCTTGTCTTCACCCCCCTGAACGCTGGAGACAAGGCATGGCCGAACATCCGCTGCACTACCGCGCCGTCGAAATGGAGGAAGGGGCCGGCGCCCGGGTACGGCGCCTGTTCCCGGTGGCGGGGCTGCATCATGCCGACCCGTTCGTGCTGCTGGATGAGTTCTTCGTCGGTCCAGAGGGCGGTTTCCCCGATCACCCGCACCGCGGCTTCGAAGTAATCACTTACCTCTTCTCCGGCGCCATGCGTCACCGCGACAACCTGGGCAACGACACGGTAGTCAGCGGTGGCGGTGCGATGGTGTTCACCGCCGGCCGCGGCATCGTGCACTCGGAGATGCCGTCCGGCGACGACGTGGCGCACGGCATTCAGCTCTGGATCAACCTGGCCAAGATCCAGAAGGAGGTCGCGCCGTCCTACCACCAGATCGATGCCGATCAGTTCCCGACGCAAAGCCTTCCCTACGGCGAGGTACGCACCCTGGTCGGACCGGGCTCGCCGATCCATCTGCATACGGCGGTGCTCTATCACGACGTGCGGCTGCAACGCGAAGGCGAATTTCACGCCACCATACCGAGCAAGTATTCCGGCTTGATTTACGCCGTGCAGGGCAAACCGGAGGTGATGGGACAGGACTTGCGCGCAGGCGAGGCGCTGCTCCTTCCCGGCGGATCGATCCTCACCGTCTACGCCGAGGAGCCGTGCCACTTCGTCTGCTGTGCGGGCCAGCCGCACGGCGAACCGATCGTCCAGCACGGCTCCTACGTCGACTGACGCAGTGGCGTACGCCCGTCAGTGTGTGGCCCGTTGCCGCAGCAGTGCCGCGATCGCCTGGTGTCCATTCAGTCGCGCGATATCGGCAGCGGTATGCCGTCCGCCGTATTTCAGACCCGCATCGGCCCCATGCCGCAGCAGCAACTCCACCATCGCGCGGTTACCCCGCCCGGCCGCCACCATCAATGGCGTCAACCCGCTCCGATCCGCCGCATTCACCTTGGCCCCCTTGGCCAGCAGTTCACGTGCCGCACCCGCTGCGTTGCCGTCGGCCGCATACCACAGCGGGCCGCGGTGTGCGCTGTCCCGCTGATTGACGTCGGCACCGGCGGCTATCAGTGCGTGGATCATCGCGTTATCCCCCTGCGAAGCCGCGTACATCAGCGGCCTCATGCCGCTGTCACCGGCGGTATTGGGAGCGGCACCCAGCGCCAGCAGACCCGCGACCACGCGGTTCTTGCCCATCCGCGCCGCCGTGACCAGGGCCGTATTGCCTTGCTCATCCTTCGATTCAAGCGAGACGCCATGCTTTTTCAGTACAACGGCCAGCTGGTGTAGCGCGCTGCTGGCACCGGTACGCGCCATCACGCGCCCAAAATCCGGTTCCAGCGTCTTGGCCCGCTGAAAGTCCCGCTGCGCCCCTTTGCCGCCGGCCGCCCATTTGGCATACAACGCCTCTGCCAACACCTTCTGCACCGGTATCGCAGGATTAAGCGCGCGCGCTTCATCGGCATACTTGATCGCGGCCTCGGTATCGCCGAAGGCGTAGAGCTGGATCGTGGCATAACTGCTGCGATCCCAGGCGTTGCCCAACTCGGCGGCGATCAAGCCGCGATAGGCGCGTTCACACGCCGCCCGGTCATGCTCCTCACCGGCCAGCGCCATCAGGCCGCCATAGGCCATCACCTGTACCCTCCGATCGACCTGCTGCGCCTGCAACGCCTCCGTGTAACGTTGCTTGGCAGCCTTGGCCGCGCCGCGCTGTTGCAGCAACTCGCCGTGCAACACGTCGATCCAGGCGCCTTTGGCCCCCAGTGCCTCGGCGCGTGCCAAAGTACGCCGCGCCAGCCCGGCGTTGCCGCTGTCTAAATAGAGTTGCGCCATCGCGACATAGGCGTCGGCGTAGTTCGGTGACAGTTGAAGCGCGCGATCAAGCATTTCGTGGGCACTGCGCAAGGTACCGGCGCGATAACCGTGACCGCCGAGATAACCGACCCGCAGGGTATAGCGGGCATATTGCAGATAGATCGGCGCAAACTGCGGATATTCCTTCTGCAGCGCCGCCAACTCCTTATGCACCGTTCCCAGTGTCTCGGCACGCCCATCCCATACATCAAGGGTGTTGCGAATCCGTATGATCCGGGCATCGCGGGCGCGTTCACGCGCCACGAATGAAGCCTTGCCGCCGGACGGCGCCGCGCCGACGGAACGGGTGCCCGCACAGCCGGTAAGCATCAGCGGCGCCGCAATCAGCGCCGCCATAACGATCTTCAGTTTCATCACGGTTGTATCACCTCATTCCATTGTCGAACGGACATCGACCGGCCACCGCCGCCGATTGTCCATAGCACATCTGACGATACCGAGCCCCATGTCACGCATCCGGCGGTCCGCCGGCCGCGGACTGGTCGAATTCATGCAGCGTGAACGGTCCGAGCTCAAGGTGCATGGCGATCACCCAGCGGCCCAACAGCTCGACCTCGCCCTGACTGCGGATGTCGCCTTCGCGGGTGAACTCGAAACGGTAGCGACGACGCCAACCGGCGCGGCCGTGGTGATCACGTCCCAGCCGCAAACGTACCAGCACCACCGTTTCATCCAACAGTTGCAGTTCGTGCCGTTCGCAGGCGCGGCGCGCCGCCCGCGTCGCCTGCTCCTTGGCGCGCATACCGTCCAGCCAGAACCAGGCACCGAGCAGCAGCACCGGCAATAACAGAAACTGAGACATCAGTGTTCGTGTGAGGGTTCGGGTTGCACACCCCAGCGGGCGTGCAGGTCATCCATGTTCTTGGCGTGGGTGACGATGACCACTTCGTCGTCGGCCTTGACGCGGGTGTCGTCCTCCACCGGCACGAATTTGCCGCCGCGGTAGAGACACACCACGCGGCTCTGGCTCGGCAGGTTGAGATCATGGATCGCTGTTTCGTCGTTTTCGTGGGCCACAAAGGTGAAGATGCGTGCATCGTCCTTGATGATGCCCGAGAGGTCGAGGAAGTTCATGCCCTGGAACAGGTCGGCCAGATAACGGCCGATGGTGCGCGACGGAATGATCATCTCCTCCAGCCCCAGCTCCAGACAAATGTGCTCGAACTCAGGATCGTCGATCTTGGTGACGACGCGGGCGAAGCCCAGTGAACGCCCGACCAGGCTGGCGATGATGTTGGTCTGATCGTCACCGCTGATGCAGAACAGGAAATCGGTGTGGGCCGGGTCGGCCTCGCGCAACAGCGCCGGTTTGCTGCCATCACCGAGCAGAAAACCACAATCGAGCTCGGCGCTCAACGCGTCGATACGGCCCTTGTCGCGCTCGATGATCACCACTTCATGGCGGCGCCGCAACAGAAACCGCGCCGTCATCGCCGCCAATGCGCTGGCACCCACGAATACCGCTCTCATGCCAATTCCGCCCTCTTGCCGAACCAGCTGCCGGGATAGAGCACCACCAGCAGCGCAAGGATCTCCACCCGTCCCGCCAGCATGTCGAAACACAATACGCCCTTCAACAGCGACGGCAGCGCCGTATTGCTGATGCCGACCGACAGGCCGACCGTGCCGGTTGCCGACACCACCTCGAACAGGGCGTCCAGGGCATCATAGCCGACGACGACGAAACAAAGCCACGACAACACCACCACGCAAATGAAGAACGCGACAATCACCAGCGCCCGTTCGATGTCGTCGCTATCGAGGCGGCGCATTCCCACCGACGGCTCCACCACGGCGTGGTCCGGCAACACGGTGCGTACCACGGCCAATCGCATCACCCGCCACAGCACCAGCAGCCGCAACACCTTGATGCCGCCGGCGGTAGAGCCGAGACTGCCGCCGATCATCATGGCGATGATCACCACCAACTTGCTGCCGGCGTCCAGGTGGGCCACGTCGAGGCTGGAGAAGCCGGTGGTGGTCTGCGCCGAAAAGCCGAGCAGGATGCCTTGCGACAGCGCCTCGTGCCACGGCATGCCGTGGCGCACCAACAGCCACGCCAGTACCGCGCTCACCAGCACCATCAGGGTCACCAGCGTGCGCAGCTCCGCATCGCGCAAAAATTCGCCGATACCGCGATTGAACAGCGTCGAATAAAGCGGCAATGCCACCGCGCCCGCCACCGACACCAGCGTGATCGCCATTTGAGCGCGCAACGGCAATGCCGCCAGACTGGCGTTAAAGGTGGAAAATCCGCCGGTGGAGACCGCAGCCAATACGTGGGTTACGGCATTGAACAACCCGATATGCATACTTGCAACCAGCGCCAGACCGGCGACCGTCAGGGTCAGGTAGACCACCAGCATGCGTCGCGCATAGGCGCGTGCGGTGATGGCGAGATTTTCGCTGCCGCTCTCCGGATCGATCAGACGGCGCGACGCCATGCGGTGCCCCACCAGCAGCGCCACCGTCAACACCACGATGCCGAGACCGCCGTACCACTGCATCCAGGCACGGGTGAAGAGAAACGCGGCCGACTTGTCCTGCACCGCCGCCAGGGTCGACAGCCCGGTGGTGGTGACCCCGGAGATCGCCTCGAACAGCGCATCGAGAAAATTGAGGCCCGCCGCCATCAACGGATAACTCATCAGCAGCGCCGCCAACAGAAAGGCCAGCACGGTGATCACCAGCGCCTCGTTGATCTGCACCCGCGCCGGTGTCGGAAAACGCGAGGAGAGCGCACCGCCCACCAGCAACAGCGCGATCACCTCGATCAGACGCAGGGCAAAACGGTAGTCCTGATACCCCAGAGCCACCACCAGCGGCACAGCCGTTAGCGCAGCGAGCACAATGGCGAGCTGTCCCAGATATTTCAGCACCACCCGCAAACGAACCGCATGAGCGAGGGTAAGGAGGGTATCGTCGGTGGCCAAGGCCGTTTTCCTTGTCGTTGTCCGATTTAGTCTAGCGGAGCGTGTGCGCCGGAACAGCCGATATTGGAAAAGCGGCACAACTGCCGATATGATGAGATGAGCAGCCCCAAAGAAGAAGAACCCCACGGCATGAAGGCATTGCAACTCAGCGGAGACAACCTGGACTACTGGGTCGCCAAGGCCCGGGGTATTCCCGCGTTGCGCCAGGACGGTGAGCTGCGCTATACCCCCGGCCACAACCTGCCGCCGCGCAAGTGGAACCCGACCCGCTACTGGTCCCAGGGCGGTCCCATCATCGAAGAGCAGAAGATCGATCTCAACTGGGATACCGAAGGGACCCTGGAATGGTCCGCCTCCATCGACCCCGATATCCTGGCCCACGGCGCCAACGTACTGGAGGCCGCGATGCGCGCCTACGTGGTCTCCATCTTCGGCGACGACGAACTGCCCGACGAGGCGTAGGGCGGCGGCGGCGCGATAAACCCTGTTTTGGGAGCGGCTCCGCCGCGATTGCGACCATCGCGGCGGAGCCCCTCCTACCAATCATCGACAATGCGCCCTTGGACAGCTTTCCCCGAAACCGGCGCATAGGCACTCCCGTGGCATAATGGACAGATTGCCATCCGCCACCAGTGAGCCGACACCGTGACCGAACTGACCATCACCCGACCCGACGACTGGCATCTGCACCTGCGCGACGGCGCCGGGCTGGCGGCGGTGCTGCCGCACAGCGCGCGCCGCTTCGCCCGCGCCGTCGTCATGCCCAACCTGAAACCGCCGGTGACCACCACCACCCAGGCGCTGGCCTATCGCCAGCGGATCGTCGCCGCGTTGCCGGCAGGCAGCGACTTTACGCCGCTGATGACGCTCTATCTGACCAACAACACGGCGCCCGAGGAGATCCATGCGGCGAAAGAGAGCGGCGCAGTATTCGCGGTGAAGCTCTATCCTGCCGGGGCCACCACCAATTCCGATTCGGGCGTCACCGACCTGCGCCAATGCGAACCGGCGCTGCGGGCGATGGCGGAGCTGGGGTTGCCGCTGCTGGTGCACGGCGAGGTGACCGACGCCGACATCGACATCTTCGATCGCGAACGGGTGTTTCTGGAACGGGTGCTGGCGCCGTTGCTCGAGCGCATCCCCGCGCTGCGGCTGGTGGTGGAGCACATCACCACGGCCGAGGCGGCACGCTTCGTGCTCGACGCCGGCCCCAACGTCGGCGCCACCATCACGCCGCAGCACCTGCTGCTCAACCGCAACGCCCTGCTGGCCGGCGGCATCCGCCCGCACCACTACTGCCTGCCGGTGCTCAAGCGCGAAAGCCATCGCGAGGTGCTGGTGGAGATGGCCGTCTCCGGCAATCCCAAGTTTTTCCTCGGCACCGACAGCGCGCCCCACTCCCGCAAGCTGAAGGAGTGCGCCTGCGGCTGCGCCGGCATCTACAGCGCCCACGCCGCCATCGAGCTCTACGCCGAGGTGTTTGAACGGGCGGACGCGCTGAACCGGCTGGAAGGGTTCGCCAGCTTCCACGGCGCCGACTTCTACGGCCTGCTGCGCAACGAAGGCACCATTACACTGAAGAAAGAGAGCTGGAGCGTGCCCGCCAGCTACCCGTTCGACTCCGACACGGTGGTTCCCATGCGCGCCGGCGAAACCGTCGGCTGGACATTGCAAAATTAAGACAAAAGCTATTGACCACGGGGGACACGGGGAAGTAAAGGCCGATTAGCTACCAGTCGTCGTTCGGCATCATCATCGCCTTAGCAATGAATGTTCCCTGTGTGCCCCGTGTCCCCAGTGGTTCAAATGTTTTCCCACACCAGTCAAGAGTCAAGGTCGCGCCGCCGCGTCGAATTCTGTATCCTGCGCAACCATGATGAACGAACATACGCCGGCTATAGCCAGACGCTTCCGCGGCTTTCTGCCGGTGGTGATTGACGTGGAAACAGCGGGCTTCAACTCCCAGACCGACGCCCTGCTGGAGATCGCGGCGGTCACGTTGCGCATGGACGACTCCGGCCTGATCTTTCCGCACGAGACCCATCATGCCCACGTCGAACCGTTCCCCGGCGCCAATCTCGATCAACGCGCCCTCGACTTCATCGGCATCGACCCGTTCCATCCGTTGCGCTTGGCGTTGCCGGAGAAGGAGGCGATAGAGAAGGTGTTCACGCCGGTGCGGGAAGAGGTGCGTGCGCGGGAGTGCACCCGCGCCATCCTGGTGGGCCACAATCCCACCTTCGACCTGAGCTTCGTCAAGGCCGCCGCCGAGCGCGTGAAGATCAAGAAAAACCCGTTCCACGCCTTCAGCACCTTCGACACCGCCACCCTGGCCGGCCTCGCCTATGGCCAGACCGTACTGGCCCGGGCGGTACAGGCGGCGGGCATCCAGTGGGACGCCTCGCAGGCCCACTCCGCCGTCTACGATGCGGAGCGCACCGCCGAACTGTTCTGCGCCATCGTCAACCGCTGGCGCCAGCTCGAATTCGGCGGCGCATCGTAAAAGACCGCCAACCACGGCGAACACCGGAGGCACGGGGTCATTGGTGCTGTACGGTGCTGTGATCCCACCTTAGCGTTCGTTGTTCCCCGTGCGCCCCGTGTCCCCCCGTGGTTCAATTCTTCTCAGTCGTCGTCGTCCCAGCCGCCACCGCGCACGCCGGGGATGCGCACGCCATGTTCGCTGAAGTTGCCCTGGGCGGCATCCACGTGGCAGGCGGCGCAGTTACTGAGGCTGCGTACCTGCGGATTGCCGCCGATGTAGCGGGCCGGGATCTCATCGTGCTTGCCCTGGATGTAGGGCACCTCGCTGATGCGCAGCGGCGCGGCATCGGCCGGGATCGAGCGGGCGATACGCCGGGAGCGGCGATAATCCGAGTTATCGGCGGCGTTGGCCAGCAGATATTCGGTCAGCGCCTGTTGCGTCGCCGCCGCCATGCTGGCGTCGTCGCCGAAGTGGTTGGAGAGATTCCCCATCAGCTTCTGCCAGGAGCGGGCCGGCAGCAGTCCCGGCGGATAGGCCATGTGGCAGGCGCTGCACTCGGACAGATACTGCTTGTTGTTCACCGCGGCCACCTCGCTGCCGCCCCGCCCTTCGGCCATCGCCGCGCCGCTCAGCGCCATACCGACGGCCAGACCCAACCATGCTCGTTTCATCATTCACCTCCGATGCGCCGCATTACAGCGTGCGCAGATATGCCAGAATGTCGCCCTGTTCCTGCGCCGTGCATTGACGGCCGAAGGTCCAGTGGCAGTTGCGCTTGAGCCACTTCTGCATCTTGGCCACGTCGCTCAGCCGCTGCGGGTTGACCGACGGTGCCATCGGCTCGATGCTCTTGCCGGTGGTCACGTGGCGGCCGCCCTTGGTCAGGTCGGCGCCGTGACAGCTGGCGCAGCTGCGCGCCTCGCCTGCGTGGATGGACTTGCTGTGCCACAGCGTGTCGCCGGCCGCGGCGCTGAACGGCCCCGCCCCCTGCGCCCGCAGCTGTGCCTGCAGGTCGTCCACCGCCGCCGCCTGCACCTGTGTCGTCAGGGCCAGCAGCAGACCACCCAGTACCGCTATGCTCGTCTTGCTCATGCTCTTTCTCCTCTCATCGTCAGTTCTACGTTTGCGGCGCAGGCGGGATGGCCATCGCCGCGTCGTTAAAGGTTCCCGCCTCCGCATCCCGGTGGCAGGCGGCGCAGCTGGCCCTGCTGCGCACGTTGGACTGGCGCCACACCGCCGCCGGGATCTCCCGGTGCTTGGCGCGCCAATAGGGGGTGTCGGTGATGCGCAGCGGTGCGGCATCGGGCGCCAGCGAATGGCCGACGCGCCACGCCGCCTCGTCCGCCCCCTGCTCCGCGCTGTTGGCGGCGGCGAACTGGCGCAGATGGGCGACCGTGGCCGCCGCCAGCGCCAGATCCTCGCCGAAATGGTTGCCCTGCTCGGCAAACAACCGCTGCCAGGAACGGACCGGCAGCAGCGACGGGGGGAACGCCAGGTGGCAGGCACTGCACTCGTCCTGCCACGACGCATCCTGCGGCAGGGTCGGCCCGGTGAACGGCCGGTAGGGGTGTTCGTTGTCCTGGGTGTAGGCGGGACGGAAGTAGAGTGCCGCGGCCGCGATCAGCAGCAGCGGCAACGTCACCCCGAGCAGCCGGTACGGCGCTGTCGACGGCACACCGCCGCGCCGCGCCTTGCGACCGTGGACCATGGCGCCGACCAGGTTTTCCCGGTGCAGCCAGCTCTCCACCGCCACGCCGCCGACATGCACCGCCACCAGCCCCACCATGGTCCAGGCCAGCACCTCATGCAGTTCGTGCAGACCGACGCCGGTGCCGATGGAGGCCCAGCCGGCGATAAGACCCTGCTGCTCCTCGGCCCCCTGCACGGCGATGCCGCTGAGGCCGATGGCCGTCAGCAGCGCCAGCATCAGGAAGATGGCCCAGGCACCGGCCGGGTTGTGGCCCACGTAGTGGGGCGGGCGGTCGTTGCGCAACGCCCGCAGATAAGCGGCGACCACGCGCGGGCCAAAGGTGAAGGAGCGGAAACGGGCATAGTGGCCGCCGACGAAGCCCCACAGCAGGCGAAACACCAACAGTGCCACCAGCGCATAGCCGGCGAAGATATGCAGATCCAGCCAGCGGTCGGAACCGGCGGTGACCATGGCAGCGGTAAAGACCACCGCCAGAGACCAGTGGAAACTGCGGGTGGGCAGGTCCCACACCCGCAGCTGTGCGCGTCTCGGCGTCATGGCGCCTAGAGATCCTTCGCCTTGTAGCCGGTGACCATGGCCCGCGGCAGGTTCTCGCGGTGCAGCAGACTGCTGACGATGACGCCGCCGACGTGGAACAACACCAGCGCCAGGGTGAGGTTGGCGAAGAACTCGTGGACCTCTTTAATCGCATGGGCCGTCGCCTTGCCGCTACCCGCCATCATCTGGGCAAACGGACCGGCGGCGTGCTCGCCGGCGCCGTAAACCAGCATGCCGGTGAAGGTGGTGAATACCAGCGCGATCAACAGCGCCAGCACCATGACGCCGCCGGCCGGGTTGTGGCCGAGGTAGCGCTTGGCGCGCAGCTTGACCAGATCCTTCAGATAGACGATGACGTCGGCCGGCCGGCGCACGAAATCGGCGAAACGCGCGTGGCGCGTGCCGATCACACCCCACACCAGGCGGAAGGCGACCAGAGCGGCGACCACATAGCCGGCCTTGGTGTGCAGCCAGCCCAGCTCCTCCTCGGTGAAATAGGCGGTGAAAAAGGCGATCACCAGGGTCCAGTGGAATACACGGACCAGCGGGTCCCAGACCTTGACGGTATCGATGCTCTGCATGGCGGAGTCCTCCTCATAGTTGCGTTGAGGAGAACCTTAAGAGGTGAAGCTGAACCCCGCCTTAATCCGGATGAACAATGGGGAAAATGACGACGCCGGCGGGCTTGCAGACCCGCCGGCGTCGTGGGGAGGGAGAATATACGCTCGCTTACTGCGCTTCGGCGCCGGATGCGGCCTCCTGCGCCATCTTCTGCAACTCGCCCTTCTGGTACAACTCCAGGGTGATGTCGCAACCGCCGACCAGCTCGCCGTTGATGTAGAGCTGCGGGAAGGTGGGCCAGTTGGCGAAGCGCGGCAGATTTTCGAAGATCTCCGGGTCCGCCAGCACATTCACGTAAGCGAACTCGACGCCGCACGCCCCCAGCGCCTGGGAGGCACGGCTGGAGAAACCGCACATGGGCATCTGCGGCGTGCCTTTCATGTAGATGATGACGGGGTTGTCGTCGACCTGCTGTTTGATACGTTCCAATGCGTCCATAACACTACCTCATAAACTGTGTGGCTACCGCCAATTTGCGCCTGAACGCGATTAATGGGGGCGATCGATGTGGGTTCAACCCTGTTGGACGGGGTTGGGGTTAGTGGGTTCCCGCGTTGGGTGTTAATTTAGCTGGTTTTGGTGGGGGATGCAGGGGTTGGGTGGCTACGCCACGGTTAATTGAATGCGGGGGCTGCCCCGCGTGCAGGTCACTTTCTTTTGCTCGGCCAAAAGAAAGTAACCAAAGAAAAGGCCGCCCCAATACCGCGCCGCTTCGCGGTTCCCTGCGTTGCTCGCTACTCGGCGCGGTATAGGGGCCCCAGGGAGTTTCGTTACGTACCGCTTTTTAATGGGATTTTGTTGGGGTTATTGTTGAATCAAAGCGCATTACTTACCGCTAACGCCAAAATCCCTTGTGTCTCGCCGAGCATCGCAGTCCAAAGTGGTTAAGGCCCGCAGGGGGCGTGCCATCCATGGCACGCATTCGAGCCTCAGGACAGGGACGTCCTGTGGCTCGAACCCCACTTTGGACGAGAAGCGCAGGGAACCCGTAGGGCGAGACACTAGGGCGGATTTCTTTGGGTACTTTCTTTGGCCGTTCAAAGAAAGTACCTCGCCCCGCGGGGCGAGTCCCCGCATTAATTACCGTGGTGCAAGCCACACACCCTCAGTAATAGAAATCCACATTCCTCTGCAGCCACAACTCCAACAACGCCAAATGCCACAACTTGCTCCCCCGCAGCTGGGTGAAGTGCCGCTCCGGTTCAGCCAGCAGCTTATCCACGTAGGCGCGGTCGAACACGCCGCGCTGGCGGCAGGCGTTGGAGTCGAGGATGTCGTGCATGAAGTCGAGGAACTCGCCGCGCACGTATTTGAGCGCAGGCATCGGGAAGTAGCCCTTGGGCCGGTCGATCACGGCATCGGGGATCAGGCCGCGGGCGATCTTCTTCAGCACCTGCTTGCCGCCGGAACCGAGCTTGTATTCGGGCGGCAGCTGCATCGCCAACTCGACCAGTTCGTGGTCGAGGAACGGCACGCGCGCCTCCAGCCCCCAGGCCATGGTCATGTTGTCGACGCGCTTCACCGGGTCGTCGACGATCAGCGTGGTGACGTCCATGCGCAGCACCCGGTCGATGAAGGTGTCGGCGCCGGGTTGGGTCAGCAGCTTCTCCACCAGCATGCCGGTGTGGTCCTCGCCGCGGTATTGCTCGGCCACCGTTTGCAGGAATTCGCCGTGGGGACGATCGAAGTAGTGTTTGGCGAAGCGTTCCAGGTCGGTGCCGCCCTCGGCGTCCATCTGCGGATACCAGAAGTAACCGGCGAACACCTCATCGGCACCCTGGCCGCTCTGCACCACCTTCACCTCCTGCGACACCCGTTCGGCCAGCAGGTAGAAGGCGACCGCGTCCTGGCCCACCATCGGCTCGGCCATCTGCTCGATGGCCTCAGGCAGGCGCTGCAGCACCTGCGCGTTGGGGATGGAGTATTTGTGGTGCCGCGTGTCGTACATCGCCACCACCTGATCGGAGTACTCGAACTCGCTGCCCTTCTCCTCCGGCACGTCCTCGAAGCCGATGGAGAAGGTGAGGATGTCCTGCACCCCCTGCTCCGCCAGCAGTCCCACCAGCAGGCTGGAGTCGAGGCCGCCGGAGAGCAACACGCCGACCGGCACGTCGGCGATGTCGAGGCGACGCTTCACTGATCGCTTCAGCGCGTCGTGGATCGCCTCGGTCCACTCCTGTTCGCTGCGCACCTCGGCGGGACGATGGGCGTAGAGCTGCCAGTAGTTGCGCTCCTCGCGGCGGCCGTTCTTGTCGATGGTGAGGGTCCAGCCGGGGGCCAGCTTGCGGACGCCGTTGAGGATGGTGCGCGGCGCCGGAATCACCCCGTGCAGGGTGAACTGGTGGTGCAGCGCGAGCGGGTCGATGGAGTTGTCGACGCCGCCTGCCGCCAGCAGCGCCTGCATGTTGGAGGCGAAGCGGAAGCTGCTGCCGTCGTGGCTGTAATAGAGCGGCTTGATGCCGAGGCGGTCGCGCGCCAGGAACAGGCGCTGGCGCCGCAGGTCCCAGATGGCGAAGGCGAACATGCCGGTGAGGCGTTCGACGCACTGTTCGCCCCAGGCGGCGTAGGCCTTGATGATGGTCTCGGAGTCGCCGTCGGAGAAGAAGCTGTAGCCCTTGGCCAGCAGCTCCCGGCGCAGTTCGCGGTAGTTGTAGATGGTGCCGTTGAACACCAGCACCAGCCCCAGCTCGTTGTCGACCATCGGCTGGTGCGAGCGGGTGGAGAGGTCGATGATCGCCAGCCGCCGATGGCCCAGCGCCACCGGGCCGTCGGAGTAGCTGCCCTCGTGATCGGGGCCGCGCCGCTCCAGCCGGTGCAGCATGCGCCCGGTCACCGCCAGGTCGGGGATGTGGCCGTCGAGTCTCAGTTCACCGCAAATACCGCACATGGTTCGTTCCCGTCGTCTCCGTCACGCCGTTCAGCGCCCGACCTGCAATTGATTGTCCACGCCGCGCACCCCGTCCACCCGCCGCACCAGCCGCTCGGCGCGCCGCGCCATGGCGACGTCGTCCACCTGGCCGGTGAGGGTCACGATACCGTTATAGGTCTGCACGTGGATAGCCATCGCCCGCATCTCGCTGTCATGCACCAGGGCGCGATCGACCGCCGCCGAGATCAGGTTGTCGGCCCGCGCCGCCTCGTAGCTGCGGCCGTCCGCCGCACGGCCGCCCTGCCCGGCCCCCATCATGGTCCCGGTGGCGCAGCCGCCCAACAGCACCAGCACTACCACCGCCATCACTATCCGCATCTCTCCGCTCCTTGTCCGCCTTCCGCCTTCCGCCTTCCGCCTTCCGCCTTCCGCCTTCCGCCTTCCGCCTTCCGCCTTCCGCCTTCCGCCTTCCGCCTTCAACTATTTTCCCCAGCCGCCGCCGCCTGGGGTATAGATCGTTACGCGATCCCCCGCCGCCACGGTAAAACTGCTCTTGCCCGGCAACGGCGCACCGTTCAATTGATTCTCGCCCGTCGCGCCGGGGCCGCCGCCCGCCAGCCCCCACGGCGCGTGGCGTCGCCGCTCGGTGAGCAGGGTCACCTGGGCCGGGGCCAGGAACTGGAACTCGCGCACGATGCCGTCGCCGCCGCGGCGCCGGCCGCTTCCCCCGGAACCGCGACGCACCTCGTAGCGCGTCACCCGCACCGGATAATTGGACTCCAGTGCCTCGATCGGGGTGTTGAGGGTGTTGGTCATGTGGGTCTGCAGCGCCGACAGCCCGCCGCCTAAAGGCCCAGCCCCCATGCCGCCGCCGATGGTTTCATAGTAGTCCCAACGCGGCACCGCGATCTCCTCGCGGGCGCCCATGGCGGTGCGATCCCTGGCGCCCATGGCGACATTGTTCATCGACCCGTGGCTGGCCGCGGGAATACGCTGCGGCAGCGCCGCGGCCAGGGCGCCGCAGATCACGTCGACCACGCGGGTGCTGGTCTCGACGTTGCCCGCCGCCACTGCCGCCGGGCGGCAGGCGTTGAGCAGGCAGCCCGGCGGGGCGCTCAGGGTGATCGGGCGGAAGGCGCCGGCGCAGGCCGGGGTCTCGCGCGGCATCAGGCAGCGCAATACGTAGTAGACGGCAGCGGCGGCCACCGACAGGGGGCAGTTGACATTGCCCGCCGCCTGCGGCGCGGTGCCGTCGAAGTCGACGTGGACCCGGCCGGCGGCGACGGTGATGGTCGCCGCTATGCGCAAATCCGTAGTGCCGACGCCGTCGTCGTCGAGAAAATCCTCGCAGCGGTAGCGGCCGTCCGGGATCGTCGCCAGGGCAGTCAGCGCCAGCCGTTCGGCATAGTCGTTGAGGGCACCAAGCCCGGCTTCATAATCGGAGATGCCCACCGCTTCAACCAACCCGTGCAGCCGCGCCAACCCGGTGAGATTGGCGCTGATCTGGGCGGCAAAGTCCCCCTGGGCCTCGACCCGCCCGCCGCTCAGACGCGTCATCAGCGTCTCGTCGGTGCGGCCGTCGCGGCGCAGCAGGGTCGCCGGGATCACCATCCCCTCTTCGTCCAGCGAGCGCGAGATGGGCATCGAACCCGGCGCCGCTGCGCCGATGTCGGCGTGGTGGGCGCGGTTGGCGATAAAGCCGAGCAGACATCCGGCGCCAAACAGCGGCGCGATGACCGTGACGTCGGGCAGATGGGTGCCGCCGAGATAGGGGTCGTTGAGCACCACCATGTCGCCGTCGCGCCACGCGATGCCGCCGACGATGTCGCGCATGGCGTAGGCCATGCTGCCCAGGTGCACCGGGATATGGGCCGCCTGGGCGCACAGCTCGCCCGATGCATCGAACACCGCGCAGGAGAAATCCAGGCGATCGCGGATGTTGGGCGAAAAGGCGGCGCGGCGCAGCGCGGCGCCCATCTCGTCGCACACCGCCTCGATGCGGCTGGCAAAGATGGAGAGTTCGATGGCGTCCATGGAGAGAGGATGGTAGCAGACCGGCGGCGTTGGAAAAAAATATTAACCACGGGGTACATGTATGCCCTTTGGGTACGGGGAGCACGGGGTCTTGATGACCATGATCCTTTGGTCCCTTCGACGATGCGCTGGGCTACCACATACACCGCCCTTTCGTTAAGCGTTCCACATTGCGCGCAATAGATCCCCCGTGGTTAGATTTTTTTTACGCCACCAGGAAATTCTTGAACTGCCGCGGGTCATCGTCGCCAAAAGCAAGGGCGGCACGAAGCCGCCCTTGCGCTACCGTGTTGCGGCGTATTGATTAGAAGCGGTAACCGATGTTGGCGCCGAAGGAGGTCTCCGACAGGGAGATCTTCGCCCCCGGCGTCTGCGGGTCGGTCATCGGCGCGGTCAGACTCACCTTAGGCGCGTACATGTAGTGCAGCGCCAGCTGCCAGTGGTTGTTGAGGCTGTAGTCCATACCCAGCGCGTAGTGGGTCTCGGTCAGCGCCGGCAGGATCAGGTTGTGGCTCACCTGGTTGGCGCCGAACGGCGCCTTGGCGTAGTTGTAGCCGGCACGCAGGTTCACGCGCGGGTTGACGGCGTAGGCCACACCCACGGCGTAGACGGTCTGATCGCTCCAGCCCGGATTCATCGCGAAACTGCCGCCGGGGCCATTCACCGCCAGTTTGCCCATGGTGTCGGACCAGTTTATCCATTTGAGGTCAGCTGAAACAGTCAGCGCATCGGTGCTGCGCCACTTCACACCGACTGCCGCCTGCTGCGGGAAATCGAGAGCCAGTGTATAGGTACCTGCCGCCCACTGGTGAGACGAGCTAGTGATATCGCCGGCTGCCAACTGATACTGCATCTTGTCGAACTGCTGTTTGCTCTTATAGGAGGCGCCGACGGTCAACCTGTCGTTGACGTCATAGAGCACGCCGAGGGAGAAGCCGAGACCGAAACTGCTGGCAGCGCGGCTGAGATCGAAATTGGAAACGGGAGTACTGCCATTCATCACGCGCTGCATGAACGAGGCCGACTGGTAGTCTATATCCAGCGACACGCCGAAACTCAGATCCTTGTTCTGGTTCCAGGCGACGGTCGGCGCCATCTGCCAGAAGGAGATGTTGCTGTAACCGTCCCATTTCATGCCGTGCCCCATCGCCACCTGGGCGTAGTCGACGCCCATACCGGAGGTGCCGTACATGCCGCCGCCGAAGTAGACGTTGCTGCCGTCGCTCACCGGCGCGGTCCAACCGATCGCAGGCACGCCGTAGATGTCCACGGCACTGGTTTCCGAGCTCCCGCCGGCGGCCGCGAAGTTCACGTCGCGCCTGGGCATGAACGCCTCCATGGAAAAGTCGGCGCGGCTGCCGACGCGGGCGGCACCGGCCGGGTTGGCGACCGCGGTCATGGCGCTGCCCGGATTGGCGGTAACGGCACCGCCGAGGCTCATCTGATAGGCGCCGACGCCGATCAGTTGGTAGCCGTTGGTGGCAAATGCTGCGCTAGGTAGGATCAGAGAGGCCGCGAGTGCGGCACGTAATGGGGTTTTGATTTGCATGCTCCACCGATTTTTGGTTGTGTTGTTGTCAGTGACCTCCCTGTCCTCCTTTGGTCGATATGCCGATATTTCCGCATATACCCATATACTAACATTCCAGTCGCAGGCGCCGCAGCAAATGAGCCGGGATACGGCATCGGGCCGTGAGACTTTCGTGAGAAATCACAGTTATCCTAGCGGCAGACCCGACAGGCGACGGACACCCATGCCCCCATCGATACTGGTCATCGAAGACGACCGCGACATTGCCGATCTGGTGGCGCTGCACCTGCGCGATGAGGGCTTCGCGGTGACCGTGCAGCACGACGGCAATAGCGGCCTGCAACAGGCGCTGAGCGGCCAATACGACCTGCTGGTGCTGGATTTGATGCTACCGGGCCGCGACGGCCTCACCCTATGCAAGGACATTCGCCGCCAGGAACGCTACCTGCCGGTATTGATGCTCACCGCCCGCTCCTCCGAACTCGACCGTGTGCTGGGACTGGAGCTGGGGGCCGACGATTATCTCACCAAGCCGTTCAGCATCCGCGAGCTGGTTGCGCGAGTGAAGGCGATATTGCGACGCCAGACCGCGTTGGCTCCGCCGGCCACGGCGCCCGCCACCCTCGATTGCGGCGAATTGCACATCGACGTCGGGCGCCGCGTGGTGACGGTATACGGCCGGCCGGTGGAGCTGACCGCGCGTGAATTCGACCTGTTGCTGCACTTCGCCCGCCACCCGGGCCAAGTGTTCAGCCGGGCCCAGCTGCTCGATCAGGTGTGGGGCTACGGCCACGAGGGCTACGAACACACCGTCAACTCCCACATCAACCGCCTGCGCGCCAAGATCGAACAGGACCCGGCCAGGCCGCGCTACGTCCTGACCGTCTGGGGCGTCGGCTACAAGTTCGCCGAGCCGGCGTAATGTTTCGTACGCTCTATGCCAAGCTGGCCGCAGTCCTGCTGGTGCTGCTGTGCACCCTGGGTCTGCTCTACGGCGCCTTCAATCTCTACGCCACCCGCATCTTCCTGCAGGAGCTGACCCAGCGCTTCAACCACGATCTCGCGCGCCAACTGCTGGTGCAGCGCAACCTCGCCAACCGCCGCCTGCTGGACGAAAAGCAGGTGAAGGCGATCTTCTCCGATTACATGCGCATCAATCCTGCCATCGAGATCTATCTGCTCGACCGTAACGGCAACATCGTGGCGTTCGAGGCGCCGGAGAAAAAGATCAAACGCCGGCGCGTCGACATGGCGCCGATCCGACGTTTCCTGGGGGGCGATACCCGTTACCCGATCCTTGGCGACGATCCGCGCGACGCCGCTCGGCGCAAGGTCTTCTCCGCCGCCCCCTATCCGCTGCACGGGCCACCGCGCCAATACCTCTACGTGGTGCTCAACGGCGAAAACTACGACAACATGGAGGCGTTGCTGAAGAACAGCTACTACCTCCAGGTGAGTAGCGCCGCGGTGATCGGCGGCATTCTGGTGGGGCTGCTGGCGGGCCTCTACGCCTTCAACCTCCTCACCCGCCGGCTGCACCGCCTCACCGGACTGATGGAGCGTTTCCGGCGCAGCGACTTCCGCCGCTACGACAGCTACAGCGGCGCGGTGCTGCCGCAACAGCTGATCGATCAGGGTGACGAAATCGACGTGCTCGGCGCCACCTTCGACGAAATGGCCGGCAAGATCATCGCACAGGTGCACAGCCTGGAGCAGAAGGACAGCCTGCGGCGCAATCTGGTGGCCAACGTCTCCCACGACCTGCGCACGCCGCTCGCCTCGTTGCAAGGCTACCTAGAGACGCTGCTGCTCAAAGAGGGGCTGGAGGCACAGCAACAACGCCACTATCTGGAGATCGCCTTCGGCCAGAGCGAACGGCTGACGCGCCTGGTGAGCGAACTGTTCGAGCTGTCGAAACTGGAGGCCCAGGAGGCACAGCCTCAGTGCGAGGCGCTGGCGCTGGAGGAGCTGGCGCAGGATGCGGTGCAACATTTCCGGCTGCGCGCGCAGCAGCAAGGCGTCACCCTGCAGATACAGCGCAGCGGCGCCATTCCCTTCGTCCGCGGCGACATCGCGATGCTCAACCGCGTACTGGAAAACATGATCGACAACGCCCTGCGCCACACACACTCCGGCGGCGTCGTGACCATCGAATTGGAGCCGTGCGAACTGGGCGTCGAGGTATGTGTGGCCAACCCCGGAAAAGGCATCACGCCGGAGCAGCTGGTGCACGTGTGGGAGCGCTTCTACCAGTCGCCGGACCTGCGCCAGGGCAACGGCGCCGGTCTCGGACTGGCCATCGTCAAGCGCATCATCGAACTGCACGGCGGGACATTGAGCGTCAGCAGCGAACAGGCGGGTATCACCCGTTTCTGTTTCACCGTGCCGCTGTGGCGACGCAACCATTGAATAATCTTTTCGGTGTGCCCGGCGGTTCCCTATTCCTTACTTGGCGTGCCTGGCGTCTTGGCGAGAGTCATGGCTTTGGGATAGAAGAATATGGATCGCGCCAAGAGGCAAAGAACGCCAAGGAAGACTGCTCACAATGGCTGCGTAATCTTTACGACGTCATCGATGTCTTGGGCGGTTCCGTGAGTCAAAAGTCCGGACGGCAGCGGCCAAAAAGAAAGGCCGCCTGCGCTGCAGGCGGCCTTCCGGTCTGCTTATGGCCGATGGTTTACTTGCTGCCGCAGGTGTTGAGACCGACCACCGGGTAGAGCGGGCAGAAACCCATCAGCGCGGTAGCCAGCGGGACGATGCCCACGGCGCCCCACCAGTTGTGGGCCATCACGCCCCAGCCGATCAGCGCCAGGCCGACGATGATACGAACCACTTTATCTGCTGTTCCGACATTGCACTTCATCTGCATCTCTCCTTAGGTTCTCCGCACAATGGAGGCCAGCATATCCGCCGTCGACCCCGCTGTCGGTGACAATGTCACACAGCGGCCTTGCGCCGCAGTCCATCGCGGTCGAGCAGCACGATGGCGCCACGGTTGCGCCGGATCATCCCTTCGTTCTCCAGGTCGCGCAGGATGCGGCTGATCACCTCGCGCGAGCTGCCCAGTTCGACCGCGATCTCCTGGTGCGTGCTGTGGGCGGCGCCATCGGCCGCGCCGCTCTCCAGCAGCAGCGCCGCCACCCGGGCGTCCATGCGGCGGAAGGCCACCTCCTCCACCACCGCGATCACGTCGGCCAGGCGCTGCGCCACCAGTTGGAAGATATAGTGGCGCCAGGTGGGCGACTCCGTCATCCAGGCGCGCACCGCCGCGGCGGGCACCAGCAGCGCCTCCACCTCGGTCTCGGTGATGGCCAGCGCCGGGAACGGAATGTCGCTCATGATGCAGGAGGCGGTCAGCACGCAGCTGTCGCCGGCCTCGATGCGGTAGAGGGTGATCTCGCGTCCCGATTCAGCCACCTTGTGCACGCGGGCGCGGCCGGCCAGCAGCAGCGGCAGCACGCCGCAGCTGTCGCCTTCGTGGCAGACGTATTGTCCGGGCGCCAACGTCCGCACCACCGCCGCCTGCTCCAGCCGCCGCACGAACTGCGGGTCGCCGTCAAACAGCGAAGGGAACACTTCGTGCAGCCGTTGTTCTAATTCCGGTGTCATCGCATTTTGTCGCCGTTAAAACCCTACGCATGGTAAGCGAATCACGCGGCACCGAACAGGCGCCGTGATAAAAAAGTGACATTTGCGTGAGGCGACCGTGATCCCGCGGCCCCATGCTTAACAACGACGCAGGAAGAATGGCGTCGCACCCACCACAGCCAATAATGAGGGAACTGTCAATGAAACACACCAGCACCAAACCTATCGCCGCCGCCGGCACCGCGCTGCTTGCCGCGCTGGCACTGGCGCCCGCCGCCTCGGCCGCCACCTTCAGCGCCATCAACATGCCGAGCGGCTACCTGGTGGCCGACAGCATGAGCGGTGGTGCGAACACGATGAAATCGAGCCATGAAGCCAGTTGCGGCGCCAACAAGGCGAAACAGATGCAGTCGACGAAGAAAATGGATCAGACGACCGGCAGCAAAAAGATGATGCACGCGAAGAAGATGAAGGAAGCCGGTTGCAGCGCCCATAAAGGGAACATGTAAATGACGGCCCGCGCCGCCGATACCCTGCACGGCGCCGGCCTCGGCCTGCGCCGTGCCCTGCTGACACCATTGCGTGACTGCGCGACACTGCCCGATTTTTTCGAGGTGTCGCCGGAAAACTGGATGGGTGTCGGCGGCGCCATCGGCCGTCGGTTGCGCGGCTTCAGCGAGCGTACGCCGCTGCTGTGTCACGGTCTGTCGCTCAATCTTGGCGGCACAGTGCCGCTGGACCGCGATTTTATTGCCGGCCTCGGTAACTTTTTCGCTACCCACGAGGTGCACTGCTACAGCGAACACCTCAGCTACTGTGGCGACGACGGGCATCTCTATAATCTGCTGCCGCTGCCGTTCACGACGGCGGCGATGCACCACGTGGCGGCGCGCATTGCCCGGGTACAGGAACAACTGGGCCGCCGCATCGCGCTGGAGAACATCTCCTATTACGCCGTCCCCGGCGCCGAGATGAGCGAACTGGAATTCTTCGCCGGCGTCGTCGCCCACGCCGATTGCGACATCCTGCTGGACGTCAACAACGTCTACGTCAACAGCGTCAACCACAGCTACGACGCCCGCGCCTTCATCGACGCCCTGCCGACGGAGCGCATCGTCTATCTGCACATGGCTGGCCATCAGCGCGAACCGGACGGGCTGTTGATCGACAGCCACGGCGCCGCGGTGATCGACCCGGTGTGGCAGCTGCTGCAGCACACCTATAGCCGTCACGGCCTGTTGCCGACACTGCTGGAACGCGACTTCAAGCTGCCGCCGCTGGCCGAGCTGCTGGTCGAGGTAGAACAGATCAGGACGGTGCAGCGGCAGACTGCCGGTGAGGGACGCCGCTATGGCTGACCCCACCCCGTTGGCACAACTGCAGCAGACGATCTGCACCCACTTGCGCGACCCGCAGCGTGCGCCCGCGCCGTCGCAGATCCCGCTACAGCGCCTGGCGCTTTATCGTGAACTGGTACGCACCAATTTCGTCGAACAACTGGGCGGCGCCTTCCCGGTGCTGCAACAGAGCTGTGACGACGATTACTGGGAACGGCTGCTGGACGATTTCCTTGCCGACCACCGCTGCCGCTCGCCGCTGTTCCATCAGCTGCCCCAGGAGTTCGTCGATTATCTGCAACATGAACGGACAGCGGCCGCCGGCGACCCGCCCTGGCTGGCGGAGCTGGCCCACTACGAATGGATGGAACTGGCGCTGGCCCAGCACGAAGCGGAGCTGCCGCCGGCCGACACCACCGGCGATCCGTTGCGGCGGGTGTTCCGCCTGTCGCCGCTGGCCCGGCCGCTGAGCTACCGCTTTGCGGTACACCGCATCGGCCCGCACTACCGGCCGCAACAGCCCGAGCCGGAACCGACTCATCTGCTGGTCTATCGCGATCGCGGCGACCAGGTGCAGTTCATGGCGATCAATGTAATGACCGCACACCTGCTGCAACTGATCGCCACTGAGGAACAACTCAGCGGCGCGGCACTGCTGCGGCAAATTGCCGCCGAGCTGCAGCATCCACAGCCGCAACAGTTACTGATGGATGGAAGTGCGTTGCTGCAACAGCTGAACCGGCAGGCGATCCTGCTGTAACCAAGCACTAGTCAGGAGGCGCCATGCTGATCAAGAAATCCGCCGATATCGAGCCCTCCGAGATCACACCCGAGTCGGTCTACCGCAGCCGGCGCCTGTTCCTCGGCGCCGCCGCCCTGGGCGTGGCCGCAGCCGCGGGCGGCGCGCTGCTGCTGCCGCGCGGCGCCCGCGCAGTGCCGCCGGCCACCTTCGGCACACTGCCCGAGAGCCGTTTCAACACTGACGAAAAACCGACCAGTTACGACGACGTCACCCACTACAACAACTTCTACGAATTCGGCACCAGTAAAGAGGATCCGGCACGCTATGCCGGCAGCCTGATCACCGACCCGTGGTCGGTGAGCGTCGACGGCGAGGTGGAGAAACCGGGCAAGTTCGCCCTGGAGGATCTACTTAAACCGTATGCGCTGGAGGATCGCATCTACCGGCTACGCTGCGTCGAGGCCTGGTCGATGGTGATCCCCTGGGTGGGTTTTCCGCTGAGCGCGCTGCTCAAGCGCTTCAACCCCACCTCGCGCGCCAAGTTCGTGCAGTTCACCACGCTGTACGATCCCGAGCAGATGCCGGGACAGCGCCGCGACGTGCTCGATTGGCCCTACACGGAAGGACTGCGCATCGACGAGGCGATGCACCCGCTCACCATTCTCGCAGTCGGTCTCTACGGCCGCCATCTGCCCAACCAGAACGGCGCGCCGCTGCGCCTGGTGGTGCCGTGGAAATACGGCTTCAAGAGCATCAAATCCATCGTCCACATCCGCCTGGTGGAGCAGATGCCGCAGACCACTTGGCACGAGGCGGGGCCGGGCGAATACGGCTTCTACTCCAACGTCAATCCGCACGTTGATCACCCGCGTTGGAGCCAGCGCACCGAACGGCGCATCGGCACCTTCTTCCGCCGCGACACGCTGATGTTCAACGGCTACGGCGATCAGGTGGCCCACCTCTACAGCGGCATGGATCTACGTCAGTGGTTTTGAACAGCGCCACCCTGCCGCTGCCGCGCAACGCCGTCGGCTGGATCAAGCCGACCCTGTTCACTGCGGCCCTGCTGCCGCTGCTGTGGTTCATCGTCGCCGCCCTCGGCGACGCCCTCGGCGCCAACCCGATCGAAGCGATCGTACGCGGCCTCGGCGACTGGGCGTTGCGGCTGCTGCTGCTCACCCTGGCGGTGACGCCGCTGCGCCGCCTCAGCGGCTGGGGCTGGATCGGTCAGCTGCGGCGCATGCTCGGCCTTTATGCATTTTTTTACGCGATGCTGCACGTGCTGGCCTACGTGGTGCTGGATCAGTTCTTCGATTGGACCGCGCTCGGTCACGACATCCTCAAGCGCCCGTTCATCACCGTCGGCATGGTTGCATTCCTGATCCTGCTGGCGCTGGCCGTCACCTCGGCCAAACGGCTGGTCAAACGACTCGGCGGCACGCGCTGGAAACGGCTCCACAGTCTGATCTATCCTGCGGCCATCGCCGCGGTGCTGCACTATGCAATGATGGTCAAGGCCGACCTGCGCAACCCGCTGATCTACACCGCGCTGCTGGCGCTGCTGCTCGGCTGCCGGGTGTGGCACCGGTTGCTGTACAAACCCCTTGAAAGCCGGTAATCTTTACCAAACATATAGGGTATTGGCCGCATCTATGCGGCCGTTTGCATTCACACCCACCAATCAGCGGCTATCTTTTCTCTTTGCGAACAAGAGAGCCAGGAACAAACAAGCAGACAAAGGAGTTTGACGATGAAACACGAATTGCCCGCACTGCCCTTCGCCAAGAACGCACTGGAACCCTACATCTCCGCCGAAACCCTGGAGTATCACCACGGCAAGCACCACAACGCCTACGTCACCAATCTGAACAATCTGATCCCAGGCACCGAATACGAAAATCTCGCGCTCGAAGAGATCATCAAGAAGGCCCCGGCCGGCGGCGTGTTCAACAACGCCGCCCAGGTGTGGAACCACACCTTCTACTGGAACTGCCTGGCGCCCAATGCCGGCGGCGAGCCGAGCGGTGCCGTGGCCGACGCCATCGCCAAGGCGTTCGGCTCTTTCGACGCCTTCAAGGAGAAGTTCTCCACCTCCGCCGCCACCAACTTCGGTTCCGGCTGGACCTGGCTGGTAAAGAACGGCGACGGCTCGGTGGAGATCGTCAACACCTCCAACGCCGGCAGCCCGCTGACCCAGGATAAAAAGCCGCTGCTCACCTGCGACGTGTGGGAACACGCCTACTACATCGACTACCGCAACGCCCGTCCCAAGTACGTGGAGTCGTTCTGGAACCTGGTCAACTGGGAGTTCGTCGCCAAGAACTTCGCTTAAACGGCGAACCGAGGCGGGGCGGGCAACAGGCCCGCTCCGCTCTCCCTCGAAACGGAGCAATCCCATACCCTTTCGCAGGGATTTGCACCTCTCCTGGGAACTCAGTAGAATCGACCGGTATGTGGACGGTGGCAGTCTCCATTGGAGACTGCTTTTTTATTTTTTTCCGCTCGGATCTGTCGCGAAGAACAGCGGGGCGCGTAGCCAATATTTAGAGCAAGCCGCGTCTTCGCCAACGGACTCCAAACCAGAATTGATTCGCTGTAGGGAACACCATGTCTGACGTCCTGATGACGACCTACGCCCGCCTCCCCGTGACGTTTGTCCGTGGTGAAGGTGCTTGGCTGTGGGACAGCAACGATAAGAAGTACCTCGACGCCCTCAGCGGCATCGCGGTATGCGGTCTCGGCCACGCCCACCCCAAGGTGGCGGATGCACTGTGCCGCCAGGCCCAGACGCTGATCCACACCTCCAACCTGTACGGCATCGCCAACCAGCAGGCGCTGGGCGAGCGGCTGACGCAGCAGGCCGGGATGGAGCGCGCCTTCTTCTGCAACTCGGGCGCCGAGGCCAACGAGGCCGCGATCAAGCTGGCGCGCCTGCACGGCCATAAGAACGGCATCGACACCCCGCTGATCATCGTCGCCGAAGGCAGCTTCCACGGCCGCACCCTGGCGACCCTGTCGGCCACCGGCAACCGCAAGGTGCAGGCCGGCTTCGAGCCGCTGGTCAGCGGCTTCGTGCGCGTCCCCTTCAACGACATCGAGGCGATCCGTACCGTCGCCAAGAACAGCGTCGGCGTTGCCGCCATCCTGATCGAGCCGATCCAGGGCGAAGGCGGCGTACAGGTACCGACCGAAGGCTACCTGCGCGACATCCGCGCGCTGTGCGATCAGCACGGCTGGCTGATGATGCTCGACGAGATCCAGACCGGCATGGGCCGCACCGGCGAGATGTTCGCCTTTCAGCACGAGGGTATCGTTCCCGACGTGATGACCCTGGCCAAGGGGCTGGGCAACGGCGTGCCCATCGGCGCCTGCCTGGCGCGCGGCGCCGCGGCCGAGCTGTTCAAGCCCGGCAACCACGGCACCACCTTCGGCGGCAACCCGCTGGCCTGTGCCGCCGGCCTAGCGGTAATGCAAGAGCTGAGCGCCAGCGAACTACCGACCCGTGCCGAAAACCTCGGCACCCGCATGCTGCTCGGCCTGGCGGAGGCGCTCAACGGCAACCCGCATGTGGTGGACGTGCGCGGCAAGGGGCTGATGATCGGCATCGAATTGGATCGTCCCTGCGGCGATCTGGTCAAACGGGCGCTGGAACAGGGACTGCTGATCAATGTGACCGCCGAACGGGTGGTGCGCCTGTTGCCGCCGTTAATCCTGAGCGACGCGGAGGCCGATCAAATCGTGCAGCAGGTCGGCACGCTGATCAGCGCCTTTCTCCGGGAACACGCCGCTTAAAGAGAGCATCACGTGGCCGTACGACACTTCCTCACACTGCACGACGCAAGCCCGGCGGAACTGAACCGACTGGTGCGGCGCGCCATCGAACTGAAGGCGATGCAACAGGCTGGCACCGTCTACGAGCCGCTCCGGGGCAAGGTGCTCGGCATGGTGTTCGAGAAATCCTCGACCCGCACCCGCGTATCGTTCGAAGTGGCGATGCTGCAATTCGGCGGCCACGCCCTGTTCCTGTCGCCGCGCGACACCCAGCTCGGCCGCGGCGAACCGATCGAGGACACCGCGCGGGTGCTGTCGCGGATGGTCGATGCGGTGATGATCCGCACCTACGCCCATGAGCAGGTCGAGCTGTTCGCCGCCCACTCGCGGGTGCCGGTGATCAACGGCCTTACCGATCTCAACCACCCCTGCCAGTTGCTGGCCGACATGCAGACCTACGTCGAACTGCGCGGCGCCATCGCCGGCCGGACCGTGGCCTGGATCGGCGACGGCAACAACATGTGCCACACCTACATGGAAGCGGCCACCCAGTTCGATTTCAACCTCAACATCGCGACGCCGAAAGGCTACGAACCTGACGCCGAACTGCTTGCCGCCGCCGGCGATCGCGTGCGCCTGCTGTCCGACCCGGCGCAAGCCGCCGCCGGCGCCGACCTGATCACCACCGACGTCTGGGCCAGCATGGGCCAGGAAGACGAGCAGCAGCAGCGGCAGCGCGACTTCGCGCCGTATCAGGTGACCGACGCCACCCTGGCCGTCGCCAATCCCGACGTGCTGTTCCTCCACTGCCTCCCCGCCCACCGCGGCGAGGAGGTCGCGGCATCGATCATCGACGGCGCGCACAGCGCCGTGTGGGATCAGGCGGAAAACCGCCTGCACTCGCAGAAGGCGCTGCTGGAATTCCTGCTGGTCGGCCCGCGCTAGACAACTGCACCGAAGTCCGACAAAGCCGGTGGCTGGTTTGTCAGCGCCTCAAAGGCGTCTTCAAAACCGCTAGCGCTTCGCGCATGACAACTAACTCTCGCCAAGACGCGAAGATCGCCAAGGGATCCCTACTTTTGACCTCTTGGCGATCTTCGCGTCTTGGCGAGAAAATTTTGCAGTCAAACAGCTCAACCGAGCTGATTTAAACCAAAGCGGTCAGCGCCTGCGCCGGCACGCCGTCGAAGAATTCGACCCGCCCGCTCTCCAGATCGTACTCCGCGCCGACCACCAGCATCCCGTCGTTGAGGATCAGCTCCTCCAGCAGCGCCGAGCCGTGGCGCAGCTGATCGGCGGAGGTGCGCACGTTGGCACGCACCGCATCGTGTACCAGCTTGTCGCCGCGGATACCCGCATCCATCAACGAAGCCACCGACGGACGTACTCGATCGACGATGGAACGCAGGCCGCGCGAATGGCCGGTCGCCTGCTGTTCCAGCGCCTCGATGGTAGCCAGCACCGCACCGCAACTGGAGTGTCCCAGCACCACCACCAGCCGCGTGTCGTAACGCTCGGCGGCGAACTCGACGCTGCCGATCTGCGACGGCGCCACCACGTTGCCCGCCACGCGGATCACGAACAGGTCGCCGAGCCCCTGATCGAACACGCTCTCCGCCGGCACCCGCGAATCGGAACAGCCGAGGATGATGGCGAACGGCTCCTGGCCGGCAAGGGCCAATTCGCCGCGCCGGGTATGGCTGAGCATGGAGTCGAGACTGCGGATATTGGCAACGAAGCGCTGGTTGCCCTCGCGCAGACGCTGTAGGGCCGCGAGCGCTTTTTCATTGATAGCGGTCATAACCAGTCCATTATTGTTGTGTGCAACAATGCGCGGTGATTCTACCCCAGCCGGGCCGCTGCGTCGGTTCAGTAACGCTGATGGTTCTCATCAGCCCGCCACCGTGTTGAAATAGCAGCCATGAAACGAAACCTCGCCCTGCTGTTCACGCTGTTGCTGTTCGCCACCGGCGCCGCCGCCGGAGCACTGGATGAAGGTATCGCCGCCTTTCAGGCCAAGGACTATGCCCGCGCCTATCGCCTGTGGCAGCCGCTGGCGGAAAAGGGCGACGCCGATGCGCAATACAATCTCGGTCTGCTGTACCAACAAGGGCTGGGCGTGCCGCGCGACCTGCAGGCGGCGAAGAAGTGGTATATCGAGGCCACCAATCAGGGCCAGACCGACGCCATGTACAACCTGGGGGTGATGTACAGCCAGGGCGAAGGGGTGTTCAGCAGCAACATTCAGGCGTTCCAGCTGTTTTCCCACGCCGCCGCCCGCGGCCATGCGCCGTCGATGTTCAACCTGGGCGTGATGTACGCCTATGGCATGGGGGTCGGCCAGGACGACGCCCAGGCGATCTCGTGGTGGAAACGGGCCGCCGCCCAGGGCAACCGCGCCGCCATGGCGGCGCTGTCGCGCGCCTATGCCGGCGGCCTGTTCGGACTGCCCAAAGACCCGCAACAGAGTGCTCATTGGCAGCGGCAGGCGGATGCAACGGCGACGCCCCACTCCTGACACGCCATGACTGTCGCGGCATTCCGGACTTAAAAAGGGTTACGCGCAACACAGGACGTGTGCGAGGTATCGAGGGGAGCGATGACTGCGCGGATCGCAGGATGTCAGAGAACCGAATAGCCGGGCCGCGACAACGCGACCCGGTTTCACGCGTCGGTGCGAGCGCCTAGTGGCGTCCGCGCACTTCCTGCTCCATCTCGTCCAGGCTGACGTGACGCACGTCCTTGCCCTTCACCAGATAGATCACGTATTCGCAGATGTTGCGCGCATGGTCGCCGATGCGTTCCAGGGCGCGGGCGGCCCAGATCACATCCAGCACCCGGGTGATGGTGCGCGGGTCTTCCATCATGTAGGTGATGAGCTGGCGCATCAGCGCCTCGTATTCCTTGTCGACGTTGATATCCTCGCGCGCCACCATCACCGCCGCCTCCGGATCCATGCGGGCAAAGGCATCGAGGGTATCGTGCAGCAGCTGACGCACATGGTTGCCCAGATGCACCAAGTCGACGTATTGGCTGCCGCCCTCGCGGGTGCCGGCCAGGCGCAGCGCGATGCGCCCCACCTTTTCCGCCTGGTCGCCGATGCGCTCCAGGTCGGTGATGGTCTTGATCACCGCGACGATCAGCCGCAGGTCGGTGGCCGCCGGCTGGCGTCTGGCCACCACGCGACTGCACTCCTCGTCGATGGCTACCTCCATCGCATTGACCTTGAGGTCGCCCGCGATTACCGTTTCGGCCAACGCGGTGTCGTCGTTGACCAGCGCCGTCAGCGCGTCGGACAACTGCTGCTCCACCAGGCCGCCCATCGACAAGACACGGCTGCGGATATCCTCCAGATCTGCGTTGAACTGTTGCGATATGTGGTGGCCGAGATTGATCTTGTCCATCATGTTCATTCCTTCCAAACGGTTCAGGGCGAGCGGTTCGCTCACTTCGTCCGCCCGGTGCAGCGGGACGGGACTCAACGTCGCTGGCAGTACTCATCCCCGGCAACGACGGCGGGCTTTGGTGCCGAAGCGCACGACGTTCAGCACATATTATGGGACAGGCGCCATAATGTGTACTGTGATTTGGGTATATAAATCGCCGACAACCGTTACAGTCTCAGGCGATTCGGATCGAATTCGGTATGGTAGAGATGCATTGTGACAACCCCGTTACAAACGCGCGGCGACACTGCGGCTGAAACCTCCATGGCTGCGACACTCCCGGATTACGAGGCGCTCGGCCCCTTGGGCGGCCACGCGCTGCGCTTGCGCTTCAGCGGCGCCTTCGCCGGTTCCGCCGCGCGCTGGGACGCCACCTTCCTGACCCTGGCGCACTGCCGCCACACCGGCGACGGTGCGGCGCGGCGCAGCTTCATCGACATCGGTGCCGCCGGGCCGGAGGGACGACAGCTGACCGTCGCCCTCGACGTCCCCGCATTCGACGCCGCAACGGTAGCCAAAACCATCATCATGGTGCGCAACTACCGGAGGCTGCGCATCGGACGTCACTGGTTCGGGGCCGAAAAGCGGTTCGACCCGACCTGAAGCCGCTGTCCGAACCGCAGCGGGTCAACCCGCCGCCGCGCGACCCGGCGCGCTATCTCGACGGCAGCCTCGTTCGAGGAACGGACGCCCCAAATAAGCGTTCCGACTGGGTACTCAGCTCGGAACTTTCAGTTAGTGTCTCGTGGGAGCCCGGCTGCGCCGGGCGATAGCCCCGGATTCGACCATCGCCCGATGGCGGCTCCGGACTCCTGTCCTCTCGCCGCATGATGTCGTCCCTGGCAATAAATCGGGCTCCCACGAGGGAGGTGGCACCCGCAGTTGTGGGAGCCTGGCTGTGCCGGGCGATGGCCCCCGATTCGACCATCGCCCGATGAATCGGGCTCCCACGAGGGAGGCGACACCCGAAGGTTCCTCCTGGGACATCCAGGTTCCCGTGCCAGCTGGCTACCCATTCGGAACTTTCATTTAGCCGTCGGTGGACCCTTCGGGCTGTTCCTCCACGGGCGGCGCCGGCGGCGGACTCTTCTTGCGGCTGCGCGTACTGCGCGTCGCGGTGCGTGTCGTGCTGTCCGACTTGGCCGGTGCGGCCGCCTGGGGCCAGGCTCCCAGCGGATAGGGGTGTTCATCGCTGTTGAAGCAGAGGAAGCGGATGATTTGGTGGATATAGCCGGCCAATCCCTCGCTGAACTCCAGCAGGCGGCTATTCGCTCCACCGGTGATGAGGCGGCTGCCGAACTGGAACAGGACCACCACCGCCAGCACCGCCCCGGCAACGCAACAGAGCACTGCGAATAACAGCATGTACAGCCCGCGCACCCACGTCGTCCGCGCCTTAAGTCTCTCTTTCAGTTGGCTCTCCATGGCACTCTCCGTTCGCTTATGATTTTGTTCTTCCTCAAACTTAGCCAGCGGAGCCGGCCGCTGCCAGCCTTCAGCGCTCCAGCGCCCACGCCGGCAGCAGCCGACCGGCGTGGCGCATGGCGCGATCCAGCTCGCGGCAGGCGGGCTCCTTGGCGGCCACCAACGCCCAAAAACGCTGCGAGTGGTTCATGTGCACGGTATGGCAAAGCTCATGGACCATCAGATAGCGTACCTGCTCCGGCGGCAGGAACAGCAGGCGCCAGTTGAGGTTGATCACCTTGCGCGACGAACAGCTGCCCCAGCGGGTCTTCTGACCGCGAATGGAGAAGCCGGCGCAGGGCAGTTCCAGTTCCGCGGCGAGCGTCAGCAATTGCGGCCCCAGGGTGCGGCGCGCACGTTCCGCCAGCCAGCGCTGCAACACCCGATGCCAACCCTCGTCGTCGCGGTGCTGCACCAGCAGTCCGCGTCCCGCCCGTTCCCACCAGCCGGTGCGCATCCCCGGCCGGTACTCGACCTGCCACAGCTCCCCGAGCGCAGAAAGTTGTATCTGTGTCGGTGCGATCCGCGCCGCCGCTGCCTGTTGGTGTTCGGCGCGGAAGCGCTCAACCGTGGCGATCAGCCAGTCGCGATGCTGCGCCACAAACGCAGGGAGAACGCGCGGATCGCAGCGGGGCGGAAGCACCAGCTCCACACGTCCCGGCGGCACCACCTTGAGGCGCAGATACTTGGCGCGCGCACTGACGCGGATGCGCGTCTCAGGCGGCGTGCCGGGCCAGTCGATGAGGGGGAATTCGGTCATAATACGCCGCTGCACGACGGCAACGACTTCACGATTTGTCGGGCTTGGAGCCGAACGCTTCCGGCGGCAAGCTCTCCAGCTCCGTAACGCTGATTTCGCTACCGCCCGGTACCAGCAGATTGACGATGTTGGTCATCTCGAAACCGTAGAACTCCTTCATGTAATTGAAGATATCCTTGTGGTGATACTGCTCGTAGGTGGCGACGCCATCCACCACCCTGCGTGCCACGGCACAGGCCTCGGCGGCGGGCAGGTCGATAGTGAAAGTGCGTCCATCCTGGCGGAATCCGTGACGCAGCAAACCATCCCTGATCTCCTCGAACAGGCGATTGGATATCTCGTAGGGGTGGGTATCGTAATCCATGTTGATAACTATGCCGTAGCGCATCTCTGCTCTTCCTTTGCGAACCGGCCTACCAGCGGCCGGAAACATTTTTGGCATTGAAGCCTTATCGTTAACTTAAACCAATCGGTACAATAGCACCATGCAACGGTACGGCGGAACGGTCATATACGAGAGCAGCGACGAGATGGGCCCCCTCGAAATCATTGAGGACGGCTTCACCCGCTCGCTTCACTTCGGCTCGGAACCCAAGCAGAGCAGCATGGATCTCAACGATCCATACCGGCTGACTCTGCTCTACAGCCGCGCCATGGTCACCAGCCTGCTGTTCCACGCTACGCCGCGTCGCGCCCTGCTCATCGGGCTGGGCGGCGGCTCCCTGGCGAAGTTCCTGCTCCATCATTTTCCCGCCTGCCACATTGACGTAGTGGAATACCGCGAGTCGGTGCACCGGCTCGCCCGCAACTACTTCTGCCTGCCCGACGACCCGCGGTTAAGGGTACATATCGCCGATGCCGGGGAATTCGTGCGCCGCGTCGACACCGATTGCCATGATTACGATTTGATCATGGTGGACGCTTTTACCGGCGGCGGCATCGCCCACAGTACCGTGGGTCTGTCGTTTTTCGATCACTGCCGCCGCCAGCTCTGCGCCGACGGCGTGTTGACGACCAATCTCTGGTCCAGCGACACAGTCCGGCTCGAGGAGATATTGCAGGACATCGGCAACACCTTCGACGGCCGCATGCTGCGCCTGCCGGTGGCCGGCAAGGCCAACATGATCGCCCTCGCCACTCAACACGGCACACCGCATCGTCAATTGCGCCGCCTGACCGAGCGCGCCCGAGAGTTGCAGGAACACACCAGCGTGGAATTCACCGTTCTGCTCAATCAACTGCGCAAGCACAATCGCCGCTGGTTCTGACGGCGAGTAGGTGATCGGCATAGGCGCCGAACGCACCAAGTATCCCGCCTTGTCTGCATATTCCGGGATAGCCGGTCGCCCTTTCACCAGATCCAGCGGTTTCGGCGCTTGCCTACCGCAGTGAACCATCGCCGCGGCGGCGCAACCACCACCGTGCCAGCAGGGTAAGCACCAACGCCCCCAGTACGATGCCCGCCGCCACTTTTATATCCGCCAGTCGCTCCGGCGCAAACAGCAGCGTCAACCCCAGCCCGAGCATCATCGCGCCCGATAGCAGCTTGAGCAGCCGCCCCTCTTGCGGCTGCATCCTGCGGGCGCCCAGGGTGTAGGTGAATAGCGTTACGATGACGAACAACGGCACCACGTAGATCACGTTGTACAGCGCCAGATAGGCGTAGTAGGCGAACGTGGACAGATGTTCGAGGGTCAGCAGCCGCGTGTACAACATCGGAAAGCCGGCGGTGCACAGCAGCTCGTAGCTGTTGGCGGCGACGGCCAACACCGCGGTGGCGGCCAGCATGGTGCCGAGATGTTCGGCGTTTAGCAGTCCACGCACGCGCTGGTAAATCCGCGGTTTGTCCCCTTGCGCGATGGAGAGGCTCGGTCCCCGCCCCGGCAATGCGAAATCCTTGATGTTGAACAGGGCCATCACCACCGCCACCGCGCCGGCGGCCGCCGTCACCCACGGCAGGTGACCGGTAAGCAGAAAGACATTGAGCCAGGCCGCCATCAGAGCGAAGTAGACCAGCCCGGAGATGGTGACGAACACGCCGCCCACCAGCAGCATGCGTCCGCGGCCTCCCGCGTGAACCAGCAGGCTGAGCAGAAACAGCAGTACGAAAAAGGCGCAGGGATTGAACGCATCCAGACCGGCAATGACGACGGTGGTCAGCGGCAGCGACAGACGTTGCGGGTCGAAACGGTCCAAACCCGCATCCGCCAGCAGCCGCTGGGGCGAAGCCCCCGTCGCCGCAGACGGCAGACCGTGACCGGCGGCGAGGGCGTCGTGGCACCGCTGCAACCGGCGCTGCAGATAGCGTCCCGTCTCGCCGGCATCGTCGTAACCGACCAGCATGGAGCCGCAGAATAGAAATGCGGGCACCGAAACCGCCTCCTGCCCGACCGATGCCGCCATGCGCCGGTACAACGCCGCATTGTCACGATCGCGGCTCACTTCAAGCGAATGCAGCCGCAGCCAGGGCGTGCCGGCCGCCAGCCGCTCGATGTCGGGCCGCGCGCGCCGGCAGTGACGGCAGCTCTGCGACCAGAAAAAATAGAGATCGACGGTGACGCCGCCGAGGGAATCCATTTGATACCACTGCGGCAGCGCCGGAGCCGTCACCGCCCCCCAGGCAGGGGCCGAAACCCACGCCAGTCCGCACACCAGCAGCAACGCAAGCGCTTGTCTCATTTTATTTTTTAATGAATTTACTCAATAACCCAAAACATTTCTTTGGTATAGAGGCGACAGCTCACTTTAATATTCAGCGCTAACTTCCCAATGCGCAAGGTTTTCGCTCCCCATGGAAAAACCGTAACCAATCACAGTATTTCATGTCATTCCGCGGTAACGTACATCCGGCACAGTATCCCCGCTGGCAAATCAATTACGACCGACTATCGTTATCACTCCGGCCTATGGACGAGGTATAGCGAGGGAACGCAGGTTGGGCAACCACCACGGTAAAGGAGGCTACAGGTATGGAAAGTCGAGGATACGACAGCGACAAACCGCTGCATGTGATGTTGGCCTATGGCCCACTGGGCCTGGTACGGGCCACGGCGCAGGAGTTGCGCTTCGGCGGTATGGTCGTGGACACCGGAACGGTAACCCTGGGCGAAGAGACGGAGGTCGAAGTATCGTTCATCCACCGCCACAAGGACGAAATCATTACCCATCGCATCAGCGCCACGGTAACACGCTCATTCCGCGGCGGCGCCGTTCTGGCCTTCCGCAGTTATGCGCGGACCACCCTGCAGGTGCTGCGCTATCTCATCGAAGGCCGACGCATGCCGGATCTCAGGCGCATCGGCGCCATCCCGCGCATCAACTCAGCATTGCTGCTCGGCGGCTCACTACCAATTCCCCCCAGTGGTCGCACCTAATCGCGACCCCATAGCGACTGTCGCTAATTACGACGCCTTTTTCCGGCGTCGTTTTTTTTGCAACGGAGAAATCATTTCACCGCGAAGAGGCACGGCCGCATGGACATGCAGGAGGTAGGGCAACGCATGGGACCGTTGCCGAGAGGGCACGGAGATATCAGCGGACAATCACCCGGAGCCGTTTTTGCGCGCTGACAAGCTAGCTACGCCGTACCGAGACAAGTCCTGCTCTGCGTTCTCGGCGTCTCCGCGGTGAGATTTTATTGTTGCGGATCGTCAGGCGGAGGCCGCCGTGTCCGCGTCGGCATCGCCGTTGCCGACGATACGGTCCGGCGCGAAGTCGCAGCTGAAGACACTGCCCCTGCCGGGACGGCTCTCGACCCGCAGGCGTCCGCCGTGGCGGTTCAGCACATGCTTGACGATGGCCAGCCCCAGGCCGGTACCGCCGGCCTCGCGGGAACGGCCGACGTCGACGCGGTAGAAGCGTTCGGTCAAGCGCGGCAGGTGCTCGACCGGGATGCCGATGCCGGTGTCACGGACGCTGAAGTGAGCGCCGCTATCGTCCTTGAACCAGCGGATATCGATGTCGCCTCCGGCCGGAGTGTAACGCACGGCGTTGGCGACGATGTTGGAGAAGGCGCTGTACAGCTCACGCTCGGCACCGTAGAGCTTGAGCCCGGCCTCGGCCTGCAGGGTGACCTGATGACCCTTGTCGCCGGAGAGCAGCTCCGCATCCTCGCGGATCGCCGCCAGCAGGGCCGGCACCTCCACCTCGTCCTTCGGCGGATTGGAGCGGTCCATCTCCAGCCGCGACAGCATCAGCAGGTCGGCGACGATGTGCTGCATCCGGCCCGACTGCTGGTGCATCAGATCCAGCGAGCGCTGCCACTTGGCGGCGCACTCGTCGCCGCTGTCCATCAGTGTCTCCAGGAACCCGCTGACCACGGTCAACGGCGTACGCAGTTCGTGCGAAACGTTGGCCACGAAGTCGCGCCGCATCTGCTCCAGCCGCTGCTGCTGGCTGATATCGCGCGCCACCAGCAGCCGCTGGTCGCGGCCGTAGGTGACAACGCGGATACTGAGGGTGATCGCCGGGTCCACCGGCGAGGGCACACGCAACACCTCGCCCTTCTGGCTGTGGTGGAGGAAGTTGACGAAGTCGGGATGGCGCAACAGATTGTCGATGCGCTGCCCCTTGTCCTGGGCCGAGTGGAGCCCGAGCAGGCCCGCCGCCGCATCATTGAACCAGGTGATCTGATCGGTGCCGCTCAGCACGACCGTGGCGTCGGGCAGGGCCGAGGTCGCCTCGTTGAAGCGCTCGAGTATCTCCTCCAGCGCGCGCTTGCGCTGCCGATGTTTTTGCTGGCGCTGGTAGAGCAGGTGGAACACCTCGCCCCAGATGCCTTGTCCTTCGGGGATGTTGCGCGTCTTGCCGGTGCGCAGCCACTTCTCCAGGCGATACACGTTGTAGAGGTGCCAGATGAAATATCCGCCCAGCCCCAACCATAGGGACAGGACGATTTGGTCAAATATCGCACCCAACAGCAGCGCCAACAGCAGGATGCCGAAGGCACGCCAAAATTCGGAGGACCAGGGACTGGGCAATTTACACCTGCTGCGAGAATCGGTAGCCGGCGCCGCGCACGGTCTGGATCAGGGCATCGTGGCCTGTGGGCTCAAGAGCCTTGCGCAGGCGGCGGATGTGGACGTCTACGGTACGCTCCTCGACGTAGGCGCCGCGCCCCCACACCATATCGAGCAGTTGCGAGCGACTATACACCCGTTCGGGATGCGACATGAAAAACTGCAACAGACGGAACTCGGTCGGTCCCATGTCCACCGCCTGCTCGTTGGCGGACACGCGGTGGCTGGAGGTATCCACCTTGAGGCTGTCCACCGCCAGCACGCCGTCTTCGTCATGCGGCCGGCTGCGGCGCAGCACCGCCTTGATGCGCGCCTGCAACTCGCGGGTGGAAAACGGCTTGGCGATGTAATCGTCGGCCCCCACTTCCAGCCCGCGGATCCGGTCGTCCTCTTCGCTGCGCGCGGTGAGCATGATGATTGGCGTGCCGCGGGTGTAGTCGTCGCGCCGCAAGCGGCGCGCCAATTCGATACCGCTCATGCCGGGCAGCATCCAGTCCAACAGGATCAGGCTCGGCAACCCGTCGGCCAGCAGCCGCTCCGCCTCTTCGGCCGTCGCGGCCTGGTGCACGACATAGCCGCCGCGCTCCAGCGTCATGGTGACCATCTCGCGAATGGCCGGCTCGTCTTCGACGATCAATATCGTATTGGCTGTCATAATCCGGTAATCCGATAACCTTTTACCGGCGCTATTAAAGTGCAGCAATATTACAGCGCCATGACATGGCCGCGAAACCGTCAGGTTCGACGGCAACGCGCCGGTATTGTAACCACCTTAGACGGTTGGGCCCGAATTTCTCGCCCTCGGCCTTTCCGCCCCGTCCAGGCTCCCGCCGCAAGACGATAAATTCTTTTTATTTCCGCAGGATAGAACTGCATTTCGCAGTCGGCGCCGGTCCCTGATGCGCAACAAGCCATTCACTCTTTCAGACCTTCTCCTCGGACTGTCCGGCTAGGCGAGAGGCAACCGCACGCCGACGGTCAGCGTCCGAGGCGGACACCGAATGCCCGTTCGACCTCGGGCAGCAGGCTGACCAGATCCGCCGCCACGGCGCGCGCGATGTGCAGCTCCTCCGCCGTCGGCGCTTCCAGATCGGGCACCACGAACACCGCCATCCCGGCCCGCTCCGCCGCCGCCACGCCGGCCGGCGAGTCCTCGAATACCGCGCAGTCGTCCGGCGCCACCCCGAGCCGGCGCGCCGCCTCCAGAAAGATGTCCGGCGCGGGCTTGCCGACACCGACGTCGGCGCTGGTGACGATGACGTCGAAATGATCCATGCCGCCATCGCGCAGACGGCGCTGCGCCCGCTCGCGCTCGGTGCCGGTGCCCAGCGCCAGCGGCACGCCGGCCGCGGCCAGGGCGGCGACCAGCTCGCGCGCCCCCGGCTTCGCCGCCAGGCCGCCGCCGCGCTCGCGCTCATCGCCGATGGCCAGCCGCCGCTCCTTCACCTGCTCGAACGGCAACCCAGCGCCGAAATATTCGTACAATATGCGGCGACGCGACGCCATGTCCTTGCCCACCAGTTTGCGGTAGAGCTCGTCGGTCATCGTCAGCCCCACCTCCGCCAGCGCCTCGGTCCAGGCCCAGCGGCCGATGCTCTCGGTGTCGAACAGCAGGCCGTCCATATCGAAGATGGCGGCGCGCAATGTCTTGGAATTTGCCATATCCATCGCTTTTGTCGTTAACTCGCTGTATGCGTCGGCGCACGCAACGCATTGCGCGGCGACCTGCCGGGACATCGGCGAAACTATCGCGCGATCGGTCGTTCTAACCAGTCGTCACTTCCCCGCCCCGGCGGCAACCACGGACGAGGCGAACATGCCAGCGGCCTATTATGACACGTGATGTGAAGCACCCGACGGATGCCGCCGCGGCGCACGGACTGACCGCGCAGGAGGCGGCCGCGCGGCTGGCGCAGTACGGCCCCAACACCGTCGAGGAAGAGCATCCTCACCTCGCCCTGGCGCTGCTGCAAAAGTTCTGGGCGCCGGTCCCCTGGATGCTCGAAGCCACCATCGTCCTGCAATTCCTGTTGGGCAAGAGAGACGAAGCGGCCGTGATCGCGGTGCTGCTGATCTTCAATGCGCTACTCAGCTTTGTGCAGGAGAATCGCGCCAATCGCGCCCTCGCGCTGTTGAAGAGCCGCCTGGCGACCCAGGCACGGGTGTTGCGGGACGATAACTGGCAGCTGGTCGCAGCCAAGGCGCTGGTCCCCGGCGACATCGTCCACCTGCGCATGGGCGACCTGGCGCCGGCCGATATCCGTCTGCTGGACGGCAATTTGCTGCTGGACCAATCGGCGCTGACCGGCGAGTCCCTGCCCACCGAAGCGGAGGCGGGCGCCAGCGCCTATGCCGGCAGCATCGTGAAACGCGGCGAGGCCACCGGCGCGGTGACGGCCACCGGCAGCCGCACCTATTTCGGCAAGACCGCCGAACTGGTAAGAACGGCGAAGACCGTCAGTCATCTGCAACGCACCATCCTGACCATCGTCAAATACCTGGTCATCCTCGATCTGGTGCTGGTCGCCGCCCTGCTCGCCTACGCCATCGCCACCGGCATGCCTCTAGAGGAGACGATACCGTTTGCCTTGATCCTGCTGGTCGCTTCGGTCCCCGTTGCGCTGCCGGCGACCTTCACCCTCGCCACCGCGCTGGGGGCGCTGGACCTGGCCAAACACGGCGTCCTGGTGACGCGCCTGTCGGCCATCGAAGAGGCCGCCGCCATGGAAGTGCTGGCCAGCGACAAGACCGGCACCATAACCAAAAATCAACTGGCGGTGGCGGCCCTGCTGCCCTACGCCCAATACGACGGGGACGAAGTGCTGCGCCTCGGGGCGTTGGCCTGCGATGACGCCACCCAGGATCCCATCGACCTGGCCGTGCTCGACGCCGCCCGCGCACAGGGCCTGTTGCAGCAGGTTCCGCGGCGGCTGCAATTCATCCCGTTCGACACCGCCAGCAAGCGTTCGGAAGGCCGCTATGAACAGGATGGACGCCGGCTGCGCGTGATCAAAGGGGCTCCCGGCGCCGTTGCCGCGCTGGTTGCCGATGCGGCGGGCCTGGACGCCGACGTGGAGCGCCTGTCCGCCAACGGCTATCGCGTGCTGGCCGTGGCGACCGGCGACGACGCTCAGCTTCAACTCGTCGGCCTGGTGGCGTTGCAGGATCCGCCGCGGGAGGATTCGGCGGCCCTGATAGAGAATCTGCACCGCCTGGGTATTCGGGTAATCATGGTGACCGGCGACGGCCTGGCGACGGCGCGCGCCGTCGCCGAACAGGTCGGGATCGGCACCCGGACGTGCGCCAAGGATATCCTCGACGACGGCCGGACCGACGCGCCCCAGGCGTGCGACGTCGTCGCCGGCGTCTACCCCGAAGATAAATTCCGGCTGGTTCAGGCGTTGCAACGGGCGGGACGGGTCACCGGCATGACCGGCGACGGCGTCAACGACGCACCCGCATTGAAACAGGCGGAAGTGGGCATCGCCGTGGCCAACGCCACCGACGTTGCCAAGGCGGCGGCCAGCATCGTGCTGACCAACCCCGGTCTGACCGACGTGGTCGCCGCCGTGGAAGTGAGCCGACGCATCTACCAGCGCATGCTCACCTACACCCTGAACAAGATCATCAAGACCTTCGAGATCGCGATCTTTCTCAGTATCGGCGTGATGCTGACCGGCGTGTTCGTGGTTACCCCGCTGCTCATCGTGCTGCTGCTGTTCACCAATGATTTCGTCACCATGTCCATCGCCACCGATCGGGTATCGTTCTCGCCGCAACCGGAGCGTTGGCGCATCCCCAGCCTGATGCTCACCGCCGGTTCGCTCGCCGTCCTGATCCTGCTGCTCTCGTTCAGCGTGTTCTTCGTCGGCCGCGATTGGCTGCACCTGCCGCTGGCCCAGTTGCAAACATTGATCTTCGTCATGCTGGTGTTCACCGGCCAGGGCAACGTCTATCTGGTACGCGAACGCGGCCATTTCTGGCACTCGCTGCCAAGCCGCTGGCTCATCATCGCTTCCATCCTCGACATCATCGTGGTCAGCCTGTTCGCCATCCAGGGGATATTGATGGCGCCGATCGCCCCCGTGCTGATCGGCGGCCTGCTGCTGGTGATTGTCGGCTATCTGGTGCTGGTGGATTTCGTGAAAATACGAATATTCAGGCGCTTCGCCGATATTCACTGACAGATGTCGCGGATGTTATCCGCTGTTTTGGCTGCACCCACCCTGGGCTCCCGATGGTCAACATCTATAGCGTTTGAATTTCGCGATGGCTTGATGTCAATTCTTTCGTGATGCGGGCAAATAGGGGTAAGCTCAGCGGACCCTGTCGCCTGGAGGTCATGTGCGTAGTCCTTTCGTTCGCGGTGTCATTTCGTTCCTACTCCCCGGTGGACTGCTGTTCGCCGCGATCGCATACGCCGCCGACCACAGGACGCCGGCGTTCTGGCTCCACGCCGTCGGCGGTATCTATGCGCTGGTGGCGGTTGTCGCGGCACTGCTGCTCGGCTGGCGCTTCGACCGCAGCCGGCTGGTATTCGCCACCGTGGCGTTCGGCCTCGGTCTGTGGCTGCTCAACTACGCCGGCCACCGTTTCGACGACCTCTCCTGGATCATTCCGAAGGCGGTCGCCGTGCTGCTGCCGCTCAACATCGCGTTGGTGGCGCTGGCCAAAGAGCGCGGCATCCTCACCTGGCACGGCCTGCTACGCTGGGCCGTCATCGGCGTGCAGCCGCTGGCGGTCTGGGCACTGGTGCATTTCCACAATTACAGCTGGCTCGATCTGTTCGACGGCCAGCCGCTGCCGCCGCAGCTGTTGCCCGCGCTGCGGCTGGAACAGCCGGCGCTGCTGGCCTTCGCCGTGGCCCTGCTCGTCATCGGCTACCGCTGCCTGCGCCATCGCAATCCCATGGAAAACGGCCTGTTCTGGGCGGTGGCCGTGAGCGGTTACGGACTGCTGCACCCGCCCTTCCCCGACCTCACCAAGGCATTCTTCGCCACTGCCGTCCTGATCCTGATCGTCGCCGTGATCGAGACCTCCTACTCCATGGCCTACCGCGATGAACTGACCGGTCTACCGGCGCGCCGCGCCCTCAACGAGGCACTGCTCAAACTGGGCGGCCGCTACACCATCGCCATGCTCGACGTGGATCACTTCAAGAAATTCAACGACACCTACGGCCACGACATCGGCGATCAGGTATTGAAGATGGTGGCGGCGTGCATGGCCGGTGTACGCGGCGGCGGCAAACCGTTTCGCTACGGCGGCGAAGAGTTCACCGTAATATTCCCCGGCAAGGACTGCGACGAGACGTTGCCGCACCTGGAACGGTTGCGCGAAGCCATCGCCGACAGCGGCTTCACCGTGCGCGGCCCCGACCGCCCGCGCAAGAAGGGTGACAAGCCGGGCAAGGGCGCCATCAGCGCCGTAAAGATCACCATCAGTATCGGCGCCGCCGAACGCGACGAAGAGCAACGCGACCCGCATGAAGTGATCAAGGCCGCAGACAAGGCGCTCTATCTGGCGAAGGCGGCCGGGCGCAATTGCGTCGCGACCAATTCCGGTACCCCACTGCCGACGCGAGCCCGGCAGACGGCCTAGCATCCCGCGCGCAACCCATAACCCTGAAGAACGGAAAACCCAACGAAGGCGCTGGCGCCAGGTGAATTTATCGTATTAATTGCACGAATATTTAATGAATAAATACCCCTCTCTTAACGCTCAAAGCGACCTAAAAACAATGTATTTACGCGCCCTTGAACGCGGCATATAGTCTCCTCGCCTTCACGTTCGAGGGTATCCTAGAGGAGAACAATAAATTATGAAGAAATTTATTTTTGCGATCGCGGCTGCTGCCGCAATGTCGCTTGGTGTTTCTGGTCTTGCCGCGGCATCCACCAAGGCACCCGCCGCCAAACACCCGGCCAAGGCGATGAAGAAAGTTCACGTCAGCGCCCACATCAAGGCGCTGCAAGAGGCGCTTGACAAGAACGGAGCCAAACTGACCGCTGACGGCCGCTGGGGATCGAAAACCAGCAACGCGCTGAAGGCGTTCCAGAAAAAGAGCGGTCTGAAGGTAACAGGCCGCCTGAACAAGGCCACCGACGCGAAATTGGGTTTGAAGTAATCCCGGTTGGAACACGGTTCCGGTGCCGTATGGCACCGGAATTGTGCGCATGCGGCATGACACAGCAAGGAAAGCATGCAACAGGCGGCACAACGCCGCTCGGAAGCGATAACCCGGCTAGACCGTCTCCGGTCGGCTTAGATAGATCAGATGTGAATTCGGATAGTCCGGCGAATCAAGAATCGGGGTATATTTCTCGTTAAAGAACGCGTTTAACTTCTTCCAATCTTCGCCCGTACCGCATTTCGCGGCGAAGTGATCGACAAAAACAAAGGCCATCGTGGTTGTAAGCGTTCCGTTTGGCTTCACGCTGCACTGTAACCCTCTTTCCTTGGCATATTCCTCTATCTCCTGCACCTCCGGGAGCGTGCAATCCAGATGCTCCTTTGCCCACTCAGCGCCGGTAATTTCGATAAACAGCTTTAGTCGTTCCTCAACGTAAGTGTTCTCAATGAAAAATGGATTCAGCAGCATGACGCCTCGCTTGGCCTTCGCCAGAAGCTGATCGAGAAAGACCCTTCGCTGGTCAATCGGGATGTGCTCCAGCACATGACACGACACCACGTAATCGAACGAATGATCGGCAAACGGGAGATTTGTACCGGAAATGCCATTCACCGTCGGTTCTACAAGGCAGTACGACGCTTCGGGAATAAACGAGGCAAGCTGACCGTGACCTCCACCCACATCCAACACCGAGTAGGGCACGTCCCCCGCCCGCGCCCTGATTTCGGACGACAACGATACGAAGCGAAAATATTGATTGTGGTTCATCCACTTCGGATCGGGGAGCGCTGCTTCGATAACTGCAAGATTGCTCTCGGTACTATTCTTGTCCGCACCGAGATATGCTGCCGTCTTGAGTTCCGCGTAGGCCAGATAAAGGTGACCCGCCTGCGCCGCCGCAAAGGCATATTTAAGATGCAGATCTGCATTCAACGGGGACGCAGCAATCAAACTCACGAAATCATTCATCAAGCGTCCCTTTCTGCCACGACAATGCCGACAACAAAAAATCCAATAGTCATTACGGTTGAATACAACGACAGCGCATATAGGCGTTCCTATATATAGTTCACAGGAAGGTCGTCCAAGTCAACGGCATCGCAACGGAACCGGACCATGGCCACGCCCCAGTCGAATCGCAGAGGGAGTCACACTCATTTAATCGAACTTCAGCCCTGCGATGATGTCATTGAGCCGCCCTTGTGCCCCGCCCTCCTTCGCCTCGCCGGGGTTGGCCCTCATGGTCGCCGCATTGACTTTCTCGATGTATTCGACGTTACAGCGGCTGACCGCCTCCTTCATCTCCGCCAGATGCGCAGGGATATCCTCTGGATCGCGCACCCAGGTCTCGATGTAAAGCCCTTCGCCTTCATTGATCCTCGTCGAATACTTATGCTTGGAAAGCAAGCGGTTGAAATCAGCACACCACGCCGCCGGCGCCTTGTGAGAAAGGGTAAAGTACAGATTGATATACGGCTCCTTCATGATCCTTGGTCGCCGCTTATCATCGATGCCAATAATGCGGATATCGCTAATACCTTCCATGAACGCACTCCCACGTTAGCGCGCCCGCAAGGTCGCGGGCGATTGATTCCACCAACATAGGCCCATTCAAACTGGAATACACCAAATATCTCGTTGTTCCGGAAGAACTAAGAGAATTGCGGTGACAGTACAGCCGCCTCAAATCCTGGCTGGTTTTCTCCACGCTTGGAGTTCAGCATCAAACTAGAAACGCAACAATCTCATCCAGAATAGTTTCTATACTGCATCCGTGAGGAGTACGGGGACACGCAAAATTCATTGGCTGTCTTGGCTTGAACGCTATTCTGATCAAGTGACAGCCCAGAAGGAGAGAGCGGGCATCCATGCCCGACAGGAATCAGTAGCCCCGGTCATCATGACCTTTGCCGAACTGCACATCGCTGATGACCGCCCACAGCATGCGCGCCATGGTCTCCGGCGCGATGATGGTGTGGCGATTGCCGCTCGCCTGCATCTTGGCGCGCAGGTCTTTGCGCACGTCGGGATTGCCGGTCAAGTCGAATATCACGTCAATGGCATTACCCAGGGCCACCATTTCGTCGGTGGTCTTCAGCGGAATGCCGGCATCGATGGCCCGCTGCTTGCCCGGGGTCTCGGAATTCTGCGCCGCACAGACGACACGAATACCGCGATCACGCAGGCGCAGGATTTCGTCCAAAAACCGTCCGCCGACTTCCCCAAGTCCGACGATCGCGATATCCGCCACGGTAACGCTGTTCTGGGTCATTGCTCGCTCCTTTGGGTTGGTGTTGTTATTGGTGTTCCGGCTCAGAGTAGCGGACACCGGTTTCCAAGTCGACATCATTCGCCGGTCGCGTAATTCATGTAGGGCGCAATAAGCGCAGCGCATTGCGCCGGATGCTTGCCGCCCAACGCCATCACTCACCGCACACCAGACCGCGCTCCGCTCCGCCGGCCCAACCCGACGGATAGTGACTGTAGGTCGGGAAACCTACAGTATCAAGTTTAAGCTACACCCATAAAGGAGGGACGGGAACAGTCCGAATGACAGACTGCAAAGGGTTGAATGGTGGGAGTTATGGCTGTCGTCCCACTTCCCTCTCCCGCAAGGGGAGAAGGAAGTACAGGAGTTGAAAATTTACTTTTCCAATTGCGATACGTCGCGCACTGCGCCGCGCGCGGCCGACGTCGTCATCGCCGCATAGGCCTTCAGTGCGGCGGAGACGTGGCGTTCACGCGCCGCCGGTTTCCACGCGCCCTTGCCCTTCGCTTCCATCGCGGCGCGGCGCTTGGCCAGTTCGTCATCGGTGATCGCGATGCGTATCGAACGGCTGGGGATGTCGATCTCGATGGTGTCGCCGTTCTGCACCAGGCCGATGTTGCCGCCCTCGGCCGCTTCGGGCGACACGTGGCCGATGGAGAGACCGGAGGTGCCGCCGGAGAAACGGCCGTCGGTGATCAGGGCGCAGGCTTTGCCGAGACCTTTCGACTTGATGTACGAAGTCGGGTAGAGCATCTCCTGCATGCCGGGTCCGCCGCGCGGGCCTTCGTAGCGCACGATGACCACGTCGCCGGCCTTCACCTCGTCGCCGAGGATCTTGGCCACCGCCTCTTCCTGGCTCTCGCACACCACGGCGGGACCGGAGAATTTCAGGATCGAGGCGTCGACGCCGGCGGTCTTCACCACGCAGCCGTCTTCCGCGAGATTGCCGTAGAGCACGGCGAGGCCGCCGTCTTTCGAATAGGCATGGGCCAGATCGCGGATGCAGCCGTTTTCACGATCGACGTCGAGCGTCGCGTAGCGCTTGTCCTGGCTGAACGCCACCTGCGTCGGCACGCCGCCCGGTGCCGCGCGATAGAAGTCCTTGCGCTTCTGATCGGTGGTGAGGCGCACATCCCACAGCGCAATCGCTTCGGCCATGTTCTCGGCGTGCACGGTCTTCGCCTCGCGGTTGATCAGGCCCGCGCGATCCAGTTCGCCGAGGATGCCGATGACGCCGCCGGCGCGGTGCACGTCTTCCATGTGATAGAGCTGGGTGCTGGGCGCGACCTTGGCGAGGTTCGGCACCTTGCGCGAGAGGCGATCGATATCCTGCATGGTGAAGTCGATGCCGCCCTCCTGCGCCGCGGCCAGCAGATGCAGCACGGTGTTGGTGGAGCCGCCCATGGCGATGTCGAGGCTCATGGCGTTTTCGAACGCCTGGAACGACGCGACGGAGCGCGGCAGCACCGAGGCATCGTCGTCTTCGTACCAGCGCTTGGCCAGCGCGACGATCATGCGGCCGGCCTCCTTGAACAGGCGTTCGCGATCCTTGTGCGTGGCGAGCAGCGTGCCGTTGCCCGGCAGCGACAGGCCCAGCGCCTCGGTGAGGCAGTTCATCGAGTTGGCGGTAAACATGCCGGAGCAGGAGCCGCAGGTCGGACAGGCGCTGCGCTCCATCAGCGCGACGGTTTCGTCGCTCTCTTGCGGATTGGCCGCGGTGATCATCGCGTCGATCAGATCCAGCGCCACGGTCTGCTCGTGAATCACCGCCTTGCCCGCTTCCATCGGTCCGCCGGAGACGAAGATGGTGGGGATATTGAGGCGCAGCGCGGCGTTGAGCATGCCCGGGGTGATCTTGTCGCAGTTGCTGATACAGACCAACGCGTCGGCGGTGTGGGCATTGCACATGTACTCGACGGAGTCGGCGATGATCTCGCGCGAGGGCAGCGAGTAGAGCATGCCGTCGTGGCCCATGGCGATGCCGTCATCGATGGCGATGGTGTTGAACTCCTTGGCCACGCCGCCGGCGGCCTCGATCTCGCGCGCCACCAACTGGCCCAGGTCCTTGAGGTGGACGTGGCCCGGCACGAACTGGGTGAAGGAGTTGGCGATGGCGATGATCGGTTTGTCGAAATCACCGTCCTTCATGCCGGTGGCACGCCACAGGGCGCGGGCGCCGGCCATGTTGCGGCCGTGGGTCGAGGTGTGCGAGCGGTACTTGGGCATTGCAATTCCTTGGATTGAGCCAAACTAGGAAGAACAAAAGCATACCAGATAGGACCCGCGCATGGACCCGCTGCTGTTTGCCGACCCGCCGCCCGCGCCGCAGGGGACGCGCCTTGCGATCGCCCGGACTCACCTCGCCGACGAAGGGGCATTGGTGGCGGAACTGACGCAACAGGCCCGCTTCGACGACGCGCAGTGCCAACTGATCGACAGATGGGGCAAGGCGTTGATCGCACGGGTGCGCCGACAACCCCACCCGCTGGATGCCTTTTTGCACGAGTACGACCTGGGCAGCGAGGAGGGCGTGCTGCTGATGTGCCTGGCCGAGGGGCTGATCCGCATCCCCGACGCCGTCACCGCCGACCGCCTGATCCAGGAGAAGCTGGGCGGCGCCCGCTGGGACGAGCACCTGGGCAACGGCCGCGGCCTGCTGGTGAACGCCTCCGCCTGGAGCCTGATGCTGGCCGGGCGCATCGTCGGCCTCGCGCCCGACCTGGAACCGGAGCCGGCCTCGCTGCTGCAACGACTGGTGGCGCGCAGCGGTGAGCCGGTGATACGCAACGCCCTGCGCAGCGCCATGCACCTGCTGGCGCGCCAGTTCGTCATGGGCCGCACCATCGACGAGGCCCTGGCCCGCGCCGCCCGCCACGGCGACTACCGCCACTCCTTCGACATGCTGGGCGAGGCGGCCATGAGCAGCGCCGACGCCGAGCGCTACACCGCCGCCTACGGCACGGCCATCGACGCCATCGGCCGGGCCGCCGACAACGCCGGCGAACTGATGAGCCGCCCCGGCCTCTCCATCAAACTCTCGGCGCTGCACCCGCGCTATGAAACGGCGCAGCGTGAGCGCGTGCTGGCCGAGCTGGTGCCGCGCCTGGCGGCGCTGCTGGAACAGGCGCGCGACGCCGGCATCCCGGTCACCCTCGACGCCGAAGAGGCGCGGCGGCTGGAGCTGTCGTTGGACATTTTTGAAGCAGTGGCAACCCGGCCGGGGCTGCGCGCATGGCCCGGCTTCGGGGTCGCGGTGCAGGCCTACCAGAAGCGCGCCCCGGCGGTGATCGACTGGCTGGCCGAGCTGGCCACCGCGCGCGGCGCATCCATCGCGGTGCGGCTGGTAAAAGGGGCCTACTGGGACAGCGAGATCAAGGCGGCGCAGCAACAGGGCCTCGCCGGCTACCCGGTGTTCACCGACAAGGTCCACACCGACCTCGCCTACCTGGCCTGCGCCCGCCGTCTGCTGGGCCACGACAAACTGTTCCCCCAGTTCGCCAGCCACAACGCCCACACCGTCGCCGCGGTGCGCGCCCTGGCCGACGGCGCACCGTTCGAATACCAGCGGCTGCACGGCATGGGCCAGGCCCTCTACGACGAAGTGGTGCAGCAGTGGCACCTGCCCTGCCGGGTCTACGCCCCGGTCGGCGGCCACCGCGAGCTGCTGCCCTACCTGGTGCGGCGGCTGCTGGAGAACGGGGCCAACACCTCCTTCGTCAACCGCATCGTCGACCAGCGTCTGGCCCCGGAGCTGCTGCTGGCCGACCCGGCTGCGACCGTGGCCGGGCGAGCCTGGGCATCGCCGCTACCGTTGCCTGCAGCCCTCTATGAGGGGCGGCGCAACGCGCAAGGCACCTGCCTCGACGACCCGCTGGAGTTGGCCCAACTGGAACATTCCTTACGGGAGGCGACAGCGACGCCGTGGCAGGCCGGCGCAACGGGCGATGCCCCGCAACCGCGCTACTGCCCCGCCGACCACCGCCTCGTCATCGGCCACCTTCACCCGTCGACGGCTGAGCAGATCGCCGCCGCCCTGACGCAGGGCGCGGCCGCCTGGCCCGACTGGTCGCGCCGCCCCCTGGCCGAACGCTGCGCCATCGTTCGCCGCGCCGGCGACCTGCTGGAGCAGCGGCGCCACGCCCTCGCCGCCCGCATCGTGATGGAGGGCGGCCGCACCGTGCCCGACGCCATCGCCGAGGTGCGCGAGGCCGTCGACTTCTGCCGCTACTACCCGCGGCAGGCCGAACAACTATTGGGCACCCGTTCCCTCCCCGGCCCGACCGGCGAGGAGAACCTGCTCGCCAGCGAGGGCCGCGGCCTCTTTCTCTGTATCAGCCCGTGGAATTTCCCGGTCTCGATCTTCGCCGGCCAGACGGTGGCCGCCCTGCTCGCCGGCAATGCGGTGCTGGCCAAGCCGGCGCACCAGACCCCGCTGTGCGGCGCCGCCGTGGTCGAACTGCTGCACGAGGCAGGCGTGCCGACGGAGGTGCTGCAGCTGCTGCCGGTCCCCGGCGCGGTGATCGACGAGCAGCTCCTCGCCGCCCCGGCCCTGGCCGGGATCGCCTTCACCGGCTCGGTCGCCACCGCCCACCACCTGCAACAGCGGCTGGCCCAACGGCCCGGCCCGATCCTGCCGCTGATCGCCGAGACCGGCGGCCAGAACGCGATGATCGTCGACAGCTCGGCGCTGCCGGAGCAGGCCGCCGCCGACATCGTCCGCTCCGCCTTCGACAGCGCCGGCCAGCGCTGCTCGGCGCTGCGCATGGTCTGGGTGCAGGAGGAGGCGGCGGCACGATTGATCGAAGTGCTGACGGGAGCGATGGGGGAATTGCAGATCGGCGATCCGCGCCGCCTCGCCACCGACGTGGGGCCGCTGATCGACAGCGACGCGCGGGAGAAACTGGAGGCGCATTGCGCCGCGCTGGAGCAGAGCGGCGCCCGCCTGCTGGCGCGCACGCCGCAGCCCGCGGGCTGCGACCACGGCGACTACCTGGCGCCTTGTCTCTACGAGATCGACAATCTCGAACGGCTGCACGAGGAGCACTTCGGACCGGTATTGCACCTGTTGCGTTATCGCGCCGGGGAGATCGACGCGGTGATCGATCGCATCAACGCCCTCGGCTTCGGTCTTACCCTGGGCGTTCACTCCCGCGTCGAGGCCTTCGGCCGCTACGTCGCCGCGCGGGTCCGCGCCGGCAACGTCTACATCAACCGCGACATGATCGGCGCCGTGGTCGGCAGCCAGCCGTTCGGCGGCCGCGGCCTCTCCGGCACCGGCTTCAAGGCCGGCGGGCCGCACTACCTGCTGCGCTTCGCCGCGGAAAAGACCGTCACCACCAACACTGCCGCCATCGGCGGCAACGCGACGTTGTTGGGCGGGGGAAGGTAGTTACGGGTCGGCGCCTTCGGCAGCCCCCTTCCATTCCTTGGCGTGCTTGGCGCCTTGGCGAGATCATCAAAGTCCATCCATCAATAATCAAAGGCATGTCTCTCGCCAAGACGCGAAGCGCGTCAAGAAACCACTATGGCATGACAGCAAGCTACCGGATGGGTTGGGCACCGAGATATCCGCCAAGCATCGCTCCCGCCTCACCGCGAGCGCCGCAACTCGATACGGCGCACGAACTCGCCGATGATGATGCGGTATAGCTCCTCCTTGAGCACCTGATCCTCGACACCGGCGTCGACGTTGGGGTTGTCGTTGACCTCGATGACGTGAATGCCTCTGTCGGTCTGTTTCAGGTCGACGCCGTAGAGGCCGTCGCCGATCAGGTTCGCGGCCTTGAGGGCGATTTCGACCACCTTGGCGGGCGCATCTTCAACCCGCAGTGTTTTCCAGCCGCCCTCTTCGAAGCTGCCGTCGGATTCGTGGTGCACGATCTGCCAGTGTTTTTTCGACATGAAGTACTGGCAGGTGAAGATCGGCTTGCGGTTGAGGATACCGATGCGCCAGTCGAACTCGGTGTAGAGATACTCCTGCGCCAGGATCAGTTCGGAACTCTTGAACAACCGCTCCGCCGCCTGGTGCATCGCCTCGGCATTCTCCGCCTTGACCACGCCGCGGGAGAACGAACCGTCAGGCACCTTGAGCACCATCGGATAGCCGATCGCCTCCGCCGCCGCCTGGAGATCGCCCCGGCCGGCGATCACAGTCTTCGGCGTCGGCACCTTGTTGGCGCGCAGCAGTTCGGCCAGGTAAACCTTGTTGGTGCAGCGCAGGATCGACTGCGGGTCGTCCATCACCACCAGCCCTTCGCTCTCCGCCTTCTTGGCGAAGCGATAGGTGTAGTGGTTGATGGCGGTGGTCTCGCGGATCAACAGTGCGTCGTATTCGGCAAGACGCGAATAGTCCTTGCGGTCGATGATCTCGATGTCCACTTCCATGGCGCGCCCGGCCTTGACGAAGCGTTGCAGCGCCTTCTGGTTGGAAGGCGGCAGCGGGTCTTCGCTGTTGTAGAGGATCGCCAGGTCGTAGCGCGGCTGGCTGCGCGACTTGGGCGAGCGCCAGCGCTTTTTCAGATAACCGGAGAGCGTCTCGACGAAGAAGTCGCGGTTCTCCTTGTCCAGTTTGTGCAGCGACAGCGGCTTGATCGAAGCGATATGCCAGCCGCCCTCGCTACGGCGGAAGCCGACCCGCAGCAGCGGGCAGGGAAAGGTCTCGAAGATCTGCCGCGCCAGTTCGGCCAGCGGTTCGAAACGGCACTTGCCGAAGAATACATCCATCTCGAACACGCGTTCGAGACTGTCCTTGCGGTACTTTTTGAATATCTTCGCCACCTCGCCGTCGAGGTTGACCGCGTCGAGGCTGTACATCGCCTTGCTCGACAGGTCGAGCATGCTCTTCACCGACGGGATCACCTTGTGGTTGCGCGCCTCCGCCAGCAGCGAACAGTAGTAGGCGACGCTGAGGTATTTGTAGCCGCGGCACAGGTTGATCACCTGCACGTTCTTCAGGTTGAAATATTCCTTGCTGGTGAGATAGTCGTCGACATTGACGACCGGATAGCTGAGGCCGCTGAACTTCCAGTCCGCGGTATCTTCAACCACGAGGATCTGCGTAGTCATCTTCTAAATAAACGTTCCGAATGGATACCCGGTTCGGAACGCTCAGTCCCTAACTCGTGGGAGCCCGGCTGTGCCGGACGATAGCCCCGGGTTCGATCATCGCCCGGCAGAGCCGGGCTCCCACGGGTGGCCGCTTCTGTGCCTCCGGTTTTTCGCATCGGCTGGCTAAATAGGCGTTCCGAATGGGTACCCGGTTCGGAACGCTCAGTCCGTAACTCGTGGGAGCCCGGCTGCGCCGGGCGATAGCCCCGGATTCGACCATCGCTCGATGAATCGGGCTCCCACGGGGCACCACTCCTCAACATCCGGATTCTCGCGCTAGTGTACTGTTGCACTCTTTGCGGTACTTTCATTTAGCGCTTTCCTCTCTTCGACGCGGCCGCCTTGCGCGGCGCCACCTTCGGTTTGCGGATAATCAATACAGAACGCTGGCCCGATTTGCCGTAGCGCGCCATGCGCTCGAAATCCTTTTGCAGGATCGGCATGTTCATGCAGTCGGTCACGCTCTTGCCCTTTTCGCGATCCACGAACGGGTCATGCACGTAGATGAAGCGGTCGTCGAAACCGGTCACCACCACCCAGTGGGGAAACTTCTCCTGGTAGATGCGGTAGGAGCTGATCAGCACCACCGGGATCGCCCCCTGCTCGAATGCCTGGCGCATCTCCGGCAGCGCGATGCGCCGGTAGTGCACCGGCAGCGACACCTGGTCGATCTCCTCGAGGAAATCCGCCTGCACCAGGCGCATCACCTCCTTCTTCTCCTCGCTGCGCACCGAATCGATGAACAGCGCCCCTTCGTCATTGACGTAGACCTCCACCGCGAAGCCGCGGTGGTAGGCCGACAGCGCCAGGCCGTAGGGACCGCAGCCGCCGTGGCCGGAGGTCATGAACACCGTGGTCGACTCGCGCCAGATGCGGATCTCCAGCGCGCGGCTCAACTCGATGGTCGGGTCCAGCGCCTTCATCGCCATCACCAGCGCCGCCGGGCCGCAGGTGAACTCCAGCGTCTGTTCATAGTAGGGGACGCGCGCCATGTCGAGCTTGAGCTGCGTCACCAGGCGCTTTTCGTAGCGCAGCGCCCCCATGTGATCCTCGTAGTAATCCTCGTAGGTGCCGAACCGACGGTAACCCACGGACTCGTAGAGCTTGATCGAAGCCAGGTTGTCGCGCCGCACCTCCAGCCGCATGTTGATGCAGTCCTGCTCCAGCGCCGCCGCCTCGGCGGCCTGCATCAGGTCGCGGCCGACGCCCTGGCCACGGCTGTCGGGATCGACGGCGATGGAATACATGCGCGCCAGCGAGGTGCCTGCGTTGAACAGCACCATGACGTAGCCGCGGACGGCGTTGGCGGACTGTTCCAGCAGGGTGACGGCGTGGGCCTTGGTGAGCAGGTGGCGGAAGCTGCGCCGCGACAGGCGGTCGGTGTCGAAACAGCGGTTCTCGATCGCCACCAGGGCGTCGATATCATCAACCTTTGCGGAACGAATCATGGAAGCTCCAGGCTCCAAACGCACCCACGAACGTGGTGCGAGATGTTACGGGATGACTCTAGCATGCGGCCTTCGTTTACACTAGAACCTATCTCAAAAACACCAAGGCCGAGAATGAACCACGGGGCACACGGGGAAGTCTGCGCAAAGATTGCGGACAACATAGATCCGATACTCGAATTATCCCCGTGCCCCCCGTGTGCCCCGAGGTTAAAATCTTTTGCTTCTGAATTTTATGTCGGCTTGTACGGGGATACCCTCATGGAACCGCTATTATGACACCCGACCTGCGCGCCCTGCTCACCGGCCTCATCGCCACGCCGTCGATGAGCAGCGTCAGCCCCGCCTTCGATACCAGCAACCGGCCGGTGATCGACCTGCTGGCACAGTGGCTGTTCGACCTCGGCTTCCAGGTCGAGGTGCTGCCGCTGCCGACGCAGCCGCACAAGGCCAACCTCATCGCCACCCTCGGCAACGGACCGGGCGGGCTGGTGCTGGCCGGCCACACCGACACCGTCCCCTACGACGAGGGGCGCTGGAATCACGACCCGTTCCGCCTCACCGAAGCGGACAACCGCCTCTACGGCCTCGGCACCAGCGACATGAAAGGCTTCTTCGCCGTCGCCATCGAGGCGGCGCGCCGCTTCGACGCCAAGCAGTTGCAACAGCCGCTGATCCTCCTCGCCACCGCCGACGAGGAGAGCTCGATGGACGGCGCCCAGGCGCTGGTCGAACTGGGCCGGCCCAAGGCGCGCTACGCCGTCATCGGCGAGCCCACCGGCCTGCGCCCGGTCAACGCCCACAAGGGCATCATGATGGAAGGTATCCGCCTCACCGGCCGCTCCGGCCACTCCAGCAACCCAGCCCTGGGCAACAATGCCCTGGAGGGGATGCACAAGGTGATCGGCGAGCTGCTGGCCTGGCGCGAGGAACTGCAGACAGGTCACCGCGACCCGCGTTTCACCGTGCCGGTTCCCACCCTCAACCTCGGCCACATCCACGGCGGCGACAACCCCAACCGCATCTGCGGCGAATGCGAACTGCACATCGACCTGCGTCCCCTGCCCGGCATGGAACTGGACGAGCTGCGCGCCGTCATGGAGCGGCGCCTGGGCGAGACCCTGGCCGGCAGCGGCCTGCAACTGGATATCCGCCGCCTGTTCCACGGTACCCCGGCGATGCATACCGCGGAAACATCGGAGATCGTCCAGGTGGCCGAACGGCTCACCGGCCACAGCGCCGAGGCGGTCGCCTTCTGCACCGAAGGCCCCTACCTCAACGCCCTCGGCATGGAGACCATCATCCTCGGCCCCGGCGACATCGACCAAGCCCACCAGCCCGACGAATACTTGGCGCTGGATCGCATCGAGCCGATGATCGGCATCCTGACGCAGCTGATCGAGCGCTTCTGTTGCTAACTAGAAGTTCCGGATTCCGGATTCGTAGTTCCGAGTTTGATTGGTGTGTTCGGATTCCAAATGAAAGTTCCGAATTGCTGGCCAGCCGATGCGAAAAACCGGAGGCACAGAAGCGGCCCCCCGTGGGAGCCCGGCTCTGCCGGGCGATGATCGAATCCAGGGCTATCGCCCGGCGCAGCCGGGCTCCCACGAGTTACGGACTGAGCGTTCCGAACCGGGCATCCATTCGGAACGTCTATTTAGTGCCTGCGCGCTTCGCTATAGCTCGCAGCTCCGCCCTGTACGACTCGAAACCCGGAACCCCGAACTCGTAGCAATTTTCCCCCTTGCACAACGATCCCGCTGCCGGGAGAATGCATGGACCGATCAACCATAAGCTAAGGACCCCGCTGTGACCACGCCCACCGACGAACAGGCCTTTGTCCGCTGGTTTCGCGACTCCACGCCCTACATCAACGCGTTTCGCGGGCGAACCTTCGTCATCACCTTCGGCGGCGAGCTGATCGCCGAGCAGCAGTTCGCCAGTTTCGTGCACGACATCGGCCTGCTCAACAGCCTCGGCGTGCGGCTGGTGCTGGTGCACGGCGCGCGGCCGCAGATCGAGGAGCGGCTCAAGGCGCGCGGCATCGAACTGCAATACGTCGACGGCCTGCGCGTCACCGACGCCGCCGCCCTCGCCTGCGTCAAGGAGGCGGCGGGCACGGTGCGTGTGGAGATCGAGGCGCTGCTCTCCATGGGCCTGGCCAACTCCCCGATGGCCGGCGCCCACATCCGCGTCGCCTCCGGCAACTTCGTCACCGCGCAGCCGCTGGGGGTGCGCAACGGCATCGACTACCAGCACACCGGCGAGGTGCGCCGCATCGACGCCGAGGCGGTGCAGAAACAGCTCAACGACGGCGCCACCGTGGTGCTCTCCCCGCTCGGCTATTCGCCTACCGGCGAGACCTTCAATCTCAGCGCCGAAGACGTGGCCACGGCGGCGGCGATCTACCTGCGTGCCGACAAGCTGATCTTCCTCACCGACGCCAAGGGCGTGCTGGACGCCAAGCGGCGCCTGATCCGCGAACTCAGCCTGGCAGAGGCAAATCAGACGCTGCTGCGCAAACTCGGCGAAGAGATGGCGCGCTGCCTCGGCGGCGCCCTGCGCGCCTGCCGCGCCGGGGTGCGCCGCGCCCACCTGATCAGCCGCCATGTTGACGGCGCCTTGCTGCTGGAGCTGTTCACCCGCGACGGCATCGGCACCCTGGTCAGCGGCGAACAGTTCGAGGGGACGCGCCGCGCCACCATCGACGATGTCGGCGGCGTGCTGGAGCTGATCGCGCCGCTGGAAGCCGATGGCACCCTGGTGCGCCGCTCGCGCGAACTGCTGGAGATGGAGATCGACCAATTCGTGGTCACCGAACGCGACCGCACCATCATCGCCTGCGCCGCCCTCTACCCCTTCGCCGAGGAACAGGTGGGCGAACTGGCCTGCATGGCGGTGCACCGCGACTACCGCAAGCAGGGGCGCGGCGACGACCTGCTCGGCTTCATCGAGCGCCAGGCGCGGGATATGGGGATCGAACGGCTGTTCGTACTCACCACGCGCACCGCCCACTGGTTCCTGGAGCGCGGCTTCAAGGTCGCCGACATCAAGGACCTGCCGATCAAGAGGCAGGCGATGTACAACTACCAGCGCAAGTCGAAGGTGTTCATCAAACCGTTATGAGTCCAGCATGTTGATGAATACCCGTACCGTGCCGACGCGCCCGTTCCTCAAGTGGGCCGGCAACAAATTCCGGCTCCTCGACCGCATCCTGGCGCGCCTGCCCGGCGGCGGCCGGCTGATCGAACCGTTCCTCGGCTCCGGCGCACTGTTCCTCAACACCGGCTACCGGCGCTACCTGCTGAGCGACAGCAACCAAGACCTGATCGACCTCTACCAGATGCTGAAGCAGGAAGGTCCGGAATTCATCAAGGCATGCAGCAAACTGTTCCGTCCCGGCACCAACAACGCCGACGCCTACTACCGCCTGCGTACCGAATTCAATGCCTGCACCGAGCCGCGCCGCCGCGCCGTACTGTTCGTCTACCTCAACCGCCACGGTTATAACGGCCTCTGCCGCTACAACTCCAAAGGCGGCTTCAACGTCCCCTTCGGCCGCTACAAACATCCCTACTTTCCCGAAAAGGAGATGCTGCTGTTCCACGACAAGGCGCGCCGCGCCGTGTTCCGCCACGAGGATTTCATCAAGACCATGGCGCGCGCCAAGTCCGGCGACGTCGTCTACTGCGACCCGCCCTACGTGCCGCTGTCGCCGTCGAGCAACTTCACCGCCTACAGCGCCGACGGCTTCACCCTGGAACGGCAACGGCAACTGGCCGGGGCGGCGGCCGAGGCGGCGCAGCGCGGCGTCCCGGTGCTGATCTCCAACCACGATACCGCATTCACCCGCGACATCTATACGGCGGCAGGACTCGAACACCTGGCGGTACAGCGTTACATCAGTTGTCAGGGACACAAGCGACAAAAGGTGGGAGAATTGCTAGCGTTATATCAACCGCCCCGCTAAGAGATCTGCATCATCGGCAATACCGGCGCACCTATGACGGCAAAAGACCACACTAAAGCGACGTTTATCGGACGCCAGCCCATCTACGATCGGGCGCTCAATGTCTTTGGCTACGAGTTGCTGTATCGCGACAACGGATTGAACGCGGCCAACTTCGCCGACGGCGACCTCGCCACCTCGCAGGTGATCGTCAACACCTTCATGGAAATCGGTCTGGAGCGCCTGGTGGGCAGCCGTCCCGCCTTCATCAACATCACCCATGATTTCTTCTCCGGGGAACGGCCGCTGCCGATGTCCACCGAGCAAGTGGTGTTCGAGTTGCTGGAAACGGTTCAGGTCGATCCCACATTGCTTGACGGTGTCCGCAAGCTGGTCGCCAAAGGCTACCGCATCGCGCTCGACGACTTCATCCCCACGCCGCAGCGGATGCCGCTACTGGAGCTTGCCAGCTTCGTCAAACTGGACGTGCAGGCGCTGTCCGAAAAGCAGCTCGCTGCCATCGTCTCGGAGCTGCGCAAGTACAACAAGCTAGGGCTGGTCGCGGAAAAGGTCGAGACCCACGACGAATACGCACGCTGCCGCGAACTCGGCTTCGACTACTTCCAGGGCTACTTCTTCTCCTACCCCGACGTCATCCATGCCCCCACCGCGTCGACCAACCGCGCAGTGGTCGTCAACCTGATCGGGAAATTGCAGGATCCGGATACCGACGTGCGGGAATTGGAAAAGACCATCGCCCATGACGTGGTCCTCTCCTACCGGCTGCTGCGCTACATCAACTGCGCCACCTTCGGCATGCGCCGCGAAGTCGACTCGATCCAGCAGGCGGTGATGCTGCTCGGCCTCGACGCGGTACGCAACTGGGCCAGTTTGATACTCGCCAGCCGGCTGGCCCACAACAAACCGCGCGAACTCACCACCATCGCCTTGATCCGCGCACGCATGTGCGCCCTGCTGTCGGTCACCCGCCCCGGCATCGACAGCCAGCAGGCGTTCACCGTGGGTCTGTTTTCCCTGCTCGACGCCCTGCTCGACACGCGCATGGAGGAGTTACTGGATCACGTGCCGCTGGCCGGCCCGATCAAGTTCGCCCTGCTGAACCACGAAGGCGAACTGGGCGAACTATTGGACATCGTGATCCACCTGGAGCGCGGCGAGTGGCAGGTGATCGCCGAACAAAGCGATATTACCGTCGACTACAACAATGCCTACCTCGCCGCCATCAACTGGGCGGAAGCGACGGCCGATCAGATGTACGCGGCATAACCCTGCGCCCTCTCCGCCCATGACCCAAAGCGAACAAAACGATATTCGATCGTCGCAGGCGCGCGCTCCGGCAACCGATGTCACGCATCAGCGCCGCGAAGTGCTCAGGATAGTCGGCCTCTACGTCGTGTTCGCCGTGCTATGGATAGTGTTGTCGGACCGCTTGCTGCTGATGCTGTTTCCCGGCGCCGCGGCCATCGACCACTGGGAAACGATCAAAGGCTTTGGCTTCGTCGTCGTCACCGGCGCCCTCCTCTATAAACTGATCAAGCAGCGCATCACGCTGCTGCTGGCCGCGCAACGAGCCCGACTGCGGAGCGAACGGCAATTCCAGGAGACCTTCGAACAGGCCGCGGTCGGCATGGGTCACGTCGGCATCGACGATCACTGGCTGCTGGTCAACGACAAACTATGCGACATCCTCGGCTACGGCGCGGACGAGTTGCGGCAGCTCACCCTGCGGGAAGTTACCCATCCGGACGACCTCGCCGCCTGTGAACGAAATTGCCGACTGCTGCGCGCCGGCGCGATCGACACCTACACGACGGACGAACGTTACCTGCGCAAGGACGGCACCTCGATATGGATCGAACTCACCATGTCGCTGCACCGCGACGCCGCCGGCACGCCGCGTTACTTCATCACCGTCGTCCAGGATATCGACGCACGGAAAACGGCCGAGTCGCTGGCCCTGCAAAGCGGCAACGCATTGGACACCGCGCTGCTGCAACTGGTCAACACGCTCTCCGCCGCAGTGGGAAAACGCGACCCCTATACCGCCGTGCACCAGGCGCGCACCGCGCAGCTGGCCGCCGCCATCGCCGCCCGCATGGGATTCGACCAGCACACCATCGACGGCGTGCACATCGGCGCCCAACTCCACGACCTGGGCAACATCTACGTTCCCGCCGAGATCCTCAATCGCCCCGGCCCATTGAACGCCAGCGAATACGCCCTGGTCAAAACCCATCCGGCAATGGGCTACGACATCGTCAAGGGGACCCAACTGCCCTGGCCGATCCAGGAGATGCTGCTGCAACATCACGAACGCCTCGACGGCAGCGGCTATCCCAACGGCCTGACAGGCGATGACATCTGCATCGAAGCGCGCATCGTCGCCATTGCCGAAGTGACGGAAGCGATGACCGCGCACCGCCCACATCGCGCCGCCCGCAGCGTCGACGAAGCCCTCGAAGAACTGCGCCAAGGCAGGGGAACACGCTACGACACCGCCGCCGTCGACGCCTGCATCAAGCTGATCGAGGAACACGGACTGCCCTGGGCCGTTCATTGACCCGCGGGTATAATGGCCGCCCCACAACTACCCCACGACCCGCCATGCCTACTACCCAAACGCCCCGCTGGAAGGCCACCTACCCCGAACACTGGGTGAGGGAAACCGAAGAGGACAGCGTGCTGCTGTATGACCCCGACGACGGCATCGGCACCCTGGAGATCAGCTGTTTCTGCAAGGACGACGGCCCGGCGACACAGGACGAACTGCGCGACCTTGCCGCCGACACCCTGCAAGCCGGCGCACGCCAAATGGAAACCCGGATGGGCGACAAACAGGGCCTGCTGCTGTTCTTCACCGAAGAGGGCGTCGCCTGGAAAGAGTGGTACCTCGCCGCCGGCCACTGCGTCTTCTTCGTGACCTACGACTGTCCGGAAGAGTTGGAAGGCGTCGAGGACGACGAACTGGCGGAAATTATTACGAGCTTGCGGCTGGAGGATTGAATTCGCCATTGAAAAAAAACCGTTTCTTCCCGGTTCAATAACCGAAACTGAATCGCATTCAGACATTCAACGGGAAAATGAACCGTGGCGGTGGGCCGGCTGTCCCACATCACCGCCCTGCAATAGCAGGGGAAGGTCACTGGCTCGCCGTCTGATTTCCAGCGGTCGCCACGGCAGAGAAATTATAGCGTGTGGATATCCGCATTCTTCGAGAAAGCGCTGTTCATCCCCGCGCATGCGGGGAACAGTGTGGTTGATTTAAACAATGTAGGCCGGACATAGCGCAGCGGCGTCCGGCAAGCTCCGCCCGATACCGCTGCGCTCTATCGGGCCTACGGCCGCCCACTAATTCTGGAAAGCGTTCATCGGACGGTTCATCCCCGCGCATGCGGGGAACACACATCGATGGGGACGGCTACGCTGTCGGCCACCGGTTCATCCCCGCGCATGCGGGGAACACAATGCCGGTGACGCCGGCGGCCGTCGCGCCGTCGGTTCATCCCCGCGCATGCGGGGAACACCAGGTCGGTCAGGATACTGACGGCTTCTGTGTCGGTTCATCCCCGCGCATGCGGGGAACACATCGGGGGTAGAGTCAGGACATCAGTCCAGTGCGGTTCATCCCCGCGCATGCGGGGAACACTATGGTGTGGCAGGCGTTGAACTGAAGAGGGCCGGTTCATCCCCGCGCATGCGGGGAACACCAAAAAGGGCGGCGTTGATCGATGCGATGTACCGGTTCATCCCCGCGCATGCGGGGAACACCTGCCGTCGCCGTCGCTGGCCGGCATCAGCTCCGGTTCATCCCCGCGCATGCGGGGAACACGATATCGTCGGCGCCGAGCGCGTGCTGGCTGTCGGTTCATCCCCGCGCATGCGGGGAACACAGCGTCAGCAGCACCATCATCTGGTCCGTATTCGGTTCATCCCCGCGCATGCGGGGAACACGGGCACGGAATGTATTTGGTGACGATATCATTCGGTTCATCCCCGCGCATGCGGGGAACACTGGAGCTGATCGCTCTCCTGCAGCTGCGAGACCGGTTCATCCCCGCGCATGCGGGGAACACAGAAACCCAGCCGTTGATGGATTTGCGCTTGCCGGTTCATCCCCGCGCATGCGGGGAACACGACCTACTCTACAATCTGCCGACTGCTATCGGCGGTTCATCCCCGCGCATGCGGGGAACACCGATGAGCAGAGCGCGTGTACCATGATAGAGACGGTTCATCCCCGCGCATGCGGGGAACACAGCACCTCGTTATATAGCAGCGGAATATGAGCCGGTTCATCCCCGCGCATGCGGGGAACACCCGTTTACACTGGAACCCAATACCAATTTCAGCGGTTCATCCCCGCGCATGCGGGGAACACTAAACACGCAGGCTCCCCTTCTCGATTCCTGAGCGGTTCATCCCCGCGCATGCGGGGAACACTCGAGACACAGCTCGATCACGTTGCGCAACAACGGTTCATCCCCGCGCATGCGGGGAACACACCCATTCACACCATTCCGAATCGCGGTAAATCGGTTCATCCCCGCGCATGCGGGGAACACGCCGTTCCGGTACCGATAAAGTGCCGCCCAGTCCGGTTCATCCCCGCGCATGCGGGGAACACATTGGCGCGGGCTTTCTTGCGCAGATCGGCGACGGTTCATCCCCGCGCATGCGGGGAACACCAAATATTTAATGCATTGATAGATACCGGCACCGGTTCATCCCCGCGCATGCGGGGAACACTTCCATCGTCGACTGAAACAGCAGCGCGAATTCGGTTCATCCCCGCGCATGCGGGGAACACAGACGCCACCGGCACCGCGCGACGACCACCACCGGTTCATCCCCGCGCATGCGGGGAACACCGTTTGCTGTTGGCGACCGAACCAACCGCCCCCGGTTCATCCCCGCGCATGCGGGGAACACATGCCAAGCTGGAGGAATTGAAACGTGAAAATCGGTTCATCCCCGCGCATGCGGGGAACACCTTTGAGCAATTCGATAATGGCGTGGATGCGGCGGTTCATCCCCGCGCATGCGGGGAACACTGTGGAGCACGTACTGGGTTCGCCGGAGATGTTCGGTTCATCCCCGCGCATGCGGGGAACACATTCGGCAACACGAAACATGGCAACCCGATTCCGGTTCATCCCCGCGCATGCGGGGAACACCTCGGCGCGGGCATTGCTGACCAGGCGATCGGCCGGTTCATCCCCGCGCATGCGGGGAACACTCGGTACCGGCGAGCACCACGCCGATGTTGGCCGGTTCATCCCCGCGCATGCGGGGAACACCGCGCAAGCAATGCATGTCCAACGTGTATGCACGGTTCATCCCCGCGCATGCGGGGAACACATCGGCTGCGTCGTGTAGGGGGTGTGTGATGTCGGTTCATCCCCGCGCATGCGGGGAACACCTGCTGATGAGATCCGGCGCGTTGTTGCCGAACGGTTCATCCCCGCGCATGCGGGGAACACGGCATGACGTCCAGGCAATCACCGATGACCATCGGTTCATCCCCGCGCATGCGGGGAACACGCCAGCTCACGCAACACAGTCAGGTCATTGGGGCGGTTCATCCCCGCGCATGCGGGGAACACTCCTGGGTGCTCGTTACGTCGGCGTGCACCGCCGGTTCATCCCCGCGCATGCGGGGAACACCGGGTTGACGGTGATGCCGCCACGGCATACATACGGTTCATCCCCGCGCATGCGGGGAACACCACCGACGCGCTCCTGCGATCCGGCCTTGTCCACGGTTCATCCCCGCGCATGCGGGGAACACGTTCTCGGCAGGCTCATGGTGGCTCCTTATGCCGGTTCATCCCCGCGCATGCGGGGAACACTAGAACAGGCCGCCCGCGAATAATTTGTCATGCGGTTCATCCCCGCGCATGCGGGGAACACTCGTTGTCGTCCGGGGCGTTCTCCGGGTGCTGCGGTTCATCCCCGCGCATGCGGGGAACACACAGCGCACGTTACAGGGTCAGTAACACGACCCGGTTCATCCCCGCGCATGCGGGGAACACGGCGCAGACTGTACACGCGGCGCACCCATATACGGTTCATCCCCGCGCATGCGGGGAACACGTGGAGTCTCGGTTTTGTGGTCGAGACCGAGAAAGGTTCATCCCCGCGCATGCGGGGAACACTGTGCGAGAGTGGGAGGCCGTTTGACCGTTGTCGGTTCATCCCCGCGCATGCGGGGAACACTTTCGAGTTTCTGTTGTGCAGCATTTTTTCGTGCGGTTCATCCCCGCGCATGCGGGGAACACTATGCTGCGGGCACTAATATTGCGGCGACCGCGCGGTTCATCCCCGCGCATGCGGGGAACACGAAAGCTGAGTGGCCGAACGCATTACTGATGTTCGGTTCATCCCCGCGCATGCGGGGAACACGTGTTAGCCACGTAGGCATCTGTTAGATTGGTCGGTTCATCCCCGCGCATGCGGGGAACACCCGTTATTCCGGCACAACCGGCACAACCGGTGCGGTTCATCCCCGCGCATGCGGGGAACACGCTGCAAACATTGTCCATAGGGCACCCCTAGTCGGTTCATCCCCGCGCATGCGGGGAACACCAAGCCGTGTACATCCTGCGCCTGGGCAACATCCGGTTCATCCCCGCGCATGCGGGGAACACCGATGGATTCGAGCATTGCGGCGAGAAGAATACGGTTCATCCCCGCGCATGCAGGGAACACCTCAGATTATAAATTTTGAATTTGGAGATAATCTGTTCATCCCCGCGCATGCGGGGAACACTCCGTTAAGGCGTGGTTGGGGCTTAGTTAAGGCGGTTCATCCCCGCGCATGCGGGGAACACCCATCACCAGACGATGCCCGTTACGGCATCGACGGTTCATCCCCGCGCATGCGGGGAACACGCAGTGTCCTTGGCACGACAAGCCGTTCTAACCGGTTCATCCCCGCGCATGCGGGGAACACCTGTTAGGGCGGCCAAGGAAGGAAACAAGTGGCGGTTCATCCCCGCGCATGCGGGGAACACCTCTGGTGGCGGTTGACGTGGACGACAGTGCCCGGTTCATCCCCGCGCATGCGGGGAACACGGGCCCCTGTTCTCCGAGGTGCGAGTAGGTTCGGGTTCATCCCCGCGCATGCGGGGAACACGAGCCCTGGTAGGCCCACCATAAAAACAACAACGGTTCATCCCCGCGCATGCGGGGAACACATTCGGCGTATTGCCACCGCCCACTGGCCCTCCGGTTCATCCCCGCGCATGCGGGGAACACCTGCGGTGATGGATGCCGATCTGCGCAGCGTGCGGTTCATCCCCGCGCATGCGGGGAACACATATGGAAGGGTATATCTATGGTGTTGCCGTACGGTTCATCCCCGCGCATGCGGGGAACACCGCCGCCCACAAGCGGCAAATTAGCCGCTGACCGGTTCATCCCCGCGCATGCGGGGAACACGCGTTATCGGACTTAGTGCCCATCTCCGAGGCCGGTTCATCCCCGCGCATGCGGGGAACACGAAAAGGAACGACAGAGGGTGACAGAAGAAGTCGGTTCATCCCCGCGCATGCGGGGAACACATGATGAGCAGGCCGCACGATTAATCGCACATCGGTTCATCCCCGCGCATGCGGGGAACACCATATATTGACGGGGCCGGGTATTGGGTAGATCGGTTCATCCCCGCGCATGCGGGGAACACCCGCGCCAGCTGGTGACCATCTCGAACGGGGTCGGTTCATCCCCGCGCATGCGGGGAACACGTGATCGCCTGGGCCAAGACGCAGACCGATGACTTCCTGATCGACTACGAACATCAGACGCTCTATACGCAGCAGAATGGACAGCCAGCACCTGCGGCCGGCTGGTGGTCAGCCAACAATATGGAATGGCGCGACGACGGCCTCTATGCCACCGGCGTGCAATGGACGCCCGCTGCCGCCCAGATGATCCAGGACCGCGAGATGCGTTATTTCTCTCCGGTGCTCGCCTTCGATCCTGCCAGCGGCAACGTCAGCGCCATCGTCATGGGCGCGCTCACCAATCATGCCGCGCTCGACGGTCTCGACGATGCCGTCGACGTCGTGGACGTCGAGGCAGATCGGGAACCCGTCGACGCCGGCGAACTCCTTGAAGAGCAGCGCCTTGCCCTCCATCACCGGCAGGGCCGCCTCGGGGCCGATGTCGCCGAGCCCGAGCACGGCGGTGCCGTCGCTGACGATGGCGACGCAGTTGCGCTTGATCGTGAGGTTCCAGACCTTGTCCGGATCCTCCGCGATCGCGTGTGAGACGCGCGCGACGCCCGGCGTGTAGACCATCGAGAGGTCCTCGCGCGTCTTCAGGGGCGATCGCGCGCGCACCTCGAGCTTGCCGCCGAGGTGGGCGAGGAAGACGCGGTCGGAGACGTTGACGACCTCGACGCCGGCCACGGAGCGGACGGCGGCGACGATCGCGTCGAGGTGGTGCTCGTCGTCGGCGAGGACGTTGACGTCGCGGATCTTGGTCGAGCGCTCGACCCGCACGAGGTCGATCGCGCCCGGCACCAGCGAGGCGATGCCAACCGACAGCACGACGGCGTCGGCGCCGTAGCCGCCGGTCGCCGCCTTGACCGCCCCGACGACGTCGTCCGTCGCGGGGTCGAGCACGACGTCGGCGCCCCAGCGGCGCGCGATCTCGCGACGCTCGGCGACGGGCTCGCTGACGATGATCGGCCCGGCGCCGACGGCGCGCCCCATGATCAGGTGGAGCAGCCCCATCGGCCCGGCGCCCACGATCGCGAGCGACGTGCCGGCCCCGACGGCGCACAGTTCGAGCGAGTTGAGCACGCACGCCGCCGGCTCCGTCAGCGCGGCGACGTCGAGCGGCACGAGCGTCCGCAGGTCCAACACCTCTGCGGAGATTCCTTCGTCCACGGCGAGTCGCTCGGCCGCCTCGAGCGCCCGCGGCACCATTATGGAGGTAGCCACCACCGTCACGTCATCGCCCTCGCGTTTGACCTCGCTCCGTCCCAACGGAATGGTATAGTACCCTTCCGGCACTTCCCCTTTGGTCTTGTAGAGCAGCTTGTGCTCGACGAAAATGACCGGATTGTCGTCCTCGATAGAAGCCAGCAAGAGCCCTTTGACGTCGCGGGGCGTCGAAGGCATCACGACTTTCAAGCCGGGCACATGCACGAACCACGCTTCGAGGCTCTCCGAATGCTGCGCCGCTGCTCCGGTTCCCGACCCGGCCGGCGCGCGCGGGGTCCCCTTCCCCCGCCCGACCCCGGCGCCCAGGCCCGCAGCTGGCAGGAGCAGGGCGGCGAGCGTCGGGTAGAAGGCGGCGGCGCTTGGGATCCGGTCTCGCTCCGGCGCGGGCCAGGCGGCAGCCGGGTCGCCGAAGAGGCCGAGGCCGCCGAGAGCGCCGAGGCCGAGAAGCCCGCGGCGTAGCGCGACAGACGGGTAACGCCCGCCAAACGGGAGGGGAGAAGCTCGGTTACTGCTTGAGCTTCTTTACCTCCCCGACCATCTCGGGCACCGCCTTGAACAGGTCGGCGACGATGCCGAAGTCGGCGACGCTGAAGATCGGCGCCTCTTCGTCCTTGTTGATCGCGACGATGACCTTGGAGTCCTTCATGCCGGCGAGATGCTGGATGGCGCCGGAGATTCCGACCGCAACGTAAAGCTCGGGCGCGACCACCTTGCCGGTCTGCCCGACCTGCAGGT
>OFHG01000017.1_pt1 | contig 83887 bp, 84 predicted proteins | sample 1521931 | NCBI WGS metagenome assembly OFHG01 (sample SAMEA2468438, study PRJEB22500) | soil metagenome | biome: Glassland; feature: Farmland; material: Clay | place: Australia | collected 2013-01-31 | depth 0.55 m
GTGCGGGGGACGTACGGGCACGGTCACCCCGGATCCTCGGCTCGTCGCACACATGGTGCACATGACGAAGCGAGCGGATGGAATGCTCGAGGTGCCGCGGCAGGTAGGCGGCGACCAGACCGATGCACTCTACTTGGTGCCGGCGCTGGGCCGCGTCGGCATGCGCCCAGTCCCCGCGTAGCAGCGCGGTCATGAGGGCGACCGTGTGCACCGACGGTGTGGCGGCTCCCGGCGGCCGGCAAGACTGGCAGGTCAGGCCGCCAGCCGCGATCGCGGAGGCGCGCGACCCGCCGCGGCTGTTCCCGCTTCCCCCCTCCCCGCCGGCCCCCCCCGCGGGCGCGGCCCCGCGGGGGGTGCCCCCCCGCGGCGCGGGGGGGCCGGGGCGCGCCCGCCACTACGGCCTCCCCTCCCTCATCGCCTCGCTGGGGTGCGACGCGGACACGCCGGGCTTCCAGGCGGCCATGGAGAAGATGGGGACCGGCATGTTCTCCCTGCTCACGGGCCCCGACACGGTCTCCGGCATCGGCGGGCTGGACACGGACAACACGATGAGCCTGGAGCAACTGGTCCTCGACGCGGAGATCGTGGGCTACATCCAACGGGTCATGCAACCGGTCCCGGTGAGGGAGGACGCCATCCACCTCGACATGCTCAAGCGGGTCGGACCCGCGGGCAACTACCTCAAGGAGAGGCACACCCTCCTCCACTTCAAGGAGGCGCTGTGGTCCTCCAAGCTCCTGCTCCGGGAAGGATTCGTGGAGGGCCATCCGAACGAGGAGCGGGTGCGGACTCGCGCACGGGCCCGCGTCCGTGAGCTCCTCGCGGAGCACGAGGTCGCGCCGCTGGATGCCGACGTGCACCAACGGATCTGGGAGATCGCGAGGCCCGGATGCTAGGTCCGAGGGCTGCGGTCACTCATCGGCTGCGCGTTCAGTGAGAGCGAGGGCTCGCCTGCCGAGGCACGAGTCAGCCCTGCGAAGGCGCCTGGAACGCATGGCGAAGGTCCTGGGGGTGGTAGAAACGGCCTGTGCTCTCCACTCCATGAACGAGCTCCACCACCTTCGCGTTCCGCGGGGTCGGAACCCCGAGTTCTCGGCCGCGGCGCACGATCTCTCCATTGAGGTAGTCGATCTCCGTGGGCCGGCCCCGGCGCAGGCTCTGGAGCGTGGAGCCGAGGATGGGCCAGTCGTTCCCCAGGTTCCCCGCGCGGGAGGCGAAGAGGCGAGCCGCGACCGGCGTGGGGAGCCGCGTGAGCAGGCGCAGCGTGCGCACGGACACGTCCCTCAGCGGCTCGAGCGCGATCCCCGCCCGCTCGGCGACGGCCACGCCCTCGCGCATCAAGGACACCGCGAGGGACCGGAGGAAGGGCTCTCGGGCCACTTCCCTCAAGGAGAGGTTCGTGAGGGCTGGGAGGGCGTTGTTCAGGTTCATGATCAGCTTGAGCCAGTGCGCGCCCACGAGATGGTCGGAGACGGACGTGGGGACCGCGGGGTCGAGGACGGCCGCCACCCGCTGGACGAGCGCGTCTCGCGGGCCCGTGGGGCGTCCGAGCACGAGATACCCGCGATCGACGATCGTCACCTGTCCGGGAGTCAGATACGTGGCCGTGATCATCACGACGGAGCTGAGCAGCTCGTCCGCGGGGAGCCATCCCGCGACGATGGCGTCGCTTCGCACCCCGTTCTGCATCGTCACGAGAGGCACGCCCTCGAGGGAGGCGCGGTTCGCGCGCAGGATGGCCTCGACGTCCTGGGTCTTGACGGCGAGCAAGGCCAGCTCGGGACGGAAGTCCAGGCTCCCCGCCGCATCCACCGGGACGGTCATGGCGCCGAGCGCGCCCTCCATCCGCAGACCGCTCTCCTGCAGGGCGCGAACCATATCGGGGCGGCCGACCAGGGTCACGTCGTGCCCTTCGCGCCCGAGCAGGCCCCCGATGACACACCCGATGGCCCCGGCTCCGAGGACCGCGATCCGCACGATCGGCTCTAGCTTCCGGCGGTCCTAAACGTTTCGCCCGTCCGGGTCCGCGACGACCTCTTATGCCGCGAGCGTCTTCCCTGCCCGGATGGCGGAGGAACGAACGGCCCTCGTGACGGGGGCGTCGAGCGGAATCGGTCGGGCGATCGCCCAGCGGCTAGGGGCGAAAGGGATCCGCGTAGGTCTCGTCGCCCGGAGGGAGGACCGGCTGCGAGCGGTGGGGAAAGCTATCGAGGGGCCGGGAGGCCAGGTCCGCCTCTTTCCCGGAGACGTCCGCGACCCGAGACTCGCGGAATCGGCGGTCCGGGAGGTCGTGAAGACGTGGGGGCGCCTCGACATCCTCGTGAACAACGCGGGAATCGGCAAGTATGCCCCGGTGGAGGCCCTGCCCGAGGCGTCCTTCCGCGAGCAGTTCGACACGAACGTCGTCGCGCCGTTCCTCTTCACGAAGGCCGCCGTGCCTCAGATGAAGAAGCAGAGGTCCGGTCAGATCGTCAACATCGGCTCCGTGGTGGGCTATCTCGGCACGGCCCGCGGGACGGCCTACGTGGCGACGAAGTGGGCCCTTCGCGGCATGAACGAGTGCTGGCGGGAGGAGCTCTATCCCTTTGGGATCAAGGTGGCCTACGTCGCCCCGGGTTACGTCATCACGGAGTTCGGAGGCCGACGGGAGGATCCGAAGTCACCCGAGGCGGAGTGGGCCCTGACTCCAGACGATGTCGCACGCGCCGTGGAATCCGTCGTGGACCAGGGACCCAACTCGGACGTGCGGGAGATCGTAATCCAGGTCCGGGACCGGAGCTGACCGGGGAAAGGGGAAGGCCCGCGGACCGTCCAGGTCCACGGCCTTCCTGCGACCGGTCCGCTTCACCGGCGGCGACGCAGGACGAGGACGGACACTCCCGCCGCGGCGACCACGACAATGAGGACCCCAACCACGACCAGGACGCCTCCGGAATCGCCCGGGACGTTCGAGGGAGACGGGCTCCCCGTGCCCTGGACGACGAAGGTGCCCTTCATCGCCGTAGGATGGATGACGCAGAGGTAGTGGAAGGTCCCCGCCTGGTCTGCCACGAACGTGAGCGTGGTCGTCGAGCTGAACGGCGTCGACATGGGTTCGCCCGGATCCGCGAGCCCGTTGCCGTTGTAGTCGATCAGGAGCTGGTGATTGAAGCCGTCCGTCGACGAGACGGTGATGGTCACACTGTCCCCCTGGTTCACCGTGAGGGTGGGACCCGGGTTCGTCTCCGACGCGCTCGTCGTTCCCCAGCCACCCGCGTACGAGCCGTAGAGGCTCAGGGACACGTTCGCCGCTCTCGCGGGCAATGCCGCCACGGACATCATCCCCAGGGCCAGGGCCACCAGCATGAGGGCGAGTCCGGTTCTTGCCACCTTGGACATATTACTATTTAGATAGTAACTTGTTCATGAAGGTTTCCCAGAATCCCGCCGGCGCCCGAGAACGCGGTCCGTGCACGGGCCGGGCGGACGTCACAGCCAGCCCTTGTGCCACATCCAGTACGTCAGGACGAGGGTCGGCGCGAACATGAGGCCCAGAGCCAGGTAGAGCCCCTCGGGGGCGTTGAAGCCCGGGAAGCCCACGTTCATGCCGAAGGCGCTCGTCACGATGGTCAGAGGGATTGTGATCGTGAACAGGACCGTGAGGACCTTGATCACCTGGTTCATCTGGTTCGCCTGGAGGGTCGCCCCGACCTCCAGGAGGCTCGTGGACACCTCGCGGTAGGTGTCCAGGGTGTCGAGCACGCGGATCATGTGGTCCTGCACGTCGCGCAGATAGTTCCGCGTCTCCCGCTTGAACGTCGGCACCTCGAGGCGGGACAAGGTCCCGTACATGTCGCGCTGGGGCCGCAGCGCGTTCCGGATCAGCGTGAGGTCGACGCGGATGTCGTGAATCTTGCTGATGGCCGTCGCGTTCGGCTTCGCCACGATCTCGTCCTCGAGGCGGTCCAGGAGGTCCTGGAACCGGTCCAGGTGGGGGAAGTAGGAGTCCACGACGACGTCGAGGATCGTGTACGCGAGGAAGTCGGCGCCCGCCTTGATGAGCCGCGGGTTCTTCTTCCGCAGGCGGATCCGCACGTCCTCGAGCTGGGGGAACGCCTTGTCGTGCACGGTGACGATGAATCGCGGACCGACGAAGAGGGAGAGCTGGTCCGTCTCAATTTCCTCCGCCCACACGATCGTCCGGGCGACGATGAACGCGACGTCGTCGTAGGTCTCCACCTTGGGAGGCAGGTCGATCTTCGAGGAGTCCTCCAAGGCCAGGGGGTGGAACCCGAAGAGGGTCTCGAGCTCCGCCAAGGTCCGCCCGTCCGGGTCGACGATGTTGATCCACGTGACCGCGTACTTCTCGACGAGCTCCCGGCCGCGCCCGACGCTCACCTCGGATTCCTCGAGGAAGCTGTCCGAGGAGTAGGCGATGACCTCGATCCGCGCCATCCGAGCGAGCACGAGCCCGTGGCGATATAATGATTCCGAGAGGAGGGGACAATACAGAAAGTTCCAAATGCCGCCGCCCGGTTGGGGTGCCGGGTGGCTCCTTGAAGGTCGTCGAACTGCGGAAGGCGAAAGCGCTGAAGGGGGACAAGAGCCGGTCGTTCCAGCTCATCAACCCGGAGAACGTCGGGTCGCGCCGCTTCATGATTACGGTCGTGGAGGTCCGGCCGGGCGGGAGCACGCCGCCCCACGAGCACCGCACGGTGGAGTCCATGTACTACATCATCGAGGGCCGCGGTGAGGTCCCCTCGGGCCAGGGCGGCAAGGGGAAGGCCGTAGGGCCGAAGACGGCCGTGTTCTTCCCCGCGGGCAGCGTCCACGGCATCCGGAACACAGGAAGGACCACGCTCGTGTACCTGTCCTGCCACGCACCGCCCTACGAGATCGAGGAGCTGTATCGCCACTGGCGAGAGTCGGACTTCGTCACGACGGGCGGCTGAGGGCGCTCAGCGCTCCACGTCGAAGTAGATGCGGACCGTTGTGCGGTACGTCTTGACCTTGGAGCCGTCCAGCTCCATCTCCAAGTCGGAGATACGAGCCCACTTCATCCCCCGGATGGTCTTCCCCGCCTCAGCTACTGCGTTCTCTGCCGCCTTCGCGAAGCTCTGGGGCGAAATCCCCACGATCTCACTCACCTTCTGGACCACGTGATCACCGGGACGGGTCAAGGCCTTCGGGATACCTCAAGTTTTAAGGCCCCAGTCCGGATACTATGGATTCAACTCTAAGGCCGGGGTCAATTCCCAGGGGGAAGCGAGACTCATGTCTGGACGGTGCGGGACACAGGATAACGGTGCGCACCGCCGTCCTCCGGGACGATCCTCGGGGGCGGGAACTTGAGCGCACGGTTGATGGAGCAGCTGGTCGGAGCGGCTGCACAGACACGTGTGTCCGACGAAGTGGAAAGCGACGATAACCTCGTCCGCCTGTGGCAGGATGAACTGCGTGAGGCGAAGGAGAAGATCGAGGTGTACCGCTCGGACGCGTCCATGGCTCAGGCCTTCGAGGCCGACGTAGAGCACACGGAGCGGGCCCTGGAAACCCTGCCCCGGCGGATCGTCTCGCGTCGTGCGGAGATCGCCTACGAGACGTGGGCCCGCGAGAAGCTTTCGGGGCTTGTGGAGATTCCCGTCGTCTCCGAGGACCGCGTCTTCGCCTCGGTCCGCAAGGAGTACCTGGCCCTCCTGTCCCCGGAGCTGGCCACGGCCATCCCGAAGAAGTCCGTCCTGTGGGAGGACTGGAGCGTCTGGAATTTCAAGCGCCATCCCCTGCACCGGGCCAAGGCGCTCCCCGCCGAGGCCGTGCGCCGCGGCCGGAACGCCCTGAAGCACTTTGAGCGGCTCGAGGTCTGGCAAGCCGTCGGCATGGCGGACCCTTGGCTCGTGGGCGTGACGACGGCGCCCTCGGGGAAGGAGCACTACCACCTGATCTACGACTGGGGCCTGGAGACCACCCTGGACTCGACGCTCCTCCGCTGATCCGGCGAGCCCGAATCCGGTCAAGCCTTAAGCACCGAGCGCGGCTAGGGCCCCCATGCGAATCGGCTTCGTCGCCGCGGGCGTGGTCGCCTTCCTCGTGGGCCTCGTCTGGGCGCTCCAAGGCGCGGACGTCCTCCTGGGTTCGAGCATGTCCGGCAACTCGTTCTGGCTGGGTGCCGGGGTCGTCCTCCTCATCGTGGGACTCGTCCTCGCGGGATGGGGGACTCGAAGCGTCCCGTCGAAGAAGGCCGCGCCCGGCTCGGATCAGCCGGACACGTAAAGGGTCACGCCGTCGTACCCGGACGCGCCGTTGGGGAACGGCGGCGCGACCGCGGAGGACTGCACGACCCCGTTCCCGTCGTACGCCCGCGCGACCACCCGATAGACTCCGACTCCGGGCGGCGTCCACGCGAAGGTCCAGATGACCCAGGTGAGCCGGGGGTCCTTCGGGGCCCGCAACTGGGCCGCGTTCCAGGTCGCCCCGCCGTCCGTGGTCACCTCGACCTTGGAGATGCCGTCGGCCGCGGACAACGCGAATCCGCCCAGGGTCTGCGCTCCCGTGACCACCGCGCCGTCCGCGGGAAGCGCGATGAGCGCCTCCGTCGCGATGGGGCCGTCGTTGGTCCACCCCTTCTGCTGCCAGAACCCGAGGTAGGGACCCTGGATCGCCGTGATCCGGGTGACCCACTTCGCGGAGAACATCCCGTACTTGCCGGGGACCAGGATGCGGGCCGGGCCCCCGTGGCGACCCTCCAGGGGCGCGTCGTTCATCATGACCACGAGGAGGGTGGCCGGGTCCATGGCTTGGGCCCGCGGGATGGCGACCGTGTAGCCGTCGGCGCAGGTGAACTCGACCCAGTCTGCGGCCGCCTCGATGCCCGCGGCCTGGAGCAGGTCGCCCAGGCGGACGCCTCCCCACTTCGCGGTCCCGATCAGGTTCCCGCCCACCTCGTTGCTCACACACTCCATCGTCGCGTACTCGTCCACCGCGGGAAGGGCCCCTGATTGGATCCGGTCCTGCAGGGCCGCGTAGCCGAGGACCAGGGAGCCCGGCGCGACCAGGCCGTCCATGGTCAGCGTCCAGGTCGACGCGTCCACGACCGGGTCGATGAGGTTCTTCGTGACCACGTAGAACCGGTCCGTGGGCGTGACCTCCTGATCGAGGAGGTCCTGCAGGGACGCGAACGCGAGGCGGGCGGGCTGGACGACGGCCTCGCTGAACGCCGCATACGCGAGGGCCAAGCCGGCCGCAAAGACCCCGGTGCCCAGGAAGAACTGCCGCCGAGAGGGGTTGAACCCTTCCGGGTGACGGGCGGCGACCTCGACGAGGAAGTAGTCGAGGGCGGCGGCGTAGATCCAGCCGCCGATGAACTGGCTGAGCCCGGCGAGGGCGGGGCCCGCTTCGGTCTGCGAGCCAACGAACCCGGCCCCCAGGAGCGGGAAGACCAGGAAGAGGACCAGGAGCGCATAGCCCGCCGTGTACACCGCAATCACCGCCCATCGGCGGGGAACGACGGCCTCGATCCGACGGAAGAACACCGCGCCGACGCCGAAGGCCGCGAGGACCCCGACGAGCGCACTCACGAACCCCAGGCCTTTCGCGCCCTCGCCCAGGGCGCCGATGAAGAACGACTCCACGGATCCGGGGATCCGGGTGATGACGAAGTCCAGGGCGACCTCGGGCAGGAAGAGGCCCAAGCCCAAGGCGCGCATGATCAGCGTGACGACGAGGGACGCCGCGCCGGCCACGATCCCGGCGAAGAACCGGTTCCACGGAAGCCGGCGGACCGCGGCCCAGAACCCGCCCGACCGCGAGGCCACGGGGCGACCACAAGGAGCCGGGCCATTAGCCTTTGCCCCATTCCCCGACGGCGGGCGGAATTGAGTTGCCGCTTCCGACTCTGGCGTGGAATGCTTTAAGTAGCATGGGGAGGCTGAATCGGGACGGTCGGATGGCCGCCTCCTTCAGCTCCCAAGCCCACGTGGGCCGACGGATCCTGCTCACGGTCTTCTGGACGATCGTCTTCGTCGTGGGCCTGGGCATCGCCGTGCTCATCTCCGTCCCGGACCTGGCGAGCCTCATTCAACAGGCGTCCATCTCCACCGCGGTGTCGCGGACCCTCCTGGTCGCCGCGTCCGTGGCCCTGGTCCTCATCGGGCTCTGGGGGGTCTCCTCCAGCCACCGCAACCTCCGCCACGCGGTCGACCTGATCGCCGAGGTGGACCGGGCCCGCAAGGAGACAATCCAGCTGGAGACCACGCGGTACCTGTCCAAGGGCAAGTGACCGGGACAGCTCACGCGCTGCAAAGGCTCCGGAGGGCCTCGGCGGCCGCGCGGTAGCCCGTCTCGATGGCCCCGTGGACCGTGGCCGGCTCCCCCTGGGTGTGGGTCGCTTCGCCCGCGAAGAAGAGGACGTCGTCCACGGGCGCAGCCAGATCCCTCCGGTGCTGGAGCGTCCCGCCGGGGGGCAGGAAGGAGTAGCCGCCCTGGATCAGGGGATGGACGGGCCACCGGCTGCAGGCAAAGGCGTCCACGCGGCCCACATGGACGGACGGGGGCACGATGGCCCGGAGCTCCTCCAGGGTCAGCTCGAGGATGTCCTGGCCCGACAGGGCGGCCCGCCTGCGCGCGTCCCGCCCCACGAGGAAGCCGTCCAGGACGTCCGGGGGATTCCGGGTCGCCACGTAGGGCCGGTGAAAACTCGTGGGACCCTGGCCCCAGAGGAGGCCGAAGTCGCCCAGGCGCTGCGCGAGATCGCTGTCCCTCAGCCGGAGGAGGATGACCATGGCGTCCCCGAAGGCGATCGCCCGGATGGCGGCCCGCTTGGCCTCCGGGAGGGGCGGTTCAAAGACCACGGAGTCGCTCTTGAGCACGCCGAGAGGGAGCGTCACGACCGCCCGCTTCGCGCGCACCTCTCCCGCGTCGCCTCGGTCGCCCCGCGTCTCGAGCCGCACCCGGTCCCCCGTCCGGCGCACCGCGGTCACGCGCGTCTTCAGGCGGATGCGGTCCGCGAGCGGGGCGGACCGGCGGGAGAGCAGCGCATCGTATCCCTCCACGAGCTGGAAGTTGCGGTACCCGAATTCCTCCTCGGCCAAGGCGGACTCCTCGGCGGGGCCCATGACCCCGAGGGCGTCCGCGTCGGCCGCGGACGCATGGGCGTAAAGGAGGTCCACGAGCATCCTCGCGCCCGGGAGCGCATCCTGCTGGTCCAGCCACTCCGCCAGGGAGACGTCGGGGCCTTCGTAGGCGATCATGCGCTTGGGGAGCGTGAAGGCGCCCTGGTAGAACGCGCGCAGGCCGATGGTCCGGTGGAACGCGTTGGTCCCCATGGGCAGCCGCACGACGCGGCCGTCATGCCAGAACCGCGCGCGCCTCGTCGTGGGCAGGGGGCGGGCGTGGAGGCCGAACTCCCGCAGCCAGGCATGGGTGACAACCCGTTTCCCGTGGATCATGAGGGCGCCGATCTCGAACGGTCGCCCGCCGCCGATCGTGTAGTCCGTCTGGACGCGACCGCCGACGCGGTCCGCCGCCTCGAGCACCAGGAAGTCCACGCGGGCCTCGTGGAGACGCTGGGCGCACGCGAGCCCTGCCATCCCGGCCCCGATGACGACGACCTCGCGCTCCTCCACCATGGTCCCGTCGGGGACGCGCTCGAGCCATTTAACGCTCCCGCCGCAGGGGTGACCCGAGTCTGCAACAGGCAATCACTAAGGCCCGCGGGCCACCTGGACGGGGTCAGAGGAAGGCGACACGATGCCCTCGGGCAACCTGCGCGACGCGTTCCCCGCGTTCACCACGACCTGCGCCCTGATCACCACGGACGGGCCGCACGGGCCCAACGTCATGGCGGCCGAGTGGACCTTCAACGTCTCGTACCGCCCCTTCCTCATCCTCGTGGCCATCGATCCCGGGAACCGGACCCACGACATGATCTTGGAGTCCCAGGAGTTCGGCGTCAACCTGGTCGCCGAGGACCAGGTGGCCGCCATGGGCTTCGCGGGCCACTACTCCAAGGCGGACACGGACAAGCTGTCGAGCGAGGCGTTCGACACGTTCCCGGCCAAGCACATTCGGGCGCCCTTGATCCGCGGCGCGCTGCTCGCCGCGGAATGCCGCCTCGTGGCGCACTACCCCATGGGGGACCACACGGCCTTCGTGGGGAAGGTCGTGGAGTTCTCTGTGGGCTCGGAGAAGTCGCCGGTCGTCCTGCACCACGGGTCCCGCCGCCTCGGAGAGCGGATCGTCCGTGCTCCGGGTCTCCTCGTCGCGGTGACGCCGATGTCCGCCCAGCCCGGCGAGGCCGTGGCCACCGCGAACGCGTCCACGGACGAGGAGGGCTCGTTCCGGGCCCGGCTTCGGGTGCCCCCGGACCTGCGTTCCGGGCGGTATCTGCTCGAGGCGGCCGGAGAGGGGGCCCGAGGTCAGGCGCATCTGGAGGTAAGGGCATGAGCGCGGCGCAGATGGTCCATAAGGGGCACGGGGCGGCGAATCGCTTAATAGGGGGAATCCTTCGTGGTGCCGAGGACAGCCATGGGATCCGACTCCGGACACTGGTATCGGCGGATCGACAGTGGCCTGCATGAGTTCTTCCCCGCCCCCTTCCAGGACTTCATCCGCAAGTGGATCCCGCTCTCCCTGCTCATCGGCATCTCCGTCGGCCTCATGACGGTCCTGTTCCAGGTCGCCCTCAATGTGGTCGGCTTCGTCTTCGACCCGAGCCGGGTGCCGTGGTACCTCATCTTCCTGCTCCCCACGATCGGAGGCCTCCTGGTGGGCCTCATCATCCCGTACTTCGCCGAGGAGACCGCGGGCCAAGGAATGGACGAGGTCATCCACGCCATCCACTATGCCGGCGGGCGAATCCGCTCCATCGTCCCGCCCGTGAAGGCCGTGGTATCCGCCCTCACGATCAACAGCGGAGGGAGCGCCGGACCCGAGGGGCCTGTGGGGGAGATCGGCGCGGGCACCGCGTCCATCCTGGGTGGGTGGCTCAAGCTCAGGCGTAGCGACCTCCGCACGCTCGTCATCGCGGGAGCGGCCGCGGGCTTCGGCGCGATCTTCAAGGCGCCTCTCGGGGGCGCGCTGTTCGCCCTAGAGACCCCGTACAAGAACGATCTGGAGCACGGCGCGGTGATACCCGCGCTGATCTCCTCGACGACGGCGTACCTGGTGTTCATCCTCTTCCCCCTGCCAGGCTTTGGGCCCACCCCCGTCCTCGGTTCGGTCACGGCGCTTCCCACCTACGATCTTCCCCACCTGGCCCTCTACATGCTCATCGGTCTTCTGGCGGGTCTCATTGCCATTGCCTTCGTGAAGGTCTTCTTCTGGATCAGCGACGGCTTTTCCGGGTGGAAGATGCCGTTCGCGGTCAAGACGACCCTCGGCGGACTGGTGTGCGGCGGCTTTGGCGTCGTGCTCCCCGGCGTCCTCGGCCTCGGCTACACGTGGGACCAGCAACTGGTCCTTGGGAACGTGGGCCAGGTCGTTGTGGGCGACCAGCTGGTGACCAGCTTCGAGCTTGTCCTCCTCTCCTTCGCCGCGATGCTCCTCGCCAAGATCGCGGCCACCTCGTTCACCATCGGCAGCGGGGGCAGCGGCGGGGTGATGACCCCGAGCATCTTCATCGGCGGCACGCTCGGAGCCATCATCGGGATCCTCCTCCAGGCGACGGGCTTCTCCTTCTCCTCCTCAATCCTCGTGGTCGTAGGGATGGGGGCCATGCTTGCTGCGGCCACGAAGACGCCCATCTCCAGCGCCGTCATGCTCACGGAGATGACGGGAGGGTTCAACGTGCTCATCCCCCTCATCCTGGGCACCGTGATGGCGTACGCCGTGGCCGGAGACTACACGCTGTACAAGGCCCAGATCACCCGAAAGTCCATGCCCATGGACCTGTCCGTGCTCGCCCGGAAGACGGTCCGGGACGTGATGACGAGCCCCGTGGTCACGCTGCGGCCGGACATGACCGTGAAGGACGCCTACGACCTCAGCATCCTGAAGGGGCACTATTCCTATCCGGTCGTGGACGAGAGCGGGGTCGTGCTCGGAGTCGTCTACCGCAGGACCCTCCAGCAGACCCATTCCAAGGCGCCGCGGACCCTGATCCGGTCCATCATGGAGAGTCACGTCGAGATCATCAACGACGACGCGCCCGCCAACGAGGCCTTCGAGGTCATGAACGGGTCGCAGATCACGCGCATGATCGTGGTCGACGGAGAGAAGCACGTCATGGGCATGCTCACGCGCGTCGACCTTCTCCGCGCCGTGGAAGAGCCCGAGCGACCGCCCGCAGCACCGCCTCCGCCGGCGGCGCCGACCTAGAGCTCGTACTCGCGGCCCTCCATGGGCTTCACCGTATCGAAACCGAGCTTCGCCAGGAACCGCGCGTACAGATCCGGCCGCTCCGTGTGGACCAGGAAGACCTGCTTGGGGCGGATCGTCTCCACGGCTTGCCGCAGGTCGTGGGCCGTGGCGTGCCCCGAGGCGTGGACCTGGAACACGGGCAGCCCGTACCGGGTCAGCCACTCCATGAGCTTGTCGTAGGAGATCTCCATCTCCTCGTTGAACGGCTCGCTCGAGGAGAGGATGTACACGCTCCCCGGCACGGGGTCGATCTCGGGCATCGCGAGCATGTCCGTGAGGCCCGCGACGAGGATGGCCGTCTCCTGGACTTGTTTCACGTCCTTGGCCTCGACGACCTTGCTCCCGTACGTCTCCCGGAGCAGGTCGAGATACTGGGTGGATCGCGCCCGTTCCTTCTTGAAGATGAGGACATGCTTCGACGTCAGGTCGAAGTCACCGAAGAGCCCCTGGCTGGTCAGCTGATGGAGCATGAACGCCTGCTTCTCCGTCAGCACCAGGGTGCGGTCCGTGGCCGCCGCGACCTTGTGGAACGTGCTGAGCCGATCCACGTCCGCGGGCGCGAACCCCGCGACGACGAGCCCACGGGTCTGCTCCACCACGGCCTTCACCTTGCGCTCGACCTCCTCCTCGGACTCGATCTTGGACTCCGTCACGTGAGTCCCCTCGATGAGGAGGGCGGCGGGCTCGTGCTCCGCGGCCTTCTGGAGGAACCTCCGCGTCTCGGCGCCCCGGGTGCCGTGGAGACGGAAGTCCCCCGTGTACGCCACGTTGCCCGCCGAGGTCTCCACCACATACCCCACGGAACCGAGGACGGAGTGATCCACCTGGAAGGCCGTGGTCGCCAGGCCGGCCACCCGGACGGGCTTGGCCGGCACGACGGTCTCCAGGGGACGGTAGACCTGCTGGCCGCCCTCCTTCGTCCAGTCCGCGATGTGGTAGTCCTTGGAGGGACCCGAGCTGCCGGAGAACTCGCGGGCCAGGATCACGGCCCGTGCCGTGGCGGTCAGGTAGGAGGGGATGTCGTTTCGCAGCCAGCGGATGGAGTCGTAGTGGTCCGTGTGAGGATGGGTCAACAGGACGGCATCCACGCCGGGGGAGCCCGAAGGGTCCTTCTTGTAGATGCGATCCAGGTTGGGCAGGATGCCGAGGGCCAGGAGGTGGTCTTCCTTCCGGGGCGTGATCCAGGGTTCGTCGAAGAACGCCTTCTCGCGTCCGAAGTTCTTGCCGAAGTCGAGGAAGACGCGAGCCTCGCGGTCTTGGACGAGGAACTTGTTCCCGCCGATCTCGTTGATCCCGCCGTAGAACGTGAGGCTCGTCTTCGCCACGCGGTTCCCCGGGCGCGCATAGGTCGCGGGGGGTTTAGAGCCTATCCCTCCCGCGGATTCGGAGGAGGGGCCCGCAGGCGTCGCTCCAGGTCGCTGCTCTCCGCGCCGGACAAGAGGGCCGCGGTCAGGGGGAAGAGGACCCGTTCCTCCTTGCCGAAGTGGTCGTCCATGGCGTGCCGGAGAGCGTCCAATCGGACGGAGGACACGCGGCCCGCGACGTCCAACTGCCGAGCCAGGACGCCGAGCTGATCCTGGATGGTCGCGTGATCGCACCGGAGGACGGAGGCCGCACCGCCCTTCCCGCCGAAGAGGCGCTCGCACACGGGGTAGAGCACGGCGTCTTCCCGGCGTTGGTGGAGCCGCAGCGAATCGGAGAGTGCTTCCAGACCGCGGCGGACCGAGAGCGGGTCCGCGTCCTCCGCCGCCGCGATGAACAACCGCGCGAACGCCTGCCGGAGGAGGGCGTGCTCGGCGAGGAGGACGCCGAAGGGATCGGTCCTCGATGCGGCCTCGTACACGGAGGTCGAGCTCCGCGGGCGGGCGCTCTGGGGCTGGGAAGTCACGGCTCGTCCTCCCGGAAAGAGAGACGGGATTCCGCCTCCGCGAGGCGCCTGAAGGGCGGGATCTCCTCGGCCTTCCGCATCCCACTCACGCGCCCGGGTTGAAGATGGTCGAATTGGTCGGACCCGTCACGTGGAGGATCCCCATGGCGCCCATGTCCACCGCATGGTAGATCGCATGGTCGACGAGGACGTAGTTCGCGGGATACACCAGGGTCAGGTCCACGACGACGCACCCGCCCGGGGGCACGAGGACCGTCTGCACGCCATGCAGGGGCGGGTCCGAGAGGTCGCCGTACTGCCAGACCCGGTTGAAGATTTCCCCGATGATGTGGAAGGAGGAGATGAAGTCGGGCCCCGCGTCGACGAAGTAGATGCGGATCGTCTGGTTCACTTGGGCCGTGAGCTGGTGGGCGCCGGTGAGACCCTTGAACGCGCCGTTGAACGCAAAGTACGTCGGCTGGTCGTCCGCGAGCTTCTGGCCGTCGAAGAGCTGGTTCCCCAGGGTGTGGATCGGCCACTTCGTGTACAGCTCGCTCTGGCCCACGTAGAACTCCCGGTCCACGGGGGGCAGGGGCGCGTCCGGCTGCACGAGGATCTCTCCGAACATCCCGTTCGCGATGTGCGTCGGCACGTCCGGGGTCCCGCAGTGGTAGATGAAGAGCCCGGGCACGAGCGCCTTGAAGGAGAAGTCGGACGAGGCACCCGGGGCGGCGGACGATGCCGCGCTACCGCCCATGGGGCCCGTGACCGCGTGGAAGTCCACGGAGTGGTTCATCATGCTCGAGGCGTCGTTGTGGAAGTGGACGACGACCGTGTCGTTCACGCGGACCCGGAAGAAGGGGCCAGGGACCTTGCCGTTGTACGTCCAGTACATGTAGGAGACGCCCGGCTCGATCTCCCCGTTCACCTCGGTCGCGTTGAGCCAGATGTTCACCGTGGCCGGCGTCGTGCGCGTGATCGGCGGAGGCACGTCCGTCGCGTTGCGGACGATGTCACTCACGGGCAGCACCTCCGGGCTGATTGGCGGAAGGGACGACGGACCTCCCACACCCGAGCCCACGACGAGCTTGCCCTCCATGCCCAGGGCGCGGTGGCCCGGCATGGCGCAGTAGTAGGCGAAGGTGCCCTGCTGGGTCGCCGTAAAGCGCACGGTCGCCGTCGCCCCCACGGTCATGACGTCCGCGCTCTGCGCATCGTAGCCCTCCACGTACAGGTTGTGCCCCGTGCTCACCCGGTCCGTGATCGTGATCGTGACCGTGTCGCCCAGGGTGACGTTCAGCTGCGGGTTCCTCACGCCGTCGATGCTCCCCCCGACCCCCAGGAAGTAGAAGTCGTAGGTCGCGAGGGCGAACGCCTCGCTGCCCCCGCCGTTCGCCGAGGCCGAAGGATTATGGAGGAGGTAGCCGCCCATGGCGCCCGCCATGACCCCGAGGATCAGGGGGATGGCCACGACCACCGCCAGAAGGCCCCGGCCCATGGGGCGCGCTCCGTTCATCGTCCGTCGACGCCGTTCGTCCCGTGCGTCGGATTCGAATCCTCCGTTCGACATGGACATCCACCACGCTGCGGACGGACGAACGTCCCGCACGAGTAAGTCGGCTCCCCGAACCCGTTCGGGAGGGTCACCGCGGCCGTTTCATGAGACCCTGGAAGTACTCGTGGAGGATCTTCTCCTCCCCTGTGCGCAGGGTCTCGGACAGGGAGGACTTGGCCACGCCGAGTTTCTTGGCGAGGTCGGAGAGGTTGATCTTCTTGGGGAACTCGAAGTACCCGAGCTGGTACGCGAGACTCAGGACCCGGGCCTGGCGGTCCGTGAGGCTTCCCGACCCCTTCACGGACTTGATCGCGAGGAGCTCCACGGAGATTCCGCGGCCCCGGAGCGTGTTCACGACGGATTCCACGGAGGATCGGCGGGGGGCCAGGAGACGCCACTCCAGCCCGCCGCGCTCCGTGGCGGTCGCGTCCGTGAGGAAGCATTCCGAGTGGGCGAGCGTGTGGCAGGCGTGGCAGCTGTCCACGAGCAGGGTCGCGAGGATCTTCCCCTTGGGGGGCACGATGGCCTCCACGCTGTGGACGAAGGGGTTCGCACGCAGCGTCGCCAGGACGGCCTCGGGCGCGGCGTCCCCCGGGTCGATCTCCACGAGGCTCTGCAGGGTGGTGTCACCCGCGGGCTTCTGCTCGACCAGGTTCACCGTGGCGCCATGCTTCCCCGTGACCTCCGTGACCCAGCTGCAGGGGAGGGTGACCCGGAGCACGGCCTCGATCATCGGAGACTCATTCCGCTGCCCTGATAAATAGGAGCGGTTCGGATGGTAGGCTCCCGCTTCGGCGGACCGCAAAGGCTTATCGCCCCGGCGCGGTACGAGGAGGCGGAAGCAACGAGGAGGCCTGTGGGATGACGGACAGCATGGAACGGTTCCTGACCGGGAAGGGGGCGTTCGTCGCGGACCTCGACTTCCCCGACCTGATTCACCTCAAGATTGTGCGGAGCGTCTACGCGCGCGCGATCGTGCGCTCCGTGAAGGGGGGCATCACGGCCAAGGACGTCAAGGCGTACATGAGTGCGGTGGGCGAGGGCGGCGCGGGCGGAACGGGCCCCGTCGCCTACCCGGTCCTCGCGCGCGACCGGGTGAACTACGTCGGGCAGCCCGTCGCCGCGGTCACCGGAGAGACCGCCGCGGAAGCGGAGGACCTCTTGGACTCCGTCACCGTGGACTACGAGCCCCTCAAGGCGGTGGCCGATCCCGAGGCGGCCCTCCGCGCGGACCCCATCCATCCGGGCACGAAGTCCAACGTCTTCGGGGAGGGACAGGTCGGTCGGCGGTTCGAGGATCCCGCAAGCCCGGTCGTCGTGGAGGAAACCCTCCGGAACGTGCGCGTGGTCCCGAATCCGCTGGAACCGCGAGGCGTGGTCGTCCGCTGGGACGGCCGGCGACTCACCGTGTTCGCCTCGACCCAGTCCGTGCCGAGTTTCCAGGAAGGATTCTGCGAGAGCCTGAAGCTCCCGAAGCGCGCGGTCCGCGTGATTCAGATGGATACGGGCGGTGCCTTCGGCAGCAAGGGGGGCATCTACCCGGAGTACATCGTCGCGGCGCACGTGGCCATGCAGCGGAAGCGGCCCGTCCGATGGATCGAGACGCGGCAGGAGCACCTCCAGGCCACGGAGCAGGGCCGCGGCGCGCGAGCGCGCATGAGATTGTTCGCGGACCGCGAGGGTCACGTCCTCGGGCTCAAGGGCGACCTCCTCATCGACGGCGGCGCCTACTCCGCCGGGATGGCGGACTGGTCCCCCCGGTGGATCGGGATGCAGACCACGGGCCCCTACCACATCCCCAAGGCGCACGTGACGGGCCGCGCGGTGTACACGAACAAGGTGCCGCTCGGGCCCTACCGCGGCGCCGGCCGCCCGGAGGCGGCCTTCTTCATCGAGCGGATGATGGACTTCCTCGCGGACGAGATCCGCGTCGACCCCGTCGAGGTCCGGCTCCGCAACGCCGTGGATGCGGCGTTCAAGTCGCCCACGGGGCTCCAGGTGCCGCCGTTCAAGTCGTTCCTCGAGGATGCCATCCGGGAAACCGGGTATCGCAACCGCGCTCCATCCGGGAACGTGGGGTTCTCGGCCTTCGTCCTGGTCCCCGCCGCGAACTCCGGGGAAGGCGCTCGGATCGCGGTGCGGGACGGCCGGATCAAGGTCTGGCTCGGAGGCAATCCGCACGGGCAAGGGCACGAGGTCTTCGTCCGGAGGCTCGTGTCCGAGGAACTCGACGTGGACCCAAGTCTCATCGATCTGGAGCCGAGCGACACGGACGCGCTGGCGAAGGGCGTGGGCAGCTGGGGCAGCCGCACGGCCATCGTCGGGGGCGGCGCGGTGATCGAGGCGGCCCGCAAGCTGAAGGCCCGCGTGCGGCAGAAGGGACCCTACGCCGCCAAGAAACTGCTCGCGGGCAAGTACGACGTCAAGGTGTTCTACAAGCCCGAGGGCAACTTCAATTCCCTCGGGGCGAACCTGGTCGCCGCAGACCTGGACGAGTTCGGCCTCGTCCGCGTGCGGGACGTGGTCGCCTACTATGACGCGGGCGAGGTCCTGAACCGGCCCATGCTGGAGAGCCAGGTCGCGGGAGGGTCCGCGCAGGGCATGGGGCAGGTCCTCTCCGAAGGCGCGTGGTACGACGAGGAGGGCCAGCCCCTGGTCGGGACGATCGGCGACGCGGGGCTTCTGTCCGCGACGGAGATGCCCACGTTCGTGGTCAAGACGGCGAAGACCCGTTCCAACACCCCGCACGGCGCCAAGGGAGTCGGAGAGAGCCCCGCGATCGGTGTGCCTCCCGCGCTGGTCCGCGCCGTGGAGCGGCAGGCAGGACACCGGCTCACGGAGACCCCCCTTCGTCCTGAGGTCCTTGTGGCCCCGGTCAAGGCCTGAACCGATCTCGGACCGCGCGTTCAAGAGGAGAGCGGCCTTCGGGGTCCCGATGCTCTACCTCACCGAGGAGGAGGTGGACCGGCTCCTGCCCATGGACGACGCGATCCGCGAGGTCGAGCGGGCGCTCGGCGATCTGGGCGAGGGCAGGGCGGAGAACCGCCCGAGGCAACGCGTTCGCGGCCCCCACGCCGTCCTGAACCTCATGGCAGCGTCCTGGCCCGGCCGCGGCTACTACGGGTACAAGGATTACTCCATATCCCGGGAGGGCGTCCGCTTCTGGTTCCATCTTTTTGACGGGAACACGGGAGCCCTCCTCGCGGTCCTCCAGGCCAACCGGATGGGGCAGCGCCGCACCGGAGCCGCGAGCGGTGTCGCTACGAAATACCTGGCCCGCAAGGATGCCGCCGTCGTGGGGCTCGTGGGCACGGGATGGCAGGCGGAGAGCCAGCTCGAGGCAATTTGCGCCGTGCGACCGGTGACCTCCGTTCGCTGCACGTCCCGTGACACGACCCGCCGTCAGTCGTTCGCGGCACGCCTGGGCAAGGCGCTCGGAGTGGACGTGGTCGCGGTCGACTCGGGAGAGCGAGCCGTGCGGCGCTCGGACATCGTGGTTGCGGCCACGAGCTCGTCGTCCCCCGTAGTCCTCGGCGCTTGGCTCGAGCCGGGCATGCACGTCAACGCCATGGGCGCCAACCGCATCGACTCGCGGGAGCTCGATGACGAGGCCATCCGGCGGTTCACCTTGATCGCCGCGGACTCCGCGGACCAGGCCCGCCATGAGGCGGGCGACCTGGTCCAGCCCGTCCGGGACGGCATCCTGAGTTGGGATCGGGTGCACGAGATTGCGGCGATTGTCTCGGGCGGGGTGGCGGGCCGAGAATCCGCGGAGGATCTGACCCTGTTCAAGTCCCTCGGAATCGCCATCGAGGATGTGGCCGTCGCCGCGCTCGTCTACGAACGGGCCCGGGAACAAGGGGTCGGGAAGGAGACCGTCCTCTGAGCGTCGGCTCGGAATCCGCGTCCCTCCCTTGGGGCGGTCCCCGGTGCGACTTACTTCCCGCCCCAATACGCCTGCAGGAAGGCGTACCACCCGTCGGCCGCGAAGCGCGTCCCCAGGAAGTAGTCCCCGTGCCAATACACGTTCTTCACGAAGGCCCCCTCGGAACCGGGGTAGAACACGCCGACGCCGCCGGCGCCCTTGACGTCCAGGGCGTGCGCGTTCCGCACGTACAGCACCGCGCTCGCGAGCCCCGCATCCACTCCGTCAAAGAGCGGGCCGAGCCACGCGTCGGGCCCGAGGCAGCTGCGGACCGTCGTGGCCCACGTGGGGAAGTCGACGAAGGCCTCCCACCCATACATGGACCAGCCCAGGTGGGCCGCCCCGCGCCCTTCTCCGATGCAATCGCGGTACGCAGGCATGTTGGCCTCGAGCGCGCTCGCCAGATCGAACACGGCGCCCACGAGAGTCGGGGCCTCCGCGAGCTTGATCACGGAGAGCCCGACCTGCCAGCCTCCGCCGTCATAGTAGGCGACGTAGGAGTCCACGATCGCCTTCGCCAGGGCGTATCCGTCCATGGAGGGATTGGCGACCAGGGGACCCAGGATCGTGTCGTACGCGAAACCCTGGTTCGGGATGTATTCCTCGGAGGCGACGAGGTAATCCGCGGACACGCCGCGGGCCGCGTACTCGTACGCCACCTCGAGGTTGCTCATGACGCAGCCGTCGAACGCGAGGACGTCGAAGTGGTGTCCCGCGAGGGCGTTGATGATCTCCGTGTGGGTCATGAAGTCGCTGCCGAGGGACCCGTCCGCGTACGGATGGTCGTCCCACGCGAAGCCGCGGAAGTCGTCCCCATGGTCCCAGAGGTCGAGCAGGTAGTGCCGCGCGGGGAACTTCGCGACGACGAAATCCACGAAGGTGGCGAGGGTCGCGCCGTCGCCCATGTCGGCCTCCTTCCCGTTGAGCGGGAAGCCGTTCACGATCTGGCTTCCGCCGAGGTTCACCTTGAGCAGGTTCGCGGGACCGTCGAACTCGTCCAGCAGGACGACCACATTCACCGAGGCGGTCGAGCCCACCGCGGCCATCTCGGCCATGTCCACATGGGCGTCGGGGTCCAGGTTGTTGTCTCCGTCTAGGTACACCATCACGGTCCACGCGGCGGTGGACGGCGCCTTGGCTTCGACGACGCCCCAGGCGGCCACCAGCAACGCGAGGCCCACAAGCAAGCATGCTCCGATGCGCACGACCCGATGCATGGGTCCCCTTCCTCCGCCGCCGGGATGCGCTGGGAGGGGGAAGGAACCGCCGTCTTTACTCTACCGAGGCGGGCTCATTCCGGGAGGTGAGAACGGGGCGTGCGGCAACGGGAACCGTCAGGCGGCTGGGGGCGGAGCCGCGGTCTCCCCCGTGATCTTCCCGTCCTCGATGCGGAGCACGCGGTGGGCGATGTTCGCGACGCGCTGGTCGTGCGTGACGACCAGGATGGTCTTCTTGAGGTCCTGGTTCAGTGTCTGGAACAGCTGGAGGATCTCCGCGCCCGTCTTCGTGTCCAGCTCGCCGGTGGGTTCGTCCGCGAGGAGCAGGGGCGGGTCGTTCGCCAGGGCGACGGCAATGGCGATCCGTTGCTGTTCGCCGCCGCTGAGCTCGTCGGGGCGATGGACCGCGCGGGCTTGGAGGCCCACGAGCTTGAGCAGCTCCTGGGCGCGCTGGGTGCGCTTCTCCGAGGACCTCCCTGCGAGGCGCATGGGGAGTTCCACGTTCTCCAGGGCCGTGAGCGTCGGCACGAGATTGAAGAACTGGAAGACGAAGCCGGCCCGGTCGCGACGGTAACGGACGAGTTCCGCGTCGCTCATGTCCACCAGGTTGGCCCCGTCCACTTCGATTCGGCCCGCCGTGGGGCGATCGATGCCGCCCACCAGGTTCAGGAGCGTGGTCTTCCCGCAGCCCGAGGGACCCTGGACCGCGACAAGCTCCCCGTCCCCGATGACCATGTCGAGGCCCCGCAGCGCGATGACCTCGGATTTCCCCGTGCGGTACACCTTGATCAAATCCTTCGTCCGGATGCCCGGCATCCTAACCACCTCGCATCTTGAGTACCCTGGCGACGTTCATGCGCGCGACTCGAACGGAAACGATGAGGGCTCCCACGAACATGGCCACGGGAGCCAAGACCAACAGCAGCAGGACGTCCGGGGGGAGCACGAACAGGAGCGGGACGAGAGGCGTGAATTGCGATCCGATGCCCGCGTACAGGAGATCCGTCTCGATGAACGCGGTGAGCACGCCCATGCCCGCCCCGACCGCCAGGCCCACGAGGAGAATCGAGAATCCCTCGCCGACGAGGATGCCCGCGGTCTGCCACCCTGTCGCGCCTCGCGCGATGATCGCGGCGAACTCCGTGTCCCTCTCCAGCGTCGCGGCGTAGAGGATTAGGCACAGGCCCGCGGTCAGGATGACCACGATGAACGCGACCTCCATGGCCATGAACCCGTTCGTCGACTGGGCCCCGATGCTCCCCTGGAGCATCTCGAGCTGCTCCTGATACACCTGGACGTTGGACCCTCCGAGGCTCATCATGTCCTCCTTGGCCGTCTTCCAGTCTGCGTTGGGCACCAGGCTGATGAAGTATGCATCGTTGCTTGACCCCTGCGACGAGGACAGGTTCTCGAACTTCTGGAAGGTCGCATGGCTGCCGTACACCGCGTAGACGTTGGACGTGGGGCCGAATCCGTACCAGCCATACCCGCCGAACGCGGATCCGGGCAACCCGGGAAGGGCGCGGACGATGCCCGCCACGGTGACGTTCAGGTAGTAGTTCTCCTGCATCAGCGACGTGCTGTTCCAGATGTTCATGTACAGCGGAAACGCCACGCCCGGGACGATGCCCGTCGCGTCGGCCAAGTACTGGGTCACGAGCACCTGCCCGGGAACCTCCAGGGCGGCGAGCGCGGGGGCCGCATCACCGTCCGTGAAGTACCACGTGTCGGGCTGGGTCACGTTGAAGTAGGACTGGGGATCCAGACCGAAGTACTGGACGGACTGGTAGGACCCGTAGTAGGGACTGGGGGACGGCGTGACGTAGGAGTAGACGGAGCCCAGGGACGTGAGTCGGGTCACCTCCTTCACGCCCGGGACGGCGGACAGATTGGCGGCGAAGCCCGGATCCGGGGTATACGTGTAGCCTCCTGGCACGTAGTAGGGGTATCGCTGGACCACGATGTCGGCTCCCAGGCTCGCCCGGAGCTGCATCGTCTGGTTGAGCTGGCTCGAGGCGAAGAAGGAGAGAGTGAACACCCCGAACCCGAGCCCGAGGGCGATGATGATGGCGATGTTGGAGGCCCGCCGCGGATTGCGCGACAGGTTCCTCCGGATGATGTGATGCATGTTCTTCGCCAGCGGCTCGCAGGCCCGGGAGGTCAGCTCATACACCTTCGTCGTCGAACGCGTGGCGAGGCGCGTCGCCCCGATGATGATCAGGATGGGCACGAAGGGCAGCGCCAGGCCCAGGAGCGGGCCAACGAGGAACGTGAACAGGCCGCCCGCGGTCATCGCCTGGTAGACCACGAGGGCGTAGCAGAGGATCCCCACGCCGAGCAGCACGATGTCGAGTCGAGGATTGTACCCCGTCTTCGTCTCCCCCGGAGCGTAGTACCGCAGCGTCTCCACGACCGGGAGGGAGGCGGTGCGACGCGCAGATCGGAACGTCACGAGGGCCATGAGGGCCACGCTGAGGAGGACCACGGTGAGCACGGTGTCCCGGGTGACCAGGAAGTCGCCCGGGCGGGCCGTGAGCCCCGCGTACGGGTTCACGACGCCCAGCAGGAAGCGGCTCAGCAGGATGCCCGCGGCCAGTCCGAGGACCGCGGCGACGAGTCCGCCGAAGATGGATTCCGACAGCAGCAGACGCACGAGCTGGGAGCGGCTGGCGCCGCGCGTCTTCAGGATGGCAAGTTCCCGGCGACGTTCCGCGTGGCTGAGGTCCACTCCGATGGCACCCAGGTACACGCCGAGGAGGATGACTGGGGTGGACAGGAGGAGAAACTCGATCCGCAGGCCGGTCATCACGCTTTGGAACGCGTCGAGCTGGGAGGACAGGTTGTCCGCCACGTAGCCGTACCCGAAGAGCAGGGACTGGATGCGGTAGACCAGGCGCGCGATGTTCGTCTTGGATGCTGCCGTGTCGTAGGGATTCACGTAGTAGAGCCGGTCGATCCAAATCTGGCCCGCGAGATCATAGGGCGCCGCGGTCATGCTGAGGCCGCGGAGGATCCAAGGCATGTTCTCGAACCGCACCACGATCAGGTCGGGGTTGTAGAAGGGTCCAGGCATGCAATACCCGTTGGTGCAACTCGACGTGGGGGGGACCGCACCCAGCAGGCCCACGATGGTCAGGCTGACCGTGTAGTTCGTGGTGTTCCCCATCGTGTAGACCTGATTCTGCAGGAAGATCGAGTCCCCGCGATGGAGACCCAGAGACGCCGCGAACGCATCGCTGACCAAGGCGGACCCGTTCGGGACGTCCCAACTGCCCGTGTTCGCAACGTTCCGCAGCGGGCTGGGGACGTGGGCTGGATCGATGCCCACCAGATCGGCATAGATCGGGTACCGCATCGACGTGTTGTTCGTCACGCCCCAGATGTACTGCTCACGGTACAGGTCCACGTCTTGGACGCCGGCAAGGCTGGCGATGTTGTCGCGGAACGCACCCACGTCGAATGTGGAGCCCGTGCTCCTCGTGAGACTGAGGTCCCCCGGGATGTTGGCTAGCATGCCGTCCAGGGTGGCCCGTGTGGACGAATCGATAGCGATCAGGGTGCCCGAGACGAAGGTCACGGCGAGGAGCACGCCTAGGATGGAGGAGAAGGTGCGGCGTCCGTTGTGACGGACACTGTCGGCGGCGTACCGCCAGAGGCTCATGGCATCCCTCGCCGCGAGGAAGGAGCGCGGCGCGGCCCCATATACCTACCGGAATCACTCGCTTCCTGCCGATCTTCCGGGTGCATGACCTCCGCGGGCCCGCCCGGCCTTGGGCCCGGCCTAGGTCTCGGGGTGCTCCGTCCGGAGCCTCTCCTGGAGCGGCGCGAGCTTCGGATGGACGAAGGAGCCGTCCTTTTCGAGCATCTCCCCGTCGAAGCGCACGGAGGGCTTCATCGTCACCCCGTCGATATGGCTCTTGGCCAGGGTGAACCCGCCCTTGAACGAGGCCATCTGGGAGCCGAAGCCCGTGACGAAGACCCCGAAGGCCCGTTCGTCCTCGAGGATCTTGCCGCTGATGCTCGCGCCCGGGTTGAAGCCGAAGCAGAAGTGGGCCACGTTGTACATCTTGCGGTCCCGGAAGTGCTCGATCCAGTCCCGCAGGATCTTCGCCGCCTCCCCGCCGCCGATGGAAACGATCCGTCCCTTGGAGAGCTCCAGGCGGACGGACTCGCGGAGCGGCGCGAGCGGGTCGGGCGGCCACACGGTCCCGTCCAGGACGAGGCTCCCCTCGATGGTCCGCTCCACGGCGGCCCAGGATATCTGTCCGCCCAGGTAGCAGTCGCGGCCCGGAATGACGCACTCCCCCGTGTCCAGGATGATGGGGCGTTTGCCCACCTGGAACGTGAGGTCCGTCCCCCCGGGCGACGTCACCCGGATCTCCTGGGCCCTGGCGGTCATCCTCTGCAGGGTCACGCCGAACCGCTTCAGCGCGGGCAGGGAGACGTTCCCGATGCACCGGGTCATCATGTCCCCGTCCATGCCCGTGAGGCACAGATGCCGGGTGCCCCCGTCCATCGCGCGCTGAAAGGCCCGCGTCGTGATCAGGTAGGTCCGCGCGAACTCCACGAGGACGTCCGCCTTTCGCATGGCCTCGGCCATGGGCGCGGGCGGCTCCGTGCCCGGCGGCCCCTTGATTCGGTACCAGACCTCCAGGGGCACGCCACCGCGCGCCTCCACGGCGTCCACCGTGGCGCGGACGACGCCCGCGTCGGCACCGGGGTCCCCGTACACGAGAACGGTCTCCCCCTTCTTCAGCTGCAGCAGATCCCGGACGAGGACCGTCGCGGCACCCTGCACGTCCACCATGGTCACCGGGCCCCCTTCTTGTGCTTGCGCTCGATCGGAACGAACTTGGCCTTGTACCCGAAGTAGCCGGGCCCGAATCCCTCGATGCCCCGGGGCGTGCGCCAGATCTCCGGCGCGGGTAGGCCGAACGCGGCGATGTGTTGCCCCTTCTTCACCCAGGGGTTCAGGATGGGCGCCCGCTTCTCCAGGTCGAATAGGCACACGAGGTCCGGAGCCGTCACGTCGACCTTCCCGTTGCGCCAGGCCATGATGTTCTCGTTCTTGAACCAGACGTGGTACCGCGCGCCCCGGTCCTTCCCCGTGCCGCGGATCTCGATGTCGCCGAACGTGAAGCCTTCCCTGTCCTCGTACTTGCAGTTGGACGGCGCGACGCCTTCAAACAGGAGGTAGCCATCCGTGGCGGCGAGGATCGCCTCCTTCGCGTCCCGAGAGTGGTCCTCGATGGCGTGGCCCACCTTCTCCGAGAAGGAAAGGGACCGCAGCACGAGTCCCTTCCGGAGGTCCGCGAGCCGTCCCGGGTGGTCCGCCACGCCGACGTGCCCGCCGCTCGCCACGGCCAGGGCCCGGACGAGAGCCTCCGCATGGAAGTCGTCCTCCACCCTCTGGACGACGGCCTCGTCCCCGTACTTGTTCGCGAGGCCCATGGGGGCGATGGGGATTCCCGCGACGAAGTACGTGGAGTGCTGGAGGTCCGGCACGGACCGGCCGGCGCCGTCCGCGTCGAGGGCGGGAAGGCCCAGTTGCGCCGCGACGACGAGCGCGGCGGCCGTGTTGCCTCCGCCCAGCTCCGTGGCCACCGTGGTCCCGAAGGTCACGCCCAGTTGACGCTCGAGGGCCTGGGCCGCTAGGATGCACTCTTGGCCGTCGTAGGGGGCTGACTTGGCCTTGAACGCCGTCTTCCCCGTCGGGGCGAGGCTACCGCAGTAGTACGGCGTGCACGCCCAGGTGTCCGGAGACAGCTCGTCCGGATCCGCGAGCCGGAAGGACCGCCCCGCCTTCAGGTCCCGCTCCACGTCCTTGAGGCCGCGCTCCAGGGAGCCGCCACCCCCGGTCCCCAGGAACGCCGCGCCGATCAACATCTCCCGCAAGTTCTGCAATTCCAGTGTCCTCACGTTCCGACCTCCTTGGTAATTTCCTCGACGAAATGACACGCCACCCACGTCGCGCCGATCTGGCGCAGCGGCGGCTCCTCCGCGGCGCATCGGTCCTTGGCCCATGGGCACCGCGTCCGGAATCGGCATCCTGAGGGGGGCTCCTGCGCGGAGGGGATCTCCCCCGCGAGGGGCACGTGGGTCTTCAGCCGCTCCGGGTCTGGCAGCGGGACCGCATTCCGCAGGGCGCGCGTGTAGGGATGCACGCCGTGCTCCAGCACCTCGATGGCCCCACCCACCTCCATGAGCTTGCCCAGGTACATGACACCGACTCGGTCCGCCAGATAGCTCACGAGGGCGAGGTCGTGGGTGATGAAGAGGTACGTGAGGCCGAGCTCGGCCTGGAGCTCCTTGAGCAGGTTGACGATCTGGGCCTGCACGGACACGTCCAAGGAGGAGGTCGGCTCGTCGAGGACGATGAACCGCGGCGAGAGAGCGAGTGCGCGGGCGACCGCGATGCGCTGGCACTGGCCACCGCTGAGCTCGTGTGGATACTTCTCCGCGACCTCCGGGTGCAGGCCGACCCGGCGGAGCAGTTCCTTGACCTGATCCCGGGCCTCCTGGGCCGTCGCACCCCGATGCACGCGCAGCGGCTCCGCGATGGTCTGTCCCGCGCGCATCCGCGGGTCCAGGGAGGCCACGGGGTTCTGGAACACGATCTGAAGGCGGAGCCTCGTCCTCCGCAGCTCCTCGCCCCGGAGTTTCGTGAGGTCCTGCCCGTCGAACCAGATGCGCCCCGAGGTGGGCTCGATGAGGCGGAGGATGCACCGGCCCAGCGTGCTCTTGCCTGAGCCGCTCTCGCCGACGAGCCCGAAGGTCTCTCCCTCCTGGATCTCGAGGTCCACGCCGTCCACCGCGTGGACCCGGGCCCGCCCAGCGAATCCGATCCGCACGGGGAAGTGCTTCGTGAGGCCCTCCACGCGGACCAAGCTCATTCCGTCACCCCTTCGTAGAGCAGGCAGGCCACCCGGTGCCCGGGGCTGTGCTCGAGGAGCGCGGGCCTCCGCGTGGAGCAGCTCTTCATCGCGAACTCGCACCGCGGGTGGTAGCGGCAGCCCGTCGGCGGGTCGATCAGGCTGGGCACGCTCCCGGGGATCGACGCGAGCGGCTGGCCTCGTGCGTCGGGGCGCGGGAGGGACTTCAGGAGCCGCTGGGTGTACGGATGGAGCGGCTCCCGGAACAGGTCCTTCGTCGGGGCGACCTCGGCGAGGGCGCCCGCGTACATGACGCCCACCCGCTGGCAGGTCTCCGCCACGATGCCCAGGTTGTGCGTGATGAGGAGCACGGAGAGGCGGAACTCGCGCTGGAGCTCCATGAGCAGGTCGAGGATCTGGGCCTGGATCGTGACGTCCACGGCCGTGGTCGGCTCGTCCGCGATCAGGAGTCTGGGCCGGCACGCGAGGGCCATGGAGATCATGACGCGCTGCTGCATGCCGCCGCTCAGCTCGTGCGGGTAGCTGCGCAGCACGGTCTCCGGGTCCGGGAGCCCCACGCGCTTGAACAGCTCGACGGCACGCGTCTCGGCGGCCCTCTTGTCCACATCCTCATGGGTCCGCACGACGCGGGTGATTTGCTCCCCCACGCTGAACACGGGGTTGAGGCTCGTCGCAGGATCCTGGAAGACCATGGAGATCTTGGTGCCCCGGAGTCGCTCCATCTCCGCGTCCGTCTTGGAGAGGAGCTCCTCGCCCAGGAACTTCACGTTGCCTGTGGTGATCTTCGCGTTGGACGGCAGGAGCCGCAGGACGGTCAGCGCGGTGACCGTCTTCCCGCAGCCCGTCTCGCCCACGAGTCCGAAGACCTCGCCCTCGCCGATCGTGAAGGTCACCCGGTCCAGGACCTTGGCCGTCCCGAACTCCGTCTCGAACTCGAGGCTCAGGTCCCGCACGTCCAGGAGGGCGGTCAGATCATCCGCCTCCTGCGGAGTTTCGGGTCCAGTGCGTCGCGGAGGCTGTCCCCGATCAGGTTGAACGCGAGGACGACGAGGAAGATGGCGAGCCCGACAAACGTGGAATACCACCAGAACGTGACGTAGCTTCCCTCCGAGTACGCGGCCTGGAGCATGACGCCCCAGGCCGACGTCGCGGCCTGCGTCCCCAGGCCGATCCAGCTCAGGGCCGCCGCGATCAGGATGGCCGACCCGATGTCCATGGTGGCCTGGATCGTGGCGGACGTCAAGGAGTTGGGAAGGATGTGCCGGAGGATGATGCGCCGCCGCGGGAGTCCGAGCACCACGGCCGACTCCACGAAGGGCTGGGCGCGGACGTGCTGGACCTGGGAGTGCGCGAGGCGGGTGTACCAGGGCCAGAAGCTGACTGCGAGGGCGATGATCTCCGCGCCCGTCCCCCGGTTCAGGGTCGCCGCGATCACGATCGCAAGGAGGACCGTGGGGAAGGCGAGGAACATGTCCGTCACCCGCATGATGACCTCCTCCACGACGCCCCGCATGTAGCCTGCGACGACGCCCAAGAGGATCCCGATGGGGAACGAGATGCCCACGGTGAGGACGCCCACCTCGAGCGCCAGGCCCGCGCCGAACCAGATCCGGGCCAGGAGATCCCGGCCGAACTCGTCCGTCCCGAGGAGATGGGTCGTGCTCGGCGGTCGGAGGACGTCCGCCGGGTTGGGGTTCGGAGCCCCCAGGCCCTGGGCGGAGTAGGGGACCAAGAATGGAAGGAAGGTGGCGATGAAGGCCGCGACGATGAAGACGATCAGGATGGCCAGTCCCAGGAGGGCGAGCGGGTCCCGGCGGACGATGCGCCAAATTCCGTGCAGCCCATCGACGACCGCGCGGATGACTTTGCCGGCCACGGAGACGAACTCGCCTCCAGGTTCACGGACGGGGGACTCCACCGCCATGCCTCAGGCCTCCGCCTTCGTGAGGACGATCCGCGGATCCAGGAAGGACTGAATGAGGTCCACGACGAGGTTCACGATGACGTAGAACATGGCCACGATGATCGTCGTGCCCAGGATGGCGGGGTAGTCGAACGAGAGAACGCTGTTGAACGCGTATTGCCCGATCCCGTTCCATGCGAAGATGTTCTCGACGAGGAAGGCGCCCGTGAGCTCGTAGGCGAAGGAGAGGCCCACGGCGACGATGGCGGGCGAGATCGCGTTCTTCAGCGCGTAGCGGTAGTGGATGAGCCGCCCGGGCAGACCATATGCCTTCGCCGTGCGGACGTAGTTCTCGCCGAGGACCTCCACCATCATGGTCCGGACCATCCGTGCGACGAGCCCGATGGGGTAGAGGGCCAGGGTCAGCGCGGGCAGGATCAGGTGGGCGATCGCATCTCCGAACCGGATCAGGTTCCCCTGGATCAGCGAGTCGATCGTCAGGAAGCCCGTGATCGTCTTGAGCGGGTACTGGATGTTCAGGACGTCGCTGAAGCGCCCGCTGGACGGGAGCCAGTGCAGCTCGCCGACGAAGACCATCTCGAAGACCACGGCGAGCCAGAACGACGGCAGGCTCACACCGCCCACGGCCAGGAACCGCGTCAGGTGGTCCGGCCACCGGCCCTTCTTGACGCCCGCATACACGCCCAGGGGGATTCCCACGACGACCGCGAGGAGCAGGGAGGCGGAGATGAGTTCGAGGGTCGCGGGCAGTTTGTCCCCGATGTCGTCGAGGACGGGATTGTGGGTCCGGATGGAGACGCCGAGGTCTCCCTGGACGAGGCCCGTCAGGTAGTACCCGAACTGGACGGGGAGCGGGTCGTCCAGATGGAGCTCCGCTCGGGCGCTGGCCAATTCCTGCGGCGTGGCGTGGACGCCCGCCCACAGGCCCGCGGGGTTCGCGGGGACCACGCGCGCGAGGAAGAAGGTGATCACGACGACGCCGAGGAGGACGAGGACGGCCAGGAGCGCGCGGCGGATCAGGAACCGAGCGAACGCTCCGCTGGCGGTCCCTCCCCTACGGGACCTCTTGGCCACGCTCCTCCTCCCCTGCGGGCGCGCGGGCCCGCCGCCTCAATGCGAGAGCTGGTAGAAGAACACCACCAGCGGGTACGCGGGGTTGTCCGTGAAGCCGTTCAGGTTGGAGCGCAGCAGGTAGAGGTTCTTCAGGTCCACGACCCCGACGCCGGGCAGGTCCGTGTAGAGCATGACCTGGGCCGAACGGTAGTCCGCCAAGGCGGTCGTCGGGCTCGTCGCCTCCTCCGAGGACGCGTTGTTGATCGTGTTGTCGAAGGTGGGGTTGTCGTAGTAGCCCAGGTTGAAGTACGCGTAGCTCGCGCTGCTGAACATGTTGTACAGGAAGTCGTACGGCGTCACGTAGGTGGGCCACCAGTACATCACGAAGATGTCTTGGGCCGTGGCCGGGTTCGCCGTGGCCAGGGCCCACTGGGACTCCCAGGGCATGGGCTGGATGTTCAGGGTGATGTTCAGGGTGGCGAGGTTGGCCTTCCAGAGCTCGGCGAGCTTCTGCTCGTACAGGTCGCCCGTGACATATGTGTAGGTCAGGGTGAAGCCGCCATGGGGATGCGGGGACGTGCTGAGCCACTGCTGGGCCAAGGCCAGGTTCTCCGTGTAGTGGGGCAGCGTGCCGTCGTGACCCCACATGGTCGCGGGCACCACGCCGATGGACTGGCTGCCCAGGCCCTTCACGACCGTGGTCACCATGTCCTGGTAGGGCAGCGCGTAGGCCAGGGCCTTCCGGACGGAGAGGTTGCTCGTCGGGGACTTCGCCATGTTGAAGAACGCGTAGAGCGCACGGTAGCTCGGGGTCTGCAGGACCTTCACGCCCGTGTTGTTCTGCAAGGTGGGGATGTCCTGCAGCGGCACGTCCTCCGTGATGTCCGCCGCGCTGCTCGTCACGGCCTGCTCCCTCTGGATCTGGTCGGGGATGACCTTGATCACCGCGTGGTCGAACTGGTTCGCCTGCCAGCCTCCCCAGTAGTTCGCGTACTTGTCGAGGACCACGTAGCTGTTGGAGTACTGGGTCGTGTTCAGGACGTAGGGCCCCGAGCCGGCGTCATGGTGCTGGTCGTTGAACCAGCTCTGCTGTGCGTCGAACCGGGCCGTGAGGTTGCCGCCCGTGGCCGTGGTGGGCGGCGTGTTCGGGGAGAACATGTACGCCCCGTATCCCGAGGAGGCGATCTTGTCCAGCGCCGCGGGATAGTCCAGGTGGAAGGTCACGTGGTTCGCGTCCACGATTGTGATCGCGTCCGCGGTGAAGTTCGTCCACTCCGGCGTGGTCCAGGGGTGCGCCGCCGTCGCCGACACCGCGAAGTAGGCTCCGGCGCCCATCAAGGGGTACCAGATGTAGGCCGCGCCCTGGTTCATGTACACCGTGCGGTCGATGGCGAACCGGAGCGCGGCGGCGTCGAACGCCGTCCCGTCGTGGAACGTGACGCCCTGGCGCAGGGTGAAGTTCCAGGTGAGCCCATCCGACGAGTGGGTCCACGAGGTCGCGAGCAGGGGGTCCGCCGTGTTCGTCGCGGGGTTCCACGTGGTCAGGGTCTCGTAGACGTTGGGCAGGAGCAGGATGGAGTTGGAGAACTCCGAGCTCGGGTCCAACGTGACCATCTCCGAGTTCGTCGCATAGGTCACCACGCTCGGGGGTGCGGTGGTCGGCGTGGACAGGACCACGTAGGCTGCGACCGCGGACAGGGCCACGATGACCACGACGATGACCGCAATCAGCTTCCACGGACCGCGCCGCGGGGCCGGCGGGGGCGGCGGCGCGGGGGCGGGGTCGGGAGAGACACTCGATTCAGGCGTCGCCATGTCAACTCTCCTCCATGATTGAGTTCCGTTTGGGGGGAACCTTCGCGGCGATTGCCGTTTCAGGTAATAACGGTTCTGGCCTTGCCGTGTGGGACGCTTCACCTTCGATCCGTTGCAGCGCAGCGCCTATTCTCGTTTCGACGAGCGTTAAAGAAGTCTTAACTCCAACCCGGCGGTCTCCGGCCCCAAGGAGGTCTGCAAGGAATGGCACATGCCGCATTGGTCCTCGTCGCACTCGCCCTCGTGGGGAGCGCCGGCGTGGCGGGCGTCGTGATGCACGCCTCGGACGCGCAGGCAAACCTCGTGACGGTGTCGGGCACGGTCACCGCGGTGGACTGGAACCCCCACTTCAACACGAGCGTGGAGTTCGACTTGAAGAACGCGACATCGACGTTCCACGTCGAACTGGCCCCACCTTGGTACTGGGCGGAACACAACTACCCGGCCCTCAAGGTGAACGACACGGTCAGCGTCAAGGGCGTGTTTGACGACAACAGCACGACCGACCTCGAGGCCTGGTCTATCTCCATCAACGGAGGCGCCTGGATCACCCTCCGCACGGGCGACATGCCCGCGTGGGCCCAGGAGAGGTCCGGACAGAGCCCCGAGATCGACCACGAGAACGAGACCGCGGACAACTGAGCCCACGGCTCGCCAACCATGGACGGCCCGTCTCGCGAGACGGGCAATCCCCCTTCTTTCTCCCTCTCCCTTGGCGTGGGCGCAAGCACCGCCTGCGGGCCTTCCCCGGGAAGGTTCAAGCGGGGGAGAGGACGTTGCGTCCCCGTGGAGAGATGCAGCGAAACACCGTCGTCCCGTGCCCCGAGTGCGGTCATCCCATGGCCCATGGCTTCCTGAGGACCGAGAGCTACATCGGGGGCGCCAAGTGGACCGCCAAGCGAACCCGACTCGGATCGCCCGGTGTCGTCCTCGTCCGTCCGGACAGGTTCGGCTGGGTATACCTAGAGGGCTACCGGTGTCCGACGTGCCGGTTCCTCGCCTTGCACTACTGAAGGTGCGGGACCCACAATCGCCGGCGGACCGGCTTCACGACCCAGTTTAATATCTCCGCGGCACTCCCGCCTCACGTGGTCGGCGTCCCTGCGGGTTCAGGAGCAAGCTCCACGGGCGCGGCTCCCCGCCGCGTCCTGGAAGCCCCGTCCCCTCCGGTCTACGGCGTCTCCATGCGGGAGGCGTGGATCCCGATGCGGGACGGTGTGCGCCTGGCCGCCGACCTCTACGTCCCGACGGACGCCACGCCGGCGGCCCCAAGGAAAGGATCGAGCGGCCGGTTCCCGGTCCTCCTCGAGTACCTCCCGTACCGCAAGACGGAGTCGCGCGCGCGCTCGTATGCGCTCTACTCGTACTTCGTCCGGAGGGGCTACGTGGTCGCGCGCGTCGACATCCGGGGGACGGGGAACAGCGAGGGCCGCCTCGTCGAGTACGAGTACACCGAGGAGGAGCAGAGGGACGGCGAGGACATCATCGCCTGGCTCGCGGGCCAACCCTTCTCCACGGGTCGGGTGGGGATGTTCGGCATCTCCTGGGGCGGGTTCAACTCGATCCACATGGCCATGCGCAACCCGCCCGCGCTCAAGGCCATCCTCGCCGTGGAGGCCACGGACGACCTGTACCAGGATGACGTCCACTTCGTCGACGGAGGCATGCACGTCGACTCGTATGAGATGGGGATGGATCTGGACAATGCCGTGCCCGGGGCGCCCGACTATGTGATCGACGAGGCCTTCTTCCAGGACCGGTTCGACCGGCCGCCGTGGATGCTCACGTACAAGCGAGAGCAGCGAGACGGCCCGTTCTGGGACCGCACCGCACTCAAGGCGCGGTACGGCGCGATCCGCATCCCGACCTTCGTGATCGGCGGCTGGTGCGACGGCTACCGCGACAGCGTGCCGCGCATGCTCGAGCACATGACGGCCCCGGTCAAGGCCAGCCTCGGCCCGTGGGCGCACTCGTTTCCGCACCACGCATACCCGAAGCCCCAGATGGAGTGGCGCCACGAGGCGGTCCGCTGGTTCGACCGGTGGCTCAAGGACCGGGACACGGGGATCCTGGACGAACCACGCTTCGCCGTGTACGTCCGGCACTGGCATCCGCCGCGGACCGACCTCGAGGAGATTCCGGGGGAGTGGCGCTGGGAGGAAGGATGGCCCGTCGCGCGCATCCAGCCCCGGACGCTCTACCCCCAGCCCAACCACACGCTCGCCTCGGCGGCGCCCGATGCCTCGGCAGGCCGCACCGCGACGGAGCACCGGCTCCGCTACGTGCCCACATCGGGCATCGAGGTGGGCGGCCCCGTGATGTGGTGGGGGGACCTGGCGCCAGACCAGCAGCCCTCCGACGCCCTCTCCCTCGTGTACGACTCGGACCCCGTCGACCAGGAGGTCGAAGTCCTCGGGATGCCGCACGCGATCCTCCGCGCATCCGCGGATGCCCCGCTGGCGCGGTGGTTCGCCCGCCTATCGGACGTGTCGCCCGACGGCGAGGTGACCCTCGTGGCGGGTGCCGGCGTCAACGGCGCGCACCGCGATTCGGCCCGCGAGCCGACGGCGCTCACACCTGGGGAGCCCGTGACGCTCGACGTCGAGATGCACTTCACATCCTGGGTCTTCCCCAAGGGGCACCGGATCCGCCTCGCCGTGAGCAACGCCCAATGGCCCATGATCTGGCCGACGCCCTACCCGATGGCCACGAGCCTGCACCTGGGCGGGCCCGAGTCCACACGCCTCGTGCTCCCCGTGGTCCCGCGCGCGGACCGCCCGCGGCCCGATTTCCTGCCGCCGGAGACGGACCCGGTCCTGGAAGGCTTCGGCGTCCTGGAGGGCGGCACGAACTCGGGATACGGCGAGATCACCTCGGTCGAGCGCCAGCCGGAGCGGGGCACGGCCAAGGTCGTGGCCGCCAACTCGAGCGGTGCGAGGTATCCTTGGGGCGCGCAGCACTACACGGAGTCCATCACCCACGAGGCCCAGGACGATCATCCCGAGGCGGCCTCGGTCCGCGGCGGGCACACGACCACGATCAGGCTACCCGACCGGACCCTCCGGTGGGAGACACGCACGGAGTTCCGCAGCGACCGCGAGGCATTCCACTACACGTTCACCCGGCGGCTCCTCAAGGACGGCACGCTCGTGCGCGAGAAGACCTGGGAGGAAACCATCCCGCGGGACTTCCAATAGAGCCTGCGTCCCCACCACCAAGCGAGGCGACGGACCGTGCGACGGTGTCCGTTGCGCGGGATTCCCATCACGCAAGCCCTGACCCTTATGCGATAGTGGGCCCGTCCGGGCCCCAACCAGATCCGGTTCGAACCCCGAGTTGCGCCTTCCCCCCCAAGGGCATGCTTCTGCCCGGTTTCGCCGGGGCCGCGAAGGCCACGCCGGAGGAGGGTGAAACGTGGCCAGGCCCCCTGGAGAGGCGTGAGGACTGGCCTTCGGTTCCCCAACACCGTGGTCCCTTAGGGCCTATCCGGATAACCTCCACGCGGCCTGAAGCGTGATGAGCGCGCACGCGAGCTGCGCCATCGCGAGGTAGTTCCGGCGAGCTTCTCCCATCGAATGAGGAGCCGGCGATATCGATTCATCCACGAGTGAGCGCGCTCGACGACCCAACGGCGAGCACGCGCTCGCGGGTTGCGCTTCTTCGATTCCAGTTCTGCGCGTCGTGATCGAATGTGCGCGACGAATCCCTTCTCGGCCACGAGGATTCTCGTGGCCATCGTGTCGTAGCCCGCGTCGAGGCAGAGGTGCTGGGGCCACGTCCAGAGGTCTGGGGGTGGCGCGAAGACGCGCGCGTCAATTGTCTCTTCGACGAGCTTGTGGTCGTTCATGTTGGCTGCCGCGATGACCACACCCACGGGCACGCCATGCCCTTCCGTGATGAGCGAACGCTTTGTGCCGGACTTCGCGCGGTCCGTCGGGTTGGGTCCCGTTTTTTTCCCCGCGAGAGGAGCTTTCACCATCACGCCGCCCATCGATTGCCAATCCCAATCGATGCCGACTTCTTCGTCGAATTCCCCGAGAGATTCCATCCACAGGAGTTCGAAGAGGCCTTTCTCGCGCCAATACTGGAACCGGTCGTGAACCGTGCTCGGTGCGCCGTATTCGCGAGGAAGCCCCTTCCACTGCATGCCCGTCCTGAGGATGAAGAAGATCGCGTCCATGCACGCGCGATCCGAAACGGGCCGCTTGCCGCGCGAGCCCGGCTTCCATTTCATCGGAGGCACGAGCGGCTCAATGCGCGACCAATGCTCATCGGTCAGCCTGAAGAGTTGGACTGGCGTGTCCTCCATGCGAGTGCATCCCGCTCGAACGACGCGAGGCGGGAGTTAAAGGGCACCGATTTGAAAATCCGGATAGGCTCTTAGGTTGCGGACCCCTTCTGCGATGAGAGTCAGGTCGGGCAACAGCGATGGCTCAAGAAGACGGGAATCGAAGGGGGACAAGAGCCTTGGGTGGATTCGCAAGCTCGGTGCGGTTCTCGACTTCCCCGTGAAGATTTCAGATTTTGATTGTCGTCAAGGAGTAGGTCCCGCACGATCTGGATGCCCGGCCAACACGACCGACGGAACAATCACGAACCACGCGAACAAGTACATCAGATTCACCGGGAAGGCCAAGATGTCGATCTGCTCAATCGCCACCGTCGTCAACAGGTCAAGTCCTATCGTAACCAGGAGAGAGGTCACCCCAACTCGGAAGACCTGTGCGGCATCCAACGTAAGGCCAGATCTTCTCAGGATGACCTTCGTCGCTGTGAAGAAGGAGGCGAAGCTGCATAGAGGGACCGTCACGATTGCGAGCAACGGGGGGAGTTCCTGGATCATGGCAACGTATCCCAAATCCGTGGAGATGTGGAACATCCCAAAGTAGACAAGAAAGAGCACGCTCCCCAGCACCCAAAGGCCCACGTATCCCGTCAGGGGAATGAGGATGAAGACGGTTCTATCTCTCATCAGGATGCACCTCTCTTACGATGCGTCGTGATGGATGCCGATTCGACAGGGTGGGAACTTGGCCTGGGGCGCTGCGGTTCAAGAGCAGAACCCGCTGGCCCCCCTCCAACAAGGCGTGGACGAGCTTGGAACCGATTCGACCGTCACCTCTCGGTCCCAGCCTTCTCCTCCGGCCGCTCTCCAGGTTCATGGTCTCGCCCTCCTCACTCGTCGAGGGAGACGCCTAAGCGTAGATACGCCTTCGGGTGTGATCGGGGGGTTTTTGGCCACGGCCTCGGTGGCTGCCAGGCGGCCCTCCGGAAGCCGTAGAGCGACCCCTTTGAGCACCGAAGCCTTGGATGTATAGCGGTTCGCCTTCGACCGGATTCGAACCCATTCCGCCATAGGTCATGCAGGCGGGCGCTCAATCGCACAGCGTGGGAAGAGGTCATCTCACCGACTGCCGCCTGGCGGTCCGGATGTTGCCACAGGCGAGCGAAGGGCAAGTCTCGATGAACTCTCGCCCGCGAGATTACCGACCTGAAGTCCACGGCGTTCGCGTTGCGGAACGTGGGCGCAACACTGCTGATTCCGGGGGTCATCGCCCTCGGTGTGGTGACCCTGGGCCCTCTCGTCGGTCTCGGTCAATTGGCGCCATGTCACCGGAATCAATTCGAGGTGCCTTTACCTGTCTGAGGGGGAGACCTGGCCGCTTTCGTGCCCTAGCCTCGCGTCTGAGTTCGACCAGCGGGTGGCAGCTCGAAGTGCGTCCAGACTTCGCAATTCTCGCGGGCGAGCATCCTCGAAGAGGGTGTAGCCGAAGTGCTTCGTGCCGAATCTAGCGAGAGCCTCGAGCGCGGGGAGAAGGTCCTCTCCCTTGGGCGTCAGGTCCCACTCCAGCTTTAGAGGATCCTGGATGAAGATCGTTCGTCGCACAAGTCCCGCTCGGCTCAGCTCGTGGAGGCGCCTCGACAGCGTACGGGGCGTGAGACTCTGATTGTGTCGGAGAAGCTCATTGAATCGCCGTATCCGGTAGATCCCCACGTCGCGGAGGAGGGGAAGGGCCCAAGGTCGGCGGAGCATCTCGCACGGCAACTCGAGGGGGCAGCCGTGCAAGGGGGGCAAGCGGTCGGTTCGGACGATCCCTCGAGAGCGATCGCCCACCGGGGCGACGTGTCTCGGGGTGGTATCCATGCTGTCCGTTCTGGATTTATATGGCCGGGACGCCTTTGGTGGCATTGTGGGACACATGAGCATCCGTCTCGCGTACGTATTGCTGGCAGTTAGAGACTTTGATGAAGCTATCGCTTGGTACCACGACAAGCTGGGATTCGAGGTGAGGATGGACAATTCGTCCGTGCCCGGACTCCGGTTCGTTGCGATTGCTCCGAAGGGCCAGCCTGGCTGCGAAGTATCGCTGGTCGCGCCAAATCCGAAGATTCAGGGCCCCGAAGGGGCTCGCGAGGTCGCGGAGAGCATCGGGCAGAACCCTCTTTGGGTCATGCACACCGATGACTGCATGCGGACCTATCGCGAGCTGAAGGACAAGGGGGTCAAGTTTACGAGTCCACCAGAGCGACTTCCGTGGGGCGCGTCTGCGATGTTCAACGACCTCTATGGAAACCCCTACAATCTGGTCGAGCGACCAAAGGGAGCCCCGGCCCCCCGACTCGGGCCGTAGGAAGAGGGTCGGCCCCGGGGGGACCAACCTGTGGAAGACAGACCTTTCTCGACGACGCTCTTTCGACCCGAAGGCGTTGGGACGTCTACCTTCGCCCCCATTCCAAAGGCTCAGAGCGCGCGGGCTGGGCTCAAACCCCTGCAACGTGTCCGCGCGACCATCGACGGAGTCGCCATGTCGACGTCCCTGATCGCCCTGGGCGACGGCGTTTTGTCGCTCGTCATTCCGTCTGCGTTGAGGCAGAAGATTGGAAAGGAAGGAGGGGATCGAGTCGTCTTGACGGTCAAGCCCGATCACCGCCCCGTTCGCCTCGTCGTCCCTCCAGCACTCAAGTCCGCCCTCGAGGGGAATTCCAAGGCCCGCGCAACTTTCGATCAACTTGCTCCATCTCGAAAGAAGGCTTACATTCGGTGGGTCGAGTCAGCCAAGCAGCCCGAAACCATTGCACGACGTGTCTCAAGGTCGGTCGAGCTGCTAAGTCAGGGGAAGCCCCTCCGCTAGGCAGCCTCCTCCGTGTCGGATCGACCGTTCGTGGTGGGGTCGTCGCCCTCTCATCGTGAGCACAGGCGTCTGGGGCTATGGATGCCGGTCGGGTGCGAGTCCCGCTGGGTTTGGCCTATGGGTCATGGCACGCAGTGCCGTCGGCCTGCTTGCGGTTGTGGCTACGACCTTCCTTTTCATCCGCACCAGGCACCGCAAGACCTCTCCTTGAGCCACCGCCGACCGAGGGGCGCGAGTTCGTCTCCCGATGGACCTGGAAGCCAATGCGGGGGGTGGGCACGCTCTTGGTCTCGAAGCGGAGCTAACCCCGATATGGGATCGGTCCGGAGACCTGCGAACGTTCGCAACGTACCTCGTCCCGAGTCAAGCCCGGAAAACGGCTGGCAAGCGGGACTCCTCTAGGACGGACTCAAAGAAGCTAATCCCGGACTCTCGGGCTCCTGACGCCTGATGGCTCTCAGAGCGGTACCTGTGCCCAATACTCGCTGAAAATGCCGTTTTACAGGAGGGACTTCGGGATAATCGGCTTTGAACCGAATAGAGGAATGTCCGGCACGACGGGGCGACCGCTGAAGAACCCCTTTCGCACTTTCGCCGAGCGCCACCTCGCCGAGATCGCGCCGTTCCGGTCCGTGGAGACGGTCCGCGAGAAGGGACGGAAGCTGCGGCAGCTCGAGCGGATCGTGGACGAACTGTACGCGCGGGGCCAGATCCCGTCAAGGAACCCGAAGAGGTTCGACGCCGCAACGATTGCGGCCTTGCTGAAGTGGTTCGAGGCCCACGGCTGGGCTCTGACCTACCGAACGCAGTTCTTGAACCACCTGAACGGCCTCCTGCGCCACGTCGGGAACGCAGCGATCGACAGCCTCCGCCAGCGGGGCCTTCTGAACCTCGACCCGGGGCCGCAGCCCATCGTCCCGAAGGACGAGGCGTGGCTGAGAGACGCTCTCCACAAGCTCGAGCCGCTCGAGGGCTGGACCGCGGAGGTCGTCCGGTTCGCCATCCAGGCGTACATCGGCACCGGCCTCCGGCCCAAAGAATTGCGACTCGCAAAGCTGGCGGACCTCGACACCCAGACATGGTGGATGCGGGTCTCCGTCCCAAAGGGTCTGGGCCGTTGGGCGTCCGGTGGCGACCGGATCCTCGTCACGGACGATGTCCGGCCTGCCTTCTTGGACTTCCTCGATCGGCGGGAGCGGCACCTGCGTTCCTTGGGTCTGGACCCGAACGCGGTCGAGCCGCTCGTGCCGAACGTGGACGGCCGTTACTACACCGGCTCGGGCTGGAGCCGGGCGCGGTATATCATCTTCCGCAAGGCCGGCATCGTGGGCGACTACCGCATCCTGAGGCCCTCGTTCGCCAAGGATCTCAAGTCCATGGGCGTCGGGATCGAGTCCGTGTCGAGGATGCTCCGGCACACGTCCGTGACGACGACGGAGAAGTTCTATGCGAGGATGGAGGCCGCCGACGCTTGGTCCGAAGCGGCCTCACGCAAGGCGGCGCGGAAAAACCGGCTGATTACGGAGAAATCCTAAGGGAGTAGGAATGGGTCCGTCCGGATTTGAACCGGAGTCTAGTGGTCCCGAACCACCAAGGATAGACCAAGCTACCCCACGGACCCTCGGGCGGCGCGAGCGTAAGAGAGGCTTCCGTATAAGCGTTATGAGACCCATGGCACGCGTCAGCCGGCGAGCGCAGCGAGATCGACGGTCGGGTCCTCGAGAGGGCCGACGTCCAGGAATTCCCGTCGGGATGCGATGAGCTTCTGAGCCGCGCGCTCCTCCTTGAGCTTGCGGTTGACGCCCAAGTAGGCCATGATGCGCGGTCCTTTCATGTAGAACTGGATGAAGCCTCCCCGGTCGGTCAGCCGACGCTCTCCGCGCAGAATTGCGCGATCGTGGTCGCCGAGGATGCCGTGCACGTGGATGCGCAGCTCGAACATGTCCGAGAAGAAGTAGGGCAGGTCCGTGAACGCGACGTCCCCGGCGGCCATGTTGGCGCCAGCGACCTTGCCGTGGCGCACGGCGACGTCGTAGTGCTCGACGCGCAGATGCCGATCGAAGACCGGTGCGAAGAACCGAGCCACGTCCCCGGCGGCGTACACATCCGGAGCGCTGGTCTGCAGGTGGTCGTTGACCACGATGCCGTTGTCGACCTGGATGCCCGCGGCCTTCGCGAGATCCGCGTTGGGCGCCAGCCCCACGCCAACCACGACGAGGTCGGCGGGTACCGTCGCTCCGCCCGTGGTCTCGACACCCGAGACCCGGCCGTCCCTCCCTAGGAACTTCGCGGCCCGTTCGCCGCACCGGGTCTTCAGCCCCTTGGAGGCCAAGTATTCCGTGACCCATCGGCCCGTCGGCTCGTCGAAGGCCATGTTGAGCAGATACGGGCCCACCTCGATGACCGTTGTGTCGAGACCTTTCATCACGCCGGCCGCGGCGACCTCGCATCCGATGAATCCGCCGCCGACCACCACGAGCTTCCTGGCGTGGGCCATGGCCTCCTTGAGCGCGTCACTGTCCTCCAGGGTCCGCAGGTAGTGAATCCCGGGGAGGTCCGCGCCCGGGAGGGGCAACCGTCGCGGCGTCCCGCCCGTCGCCAGCAGGAGCTTCTCGTACCGCACCTCGCGCCCGTCGTCCAGGGAGAGCCTCTTGGTGTTCACATCTAGGTCCGTGGCCCGACGGCCCGTCGAGAGCTCGACCCGATTCTCGTCGTAGAATTCCGGGGGCCGGAGGAAGATGCCGTCCCGAGAGAGCGCTCCCTGGAGGTACCGCTTGGAGAGCGGTACGCGGTCGTACGGTCGCTCCTTCTCCTCGGTCACTAGGATGAGCCGTCCGTCTGGGTCGCGCTCCCGGATCGCGGGGATCGCATTGAAGCCCGCGAGCCCACCGCCGACGATGACGTACTTCGCGTCGTCCAAGACCCCACCTGGCCACTCACGGCTTGTACGTCACGATGCGGCCCCAGTTCGCGGCCATGCCCCAGATCCCGCGTCGGACAATCTCGAGCTGGATGATCTGGCTGTGGTCTACGAACAAGTTGACGTCCGCACCGTAGTTCTGCACGTACCACGTGAACACCTGGGGGTCCGCGGCCTCGAACATGACCTTCTCGGTTCCCAGCGCATCCGTGATCTGGGACACGACGTCCGTGCGCCAGGCCTTCACGTTCTCCGTGATCCCCTCGGACTCGATCATGATCAGATAGGCTCCCGCCTCGAGGAACCGCTTGGCCGCGTGGATCGCGCGGCCGGGGTCTCGGACCCCCGCCTCCTCGAGCTCCTCGACGCTCGTCTCCCCGCCCGCACCCCACTGGATGCCGACCTCGGGCTTGGCCTTGAGGCCCTCGTCCTTGGTCCGCTCGACGAGGGCGACCCAGTCGTCGATGGGGAGGGAGATGAACCCCGCCGACAGCTCGAGGATGTCGAAGCCGACGGACTTGACCTCCTCGATGTAACGGTCCACGGCCTGCTTGCCCTGGGTGAGGACGTACTCGACCCAGCCGCCCGTCGACACCTGCACGTCGTAGGAATGGGCCAGGTCCAGGAGCCGCGTGAGGGACTTCTTCGGGATCAGACTGAACGAGCCCGCGGCGAACTTGAGCGAGTCGACGTAGTCGCCGGCGGTCTCGAGGACATCCTCCAGGTAGCGCGGGCCCATGACGGAGTAGTACGGTCCGCGGATCTCCGTGAGGCCCTTCGTCCGGGGCTTGCCCTGCCGGTCGTTCCGCTTGACCCAGCTGAACGCTCGCTCCTGCTCGCGCCATGCCTTCGACGATGTCTTGGGACTCATGCCGATCACCCTCCGCCGCGTCTCGGTATCTTCGCGAGGAGTCTGAGGAGGTCCGCCGCTTGAAGGTTGTCCAGATTGGCGAGCGCCCCCGTGATCCGCTTCCGGAGGGATTCGGATGCGAACGGCGAGGCCAGGGCATGGAACTTGGCTTCCGCCGTGGCCCACGTCATGGGGCGCGTGACAAACCCTTCGTAGTCCCGCTTTTCCTTTTCGAACGTCCGGCCGTCCTTCATGTGAACCGTGAGGTGGCAGGGCATCTCCGCGGGGAAGCGGTCGCTGTATTCCTTCTTCGGGCGCACGACCACCTTGCGGTGGAGCTCCTGGATGTCCTTCCGAAGGATGCGATCCGAGGAGTATGCCGCGGGCAGCACGTTGCCGTCGAGGATCGCGGCGGAGACGATGTACTGGAGGCTGTGGTCGGCCTCCTCCTTGGTCCTCACGCCGTACTTGGACCCTTCCTCTCCGCCGCCGATGATGTTGTAGGCCACGTCGAAGATGTCGATCTCGATCCGGTCGACCTGATCCGCCGCGAATCCCGTCTCCGACCGGAGTTCGAGGATGCCCTCCGTGGCGGATTGCGAATGAACCTCGGCGTTGAATCGCTTGACGATGGTCCGCGTGACGCGCTCCAGGTCCTCCTGAGACCAGTCGATCGTGAACTTCCCGGAGATCGCGTCCATGAAGCCTTTGTTGCCCTCGAAGACCTCCATGGGCCCCGTGATGCCGTGCTTGGCGAGGAACGCCGCGTGGGTGCCACAGAATCCCGTGTTCGGGTAGGCCAGCCCCTTCCAGTTGGAAAGCGTGCCCGTCCGGGTCACCCGGAGCGCGTTGAACGCGGTCCCGCTGATCGCGATCGCGTTCGCCGTCTCCGCAGCGTCGAGGCCGAGTGCCTTGGAGACGCCTGCGGCCACGGCGTACGAGCCCTGGGTGGTGTGGTCGAATCCCTTCGCGCGGACGGGGGCCACGTCGCGCAGACGGCGCTGGACCTGGTAGGCCACTGCGAGGTAGAGCAGGAGGTCTTGGCCACTCCCCTTCGCGTACTCCGTAGCCGCGAGCACCGCGCCGAGGTTGTCGCTCGGATGGCACGTCTCGCCCTTGGCCAGATAGCTGTCGTTGAAATCGAGGTACCGCACGAGGGCGCCGTTGTAGAGCGCGGCGCGGTCCGGCGCGGTCTTCGGGCCGCCCATCGTGGTGCAGCGCGGCCGACCGCCGAAGTCCATGAGGTGGTCTCGGAGCGCTCGGATGGGCGCGCCGTCGAGAGCACCCATCGCGCAGCCGAGTCCATCCAGCATCCGGAGCTTAAGGGCTTGGACAGCGGACTCCGAGAGATCGTCGAAGCTCCGATCGACCACAAAGGCTGCGAGCTCCTGGACCATGGTCATGGCCGTGACCGCCTCCCCACGGGGATTCACTCACTTCCGACCCGTCGTATAAGATTGTGCGGCTCGGGCGCGAAGGAACTTTAAGGTTGTCCTCACGCATCCCGCAGCAATGGACCTCGACGCGACCGACTCGGCCATCCTGCATTGTCTCCAGGACGACGGCCGCGCCTCCCTCCGGGCCATCGCGAAGAAGATCGGCGTGAGCGTGCCCACGGTGAGTTCGCGGCTCAAGAACCTGGAGCAACTCGGGATCGTCCGCGGCTACCGCGTCCTCCTGGACCCGGACCGGCTCGAAGCAACCGGTGTGGCCCTGGTGGTGAAGACGAAGCCCCGGACCGCGGACGACGTGGCGCAGCGCCTCGCTGCGCGGGACTGGGCCCGGCGCATCCTGCTCGGCCGGCCCGGATGGATCCTGGTCGACGTCAGTCTCGCACACCGAGAGGACCTGGACCTCATCCTAGCCGAAGTGACCTCGATGCCCGACGTCGCGGGCGTGCAGGAGTACGTCGGCCTGAGGACGCTCAAGGACGAGCCTCCGATCCTCCCCCGCGACCGCCTGAGGGCGAACGTCCCCTGCTTCGAATGCAGAGGACCCATCCTCGGCGAGCCCGTCAAGGCGCGGCTTGATGGCCGCTACCACTATTTCTGCTGTCACACCTGCGAGCGGCTGTACCTCGAGAAATACCGTCGGATCAGGGCCGCGGCACGCAAACGCACTTAAACCTGTCGTGTAGCATCTCGCAAGGGACTTAGGTGACCTTCGTCTCGCGGGAAACATGAGCGCGTTGGGGTTCCTCGACTCGACGGACGTCGCCTCGCTCGTGCTGCGGCTGTTCATCGGCATCCTGTTCGTCGTCCACGGATGGGCCAAGATCAGGAACCCCAAGCAGGCCGCGGCCTGGGTGAAGAGCACGGGCTGGGCGTGGGCTGCGGGCTTCGCGTACGCGTTCACGTTCCTCGAGTTCTTCGGCGGAATCGCCCTGGTCATCGGTTTCCTCACCCGGATTGTGGCGATCCTCTTCGTCCTCCAGATGATCGCGACGACCGTCTTCGCGCGGGCCAAGTTGGGCAAGAAGCTCATGGGCGGCTGGGAGACGGACCTGCTGTTCCTCGTCGGAGCCCTCGCCCTGGTCTTCCTGGGTGCGGGCGCGTGGTCCGTGGACGCCCTCCTGGGCCTCTAGGCTGGTCGGCCCCGACATCGTGGTGGACCGTACCCATTGAATGTACACAGCCTTCTTACGCCGGGCTCCGGCTCGTCCGCCGAGCCTGAACCTGCCTCCGACCCGTTTCCCTCGGGGAGATGTGGAGGACTGCGCAGCGCGGCCCCGGACCCGCGACCATGAGAATCCTCCTGTCCACGCCTCCGGGCAAGACGACGGAGTTGTGGCCACCGCTGGGACTGCTCTACATCGCGTCCGCCCTCCGCGCACGCGGACGGAACGACGTCCAGGTGCTGGACGCGTTCTGCCGCAACCTGAGTGCGGAGGACCTCGTGGCGCATGTCGTGCGGGCGCGGCCCGACGTGTTCGGCATCAACTGCTCCACCCACACGTTCCTCAGTGCCATCGGCGCGGTGGAGAAGATCCACGACGCCCTCCCGAGGACCACCCTGGTCATGGGGGGCTACCACTCCACGTTCGCCGCGGACAAGATCCTGCGCGATTACCCCTTCGTCGACTACGTGATCAAAGGGGAGGCGGAGCGGGCGTTTCCCGACCTGCTCGACCGCCTCGAGGCCGGGAAGGAGCCTTCGGACGTCGAGGGAATCAGCTACCGCGGCAACGGGGCCGTGGCGGGCTGCCCCCTCGCCGTGATCCGCGACCTCGACGGGCTGCCCTTCCCGGACCGTACCATGCTCGGCGACCTGGAGTATGGATACTTCCATCAGAACATCCGCCTGACGTTCGGCAAGTTCACGACCATCGTCTCCTCCCGCGGCTGCCCCTTCGCCTGCACGTACTGCTCCTGCGCGGCGTTCTCCCAGCGACGCTGGCGCGCCCGGAGCGCGAGCAACGTGGTGGACGAGCTGGAGGGGCTGCACCAGGACGGCTACGAGAACGTTGTCTTCGTGGACGACAACTTCACGCTGAAGAAGAGTCGGGTCACGGAGATCTGCGAGCAAATCCGCGAGCGCAAGATCCACATGCGGTTCTACTGCGAGGGACGTGTGGACAACGCGCCGTACGAGCTCCTGCGCACGATGAAGCGGGCGGGCTTCGAGGTGATCTATTTTGGTGTGGAGAGCCCGTCCCGCCACGTCCTCGAGTACTACCGGAAGGAGATCACGGCGCCGGAGGCCGAGCAGGCGGTAGCGGATGCCAAGCGCGCGGGCATGATCGTCGTCACCTCGTTCATCATCGGCGCGCCCGTCGAAGCGCCGGCGGACATCCAACGCACGATCGACTTCATCCGCACCCTGCGGCCCCACGCCGTCCAGGTGAACATCCTGGACTGCCTCATCGGCACGCCAATCTGGGACGACCTCGTCCGCGACGGCATCGTGGGGGCGGACGACTGGAAGCGGAACCACCGGATCTGGGAGTACCGCGAGAACGGGCTCACGCAAGCCACGCTCGGCAAACTGTCGGAGGAGGCATACGCCGCCCACATCCAGGGGTGGAAGGGGGCAGGCGGCCTCAAGGACTTCGTGCGGATGATGGGCGTCAACCGCACGGGACGGAAGGTCGTCTTGGGCAACCTGTTCAACCCCGATGTCCGGCGCCGGATCAGCGAGGGGTTCCAGGCGGCCACGACCTGACCGCGAGGGGACGACAAACGCTGATAAGGAAGCGCCGCGAGTGGGTGCGCGGTCCCGTGTCCGAACTCACCCGAGCCGCCCGGTTCCGGGCCCTCGCCTTCACCTCCCTCGCCCACGCCACGAACGACGGCATGAACATCTACGTCTCCTTCGCGGCGGACTTCCTGGCGACCGCGCGCGGCGTTCCGCCGCCCGTGACCACGGCGATGCTTGTCCTCTTCAACGCCGCCTCCGTGGTCCTGAGCCTCTTCGTGGGTCGATGGTCCGACCGCAGCGGACGCGCGGGTTGGCTCATCAGCTTGGGCGTGGCGCTCCTGTCGTTCGGCCTCGGGGGGTTCTACCTCGCCCTCGTATACGCGGACGGCGTGGCGTTGCTCGTCGCCGTGCTGGCCTCGGCCGCCGTGGCGGGATTCGGGACCGCCTTCTACCATCCCCTGGGCGCGACGATCCTGCAGGCGAGCTTCCAGGACGCCACGCGCGGTCGCGCGCTCGGGGCCAACGGGTCCATCGGGAGCGTGGGCCGCGCCGCGTATCCGACCCTCTTCTTCCTGGTCCCCGCCCTCGCCACGATCTACGATCCCTTCGCCGTCTTCGCGGCGATCGGCTTGGTCGTGGCCGCGATTCTCTGGTTCGGCCTCAGGGACTGGCGAGCGCCCGCGCCGCCGAAGCCCGCGAACGGGCTCCCGGCGAACGGCGGCCAACGCGGCCTCCGCAGCGCCGCGACAAGGGGAGCCGTCCTTCTCACGTCCGTGGTCTTCATCCGATCCATGGCGACCCAGGGGATCGTCTCGTGGCTCCCCGTCTACATCACCCTCCAGAAGGGCGCAGGGCTCGGAGCCAGCCTGGGCCTTGTCATGTCGACGATGTACCTCGCGGCCATCCCCGGGCAGCCCATGTTCGGCTGGCTCGTGGACCATTTTGACCGGCGGATCATCCTGGGACTGAGCTCCCTGGGTTCGGGCCTGGCCATCCTCGCCTACCTGTTCTCGGGAGGTTGGGTCTCCGTGCTGTGGCTCATGCTCTTCGGGCTCTTCACGTTCAGCGGCTTCCCGCTCTTCCTGTCCCTGGCCGCGGACTACGTCCCCCGCGAGGCGGCCTCCATGGGGAACGCGCTCGTGTGGGGCCTCGGGGCCTCGGGCGGCAGCCTGTTCGGCCCGCTCCTCGCCGGAGCGATCATCGTGGCCGACTACGCGCTGCTCGGCGACGCCTTCGAGGTGTTGGCCGCGGTCGCCCTGGTCTCCGCGGTGGGCACGATCCTCCTGCCCCGGGTGGCGAAGGGCGGCGCACCCGTGCTCCCCTGACGACCTGCGGCGCGTGCGCCGGACGGCTCACGTGTACATCGACGGACCCGTGTCCGCCCCGAGGCGCCGCAGCTGCTCCACGAAGGCGGGTTCCGGAAGACCGCCCTCGAACTCCACCTCCCCCTCGTTCACGATGATCTTCGGGACGCCCATGACGCGATACTTCATCGCGAGGTGGGGGAACTCGTTCGCGGAGACCATGTCCGCCGTGACCAGGTCGCTCAGGAACGCGAGCTTGTGGGCCATGCGCACCGCGCGAGGGCAGTACGGGCAGGTGGGGGTCACGAACACCTGGATGTGGACCGGTTTCCGGAGGGACGCGAGCCATGCCTTCGTGTCCGCGGAAACGTCCACCGTGGTCCGGGACGCGTCGATGAGGTCCTCGAGGAACGCCGAGAACTCGTAGCCCGAGGGGACGCCGAAGTACCGCACGTGGAAGGCCTTCGAGCCCTCGACCACGATGGCCGGGATCTTGTCCACGCCGAGGCGCTTGGCCTCCCCTTCTCCCTCCTTGAATTCATACACCACGACGTTCAGCTTGGGCGTGAGGGTCCGGAGCTCCTCCAGGAGCTCGTGGGTCACCTTGCAGGAATCGCACTCGAACTCCTGGGTGAAGTAGTGGAGCGTGACCGGCGTCTCCATCTTCCCCAGGATCTCCTTCACCCGCGCACGATCCCGATCCGACAACAGAGCCATGGTCAATCGCCTCCCGTCACTGCGCCGTCCGCGTCGCCTCAACCTTGGAAGGAGGAACGACATAACGCATGGCCGACCCGCCCCATAGGACTTGCGGCGGATCCCGCAGGAGCCGCCGGGCGTGCGAAGAGGATATTCGTCGCACGCCGATGGAGGTTTCGACACGCTTATATAGGACTCGGAGTCTCGGACGAACCCGTGCAACTTCCCCTCCGCGAGAAGATCGCCGGGGAGATCGTCCTCTCCGAGTCCCCGGGCAAGACCATGCGCAAGTGGCGCGAGGAGCTCCACATCTCCCAGACGGAGCTTGCGAGGCACATGCGTGTGAGCCCGAGCGTGATCAGCGACTACGAGGCGGGGCGCCGGACGTCGCCCGGGATCAAGACGATCCACCGCCTCGTGGACGCGTTCCTGGAGATCGACGTGCGGTCCGGCCGGCGGCTCTCACGGCGGTTCGAGGCGTACGACGACGTGATCCCCGCGTTGAGGGACTGGCCCGTGGGCATGCGCGCATCGGACTTCCTCCGCAAAATCGAGGGAAAGCTCTTGACGAGCGGGCTGAACTCGCGGCGCCTCGTCAACGGATACACGGTCATCGACTCCATCAAGGCCATCACGACCCTGGACGCGAACGACTACCTGAAGATTTACGGGACCACGTCGGAGCGCGCCCTCCTCTTCACGGGGGTCAAGTACGGGCGGTCGCCCATGATCGCGGTGAAGGCGCATCCGCTCAAGCCGGCCATGGTCGTCTACGTGCAGCCGGAGAGCGTCGACGAGCTGGCGGTCAAGCTCGCGGAGCTGGAGAACATCCTGCTCGCGCGGACGGAGCTGCCTCAGGATGAACTGATCCAACGGCTGGAGCGATTGGGATGAAATCGGGAATCGTGAGTTACGGAGCCTACATTCCGAGGTACCGGATCACGCCCAAGGTGATCGGCGCGGTCTGGGGCAACGACGGGGAGGCCATGGGACGGAACCTGAACATCCGGGCCAAGAGCGTCCCGGGACCCGACGAGGACGTGATCACGATCAGCGTCGAGGCCGCGCGGGCCTGCATGGCCAAGGCGGACATCGAGCCCACGGACGTGGGCGCGATCTACGTCGGGAGCGAATCCCACCCCTACGCGGTCAAGCCCACGGCGACCGTCGTCGCGGAGGCGATCGGCTCGGCGCCCGTGATGACGGCCGCGGACTTTGAGTTCGCGTGCAAGGCGGGCACGGCCGCGATCCAGACGACCATGGGCCTGACCCTGTCCCAGATGATGAAGTACGGCCTAGCCATCGGCTCGGACACGAGCCAGGGCGCGCCGGGCGACGCGCTGGAGTACAGCGCCTCGGCCGGCGGTGCGGCGCTCCTCATCGGCACGGACCACGTGGCCGCGCAAATCCACCACACGGTCTCGTACACGACGGACACCCCGGACTTCTGGCGCCGCGAGGGGCAGCGTTACCCCAGCCATGGCGGACGATTCACCGGGGAGCCGGCCTACTTCAAGCACGTGATGAACTGCGCCCAACTGCTGTTCAAGCGGGCCGGCAGCCAGCCCCAGGAGTATGACTACGCCGTGTTCCACCAACCCAACGGGAAGTTCCCCGTCCGCGTGGCGAAGCAGCTGGGCTTCAAGGACGCGCAGATCGACACGGGCCTGTGCGTGCGGGACATCGGGAACACGTACAGCGGCGCCATCATGGTGGGGCTCAGCGCCATCCTGGACGAGGCGGAACCGGGCGACCGGATCTTCGCCGTCGGCTACGGCTCCGGCGCGGGCTCCGACGGATTCGACATCACGGTCACGGACGAGATCTCCAAGCTGCGGAGGGACGCGACGCCGATGGTGAAGGAGATGGTCGAGGACCATGAGTTCATCGACTACGCGACGTACGCCAAGTTCCGCGGCAAGATCCTCTTGCGGGAGGAATGAGCATGCGCGACGTGGCCATCATCGGCGTCGGCGAGACCGAGTTCGGGGAGCTGTGGGACCGCTCCTTCCGCGACCTCGGCATCGAGGCCGGGCTCAAAGCGATCCAGGACGCCAAGATCGCGTCCGAGGACATCGACGCCATCTACATCGGCAACATGTCCGCGGGGAAGTTCATCGACCAGGAGCACGTCTCCGCCCTCGTTGCGGACTACTCCGGCCTCGCGGACCGCCACCTCCCGACCGTCCGCGTGGAAGGCGGCGGCGCCTGCGGTGCCATCGCGCTCATGCAGGCCCGTCTCGCCATCGCGTCCGGGATGTACGACATCGTCGTCGTCGGCGGCGCGGAAAAGATGACGGACGTGGGCGACGTGCAAGCCGCGGAAATCCTCTCGAGCACCGCCGACCAGGAGTGGGAGAGCGTGTTCGGCGCGACGTTCGCGGGACTCTATGCCATGATGGCGCGCCGCCACATGCACGAGTTCGGGACGACCCGGGAGCACCTCGCCGCGGTCGCCGTGAAGAACCACAAGAACGGCTCCCTGAACCCCGAGGCCCAGTTCCGGAGGGAGGTCACCCTGGACACGGTGCTCCACTCGCCCATGGTCGCGGACCCCCTGGGGCTGTTCGACTGCGCGCCCCTATCCGACGGCGCCGCGGCGGTCATCCTCTGCGCGGCGGACCGCGCGCGGAAGTTCACGGACGCTCCCGTGCTCCTGAAGGGGTCCGGGCAGGCGAGCGACTACCTCGCCCTCCACGACCGGCGCGACCTGACCACGATGGACGCCACGGTGGTCGCCGGGAAGCGGGCGTTCCAGGAGGCGAAGCTCGAGCCCAAGGACATCCAGGTGGCCGAGGTCCACGACAACTTCACGATCTCGGAGATCCTCGCCATCGAGGACCTTCGCTTCATCGAGAAGGGGAAGGGCGGTCCCGCGACCGCGGACGGGGTCACGGCGCTCAACGCGAAGATCTCCGTGAACACCTCGGGCGGGCTCAAGGCCCGCGGGCAGCCCGTGGGTGCCACGGGCGTCGCCCAGGCGGTCGAGATCGTCCGGCAACTCCGCGGGGACGTGGGGAAGCGGCAGGTCGTCGGAGCCCGCCGGGGCCTCACGCACACCCTCGGGGGGACCGGGGCCACGGCCGTCGTCCACATCTTCGAGCGGGGGGACTGAGATGACCCAGGCCATCCCCCGCTTCTGGCGGGAAATCCAGAGCCGCTACAACCTGGTGGGCACGAAATGCGGCAACTGCGGCAAGGTGGACTTCCCGCCGCGCTCCGTCTGCCCGGACTGTGGCCGGAAGTCCGTCGGGAAGATGCAGAGCTACCAGCTGGCGGGCAGGGGGACCGTGGTCACGTACACGACGATCTACGATGCGCCCTCCCAGTTTGACATGCAGAAACCCTACATCATGGCCATCATCGAGATGGAGGAGGGCATGCGCCTGACCTCCCAGCTCATCGACGTGAAGTCGGACGACGTGAAGATCGGGATGAAGGTCCAGGCGACGTTCCGCAAGCTCGGCCAGGAAGGGGACGCGGGCGTGATCCACTACGGGTACAAGTTCCGTCCCGCGCGTTCCTGAGGGCGGCGCGCGCCGACGGACTACACGACCCACTTGCCCCGGTCGATCACGACCCTCCCGCCGATCTCGACGGTCGCTGATCCTAGGCTGCTGATGAAGCCGTAGCTCGACTCGTTCTTCCCGCCGAGCGCGCGGTTCTCCCCGATGCCCACGGTGACCGCTCCCGCGGCAACCGGATTGTGGAGGAACCCGGGCTTCATGCGCGGGTTGAGCCCGAGGGCCAGGCTCGCGAACATGTCCCTCGCGCCCGTGGCCGTCTCCCACCCGACCTGGGACCCTGCGAGGTTCCGCTTCGCGTCGATCTCCACGACGTGGCCGTCGCGGAAGGTCCACGACAGTCCCTCGATCAGGCGTCCGACCTGGGGAAGGCCGAGGTCGGACACGAACGTCCCCCGGGCGCTCTCCTCCACCGGCGCGACCCAGACCCCGCCCGCGGGGAGGGCGACATCCCGGTTGCCTGCCTCCATGTCCTCGTCGCTGATCACCCCGTCGTCGACCTCGGGCGTGCGGCTCCCGCCCGCTAGGCGGAACCGGAGGTCCGTCCCGTTGGAGGCGGTGATGCGGACGTCGGACTCCGAGCCCAGGAGGGCGGCGGCCTTCCGTCCCGTCGCCGCGAGCTTCCCGTAGTCCGCCGCAATCGCGGCCTCCACCATGGCCTTCCACTTCGCGTAGGGGAATCCGTACACCTTGGCCCGCTCGCGGGTGACTTGCCCGAGCGCGACGGCGACGTTCTTGGGCTTCTTCACGAGGGCCTTTTCCTCGTGGGCGTGCTCCCCCGCAAACATGGCGCCGAACTTCTCCGGGGGAGTCCGCGCCATGGGGCCGGGGTCGCGGGGACCGCCGAGCCACACATAGGAGCGGACGTAGTCCAGGAGCCCGGTGCAGTGGGCGCTGCACGTCCGGAGGTTCTCGTCCGAGTAGTTCTTGAACTGAGCGTAGAAGGCCTTGTCCGTGTCCAGGACCATGAGCGGGTCCGCGCCGAGCTTCTGGCACTCCAGCGTGATCTGCTCCGCGAGCTCGATCGTGTGCGGGTACGTGCTGATGACGACGGGCTCGAACTCCTTGGGCCGCAGACTGCCGCGGACGATGCTCCGGGCTAGCCTCTCCGTGGTGACCATGGGATCCCCGCCCCCGTAAAGCGCACGGGGCCTATCAGGCTGCTGCCGGCCCGGGAGCGCGGATCAGCGCCAGTGCTCCCAGTTCATCCCCGCCATCCGCATCCCCCAGCCCGCCCACAGGGCCGCGATGGCTCCGATGAGGGCGATCAGGGACGCGATGAAGAGGACGATGTTCTGAAACAGCGTTAGCGGGACGGACCAGAAGACCGCGAAGATCACGATGAACACGAGCCACACGGTGAGGAAGAGGATCGTCGCGCTCACACGCCACTGCATGCCACGGCGGATGCCGCCGGGCCACGTCCACGGCGGTCCCGGGGGCGGTCCCTTCCACGGCGGTTCCTGAGGAGGAGGTCCCTGTTGCATGGTTATCCCGCCCCCGGTAATCGTGCCGCGGCGGATAAACCGCTCGTCTGGGTCATGGACGCACCTCCGGCGGCGTCGGCGATGGCCGGGGCGTCGGTCGGCCGGAGGACCAGTAGATGCCCAGGGTCACGTAGATCATGAGGAGGGCGGCCGCCACGCCGACGAGGACGGTGAGGAGAAAAGCACCCGAGATGGCGCGATCCGCGTAGCGCAGGAGGAGGACCGCGAAGACGAGGTCGCCCGCCCCGCTCAGGGCGCGGGACAAGGTGCGCATGGGGGTCCAGCGAAGGCCCCAGCGCACGCTCGCGGCGACGAACTCCAGGGCCCCGATGACGCCGAAGAACCACGCCGAGCTCACGATCAGGGCGTCCGGAGGGCGCACGAACGGGGTGTGGCTCGTCGACATGAGCTGGAACCAGCGGTCGAAGTCCCCGACCAGGTTGGGGTTCAGGCCGAAGGCCACGGCGACCGCCAGCAAGAAGAACGCGAAGCTCAGGAGGCCGACAAAGTCCTCATGCGGTTGACGATGCCGGGGGCGGGGCGCGGGGACCGGCGGCGGGGGGGGAGCCGCAGGCACGGGCGGAGCTTCGGACACCTGGGCCGTGAGCGGCGAGGCGCAGGACATGCAGAACCGGGATCCCTCGGGGTTCTCCGTTCCGCAGGCGGGGCACTTCATCGAGGTCACCTTCGACACCGGGAAGGCCCCTGGGCCCTCTTAGAAGTGTGGGTACTTACCGCAGGGACCTCCGACGGCCATCGCAGGAGGCCCCGGCGATAGGTGAAGCCGTCTCAGGGCGATTTGGGCGGAGGGCCGGAAACCTGCCCCGGAGGGTCGGCGGCGGCCCGCTTCATCTCCGGGGACTCGTAGCCTCGGAAGAACATGTGGTAGAGGACCAGGTTCCCACCCATGACCACCGCATAGACCGCGAAGGGCAGATAGACCGAGCTGGCGAACTCGTAGCCCGTGAACCCGGTCCCCACTGCGGAGAAGGACAATCGGAGGCCTTGGTTGATCCCGAGGGCGCGGCCTCGCTCCCCTTCGCTGACCAGGTCCATCATCGCGCTCTGCTGCACGGGGACCGCCATGACCCGCAGGCTCGGGAAGATGCAGTACAGCGCGATGGAAACGGGAAAGAGCTGGATCAAAGGGAAAGCGAGGGCGAGGAGAATGGTGCCGCCTCGGGTCACATAGATGCTCCGCACGAACCCAAACCCGCGTTCGATGAAGGGCGCCAGCAGGAGGGAGAACGCGGCGATGATGCCCGACACGGTGGCCCAGACGCCCATCGTGTCCTGCTTCACATCGTAGATGAGGATGAAGAACGGGATCAGGAACGGGGTCACGAGCCCTTGGCTTGCCCCGTTCAGGATTCCGGTCAGGGAGAATTTGCCGATGGTGCCCGCCGTCCGCAGGCGCTGCCCCCGCTTGGGCTCGGCCTTGTCGCGGAGGAAGAGCCCGAGGACCAGAGACACGGTCCCCAGGAAAGTCGCGACCACGAGGACCTCAAAGCTCCCGAGAAAACCCGCGCCGAGCGCGCCGAATGCCGCGGCGATGCCCGACAAGAAGGCCAGGACGCCAAAGAGGAACGTCCGGTCGTGGCGGCTGGAGAGGTCCGTGATGAGCGCGCTCTGGATCGGTGCCACGACACCTCCCACGCCACCGCCGGCGAGCGAGCCCGTGGCCGAGTATCCCCCGAGGGCGGCCGCGACGAAGATGACCGGCAGCGACTGCGAGACGAGCAGGAGGCCGGTGGAAGCCGGCAGCATTGCGAGGGCGATCAGGAAGGTCCGCTTGCGACCCAAGGTGTCTGCCGCATATCCCATCAGAAATCCGAGCCCCGCCGAGGCCAACGTGGCGACCACGTAGATGGACCCCAGGGTGAGGTAACCCTGCTCCGCCCGGTTGTAGAGCTGGACGACGACGAAGTAGGGGAACATCAGGTTGATGAAGCCGGCGGCCACGCTGCGGAACACGCGAAGGACCGTGAGCACGCCGATGGAGAACCAGTCGGACTGCGGGGGCGAAGGGGAGAGGGCAGCGTCCATGGTCGCTGCCGTGGATTAGGCGGTCCGATATGTCCCTTGCGATTTCCGGGTCGGACCCGAAAGGGAGCGCCTCACAAGGCAATCAGGAAGATCCCGGGGATGAAGAGGGCCAGGGCCACCGCGTCCTTCCAGCCGAACCGCTCCTTCAGGAGGAAATGGGCGGCGAGCGTGGAGACCAGGGGATACGACCCGGTCACCGCGGAGACGAGGGAGGCAGGGCCCATCGCGTACGCGTACGTGAGGACGACCACACCACTCGCGCCGAAGGTCACATCGAGCAGGCCGAAGCCGATCGCGCCGCCCCGGTCCGCGTGGGGCGCTTCCACGGGCCGCCTCCGCGTCAGCAGCAGGAAGGTGCCCAGCACCAGGACGTTGGAGAGGGCGTAGAACCCGAAGAGGTTGCCCTCACCGATGCTGTCCACGGCCACCTTGGAGAAGTACCCCCAGAGACCCCAGGAGACGAAGGCGAGCAACGCGAAGACCACGGCGGACTTCTTGCCTGCCCGTTCGGACCCGGGCTGCCGGCTCAGAACGACCACGCAGAGGAGGATGAGGAGGATCCCAATTACCTGCCCGAGACCCAGGGTCTCCCCGAGCAGCCAGATGGAGAGGAGGATGGTCGGCGCAGGGTAGGCGGCCGTCACGGTCCCCATGAGCCCGACGCTCGCCACGAGGATCCCCTCGTAGTAGAAGATGTAGCCCAGCGTCCCCGTCAGTGCGGCCAGGAAGCCCGCGACGAGCCCGTACGGATCCGAGGCGGGCAAGGCCGTGCGGAAGACGAGGAACAGGGCGACGTACGCACCGCCCTCGAAGACCGCGATGAAGGCGAGCATCCGCCGCGTGCCAAGTCGCATCGTGGCGGGCTTCGAGACGAGGGTCCCGAGGCCCCAGATGACGACCGTCGCGAGAGCGAGCCCGAGCCAGGCTTCCGTCCCCATGCGCCCGGCCGCGGGAGGCCGAAGGGCGTAATGAGCGTGGCGGTCCGCAAAAGGTAGATATCCCGCGGCGAGTCTGGCGAACCCGGTGTGGGCCCACGAGTACGCGAGGCGGATGCATGAGCTCACGGCGGAGCGCGAGCCGTTCGCCCAAGCGACCGTGACCAAGACGGAGGGCTCGACCCTCGCCAAGACGGGGTTCAAGATCCTCATCGCGCACGACGGACGCGTCGTGGGAGGGACGCTCGGCGGCGGCTGCCCCGAGGGCCCCATCGTGCAGGTCGCGCGGAGGGCCATGACGGACGGACAGCCGCGCTTGGTTCGCGTCCATCTCGTCGACGCGGCGCGCGCCATCCAGGGGACCGTGGGGGAACCGAGCGAGGATGAGATTTACGTGGAGACGTACTGCGGGGGGACGCTGGAGGTGTTCGTGGAACCCGTGCTGCCGGCGGAGCGGCTCGTGATTGTGGGGCAGGGAGGGAAGGACGACGTCGAGGAGGCCCTGATCCACCTGGGCAAGGCCCTGGGCTTCGAGGTCGTGGTCGTCGACCCGGTGCCCCAGCTCCAGGAGCAGCCCGATCGCCTCGTGAAGGCGAGCGAAATCGACCCCTTGGCGTTGGACCTGGGCGAACGCGATTCGGTGGTCGTCCTGACGAAGGGAGAACGCGATGGGGTCGTGCTTGGAGCCCTATCCCGGGCGAACCTGCGGTTCGTCGGAATTCTGGCGAGCCGGACGCGGCTCAAGCGGGACGTGGACGAGCTGCGGGCCCAGGGTGTCCCGGATTCGTTCCTCGCGCGGCTCCATGCACCGATCGGCTTGGACATCGGAGCGCAGACGCCCGCCGAGCTGGCCCTGGCCATCCTGGCGGACGTCGTCGCCACGAAGTACGGGAAGGACGCGCCGCACAGGCCATAGCCCGTCCCGGCCGCCGACACCCCAGGGCCCTCCGGAAGCCTTTAGGCACGCGCAGCGGATGGTACGCCGTTGGACCGAAGGCCTCCCGCCCCGCAGACCGGGCCCGTCCCGACGAGCCCACCGGTGTCCGCGATCGTCCTTGCAGCCGGCCGCTCGGGCCGAATGGGCATGCCCAAACCCCTGGTCCGGATCCAGGCTCGGCCCCTCCTGGCCCTGGTCCTGGAGACGCTCGCCGGATCCCATGTCTCCGAGTGCGTGGTCGTGCTGGGACACGCGGCCGACGTGGTCGAGCGGGAGGTCGACCTCCGTTCCGCACGCGTCGTCACCAATTCCGACTATCTCGGAGGGATGAGCACCTCCCTTCGAGCCGGGCTCCGGGCGGCCAACCCGTCGGCCGCGGCCTACCTGGTCGTGCTGGCCGACCAACCGTTCGTCGCGAGCGCGACCCTGAACGCCTTGATCGACCGCTGGGCCCGCGGCGAAGCCCGCATCCTGATCCCCACCTTCCGAGGGCGGCGGGGGAACCCGGTCCTGCTGGACCGCCGCCTGGCCGCCTCGGTGGATTCGATCACGGGGGATGTGGGCTTCCGCGCGCTGTTCGCCGAGCGGGCCGATGAGATCCTCGAAGTTGCCGTGGACGATCCGGGCGTCCTCTTCGACGTGGACACTCTGGAGCAGGTCCGTGCCCTGGAGGCAAAGCTCCAGGAGGGCCTCCCGCTCAAGGAGGCACTGACCGAGCTCGTGAACCGAGGACCGGGTCTGAAGGACAGGACCCCGCTAGGACGGCCGGGTTGAGCCGCCTCCCAGGGCTCGGGCGTCTAGGCCCTTTCGAGCTGCTCACGGACGTTGCTGAAGAACGCATTCGTCTTCTTGTCGATCGTGGTCTGCATGAGCCGCGCGCCGAGACTGGCGAGGGTACCGCTCAGGGTCACATCGGCACGCCACGCTGCGGTTGTGGACCCCGTCGCCTCGTGGAGCTCGATCGTCGCGTCGATGTCGAAGGCGCTCCCCATGCCGGAGCCGTGGACCTTGATCCGGGCGCGCTCTCCGGGGACGCGCTCCGCGACCGTGGCCGACCAGGTGAAGTTGCCCTTGACGGGGCCGATGCCCGACCGCAGGGTGCCCCGGAACCGGTCGGCATCCAGGATGTCGATCGTGTGGGCATCGTCGATGCACGCGGAGAGGTCGTTGGGGTTCAGCAGGAAGGAGAACACACGCTCCCGCGATGCATGCACCGAGAACGTGCCCTGGAGCTTCATGGACCCTGACCTCCCTGGATGACGGGCGGCTGCGCGCCTGGCGGAACGCGCGAGGAGGGCGGCCGCGGCCCGGGTCATCCCGCGCCCCGGATATCAAGTTTGGCGGGAGCCCGGGAGGATGGAGACGTGCACCTCGCCCTCAGCGTACGGGCTCGGGTTGGAACGACGCGGGCGGTGCGTGCCGAGCCACGTAGTAGAGCAACGTGGAGCCGAGATACTCATGGAGGACGGTCCTTGCGAACCCGTGCTTCCGGAAGCGACGAGTGGATGTGGCGACGTACACGGGAAGATTGACGAAGCCTCCGATGGAGCGGGACCGCAAGGCGATGTCATGGGTCTCGTTCAGGAAGAGATCCTCCCGCAGGCCCGCCAGGCGTTGGAACGCGGAACCTCGGAAGAAGAAGCAGAAACCCGCGTTGTGGGGATACCCCCAGACGTTCATCGCTTTCTGGTAGGCGCTCGCCAGGAAAAACAAGGTCCGTTCCGCCGCGGTGCCATCGATGGGTCGGAACAGCGTCGCGCCGCCAACCACGGCCGGGTCGTCGAGGGCGGAGAGTATGGACTCGAGGAGCTGCGGGGGGAGGAGACAGTCAGCATCCACGAAGACCAAGGTGTCCGTGCGGGCGGCTCGCGCGCCGCGGTTGCGCCCCTCCGCGGGTCCCTTCCGCTGCCCCGGCAGAAACCGAGCGTCGAACGCAGCGGCCACCTGCTGCGTCCCATCCGTGCTGCCCGAGTCAGCCACGATGACCTCGAACTCTCGAACCGTCTGCCGACGGAGGGACTCCAAGAGGGAAGGCAGGGCGCTGGCCTCGTTCCAGGTGGGCACAATCACGGAAACCCGTGGATCCGGCCGGCCCGGGGACGCCCCCGCGGCGCTGACGCGCGCGGAGACCGTGCCGGGAAGGGGTGCGTCCAAGCTTGGTCTGCCTCCTAGCAGGGCGGGTGCCCATCGAGCACTCGGCTGGGAGCTCTTAATCATATGGTATGGAGAAACTGCCCAGCCCGATGCGGATCGGGACCGGGCATGCAGGGAGACCTAACTCTGAGACAAATGTTTAAGTATATCGCGATATATCGCGACGGCCCATGACCTCCCAAGATGGCTTCGGCGGCACCCACCACTTCCTCGCAAAGGGAGACTTCACGGGCCTCCTTCTGGTGGTACTCCGGGAGAAACCCATGCATGGGTACGAGGTCATGAAGGCTCTCGAGGAGCGCTTCCATGGATTCTACAAGCCCAGCCCGGGTGCCATCTATCCCGCCCTCCGGTCCCTCCTGCGACGGAAGCTGGTGACCGTGGCGGGAGGAGAACGCAGGAAGACCTACCGCATCACCGCGGAGGGCAAGGCGTACCTGCGGAGTACCCGAAAGGACCTGAAGGCGCGGTTCAGCCAAATCGAGAAGCGGCTCGGTCCTGAGCGGACCGCGATGTTTCGCGAGTTCCGGAGCACCGGGAGACTCCTGGCGACGAACCTGAGGGACGTGACGCCCGCACAGGCCAAGGAACTCCGAGGACTCATGGTGGAAATGCGCGAACGAATCATCAGAATCCTGGCGGAATGACGGAGGTCGATCACATGGACAGGAACGTAATCGAGGTGTCGGGCCTGGTGAAGCAATTCGGAGAACTCACGGCCGTGGACCGCGTGAGCTTCCAGGTCCGGGAAGGCGAGATCTTCGGGTTTCTCGGACCCAACGGCGCGGGCAAGACGACGACGATCAACATGCTCACGACCGTCCTGAGACCCAACGGCGGCGTCGCCACGGTGAACGGACACGATGTCCTTCACGATGCGCTCGAGGTCCGTCGGTCCATTGGCCTCGTGCCGCAGGAGTACACCGCGGATGAAGACCTCACGGGGAGGGAGAACCTCCTCCTCGTGGCGAGCCTCTACGAGGTGCCCAAGGCCGAGGCGAAGGCGCGGGCGACCGAACTCCTCGAGCTCGTGCAGCTGAAGGACGCCGCGGACAGGACCGTGGACACCTACAGCGGCGGGATGCGCCGACGCCTCGAACTGGCCTGCGGGCTGATCAACCGGCCCAAGGTCCTGTTCCTGGACGAACCCACGCTAGGTCTGGATGTTCAGACTCGCACGGCGGTTTGGGAGTACATCCGCCTTCTGCAGGAGAAGTACGAGATGACCCTCTTCATGACCACGCACTACCTCGAGGAGGCCGACAACCTGTGCGACCGAATCGCGATCATCGACCACGGGAAGATCGTCGCCCTCGATACCCCGGTCGCCCTGAAAGAATCCCTCGGTGGCGACATCGTGGAGATCCATGTGGATCGACCCCCGGAGGACGGCCTTGCCGCAACCCTGCAGGCGATTCCCAACGTGAAGTCGGTCCTAGCCGTGCCCGGCGGATATCGACTGACCGTCGTCAACGGAGAGGAGACCGCGCCGCTGATACTGGATGCCATCCGTTTGCGGAGCCTCAAGGCCACGAAGATCTCCATCTCGAAGCCCACCCTCGATGAGGTCTACCTCGCCCGCACAGGACGCACCATGCGGGAGCAGGAAGGCAGCCGCGAGGACGTGTTCCGCCAACGCATCGCGATGCGGAGGGCGAGACCGTGAGCGGCCTCCTGGCCCTGACCGGGCGTGAGATCAAGAAGTGGTACAAGAACCCATTCGTCCTGTTCATCTCCCTTGTCCAGCCCATCATCTGGATGGGGCTGTTCGGCAAGGCGATGAACCTCGGGGCCATCGTGCCGTCGAACCTTCCGCCCGGCACACCCAACCCGCTCACCGCCTTCCTAGGCGGCGTGGGGGACTACTTCTCTTTCATGGCCGTCGGGATGCTGGCCTTCGTCGTGCTGTTCACCACGATGTTCAGCGGCATGTCAATCGTTTGGGACCGCAGGCTTGGGTTCCTCAACAAGGTTCTCAGCACCCCGGCGAGCCGCGGATCGATCATCCTCAGCAAGGTCGCCATCTCGGTCATCCGCGCGCTGGTCCAGGCGGGTATCGTTCTCATCGCCGCGGTCATCCTGGGCCTCGTCGTGGGCCCCGACTTCACTCCGCTCACCCTGCTTGCCGTGTTCGCGGCGCTCACCCTGATGAGCATCGGATTGTCGGCTATGTTCGTGGCCATCGCCATCCGCTCGACCAAGTGGGAGACCCAAATGGCGATCATGAACCTGCTGAACCTGCCCCTCCTCTTCGCCAGCAACGCGCTGTTCCCGACAGCCTCGATGCCCTCCTGGCTCCAGGACATCGCGATGATCAACCCGGTGACCTACGGGACCGAAGCCGCACGCCAACTCATCCTCCTCCCCACGAACTGGGGCGTGGTGGCGGGCGACTTCATCTTCCTAGGCGTCTTTGCCGCGGCCTTCGCGGGCATCGGGATCGCCCTCTCGTGGAGATACCTGAGCAAGTAGTCGGTCCCGACGTGCACGGAAGCGAAAGGAGCGTGGCTAGCCCAGCTCCCCCGCCTCCACCTTTGCGGGGTCCGGGAACTTCTTGAGGACCGTGAGGAAGGAGGCGACCTCTTTGCGGTCGGATGCGATCTCCTTCTCGGCGCGTCCATCGAACTTGGCCTCCGCGTCCTTGCCGTACGTGGCATAGAGCCGCGACGCGGACTGGAGCATGGCGAAGCGACCGTCCTGAAGCTCGGCCAGCAGCGTCTTGCCCCGGGCGAACGCGTCGCTCGTGGCGTTGAGACGTCCAAGGAAATCGACGAGGGCCGTGACCCGCCGCCGCAACCCCTGGGCGTCGTCGCTCCAGAGGACCTGGAGGGACCGTCGCTCGTCGTCGCGAACCGCCTTGAGCCAAGGCCACGCCGCGTCGAGCGCCGTCCGAATCATCCGGGAGTCGCCGTAGACGTGGGTGAGCTTCGCATCCGAGTAGCCCGGGAGCTCGAGGAGCCCGTAGAACGAGCGCGCCCGGATCTCGTCGTGCCCCGGTCCGGCTCCCGCGAGGAGGTGGATCAGCGGATCGGGGTCGGTCCCCTCGGGCGGCGCGGGAATGCCCACGCCGTGGTGCTGACAGGTGTCGAGCAGCAAGGGGATGGCCACGTCGGCGCGGGCGCGGGCCAGGAAGTCGAGGTACGTGGCCTCCGCGGCCCGGTTGAACGCGTCGACGCCCGCGACGAACGCGTCCGCCTCCTCGTGGGACGCGGGGGGTTTGGACACCCGTTCCAGGTGCTCGATCCGCTTGCGGAGGTCGCGGATCCGCGCCTCGACCCCCCGGTAGCGCTCCCGGTACTCTCCCTGGAGCTGGCGCAGCTCGGCGGACTGCTCGACGATCTTGTCGAGCTTGTGCCAGACCTTGCGGGCCCCGTAGAAATCCCGCTTCCGCGCCTTGCGCAGACTCGCGTCGAGGATGGCCACGTGCTTGGGTATCAGCCGCTTCTCGGTGACGGCCTTCCGCAAGTCCGCCGCGATGTCATCCACGTCCCGCAGGAAGATCCGGATTTGGCGGTAGTTGTCCACCTCGGACTCGCGGATGAGTCGGTCCATGCGATCCCGAAACCGGTCTAGGTCACCGCTGAGCGCGCCGGGAAGGTCCGCGAACTTCCGCCGCATCCTCGTGATCTCCTCGAGGAGCTCGGGCGCGTCTTCCTCGAAGGTGCTCGCGTCACCCGGTCCGGGCGGGGCCATCGACACGGATAGAGACACCTTCGATATCTAACTTCGGGGCGTCAGCACGATTAAGCCGACCCACGCGCCTTGCGGAGGCGTGAGGAGGGCAACGACGCTAAGAGCCTTTCTCGTGGCCCTGGGTGCCGTCGCCACCGTGGCCCTCGTCGTGTTCGGACTCGTTCTGTCAAGCGCTCCGGGTTACGGCCCCGGGGCCTGGGTCTTCGTTCTCTTCGCGTTCGGACTGGTCTGGTGGGACGTCGCGTACCACATGCGCTTGGTTCATTCCCGGAGACCGAGAGACTCCGCCCGCCTGGGCGGGAACAGGTGAGCGCGCATCCATCGGTGGCTCACACGAGGTTCTCCGGAATGAGCCGCTCCACGATCACCGTGTCGAGCCACTTCCCGTCGAGCTTCCCATGCTTCTCGTACACGCCGACTTCCCGGAAGCCGCATCGCTTGCAGAGCTCCCGGCTCGCGACGTTGGAAGGGAAGATCCGCGAGACGAGCTTCCAGTACCCCTGGCGACGGGCATCCTCGATCAGGGCGGCGAGCAGGGTCTTTCCGATTCCGCGACCCCGTTGACCGTGGGCCACGTAGATGGAGAACTCCCCGACGCCCGCGTAGCAGCTGCGCGGACGGTACTCGGACACGGCGGCCCAGGCCAGGACGGTTCCCTGGGTGGACACCGCGACGAGGATGGGATGCCGGTCATCGTGGTGGGCCATCCAGGCACGCATCTCGGATTCGCTGCGGGACTCCGTCTCGAACGTGGCCATCCGCTCCTCGAGCGCGCGATTGTAGATCTCCGCGACGGGGGCCGCGTCGGAGGGGTTCGCTCGTCGGATGGTGAGGTCGGTCCGGGATGGCGAAGGGAGGGGCATGGCCTCGTCTCGACGGGGCATGGCTGCAAGGGACTTAGACCGAGCGGCCGGAGACGGGAGGCGCCGCGCCCGCAAAAGCTTAAATGGCGGCTTCCCCTGAGCGGCGGATGATGCAGCTGCGTCTTCTCGAGAAGCAGAAGGATTCCATCCGGGTCGAGGTCACGAACCCGGACGACACGCTCATCCAGCCGCTCCTCACGGCCCTCCTGAAGGACGACGACATCGCGGACGCCCTGTACTACAGCGGGCATCCCCAGTTGGACAAGCCCGTGCTCACCGTGCGCACGAAGAAGGGATCGCCCCAGGCGGCCCTGAAGCGCGCCGCGAAAGGGCTCGCGGACGAATACGCGGGCGCGAGGAAGCTCCTGGAGAAGGAGCTCGCGTAGGCGTATGGAGCGGGACCTCGGCATCGAGGGCTACCTGACCACGAGCCCCGGCGTCGGCGGGACGCTCAAGGTCTCCGCGGAGGACTTCGTCGTCGAGGAGGTCTCCTCTCCGCCCGATCCGGACCCGCAGGGCCGGTACACGACGGCCACCCTGCGCGTGAGGGAATGGGAGACCAACCGCCTCGTGCGGCAGCTCGCGAAGAGCCTGCATATCTCTCGTCGACGAATCGGGTTCGCGGGGACCAAGGACAAGCGCGCGGTCACCACCCAACTCTTCTCGTTCGAAGGGGTGCCGCCGGAAACCCTGCGCGCGCTCCGGATCAAGGATGTCGAGGTCTTGGACGCCTTCGCGACGGCACGCCCACTCGAGATCGGCGACCTCGTGGGGAACCGCTTCCGCATTATCGTGCGGGATCTGCGGCTCGCCGACCCGGAGGCCGCTGCCATCATCGAGGAGACGTCGGCCCAGCTTCAGGCCTTCCGCGGGTTCCCCAACTTCTTTGGCGTCCAGCGCTTCGGCTCGGTCCGGCCTGTCACCCACGAGGTCGGGAAACACATCGTGAAGGGCGCGTTTCGAGGCGCCGTGGAGACCTACGTGGCCAACCCGATTCCCGGAGAGGACCCGGAGTCCTTCGAGGTCCGTGCCCTCCTCGCGGAGACCGGGGACGTGAAGGAAGCGCTGCACACGTACCCGCGGAATTACACGTTCGAGAAGGCCCTCCTCAGCCACCTCTCCGGCCATCCGGACGACTACGTCGGCGCCCTCCGCATTCTCCCGCTGAACCTGCTGATCATGTTCGTCCACGCCTACCAATCGTACCTGTACAACCTCATCCTCGGCGAACGGATGCGGCGCGGACTCCCGGTCCACGAACCCGTGGACGGGGACCTCGTCCTTCCCGCGGACCGGCGCGGCCTCCCGGACCGCGAACGGGTCATCGAGGTCTCGAACGACAACCTGGAGCGCGTGGCTGCGCGGTGCCGGGAGGGCAAGGCCTGGGTGAGCGCGGTCCTCTTCGGCTCGGAGAGCCGGTTCGCCGAGGGCGAGATGGGACGCATCGAGAAGGAGGTCGTCGCGAGGGAGCACTTGCGTCCCGAGGATTTCATCATCCCCGACATCCCGCGCATCTCGTCCCGAGGGACTCGGCGGGAGATCCTCGCGCCCGTCCGGTCCCTGGAGGCGCGCGTTCACGGGAGCACGCTCGACGTGTCCGTCGAGCTCACGCGGGGCGCGTACGCGACCTGCCTGCTCCGGGAGTACATGAAGAACGGGTAGGCCGCAGGCTTCGGCTCATTGCCTCAGCTTGGTCCACAGGTCCACGAAGCGGTCCACCGCATCGTCGTGGAAGCTCTGGCGGTTCGCGACTAGGAGACGGCTGACCTCGCCCATGTCCTTGATGGCGAAGACACTCTCCCGCTCGCGGCGGTACCGGATCAGCAGGTCCCGGGCCATCATCTTCTGAAGGTGGTAGGAGAGGGTGGACTTGGAGACACCCGTCGCCTGGCGGAGTTCGGAGAACGTCCGCTCGCCGTGGAGGAGGATCTCCACGACGATCTTCCGGGGGACCCCCTGGCGGAGGACGCCCAGGATCCGCCGTTGGGCTTCCATGAACGCCCGGGCGATGAAGTACCGCTTGCGGTGGCCGTCCGTCTCCGACTTGAGCATGCCCTCCCGCTCGAGGTACGTGAGGTGGTACGAGAGCATGCCCGTGGACATGCCCAACGCCTGGCCGATCCGGCGCAGGTGAACCCCGGGGTTGGCCACGAGGTACTCGTAGATCCTCCGTCGACTCTCCAGTTCAAGGCCCGCCGTCATGAGATCACCGAAGGAGCGCGAGGTATAGGGAAACGAGCACCGCCAGGTTCAGTCCGACCCACTCCGGTCCCACGGACGATGTCCAGTACAAGGCCATCTCGACGACCAGCCAGACACCCTCGACGAGGAATAGCCCGAAGGCCGCCACCAGGAGGAGCAGACGCCGCTCCCGGTGCCGCTGGTAGGACCTCACGGAGATCACCGCCAGGATGGCCGCGAAACCCAGGAACGCGACGCGAAGGAAGGCATCGAGAGGGCCCATTCACTTCCCACGGATGGACTACTTGGCTAAAAGGTCTTGTCGTACGGACGTCGAAAGGGCCGACGAGGCGAGACGGGGAGATGGCGACGTCAGGTTCGACGGCCGTTCTAACCCGTACGGACGCCGAACCAAAAGCCATTTAGCGGGGGGCGAGCGGTAAAGGAGGGATGCGAATCCGCTGGCGCCGACGAGGGCGCCTCCGCAAAGCGGCCACGGCCCTCGTCGCGCTCGCCCTCCTCCCCGTTGCCATCCTCCTCGGCTCCGCGAGCATACATGCGGCCGCCTCCTCCCCCGCGGCGGGAATCCACACGGACGCACTCGGGACGCAGGACACAGGCCCCCCCACGGCCGAGGCCTTGCAGCGTAGCGAGGCGAGTGGTCTGTTCGGGCCGTTTAGCTGGGATGGCCAGCTCGTCTCGGGTCCGTTCGTAAGCTTCGACTTCTCCGTCGGGACCGGCGCCATCGTGGGGTACTTCGCGGTGAACGGCACGAACGCGTCCCTCTTGATCGATACGATCCGAATCGCCGGGTTCGTGCCGACCTCGACGCCTCAGATCGCGGGTGCGACCTTCACCGCCTCCGCATCCAATGTGAGTCTCGTCGTCCACGACGAGCCCACGGCGCTCCTCGAAATCCACACGACGGGGCAGCCCCGAAGCGTGGAGTTGAGCTTCCCCAACGGGGCGACGGACTTGGCCGTGTCCCACGCGACGGAATGGCCGCACTCCGGCCTCGCGTTCGGCGTGGGCGCGAGCCACGGGCGTCTGATGGTCGGCCGTGGGAACCTCACGGTGAACGGAACCACGGTGACCGCCGACCTCCAAGCGGACGACTACCTCGCGTTGCGCGCCGTCCCGGCGTTCGCGGAGCACGCGGCCGAGCGTACCGCGGTCCTCGATGCCTTCGCCTCGGGTCGCCTCGCCGCGGAGTACGAGTTCGTCGCGATGAGCGGCGGGGGCTGGCTCGAGAACACCGCGCAGTATCAGGGCGGCCTCGCCGCCACCAGCACCCACGTGGAGTACGGGCAGGCCAAGATTGACCTGGGAGTGGCGGAACCTCGCGGTGGGGTCGTCATCCTTGCGTTCGATCCGGAGACGATGCCCGCGGACGCGCAGCACCGACTCGTTGTCACGCAAAACGGTTCGGAGGTTCAGCAGGCCACAAGTCCGGTTGAGTCCCTGTACACGCTCCCGGGCACCTCAGCGCACCCCTCGTTCTCCTTGCTTGCGATGAACGCGACGGTCCTGGTGATCTATCTTCCGGAACTCAGCGCGTCGCCCCTTCAGATCGAGAGCCTCGCTCTCCCTGCCTCGCCCGGCCTCGATGAACCCACGGAGTTGGCCATGGTGGCAGCCGTCTTCGTCGTGTCCCTCGCGGCAGCCGTCATGCTCCGCCGGCCTCAGGAGTGAGCGGCGGACTTCTTATACGGGGCCTGTCATCGCTGAGACCGATGCCCGCCAAGAAGGAGGTCTGCGGCGTCTCCGGCTGCGGACAGGATGCCATCCGTTCCGTCGCCGTGGACAAGGCGAAGGACGCGCTTCAAGGGAAATCGCTGACCGCGGACTTCCGCCGCGTCCACCTCTGCCGGGAGCACTATCGCGCGTTCCGCAAGGCGACCAAGAAGGACCGGGAACTCGAGCGGCTCGGATGGTGACGACCCCAACCCGCGCGGCCCCCTCGTGATCCCGTGCGGCCCCGCCCCCTCACATCAACTTCCTGACCAACGCCGCGGCCTCCGCCGCGGGACTCTTCATCCCCCTGTACGCGGTCCAGAACGGCGCGAACCTGGAGGAGGTCGGCTTCATTGTCGCCGCGTACAACGCGTTCACCATCTTCGCGTCGATCTTCTTCGGGCGCGCTGCGGACGTCCAAGGCGCACGAAGAACCCTTCGCGCGGGGCTCTTGCTTTCCGCGGTGACATGCCTCGCCCAGCCCTTCGCGGTGGACCCGTGGACTCTGCTCGTGAGTCGCTCCCTCCTAGGTTTCTGCGTGGGCATGTATCCCGCGGCGCTCCTCGCGTACGCGAAGACCGCGGACTCCCTGATGGGCAAGTTCTCCTCCTGGGGCTCGCTGGGATGGGCCCTGGGAAACGGCCTGGCGGGCGTCGTCGCACAGATCGACCCCGGGGTGTTCTGACAGGTCTTCGCGCTCGCGTCGGGTGCCTGGTTCCTCGCGTTCTACTTCGCGACCGCCGCGCCCTCGGAGGCTACAGGACGCATGCGCGTCCCGCTCTTCCCGCGGAGTATCTTGCGGCGGAACATCCCCGTGTACGCGATGATGTTCATGCGCCACACGGGCGCCAACATGATCTGGGGCATCTTCCCCATCTACCTGGCGGTGGTCCTCCACCTGAACGTGCTCGAGATCGGGCTGATCAATGCGTTCAACCCGTTCGTCCAGTTCGTCGTCATGCAGGGGATCGACCGCTACGGGAGCCGCACCCTCGTCGTCGCAGGCCTCCTGGGGTCCTTCACGACCTTCGTCCTCTTCCTCGCCGCCTGGGATTTCTGGTCCATGTTGGCCATCCAGATCGTCCTGGGATTCTCGTGGACGACCCTCTACGTGGGCTCGCTCAAGTTCATCACGGAGCAGAACGCGGAGACCGCGACCGCGGGCGGCTGGTTCAACAGCGTGACGAGCCTGGCTCCATCGTGGGCCCCATTCTGGGGGGATTCGTTGCGGCCGTGAGCTACGCCCTGACCTTCGAGCTTGCCGCCGGGATGTGCCTGGCGGCCCTGGCCACGTACCTCTTCGCCCTGCGGCGTCCTGCGCGGCAAGATTCGCGGCGGACCGGAACCGCGTAGGTCCCTCCGTGACCTCCCCCGGTTGGACTCACTCCACCTCGAGCTCGTTCAGGCCCGTCTTCGGGTTGGCCACGCGGTTCAGACGGATCCGGTCGAACCGCTCGAGGCAGACCTCGTTGACCACGCACGCCTTGGCCCGGAAGAGGTGTCCCCCCACGACGGAGTGGTCCCGCTGGCCCAGCGCCACGTGGAGGTGGAACTTGGGCTCGGACCTCATGGCGATGCTGCCGTGGAACGCGATGAGCTCATGCCGTCCCGGGAAGGACGTCTTCTCGTAGCCTTGCGGGCCGAAGAAGCCGATCTCGAAGTCCTGGAGCATGCCGATGCCCCAGAGGACCGCGCCGCTCTCGATCCCGTGCTTCCGCGCCGCGGCCTCCAGGCCCGGCAGGACGTCCTCCCCATCGACCAACTTGACCATGACGATGTGCCCTTCCTCCGCACTCTGCATAATCTCACCTCTCCCGCAACGGCACGGCCTGGATGTGCAGCTTCCGCTCCACGGCCCGGGCCAGGTCCGAGGCGTGGCTGAAGACCGGGTAGACGACCCGTGGTTCGCAGGCTTCGATGAACGCCATGATGTCGTCGAAGTCCCCGTGGTCGCTCAGGGGGAACTGGGCGTCCAGGCCGTACCGACGCGTGAAGTCGAAGAAGGCGGTCCACCCGGACACGTACGCCGTGCGGAGCCGCAGGCCGCCGAGCCAGGACACGCTGTCCTCGAGGGGCGGCCGCAACCAACCCGGCGGCAGGATGTAGACCCTCGGATCCCGGCGCTCCGACTCGGCCAGGCTCGAGATGCGTCGGTACCCGAGCTTGACCCCGTGCCGCACGTAGATGTCCGCCAGGTCCGCGATGCGGTCGGCGACGGCCACCTCGATCCCGAGGCGGTTCACGAGCGCGATGAGCTCCTGGCTCTTCCCGAAGACGTAGCCGCCCAGGGCCACGGGACCGTCCGCGAGCTCCATCTCGAGCCAGTTCAGGAGGTCCGCCTCGACCATGCTCTTGTCCGGGAAGCTGTATCCCGGCTTCCCGTACGTCGCGTCGACGACCAGGCGGTGCACCTTCTCCGGGACCGCCTTGCCGCACGTGGCGCCGCCCTCCGGGTTGAAATCCCCCGTGTACAGGAGGTCGTCCACCCGAACCATGGCGGAGCCGAAGACGTGGCCCGCGTCCTTCAGGGTGACCGAAAACCCGTTCAGGTCCATCGTGCGGTCGTACGGCAGCTCGGTCCCGGTCCCCGAGCCGCGACGTGCGCGGAGCACCTCCAGGGTCTCCGGCGTCATCACACCGCCCGAGGTCAGGTGATCCATGTGGCCGTGGCTCACGATGGACCCCGGCGTCTTCCGGTCCGGATCCAGGATGACTCGGCGGAGCCCGTCCTGGAGGACGATGCCTCCACGGTGGACCACCTGCATCAGCCGCGCCTCGTGAACACGTAGCGGATGGGGACGCGGCGCTTGAGGCCCGTCCAGTACTTGCACCGGTCGCAGCGGTATCCCAGGGTCACCGTGCCGCCGTACACGGTCTCGTTCCGGACCCGCTTGAGCCGGTCCCCGCAGACGGGACACTTGAAGAGACCCTTCCTCACGCCCGTCTCGCGGCAATGAATCTCCAGCTCAATGAGACCCGAGTCGATCGCGATCTGCCGCAGCCGCACCTCGCCCACGCGGTACCGCTCCTCCCCCTTGAGGTCTTTCTCCACGAGGAGCTTGAGCCGGTGCTGGCTGTCGACCTCGTGCCGGGTCGCGAACACCCGCACCAGCGACTCCTTGACGCGCTCGGCGTTGGGAATCCGGTACTCCGGCATCGCCCGCGGGAAAGACCGAGGGCCATAGGAACGTTTCGCCGGGATGGCCGTCACCCGACACGGGCAGCTCTGCCGCGGCTCGCCCCGCCTGTCACGCCCGAGGGTGCGGTACCGTTGCGGGAGCACCCCATCCATGATCTCCCCGTCCAGCTCCCTCCGAAGCGGCATGGCCGCCCAGCCGGGACGCCCCTGTCCGCCCGCTGAAGCCAAGGGTTATGGCCCCGAGGGGCGTCCGTGGGGCAATGGATGCGGGACCTCCGAGTTCCCTGAAGGAGCTCAACGCGCGCATCACCGGGTGTCGGAGGTGCCCGCGGCTCGTCCGCCACCGCGAGCGGGTGGCCCGGGACAAGGTCGCTCGGTTCCGCGAGTGGACGTACTGGGGACGCCCGGTGCCGGGGTTCGGCGATCCGGACGCGAGACTTCTCGTCGTGGGGCTGGCGCCCGCGGCCCATGGAGGCAACCGCACCGGCCGGGTGTTCACGGGAGACCGCAGCGGGGAGTGGCTGTTTCGGGCGCTGCACCGGGCGGGCTTCGCGAACCAGCCTACTTCCGTCTCCAGGAGGGACGGCCTCCGACTGGATGACGCGTACATCGTGGCGGCCGTGCGGTGCGCGCCCCCCGGGAACCGCCCGACCCCGGAAGAGTTCCTGCGATGCGCGCCCTTCCTCGTGGCGGAGTTGGAGCTCCTCACGAATCTTCGCGTGGTCGTGGTCCTGGGCCAAGTCGCGATGGACCGTTTCCTCCGCGCGTATCGGACCGCAGGAGGCTCCATTCCGAGACCCAAGCCCAGCTTCGGGCACGGACGCACCTGCAGGCTCGACGACGTGACCCTGCTGGCTTCGTACCACCCCAGCCAGCGGAACACCCAGACCGGGCTCCTGTCAGAGGCGATGTTCGACTCCATCTTCCGTGAGGCCCGTAGCATCCTCGACGCCATGCCCGGCCCGGGGCCGAGGGGAACTCGTACAAAAAGGAGATGATGAACGGTCTATACGTTTCGTCAAAAAGGGATTATATCCCGCGTGGCTTGCCCGCGCCTATGGCCGAGCCGAAGAAGGTCGTCATCCTCGGTGCCGCGGGGCGGGACTTCCACAACTTCAACACATACTTCCGCGACAACCCCGAATACCGAGTGGTCTGCTTCACCGCAACCCAGATCCCAGGCATCGCAGGTCGCAAGTACCCCGCGGTCCTCGCGGGGAGGCTGTATCCCGACGGCATTCCTATCCTTCCCGAGGACGAGCTCCCGGCGCTCATCAAGAAGTACGGCGCCAACCTCGTCGTGTTCGCCTACAGCGATGTGGACTATGCGTACATCGGGCACCGCGCCGCCATCGCGAACGCGAACGGGGCCGACTTCATGCTGATCAACGCGCTCTCCACGATGATCAAGTCCAAGGTGCCCGTGGTGGCCATCTGTGCCGTCCGCACGGGCAGCGGCAAGAGCCAGACCACGCGCCGCGTGGCCCAGATTCTCCGCGACCGCGGGAAGAAAGTCGTCGTCGTGCGCCACCCCATGCCGTACGGTGACCTGGCCAAGCAGGCCGTCGAGCGCTTCGCGACGTACGTGGACCTGGACAAGTACGAGACCACGATCGAGGAGCGCGAAGAGTACGAACCCCACATCGACAAGGGGACCGTGGTGTACGCGGGCGTGGACTACGAAGCCATCCTCCGGCAGGCCGAGAAGGAGGCCGACGTGATCCTTTGGGACGGCGGGAACAACGACACCTCCTTCTACCGGCCGGACCTGCTCATCGTCGTCGCCGACCCGCTCCGACCCGGGCACGAGCTGACCTACTACCCCGGCGAGACGAACATCCGGATGGCGGACGTCGTCGTGATCAACAAGGTGGACACCGCGAAGCCGGAGAACGTGGAGATCGTGAAGCAGAACGTCCGCACGCTGAACCCCGACGCGGTGGTCATCGAGGCGGCCTCGCCAATCACGCCCGACGACGGCGTGCAGATCCGCGGCAAGAAGGTCCTCACGATTGAGGATGGGCCCACCGTTACCCACGGAGGGATGGAGTACGGGGCTGCGTACATCGCGGCCCAGCGCTTCGGCGCCGCGGAGATCGTGAGCGCGGTCCCCTACGCGGTCGGCTCGATCAAGGAGACGTACCGGAAGTACGCGAACTCGCGGAAGGTCCTCCCCGCCATGGGCTACGGCGAGAAGCAGATCAAGGAGCTCCAGGAGACGATCGACGCGACGCCGTGCGACCTCGTCGTGAGCGGGACGCCCATCGACCTGAGCCGCGTCCTCAAGGCGAACAAACCCATCGTCCACGTGCGCTACGAGCTGGACGAGATCGGCCACCCGAACCTCGAAGAGGTCCTCACGGACTGGAAACTGATCTGAGACTTCAGCGTTCCTTGGTCCCGCAGGCTATACGCAGGTAGCGCGAGACGGCTCGACCCGGAGAGAGGAGCCACTGGGCCCGCGCCGCCAGGAAGTCATCGACTTCTGCCTGCATAGCGTAGCCGGCCTCGCGGAGCCCCCGTAACCGTCGGGGCCCCATGAGTGCCTCCAAGTACAGCTCCGCGGTCTCGGGCCGGCTCTCGAACCGAATCGTTTCCGTCTCCACGCGCCCCGCTCCCGCCTCCCGCAGGATATCCCTGAGGCGCGCGCCGACGCCACGGTCGCCCCCGCGGTCTCGATGCCAGGCGTCGTATCGGCTCATGAGCATCTCGAGTTCGGGCAGTTCCGGGTTGACCGCGAGGGAGAGGGTCCGGTCCACATCGGACACCGCGAGGCGGCCTCCGGGACAAAGGACCCGCATCGCCTCCCGTGCGGCCTCGACGGGACGGGGCAAGTACTGGAAGACGAGCCGAGCCAACGCGAAGTCGAACGCATCGGCGCGGAGGGGGAGGCGCGTCACCGTCGCCCGGAGGAGCGCCATGTGGGCCACACCGGGGCCAGGCACCTCCCACACGTGGGGGAGGCCTTCCGCGCGGGAGTCCACCGCCACCAGGGTGGAACCTGGCAGGAGTCGGAGCAATTCCGCTGCGACCACCCCAGGCCCAGATCCCAGGTCGAGGAGACGCTGGCCATCATGCAACCCGAACCGACGCAGGACGCGCATCTCCTCGGGCCATCCGAGAAGGACCCGCGCCAGACGCTCGTCCGGGGTCCCGCTCACGGGAATTCCCCCGGATGAAGCCGGTGGTACTCCCACAGCATGGCGAACGCGATGGCGAAGAAGAGGATCAGCCAGTCCACGGGGCTCGTGACCGTGGCCAGGAAACCGGACAGGGCCGCCGGAAGGAGCACGAGGATGAGGAAGCAGGCCCACACGACGATCCTCACGAGGCGGCCCTTGGGATCGTACCCCGCGCGCTCCAGGATCTCCGGGACCACGACGAACGGGAAGAGAATGGCCACGAAGACGAGAGCAATCAGGAGGAGGTCCACCATGGACGCCTCGCGGAGGGAGGAACGAAGGATGAATCTTTCCGCGACACGCGGACGCGGAGAGGCAGACCTTTAATCTCGCTTCGTCGTTTCCGCCTCCGGGGCGGAGCATCATGGCACAGAAGGTTACCGTCATCGGCGCGGGAGAGATGGGTCACGGCATCGCGGAGCTGCTGGCCCTCCATGGCTACACGGTCTCCATGCGGGACATCAAGCAAGAGTACCTCGACCGGGGCATGGAGCGGCTCCGGTGGTCGCTCGACAAGCTCGTCGAGAAGGCCCAGGTCACGCGGCAGCAGGCCGACGAGGCCCTCGCGCGGATCCACACGACCCTGGACGTCGCCGAGGCGTGCCGGGACGCGGACTTCGTCATCGAAGCCGTGTTCGAGGACGTCGAGCTGAAGAAGAAGGTGTTCCACGAACTCGACGAGGCGGCTCCGGACAAGGCCATCCTGGCGTCCAACACGAGCGCCATCCCGATCACGAACATGGCGTTCGCGACGCGCCGACCCACGAAGGTCGTGGGGATGCACTTCTTCAACCCGCCCATGCTCATGCCCTTAATCGAGGTCATCCGGGCGGAGAAGACCTCGGACGCGACCCTGCAGGCGGCCGTCGACCTCTCCAAGTCCCTCGGGAAGACGGCCATCGTCGTGCGCAAGGACGTCCCGGGGTTCATCACGACCCGCGTGCTCGCGCCCTACATGAACGAGGCCGCGTGGATCCACCATGAGGAGAAGGTCCCCATCGAGACGATCGACGCGGCCATGCGCTACCGGGCCGGCTTCCCCATGGGCCCGTTCGAGCTCGCCGATCAAGTGGGCATCGACCTCCTGTTCACCGCGCAGGAGAAGGCGGGCATGCCCGTGCCGCCGCCGTTCCAGCAGATGTACGCGGCGCGCAAGTTCGGGAAGAAGTCGGGAGAGGGGTTCTACTCCTACAAGGAAGGACGGCCCAAGCTCACCCCGGACATGGCGGGCTCGTTCGACCCCATCCGCATCCTGGCCCCGATCATCAACGAGGCCGCGGAGCTCGTCGCCATGGGCGTGGCCAGCCCCGCGGAGATCGACGAGGCCATGCGCCTGGGGACCGCGTTCCCGAAGGGGCCGCTCGCCCTCGCGGACGAGCTGGGGATCGACAAGGTCCTGGCGGCCCTGAAGAGCCACCCGCGGTTCAAACCGGCGAAGATCCTCCAAGACATGGCCGCGCGCGGGGACCTCGGAGTCGCGTCGGGGAAGGGCTTCTACGAACACCGCGCCACCGCGGCGGAGGGCGCTCCTCCGACGTTCGAGAGTATCCTCGTGGCGAAGGACGCGACGAGCCATGTGGCCACGATCACGCTGAACCGACCGGACCGCCTGAACACGTTCACGCCCGAGATGTTCGAGGAGATTGAGCGCGCCCTGGTCGGCCTCGAGAAGGACGACGAGGTCCACTGCGTCGTCTTCACGGGTTCCGGGGAGCGGGCGTTCAGCGCGGGGGCGGACCTCACTGCCTTCGGTGGCGCATCCAAGGCCCATCAGTTCTGGAAGGTCTCCCGGCGCTCCGAACAGGTCTTCCATACGGTGGCCAACTTCTCCAAGCCCACGATCGCCGCGCTCAACAGCTCCGCGGTCGGCGGCGGCCTCGAGCTCGCCCTCGCCTGCGACTTCCGCATCGCAGCCAAGCGGGCCAAGATCGGCCAGACCGAGGTGGCCCGCGGTCTCGTACCCGGGGCGGGAGGCAGCCAACGCCTCGTGCGCATCGTCGGCCTGGCGAAGGCCAAGGAGATCGCCATGTTGGGCGACCGGATCATGGCGGAGGAAGCTGCGGCCATCGGGCTGATCATGAAGGCCGTCGAGAACGACGGGTTCGAGGCGGAGGTCAAAGCCTTCGCGGAGAAGCTCGCAGGAGGACCTCCCGTGGCCCAGCGGCTGATCAAGGTCATGCTGAACCGGAGCGGCGACGTGCCCATCGATGCGGCCCTCGAGATGGAGGCCATGGCCTTCGGGCTCGTCATGTCCACGGACGACGTCTACGAGGGCATCCAGGCCTTCATGGAGAAGCGGCCGCCCGCGTTCAAGGGCGAGTGAGGCAGCCCGCTTTCCGTTGCCCCGCGCAACCCGTGACACAGGTCACGCCGGCCGAGGAGCCTCGATGCCCTAGCCCCGGGCGATGATGCCCTTCCTCGCCAGCGCCCCGATCTGCTTCGAGGTGTAGCCAAGGGAGCGCAGGATGGCTTCCGTGTCCTCGCCTTTCGCGGGCGCCCGAGCCGGGTTCCGCGTCTTGGAGACGCTGTGCTTCGCCGGATGCCCGATCACGGGCATCTTCCACAGGCCCGGCACGTCGACCACAGGAAGGAGTTCACGGGCCCTCACCTGCGGGTCCTTGACCAGCTCGGCGACCGTCTTCACGCCCACGATGGGGAGGTTCGCCTTGGCGAAGAGCGCCTCCCACTCCGCCTTGCCCTTCGAGCGGAACCGGGAGCGGAGGATGGTCACGACGCGCGCCTTCTCCCGCTCGTCAGCGAACTGGGCGTCCTTGAGCTCGGGCAGCTCGAGGACGTCGCACATGGCCTCCCAGAACTTCGGCTCGACGACGGCCACCGCAAGCCAGCCGCCATCGGCGGCCTCGTACAGGTTGTAGAACGGGAATGTGCCCGTGAGGAGGGTCTCCCCCGCGACGGGCTCCTCGCCCGTGGCGAGGTACCGCGCCAGGTTCAGGACCATGAGGCTGACCGCCGTGTCGAAGATGGACACGTCGATGAACTCGCCCTTCCCGGTCTGGTCGCGCGTCCGGAGGGCCGCGAGCACGCACATGGCCGCGTTGAAGCCGCTCGCCAAGTCCGCCATGGGCACCCCAGGTATGGCGGGTCGCCCGTCATGGTCCCCGCTCACGCCCAGGATGCCCGCGTGGGCCTCGAACGTGATGTCGTGCCCCGGCACGTCCTTCGCGGGGCCCGTCTGCCCGTATCCGGAGAAGGAACAGTAGATGAGCTTCCGGTTCCGCTTGACGAGGGTCGGATAATCCATGCCGAGCTCCTTCATGACGTGGGGCCGGAACTGCTCCATGAGGATGTCCGCCTTGGGCACGAGTTTGTACAGGATCTCGCGGCCCTCCTTCGTCTTCAGGTCGACGGATAGGGATCGCTTCCCGCGGTTCACCATGAGGTAGGCGTAGGAGACGCCCTGAACGGACGGCGGGACCGTGCGCATGTAGTCGCCGAACCCGAGGTCCTCGATCTTGATCACGTCGGCCCCGAGGTTGCACAGGAGCTGGGTCGCGAAGGGGCCCGGTAGGAGCCGGGTGAAGTCGAGCACGAGTAGGCCTTCGAGGGGCGCAGGCATCCTGACGCCGAAACCGACCGCGGGACTTGAAGCTTCCTCGCACCGTACTGGCGAACCTTCTTATTCCGTACCCTCCATGACATTCCCCGGGAAGGCTATGCCCGAGGCAGTCATCGTTGGCGCGGTGAGGACCGCCGTCGGAAAGCGCGGCGGATCGCTGAAGGACTGGCGGCCGGACGATCTCGCCGCCTTCGTCCTCCGGGAGCTCGTCGACCGTGCGGGGATCGAACCCAAGATCATCGAGGACGTCACCCTGGGCTGCGTCACGCAGGTCGCCGACCAGGGCGGCAACATCGGACGCCTGGCGCCCCTCATCGCAGGCTTCCCGGAGACCGTACCCGGGAATAGCGTGAACCGCATGTGCGCTTCCGGGCTCCAGGCCTTCAACGACGCGTGCATGGAGGTCATGACGGGCCAGAACGACGTGGTCATCGGAGGGGGCGTGGAGTCCATGTCCCGGGTGCCGCTGGGTTCCGACATGGGAGAGCTGAGCCAGAAGCTCCTCGACAAGTACGACATCGTCATCCAGGGCATCTCCGCGGACCTCGTCGCGGACAAGTACCACATCACGCGGGACGCGATGGACGAGTTCTCCTACCATTCCCACATGAAGGCCATCCGCGCAATCGACGAGGGCCGCTTCAAGCGGGAGATCGTGCCGGTGCCCGTGGTCGACGAAACGGGGAACAAGCGGATGTTCGACACGGACGAACACCCGCGGCGGAACACGACCCTGGAGAAGATCAAGTCCCTCCCGCCGGCGTTCAAGGAGGACGGCCACATCACGGCCGCCAACTCCAGCGGAATCAACGACGGTGCGTGCGCCCTCCTGGTCACGAACCCGGAGAAGGCGAAGGAGCTCAAGCTGGAGCCCCGCGCGCGCTTCGTGGCCACCGGCGTCGCGGGGACGAGCCCCACGATCATGCTCGACGCGCCGATCCCCGCGGCCCGGAAGGCCCTGGCCAAGGCGGACCTCCAGGTGGACGACATCGACATCTGGGAGGTCAACGAGGCCTTTGCGAGCGTGCCCCTGGCCACACGCAACGAGCTGGGCATCGACGACGCGAAGCTGAACGTGAACGGCGGTGCCATCGCCCTCGGCCACCCGCTCGGAATGAGCGGCGCTCGGCTCATCACGACGATGCTCCATGAAATGGAGCGGCAGGACCTCCGCTACGGCCTCGCCGTGCTGTGCATCGGCTTCGGCATGGGCCTGGCCACGATCATCGAGCGCCCTAAGTAGGCCTCACGAAGACCGGACCAGGAACGGCCAGTCCTCGAGGACCGCGCGGGCGCCGTTGTGGCCCGGCGCTCCCGTGATTCCGCCGCCGGGATGCGCGCCCGATCCGGCCAGGTAGAGGCCGGGGATCGGCGTGCGGTAACGGCCCCATCCGGGGACGGGGCGCAGGACGAACTGCTGGTCCAGGGTCATCTCACCGTGGAAGATGTGCCCACCCGTGAGACCGAACCGCGTCTCCAGGTCGAGCGGGGTCAGGACCTCGAGCCCGGCCAGATCCGAGCGTACGTTCGGGATGAAGGCCTGGAGCTGATCAAGGACGCGCTCGCCGAGGGGACCGCGTTCGTCCTCCCAAGTGCCTTTCCGGAGATGGTAGGGAGTGTACTGGACCAGGACGGAGAGGATGTGCTTCCCTGCGGGCGCCAGGCTGAGGTCCACCGCAGTCGGTACGGTGACGTCGAGGACGGGCGACGCGGAGACGCCACCGTGCTTGGCGTCGTCGTAGGCGCGCTCGATGTACTCCTGGGATGGAGCGACCTGGACATGGGCCGCGACGACCCCGTCTCCGAGTGCGGGCATCTGGGGGACGGCGTTCAGCGCGATGTTCACCTTGGACACCACGCCCTCCGAGTGGTAGTTCCGGACCCGGAGCTGGAACTCGGCACCCAGGACCAGGGGATCGGCCAGCCGGAGGAATGTCCGCTTGGGATCGGCCGTGGAGACGACGGCGCGGGCCGAGATCGTCTCGCCGCTGGCCAGTTCGACCCCCGTGGCCCGGCCGTCGGGGCTCAGGATCCGTCGGACTTCCGCGCTCGTCCGGATGGCCACGCCGGCCTCCCGGGCGGCAGCCTCGAGCGCTTGGGGGAGCGTGGAGCTCCCGCCCCGGATGAACGCCCACATGCCCCCGTTGGCCTCCGCGAGGAAGTGGTGGATGAGGCCGAAGGCCGTCCCGGGCGACCATGGACCCCGGAACATGCCGAACAGGGCGTCGGCCGAGAGACCCGCCTTGAGCCGCTCGTCTTCGAACCATTCGCCGAGGTAGTCGTGCAGGCTCATGGGGGGCATCCGCAACGTCTCGTACATCATCTCGCGGCCTAACCGACGCAGCCGGAGCGCGCGGCCCAGGAGGAACCAACCGTCCGCGATGCTCGGCTCCTCCACGCTCAACGGGATGGAACTCAGGAGGGGATCCACGACCTTCGCGATCTCCGTCATGAGACCGAGGAACCGGGGATACGCCGCCGCGTCGGCGGGCGACGAGGAGGCGATCTCGAACTGGGCCCTGCGCGGGTCGCGCCAGAGGCGGAGCGGCTTGCCGCCGCCTCCCAGGACCACGGTCGCGGGATCGAACGGGATGAATGCGAGGCCGTGGCGAATCAGGTCCAGGTCGTCGATGATCTCCCTCCGCAGGAGGCCGCACAGGGCGGCTCCCGTGGGGGCGCGGAAGCCGGGGCGGATTTCCTCCGAGGCGATCGCGCCCCCGAGCGAGGCCCGTTGCTCGAGGAGGAGGACGCGGCGCCCCGCGCGCGCCAGGTAGGTCGCGGCGACTAGGCCGTTGTGCCCGCCGCCCACCACGACGACGTCGTAGGCCGCTTGCATGACTACGCCCTCCGCAACGTCAGGTCTTTGAGGACCTCGATCACCGCGTTCCGCCCCGGGGAGCCCATGACGCCCCCACCAGGATGGGCCCCGGACCCGCAGAGGTAGAGTCCCTTGATCGGCGTCCGATACTGCGCCCATCCCGGCACCGGACGGAAGAACAGGAGCTGGTTCGGCGTGAGCTCGCCGTGGAAGATGTTGCCTCCCGTGAGGCCGAACTCCTGCTCCAGGTCCCAGGGGCTCAGGACCTGCTTGCCCACGACGATGTCTCGTATCTTCGGGACGTGCTCCTCGATCGTGTCCAGGACCGTCTCACCGAACTCCTCGCGGCGTTCCGGCCACGTGCCCTTCCGCAGGTGGTACGGCGCATACTGGATGAAGTTGGACATGACGTGCTTGCCCGGCGGCGCGATGGTCGGATCCAGGGTCGACGGGATGCACATGTCGATGTACGGCCGATGGGAGAAATCTCCGTACTTCGCGTCCTCGTACGCCCTCTCGATGTAATCCATGCTCTCTCCGATGGTCACGTCCCCTTGGAGGTGGGGACCGTAGCCCGGCAGGACCTTGAAGTCCGGGAACGAGTCCAGGGCGAGGTTCACCTTGCCCGAGGAGCCTTCGATGTTGAAGTTGCGGATGCCGCGGACGAACTCGGCGGGCAGGATCTGCGGGGTCAGGAACTTCAGGAAGGGCCGCCTGGGGTCGCAGTTGGAGAGCACCCCGCGGGCCGGGATCCGCCCGACCGTCCGGGACTCCCCGACGATCGCGCCGCCGGCCCAGACGCCGAGATTCAGCTCCCATTGCTCCGGCAGCCACCGGGCGAGCCGCTCCTCGTGGAAGCGAACGACCCACTCCTGCGAGTACGGTTCGCCCGTCCACGCGTACGCGAACGGCATCTCCTACGGCGGGTGGCCGCCGCCGCCGGGGCGGTCTCGGTGGCGTCCGCCACTGGCCACCCCTCGAACCGCCATGTCTCGACCGTCCGGGTCGGCGACTCGATCTCCAGGTAGGTGCCCCGGAACGAGCACTCCGTTCCGTCTCCGGTCACGAAGGCGATGTGGTAGTCCCCTCCGACGCGCAGGTCGATCGAGCACTCCTTCATCTGGTCCGGGGGTGTGGCGCCCCATCTGCTCACATATTCGGTTTTGGTCAATACGTCGAAGACCAGCGCGATCGGAGCGTCGAACTCTCGCGTGATGAGAATCTCGAGCTCGTTCGGGAACTCGATCCGTGCCGAGCCGTGCCGATTAGGTGTCACTGCGCTCTCCTTCTTCTTGTAGCTCCTGGAGGAGGTCGTCGATCCGATCCAGCCGCGCATTCCACGCCTGCTCGTACTTAGACAACCAGTCGTGCAACGGCCGGAGGCGCGCGGGTTCCGCGCGGTACAGCCGGCGGCGCCCGTCCGCCCGGCACCTGACGAGTCCCACCTCGCTGAGCACCCGCAGGTGTTTTGAGACCTGAGGCTGCGATATCGAGAGGTCGTCCACGATCGCGCCGACCGCCTTCTCGCCGGGCTGGCCGAGACCGCGCAGCTGACGCTCACCAGCGAGGCGGACGTCACCGACCTCGCCGACCAGCTCGATGCGTGGACTGCCCGCTCCGGCCGCAGGGCAGGCTACACGGACGCGATCGTGCGCGCCTGCGCGCTGGCACTCGTCGAGCATCCGCGAGTGGCCGTGACTTGGACCGAGCGCGGGCTGGTGCCGGCACGGAGCATCGACATCGGGGTGGCGGTCGCGCTCGCGGAGGGGCTGCTCGTGCCGGAGGCCGGGGTCTACGCCGGCGCGGCCCTGGGTCGGCGAGCGGCCGTCTCGACCCGGACGAACCCGCACCACGGCGGCGTCGAGAGGACAGCCGAGGCGCACCTGCTCCACTTCTTGGGCGTGCGCTACGGGCGGCGGCTGGTCGTGCAGCTCTGCGAGCGCCTCCCGGACCAGGCCGCCTTCGTCCCGGCGGCGGACGTCACGGACGCGA
>OFHG01000018.1_pt1 | contig 80326 bp, 74 predicted proteins | sample 1521931 | NCBI WGS metagenome assembly OFHG01 (sample SAMEA2468438, study PRJEB22500) | soil metagenome | biome: Glassland; feature: Farmland; material: Clay | place: Australia | collected 2013-01-31 | depth 0.55 m
GAACGAGGTGAGGGTCGAAAGCTTCTGGCCGGGGCCGTAATACCAACGGCCAAAGGCGCAGTCGGTGTGGATCACCGGCACCTGACCTTCATCGAGCGGCAGACCCGCAACCAAGGCCTGGGCATAGGAGCGCCATTTGATGTGGGCCGATTTTGCCGCCCGCAGGTGGGCGATAACCTGTTTCTTGTCCATAAGAGTCGCTCGCCGTGGAAATAAGCCTGGATGCAACCAATTGTCGTAATGTGTCGGCCTCCCATCGCGGGAAGCCGGGGTGGAAATGTACCGACGTTTCGTGAAGCTATTGTGACGGAGCAGACGACGGCCCCCACGGGGTCAGATACCGTCCTTGCGCCGTTCCAGGACCGCAGCAAAGAAGCCGTCGGTGCCGTGCCGGTGCGGATAGAGCCGCAGCATGTCGCCGTCCATGGTGAGCGGGATGTGGCGGCGCGTCAGGACTTCGTTGACCGGCAGCAGCGTGAATTCGCGGTGGCCGGTGAGAAATTCGCTGACGATGGCCTCGTTCTCTTCCTGCAGCAGGCTGCAGGTGGCGTAGACCAGGCGTCCGCCGGGCTTCACCAGGGTTGCTGAGGCTTGCAGGATGGTGCGCTGGGTTGCAGTGATGGCATCGAGGTCGAGCGGGCGCCATTTGATGTCGGGGTTGCGGCGCACCGTGCCGGTGCCGCTGCACGGGGCGTCCACCAGGACGCGGTCGGCCTTGCCCGCCAGGCGTCGCACCCGCTCGTCGCGCTCATGGGCGATGACGACGGCGCGGACGTTGTCGAGGCCGGCACGTGCCAGACGCGGCTTGAGTTTTTCCAGTCGCTTGGCGGCGATGTCGAAGGCGTAGAGGGTGCCGCTGTTGGCCATCAACGCCCCCAGTTCCAAGGTCTTGCCGCCTGCACCGGCACAAAAATCCACTACCATTTCACGCCGTTTCGGTTCCAGCAGCAGCCCCAGCAACTGGCTGCCTTCGTCCTGTATCTCAAACAGCCCTGCGCGAAAGCCGGCCGTCTTGAAGAGAGGCGCACGGTCCGGGCGCCGCAGCCCGAGCGGGGAATACGGTGTCGGTTCCAGCGCCTGGCCTTCGGCGGCAAGCCGCGCCTGGACCGTTTCCCGGTCGGCTTTCAGAGTATTGACGCGCAGGTCGAGCGTTGCCGGCCGGTTGAGGGCTGCCGCCAACTCCAATGTCTCCTCCTCGCCCAGTTGCGTGACCAGGCGCTGCACCAGCCACTCGGGCATGTTGGCCTTGACCGCCAGCGGAACGGTCGCGGCATCCAGGTTGCGCAGTTTTTCCGTCAGGCTCCGTACATTGAATTGCTCGTCCCGCTCCCGGTATCCCGCCTGCTCCAGCGCGCGTGCGCTCCAGCCCTGGCTCAGCAGGTGGAGCGCCACCAGAGCCGACGCGGGCGCCTTTTCGCCGCCTAGGTAGCGCAGCAGCGCCAGCGTGCGCAGGCAGGCGTAGACCGTTTCGGCGATTTCGCCGCGGTCGCGTGACCCCAGCTCACGGTGGTCGCGAAAGTGGCGTTCCATCGCCTTGTCCGCGGCGGAGGCGCGGCTGAGGATCGCGGCCAGCAGTGCGCCGGCGTGATTTAACAGGGCATCGTGTTTCATTGGCGGTAGCGACGTGGAAGGTATCCCTTCCACGCATTGGTTATGGGACGGAGGGTTTACAGCATGCGCTTCAGCAGATCGGCCTCGGCGTTGCCCTTGAGACGGTGTTTGACGGTGCCGGCCAAGTGCAATACGACCAGCGCCAGCAGGGTGTAGGCGAGTACCCCGTGCATCTCATGGGCAAATCCACCCAGTGTCTTGCTCTTTTCGAACAACGACGGGAGGGTAAACCAGCCGAAGACGCTGACTGGATGTCCGCCGGCGACGGACATGGTATAGCCGGCCAAGGGAACCAGGAACATCAGCAGATAAAGACCGGCCTTCACCACCTTGAACAGCTTCAGTTCGGCGGCGCTGAGGATGGCCGGCAAGCCCGGTGCCGGGTGGATACGCAGCCAGATGAGGCGGGCGAGCAACAATACGATGATGAGTATGCCGAAGGCCTTGTGGGCGTTATAGATCGCCATGCGGTTTGGATCTGTCTTGTCCAGATCGGACATGTACATGCCCACGCCGATGAGTGTCAGGATGAACAGCGCGGTGAGCCAGTGAATGGCACGGGAGACAATACCGTAGCGATCGACACTATTACCAAGCATGGTTCTATTACTCCTTAGGTTATGCAGCGAGTTAACGGCCGGCAAGCAGGCGTCGTGCCTCGGCCAAAAATGCCTTGCGGCGAAACAGTAGTTGCAGGCGGGTGCCGCCGCATTGGCTCCAAAGTACGGCGGAACGCATGCCGGCGAGGAGTGCGGCGCGCACCCGGTTGGCGATGTCGGGGTTCTGCAGGTAGTTGTGTTCGCCGCTGACCATGATCCGCGGCTGCAATGTGCTCACGGTATGGCCGTAGATCTCGGCGAGGGCCGCGATGATGCTGTCGTGCGTAATATGAAAATGGGCGAGCTGCCGTTCGGTTTTTTCGAGCCCTTCGGCGATGGTGTTGAGCAGATCCCGGCGTTTGGCCAGTTTGCGTTCCAGGTGCAGCAGCGAAACGACATAGCGCGTGATATCGAGGTCACGTTCGCCGTCGGTGCTGTCGAGCTGCTGCGCCAGGGTCCGCAGGCCGAGCTGGAGCGCTCCGAGGTCGCCGTAGACGTCGAGCGTCAGTGCCGGATTGCGCACGAACAGGCTGCGTACGGCTGTCTCCAGGAACGCGCTATCGGCGCTGCCGCGACGGGCCGCCTGCGTCACCAGCGCTGCGCTCTGAAAAACACCCGCCAACGCCAGGGTCTTGTCGGTAATGGTCTTGCCCATAGTCTGTTTCGGCCCGCTCAGGCGGCGGGCGCCGTATGTTCGATTATGCCGCCGCCGAGGCAGATGTCGTCGTGGTAGAAGACGACGGACTGGCCCGGTGTGACGGCGCGTTGCGGCCGATCGAATGCCAGTCGGCAGCGATCGGCGTGCAGGGCCGTAATCGTACAGGTTTGGTCGCTCTGGCGGTAGCGTACCTTGGCATGGCAGGCGGCAGGGAGCGACGGCGCCGCACCGGCAACCCAGTGCAGTTGGCCGGCTTCGAGGCTAGTGCTGAACAGTAACGGATGGTCGTGGCCCTGGGCCACCAGCAGTACGTTTTGCGTCAGGTCCTTGCCCACGACGTACCAGGCGTCGTCGGGCGCACCTTTGCGGCCGCCGATGCCGAGTCCCTGGCGCTGGCCCAGGGTGTAGTACATCAGGCCGTCGTGCCGGCCGACAGGAACGCCTTCCGGGGTACGCATTTCGCCGGGAGAGGCGGGCAGGTAGCGGCTGAGGAAATCCTTGAAGCGGCGCTCTCCGATGAAGCAGATGCCGGTGCTGTCTTTCTTGTCGTGGGTGACCAGACGATGCTCCCGCGCCAGGCGGCGGACCTCGGCCTTGCGCAGCTCGCCGACCGGAAACAGGGCGTGCGCCAGCTGTGCCTGCTGCAAGGTGTAGAGGAAATAGCTCTGGTCCTTGTCCGGGTCACGCCCCTTGAGCAGTTGGTAGAGGCCATCGGCACCCCGACGCACCCGGGCGTAGTGGCCGGTGGCGATGGCATCGGCGCCCAGCGCCAGCGCATGATCGAGAAAGGCGCGAAACTTGATCTCTTTGTTGCAGAGAATATCCGGATTGGGGGTTCGGCCGGCGCGGTACTCGGCCAGGAAGTGGCTGAACACGAGGTCCCAGTATTCGACCGAGAAGTTGATGGTGTGCAGCGGGATCCCAAGCGTGTCGCAGACGGCGCGGGCGTCGGCGAGATCGGCGGCGGCGGAACAGTACTCGGCACTGTCGTCCTCCTCCCAGTTCTTCATGAACAACCCTTCCACACGATGGCCTTGTTGCTGCAGCAGCAGGGCGGCTACCGACGAGTCGACGCCGCCCGAAATACCAACGATGATGAATTTGCGGCCGCTCACTGCGTCACTCCAACTCCTGCAATAGCTGTAACGGATAACGGTGACCATTGCGGTAGTCATCGATGCAGCGCTGCACCATCGGACTGCGCAGCTGCCGCGCATGGCCGGCCAGGTCGTTCTGGTCCAACCACAGCGGGCGAATGATGCCTTGATCCAGCGGCCGGTCGCCATCGTAGCCGGCGATACGGCCGGTGAAGGCGACGCGCAGGTAGGTGTTGTCGTTGACGACATTGTGCCAGCGGTAGATGCCGACGAGCGCTTCAGGAACAAAGCTGTAACCGGTCTCTTCCAGGGTTTCCCGCATCGCGGCGGCCGCCAGCGATTCGTTCGGCTCCAGGTGGCCGGCCGGCTGGTTATAGACCACGCGTCCGTCGACCTCTTCCTCCACCAGGAGGAACTTTCCCTCCCGTTGCAGTACGGCCGCGACGGTGACGTGGGGTTTCCAAACGCTCATGTTTCGATCCCTTACGGTGCGATGTCGCAACGGGGCGCGACAATAGTGCGCGATACTCTTCCGGGTCAAGCTCCCGCCAGTGACCCGGTGCCAGGTCCGCGAGATTCCAGTTGCCGATGGCCCAGCGTATCAGGCGCAAGGTGGGGTGGCCGACGGCCGCCGTCATGCGGCGCACCTGGCGATTGCGTCCCTCCCGGAGCACCAACTCTATCCAGGCGGTCGGTACCGCCGCCCGGTAGCGAATCGGTGGGTCCCGCAGCCATATGTCGGGTTCCGCCATCATCTGCGCGCGCGCGGCGGCGGTCATACCGTCGTTCAACGGGACCCCGCGGCGCAGCGCCTCCAGCGCCGCCTCATCCGGGATCCCTTCCACCTGCACCCAGTAGGTCTTCGGCAGTTTATGGCGCGGGTCGCTGATCCGATGCTGCAGCATGCCGTCGTCGGTGAGCGCCATCAGCCCCTCGCTGTCGCGGTCGAGGCGACCGGCCGGATAGATCCCGGGCAGGCTCAGATAATCGGCCAGATTGGGCCGCCCTGCCGAGTCGGTGAACTGCGGCATGACGCCATACGGTTTGTTGAAGATAACGACCTTGCTCACGGACGGCTCTGCGATAGGCGGCATAGCATGAATTACAGCGCGTATGGTAACGTTGAGCGCCGTTGAAACGCCACTGACATATAAAGAAATACAATAAAATCATGATATTCGGTCTGCGCAGCATCCGTCATCGCATTATCGCCCTGTCATTGGTCCTGGCGGGCATGCTGCTGGGCGCCGCCCTCTATACCGAACACCGGGTCAGGGATGCGGCGAGGCATTACCACAATGCGCTGGCGCAGCAGCACGCGTTCGCCAGTGGGCTGGAGGTGCTGAAGAACGATGTCTACGCGATGGAAGGTGGCGTGTATCGTTACGCCGTGCTGCAGGATGCGTCGGCGCGGGGCGGCGTGGGGTTTCTCCTGCGCGATATTCGGTCGCGTGCGCAGGCGCTTGCCGCTTCGGCTTTTGCCCGCCATGACGTCGGCATCCTGCGAGGTTTGACGGATGTCGACGCCGCACTTGGCGAGACCGACCGGCAGGTGCGCGACTTGTTGCGGATCATCGGCACGTTGCGTTTGCGGTTTCCCGCGTCCTCGATTATCACCGATAAACTGTATCCGGAGAATGTGGCGTTCACCACCGCATTGGAGGATGCACGGCTGGACACCGGGCAGTCGGGCCAACGGCAGCGGCGGCTGGCGGATATTCGCTATTTGTGGGCGCAGCAGATCAGTACGGTACGCCTCTATATCGCCAATCGTTCCGGTGTGTTCGGTATGCCCGAAAGCGGTATGCGGCAGCACCTGCGCAATCGCGATATTTATATGGTGAAGATTCGTAGGGAGCTCGATGCATTACGCCGTGATCGCGATGCGCACGCGAATGGATTGATGTTTGACGATGCAGTGGCGCGGATGACGGTGGCTTTTGCCCAATATCAGAAGCATTTTCGCGCCGTTATTGCGGTGTATGAGTCAAACCGTTGGCGCGGTGATATAGCCGCACTGCGCAACCCGATCCAGCCCCAGTTCAGTGCGCTCCGCAACGCCATCAACCAGGTCGATGCCCGGATGAACACGATAACTTCGGCAGGGATGCTGGATTCGCTGCGCCTGGCGGAAATGCTCAACCGGTTCCTATGGCGCCTCACTATGGCCGCAGCAGTCCTGATGTTGGGAGGATATCTCGCCTATGAATCGACCATCCGGCGTCCGATCGAGCAGGTGATTGCGGCGCTCGCCGCCCTGGGGAAAGGCGAAGCCTATACGCCGCTGTTCAAGGCCCATGCCCACGAGACGGACATGCTGTTGGAGGCGTTTCGCGATATGCAGAATCAGGTGCATGCGCGCGAGACCCGACTGGCAAGTATTCTCGATAACGCCAGCGAGGGAATAATCACGGTCAATGACCATGGCGTTATCGAAACCTTCAACAACGCGGCGGAATCGCTGTTTGGTTACCGGGCCGAGGAGATGATCGGAGAGAGCATCAACCGGTTGATGCCCTATCCCACACGCAATGAACATGAAGGGTATATCAGACGTTATCTGGAGACTGGCGAACGGCGGATTATCGGCAATGAAGTCAATCTGAATGCGATGCGCAAGGATGGAACGCTATTCCCGATGTCGATCAAGGTCGGCGATATCCAACTGGAGGGGCGTCGCTACTTCACTGCAATTGTGTCCGATATCAGCGAACGCAAGGCAATGCTCGATCATCTGCGGCATCTGGCCGAACACGACTCTTTGACCGGATTGTATAACCGCCAGTATTTTACCGAGGAATTGGAGCGCGTGGTACAGCGTTCGATTCGCCAGGGCGGTCTGGATTGCGCGTTGTTGTATATCGACCTGGATAATTTCAAGTATGTCAATGACACGTTGGGACATTTGGCCGGGGATCGCGTGCTGATCGAGGTGTCGAATCTCATCACCGGGCGGATGCGCCGCAGTGACCTAATCGCGCGCCTTGGCGGCGACGAATTCGCCATCCTGCTTTACGACGTGGAATCGGAGGAGGCGGCGCAAACCGCGGACGGATACCGTCAGACATTGGCCGACTATCAGTTTCGGTATGATGGCAGGGTGATTGACGTGGGATGTTCGGTCGGTGTCGCACTGTTCGACGACAGCGTCAGCAACCGGGAAGAGTTGATGGCTCGCGCAGATATATCCTGCTATATGGCCAAACGCGCCGGCCGTAATTGCGTGCATCTGTTCCGCGACGATGATCGGGTGCGCATGGACACCATGTTTTCCGATATGGGATGGGCGCGCACGATCAAGCAGGCAATCGAGGAAGATCGCTTTGTTTTCGCCCTCCAGCCCATCGTGTCGATTCCGTCTCGAAGCGTGGAAAAATATGAAGTATTGCTGCGAATGCGCGGGGAAGGGGACGATATCATCATGCCTTCCGGTTTTATCCCGTCAGCAGAGCGGTTCGGCTTGGTGCTGGAGGTGGACCGGTGGGTGGTGCGTACGGCGATCACAATGCTTGCGCGCGGGCACTTCGGGTCGGACATCAATCTTTCGGTCAATCTGTCCGCAATGGCGATTGGCGATCGGGAGATCCTGCAATTGATTACCGACGCAGTGGAGCGGCACGGTATCGAGCCGCGACGACTGACGTTCGAGATAACGGAAACCATTGCGGTGGCCGATCTCGGCGCCGCATCGCAATTCCTGATGCAATTGCAGGATCTCGGTTGCAGTACCGCCCTTGACGATTTTGGGGTCGGCTACAGTTCCTTTGCCTACCTCAAGGATTTGCCGGTGGACTATGTCAAGATCGACGGTTCCTTCGTGCGCGGCATGGCAGCGGACCCGGTGCAATTGGCGATGGTCAAGTCGATGAACGAGATTGCCCACGCCATGGGCAAGCGTACCGTGGCGGAATACGTGGAAAGCGAGCGCGTGCTGGAGTTGCTGCATGGGATCGGTGTCGATTCCGCCCAGGGGTACTATACCGGACGTCCGGAACTGATGGGCAGTCCGCAGAGCGCGTAAACTTACGCCGCCGCCGCCCAAGTGGTAAGATCCCGTGTTATTTTTCTCATTAATCTCACGGAGCAGCCATGGCGTACGACAAGATCCAGGTGCCGGCGGACGGTGCGAAAGTTACCGTTAATGCTGATTTTTCTCTCGATGTTCCCGACCGTCCAATTATTCCATTCATCGAGGGCGACGGCATCGGCGTGGATATCACCCCGGTGATGCGCAAGGTGGTCGATGCGGCTGTGGAGAAAGCGTACGGGGCGAAGCGCTCCATCGCCTGGATGGAGGTCTACGCCGGCGAGAAGGCCAATACGGTGTATGGCGAGAACACTTGGCTGCCGGCCGAGACTATGGAGGCGGTGAGGGATTTCGTCATCTCCATCAAAGGGCCGTTGACCACCCCGGTGGGCGGCGGTATCCGTTCCCTCAACGTGACCATGCGCCAGGAATTGGACTTGTACGTCTGCCTGCGGCCGGTGCGCTATTACGTCGGCACCCCGAGCCCGGTGAAGGAACCGGAAAAGACCGACATGGTCATCTTCCGCGAAAACTCCGAAGATATCTATGCGGGGATTGAATGGGCCGCGGGTACCCCGGAGGCGCAGAAACTCATCGACTTCCTGCAGCGTGAGATGGGGGTGAAGAAGATCCGCTTTCCGGCGACTTCAGGCATCGGCATCAAGCCGGTTTCCAGCGAGGGGACCAAGCGCCTGGTGCGCAAGGCGTTCCAGTACGCCATCGACAACGAGCGCGACTCGGTGACGCTGGTGCATAAAGGCAACATCATGAAGTTCACCGAAGGCGCCTTCAAGAGTTGGGGCTATGAGCTGGCAGCGGAGGAATTTGCCGCCGAACCGCTCGATGGCGGGCCGTGGATGGGGTTCAAGAACCCTAGAACCGGTAAGGATATTGTGGTCAAAGACGTTATTGCCGATGCCTTTTTGCAGCAGATCCTGCTGCGCCCGGCCGAGTACAGTGTTATCGCCACACTCAACCTCAACGGCGACTACATCTCCGATGCCCTGGCGGCTCAGGTGGGGGGCATTGGTATCGCTCCGGGTGCCAACCTGTCGGATTCGGTGGCCATGTTCGAAGCGACTCACGGTACCGCGCCCAAATACGCCGGGCAGGACAAGGTGAACCCGGGTTCGCTGATCCTCTCGGCGGAGATGATGTTGCGCCACATGGGCTGGTATGAGGCGGCCGACCTGATTGTCAAGGGGATGTCAGAGGCCATCCAGGCGAAAACGGTCACCTACGACTTCGCCCGCCTGATGGACGGTGCCGATGAACTTTCATGCTCGGCCTTTGGTAACGCAATGATTGCCCATATGTAATGGCGAGGCGGGAAAAACAGAGGGGCAGACGCCGTGGGGCGCTGCCCCTTTTGTGTGGTTGCCTGCTGCTGCGGCATTGAATTTTTCGCTGTAATGTACACTCTAACTTCAATGTGTCTGTAGTTGTTACAATGTGAACATTGGAATCGGTCTGCTGAACCTTCATGTTTCGGGGGATGCGGCAGGCCCGTCGTCGAATGACAGGTAGCGGCATATGGCAGACAGCGATCATCAGCGCGATGACCAGCGTGACCTGGCGGTTGAAGAGGGCCGTCCGAAACTGAAGCGCCCACCGATGTTCAAGGTGGTGTTGCTGAATGATGACTATACGCCTATGGAGTTCGTGGTCCACGTATTGGAAATTTTTTTCAACAAAGATCGCCCGACGGCTACCAGAATCATGCTGGCGGTCCATACTGAAGGGAAGGGTATCGCCGGCGTGTTCAGCCGCGACGTGGCGGAGACCAAGGTGCACCAGGTCAATGGCTATGCGCGCAAGCACCAGCACCCCCTGATGTGTGCCATGGAGGCCGAGTAAAAGAGAGAGGCTGACCATGCTGACGAAAGAATTGGAGTTCACGCTCAACCAGGCCTTCAAGGAGGCCCGTGAGCAACACCACGAGTTCATGACCGTGGAGCATCTGCTGTTGGCGCTGTTGGACGAGCCGACCGCGGTGGCCGCGCTGCGTGCCTGTGGTGTGAACATGGAGCAGCTGCGCAACGATCTGGTCGCATTTATCGAAGACACGGTGCCGTTGCTGACGCCCGACAGCGAGCGGGAGATCCAGCCCACGTTGGGGTTCCAGCGTGTATTGCAGCGTGCCGTGTTCCACGTACAGGCGTCGGAGCGAAAGGAAGCCAACGGTGCCAACGTGTTGGTGGCGCTGTTCAGCGAACATGAATCGCAGGCGGTATTTTTTCTCAATCAGCAGAACATTTCGCGCCTCGACGTGGTGAACTACATCTCTCACGGCATCTCCAAACTCACGGATGACGGCGATGAAGAGACATCGCATGGCGGCGCCGACGAAGAGGGCGCCGAAGCGGTACAGAAGCCGCTGGATGCCTACGCGACCAATCTCAACCAGTTGGCCCAGCAGGGCAAGATCGATCCGCTGATCGGCCGTGCCCAGGAGATTGAACGGACGGTGCAGGTGTTGTGCCGCCGACGCAAGAATAATCCGCTGTTCGTCGGCGAAGCGGGGGTTGGCAAAACGGCCTTGGCCGAAGGGCTGGCAAAAAAGATTGTCGACGGCGAAGTACCGGATATCCTCTCCGACAGTACCGTCTATTCGCTCGATCTCGGCTCGCTGCTGGCGGGTACCAAGTATCGCGGCGATTTCGAAAAGCGCCTCAAGGCGGTATTGGCGCAGCTTAAGAAGGAACACGGAGCCATTCTGTTCATCGATGAAATCCATACCATCATCGGTGCCGGTGCCGCGTCCGGCGGCGCCATGGACGCCTCCAATCTGATTAAGCCGGTACTGGCCAACGGGGATCTCAAGTGCATCGGTTCCACCACTTATCAGGAGTACCGCGGTATCTTTGAGAAGGACCGGGCGCTGGCACGCCGGTTCCAGAAGATAGACGTGCCCGAACCAACGGTGGAGGAGACTGTGCAGATTCTCGAGGGACTCAAGAGCCGCTTCGAGCAGCATCACGACGTCAAGTTCACCAAGGCCGCGTTGCGCGCGGCAGCGGAACTGGCGGCACGCTACATCAATGACCGGCACCTGCCGGACAAGGCTATTGACGTCATCGACGAGGCCGGCGCCAACCAGCGCATGCAGCCGGTGTCCAAGCGCAAGAAGACGATTGGCGTAAAGGAGATCGAGGCGGTCGTGGCCAAGATTGCCCGTATCCCGCCCAAGAGCGTCTCGGCGTCCGATAGGGAAAGTCTCAAGAATCTCGAACGCGATCTCAAACTGATGATCTACGGTCAGGACGAAGCGATCTCCACGTTGGCTTCGGCCATCAAGATGGCGCGTTCGGGTCTCGGCACTGAACAGAAGCCCATCGGTTCGTTCCTGTTCGCCGGTCCCACCGGCGTTGGCAAGACCGAGGTGACGCGCCAACTGGCCAGTATTCTCGGTATCGAGCTGATCCGTTTCGACATGTCCGAGTACATGGAGCGTCATACCGTATCGCGTCTGATCGGTGCACCGCCGGGCTATGTGGGTTTCGACCAGGGCGGCCTGCTGACCGAGGCGATCACCAAGCATCCGCACGCAGTGCTGCTGCTGGACGAGATCGAAAAGGCGCATCCCGACGTGTTCAACCTGCTGCTGCAGGTGATGGATCACGGCACGCTGACCGACAACAACGGGCGTAAGGCCGACTTTCGCAATGTGATCCTGGTAATGACGACCAACGCAGGGGCGGAAGAGGGTAGTCGCCGTTCCATAGGTTTTGCCGAGCAGGACCATAGCACCGATGCCATGGAAGTGATGAAACGCATGTTCACGCCGGAGTTTCGCAATCGCCTCGATGCCATCGTGCAGTTCAAGGCATTGGACGAGGAGAATATCCGTCATGTGGTGGACAAGTTCATCATGGAACTGGAGACGCAGCTGGAGCAGAAGGGCGTGGCCCTCGATGTCGACGCCGCGGCGCGGCTTTGGCTCGCTAAGCACGGTTATGATCCGAAGATGGGCGCCCGTCCAATGGCACGGGTGATTAAGGAGCACATCAAGAGGCCGTTGGCGGAAGAGCTGTTGTTCGGCCGATTGGAGGGCGGCGGTCACGTGCTGGTGACGGAGCACGACGACGACCTGGCGTTGGAGTTCGAGGAGAACGACGCGACCGCTACGATCCATTGATCATGGCCGTACAGCCCGATTGGACGCAACACGACAACGCCCGGCTGCATAAGCAGACCGGGCGTTTGTTTTGAAACAGGTATCAGCGCCTCAGCGGGCGCGGAAGACGATGCGGCCCTTGGTGAGATCGTACGGGGTGACCTGGACCGTGACTTTGTCGCCGGTCAGGATGCGGATGTAGTTCTTACGCATCTTGCCGGAGATGTGGGCCGTGATGACATGGCCGTTCTCCAACTCAACGCGGAACATAGTGTTGGGCAGGGTCTCGACGACCGTGCCTTCCATCTCAATGCCTTCTTCCTTCGCCATACGGTGTAGCTCGTGCCTCATGCAAATTCAATGGATAACGGATGTATCGGCAAGCACCGACCATAGCCGGCAAGTTTGCCTGATTTTGCGTTTCCAGGCAAAGCCTTATTCATAGATAACGGTAAGAAAGCATCAACGACCGGCCGTTCCGGCCGGTGTCGCTTGCGCCGTGCCGCCGTTTCAGCCGACGGCCTGGCGCCAGGCCGTCCGGTTCCACGCGACGTGTGGATGGACCGCCTCATCGGTGAGGACGATCTCCATTCCCAGCCGCCGGGCCAGGGTGCCTTGTTCGGCATCGTTGGGGAGATCGGCCTGCAGGGCCAGATAGTGACTGTAGTTGACGTAAAGCAGGTTGGGGCGATAACCGTGTTCCTGCTCGAAGGTGCGTGCCAGCCGATAGACGAAGCTCAGCATGTTGCCTCCTTTCCTAACGGTGTGGTTCTGCTTGTAGCACAACCGTGTGACGGTCAGGTTGCAATAAGTATAGCGGCCGTCAGGAGGATTGCTGAAGGCGGCGCCATTCGCCGCGAGCGTAGAGTTCGAGGGGATGAAAGCGTTTCTTGTAGGCCATCTTGGGTGATTCGTCGATCCAGTAGCCCAGATAGACATAGGGCAGGTTGCGGCGGCGCGCCTCTTCGAGTTGCCACATAACGGCGAAGGTGCCGAGGCTGCGTCGGGTTTCAGCGGGATCGTAGAAGGTGTAGACCGCCGAGAGGCCATCGCCCATCACGTCGATGACCGCAATCATCAACAGCCGACCGTCCAGCCGAAATTCGACGAATTCGATCTCCATCCAGTCGCTGCCGAGAAAATCCATATAGCGGCCGGGCTCGTCCACATCCATGCCGCCGTCGGCATGACGGCTGTGGATATATTGGCGATAGAGCTCGTAGTGTTCCGCATTGAATTCGGGCGGCAGGAGCGTAACGCTGAGGTCCTGATTGTTGCGCCAGGTCCGGCGCTGGCTGCGGTCGGGTACGAACCCTTCCACCGGGATGCGCGCCGGGCGGCAGGCATCACAGCCGGCACAACGCGGACGGTAGACATAGTTGCCGCTACGGCGGAACCCCATTTCGGCCAGGGCGCTGTAGAGCTGCGGCGTCATCGCCGCATGAGGGTCCGCGAACAAGGTGATTGCCTCCCGCCCCGGCAGATAGCTGCACTCATGCGGCGGACTGGCGTAGAACACCAAGTCTGCGGGCAGGATATTGAAGGCATTGGGATTGGTCATAGGGGAAAACATATCACAGCGACTGCCGGGTGTATGCCACGTATTTGCTGGGGAAATATTGCCGTGCGATTCATCCCTGCGGCACTAGGCAGTGACGCGCCAGCAGTGCCGCAAATTGCGCCCGCGGAATCTCTTCGGCGCCGAGACTGAGCAGGTGGTCCGTGGTCACTTGGCAGTCGATCATGAGTACGCCCTCCTGTTCCATTCGCCGCACCAGGTGAACAAAGGCGGTCTTGGAGGCGTCACTGCGGCGGCTGAACATCGATTCGCCGAAGAATACGTTGCCAATCCGCATCCCATAAAGACCGCCGACCAGTTCGTCGCCATCCCAGCTTTCCGCCGAGTGGGCATAACCGAGCTGGTGCAGCCGGATGTAAGCGCGCTGCATCTCCGTCGTGATCCAGGTGCCGCCCTGGCCGCGGCGCGGCGTTTCGGCACAGGTGCGGATCACCGCCGTGAATGCGGTATCGAAGCTGACGCGGAAGGTGCCGCGGCGGAGGGTCTTGCGCAGGCTGCGCGACACCTTGAGTTTTTCGGGGAACAGCACGGCCCGCGGGTCGGGCGACCACCACAGGATGGGCTGGTCGTCGCTGAACCAGGGGAAGATGCCGTGGCGGTATGCCTCGAGAATGCGTTCGGGGGCAAGGTCGCCGCCGACGGCGAGCAGGCCATTGGGTTCCCGCAGCGCATAGTCCAGCGGCGGGAAGGCATAGCTGTGATCGTCAGGATCGAGCCAGAACGGACCGCTGGGATTCATGCCTTTTCGCCATCGGTCTTGAACGGCAGATGCTCACGCAGGTCGCGCATATACGCCTCCATGCTGACGTGCTCACGTTGCAGATACTCGGCAATCGCGGCGGCGAAGGCGGGGTGATCGAGGTAATGGGCCGACCAGGTGGGCGTCGGTTCGAAGCCGCGCCACACCTTGTGCTCGCCCTGGGCGCCCGGCTCGAAACGCTTGAGGCCGTGGGCAATGCAGTAGTCGATACCGGCATAGTAGCAGGCCTCGAAGTGCAGGCTGTTGAACTCTTCGAGACAGCCCCAGTGGCGGCCGTACAGGGTGTCGCTGGAACGCAGGTTGAGGGCCCCGGCGACGTAACGCCCGTTGTGTTGCGCCAGCACCAGCACCACGTTGCGCGGCAGCTCGCGGCCGATGGCGCGGAAGAAGTCGAGGGTCAGGGTGGCGTAACCGCCGCGTTTGTCGAAGGTGCTTTCGTAGAAATGATGAAAGGTCTGCCACTGTGCGTCGCTGATCTCGTCACCGTGCAATACCTCGATCTCCACCCCGGCATCGCGCACCCGCCGCCGCTCTTGTTTTACCTTTTTGCGCCGGTCGCGGGTGAAGCGTTGCAGGAAATGGTCGAAGGATTCATAACCGTGGTTGAACCAATGGAACTGGCAGCCGGTGCGGCGCAGAAAGCCGTGCCGTTCCAGGGTATTCATTTGCACATCGTCCGGGAACAGCCAATGGATGGAGGAGGCGCCTTCGTCCTTGAGCAGGGCGCGTACGGTCGCGACGAGCTGCGCCTCAATGACGGCGTGGTCGGCGTCTGCGTGGATTAGCAGCCGCGGGCCGGGGATCGGCGAGTACGGGATTGCCGAGACCAGCTTGGGGTAGTAGCGCAGGCCGCTGCGCTGGTAGGCGTCTGCCCAGGCCCAGTCGAACACCAGTTCGCCATAGGAGTTGTCTTTGAGGTAGAGCGGTAGCGCGCCGATCAGGCGGTTGGTGTCGTCGCGCACGGTGATATGGCGCGGACGCCAACCCCATTGGTCACCGACGCAGTTGTAGCGCTCCAGGTTGGCGAGAAATTCATGGCGCAGGAACGGATTGTCGATGCCGCCCTGCAGCGCGTTCCATTCCGTGGCGGGGATTTCACTCAGCGCCGTGACGATTGCGATCTTCATCTGGAGAATAAAAAACCCGAGGGTGCGCACATGCGGGTCTTATGGGGCCGCCCGCCTCTCGATACAAGCAAAGGCATGAACCACGGGGAACACGGGGAGCACAGGGAAACCATTATTTTGGTCTCATTTTACCCTGTGCTCCCCGTGTCCCCCGTGGTTGATCTTGTCTTCAGCCGTTGGCGTCAAGGAAGGCCTCGGCATCGAGCGCGGCCATGCAGCCGGTGCCGGCGGAGGTGATGGCTTGGCGGTAGTTGTGGTCGGCCACGTCGCCGGCGGCGTAGACGCCCGTCACGGAGGTGGCCGTGGCGTTGCCGTCCAGGCCGGTCTTGACGGTGATGTAGCCATGGTTCAGCGCCAACTGGCCGTCGAACAGGTCAGTGTTGGGCTTGTGGCCGATGGCAATGAATACGCCGGTCAGCTCCAGATCCTTCTTGCTGCCGTCCTGGGCGTTCTTGATGCGCAGGCCGGTGACGCCGCTGTTGTCGCCCAACACCTCGTCCACTTCGTGGTTCCACTCGATGGTGATGTTGCCGTTCCTGGTCTTCTCCATCAGCTGGTCGGCCAGGATCTTCTCGCAGCGGAACTTGTCGCGGCGGTGTACCACGGTGACGTGCTTGGCGATGTTGGAGAGGTAGAGCGCCTCTTCCACGGCGGTATTGCCGCCGCCGATCACGGCCACATTCTGGTTGCGGTAGAAGAAACCGTCGCAGGTGGCGCAGCCGGAGACGCCGCGGCCTTTGAACTTTTCTTCCGATTCCAGCCCCAGATACATGGCGGAGGCACCGGTGGCGATGATCAGCGCGTCGCAGGTGTAGGTGGTGGCCGAGTCGCCGGTCAGGGTGAAGGGGCGCTGGGAGAGATCGGCCTTCATGATGGTGTCGAAGATGATCTCGGTGTTGAAGCGCTTGGCATGCTCCTCCATCTGCTGCATCAGAGCCGGGCCGGTGAGGCCGTGGGCACCTCCGGGCCAGTTGTCGACCTCGGTGGTGGTCATCAGCTGGCCGCCTTGCTGCATGCCGGTGACGATCACCGGATTGAGGTTGGCGCGGGCGGCATAGACGGCCGCAGTATAGCCGGCCGGGCCGGAGCCGAGGATGAGGAGGCGGCAATGCTTGGTTTGGCTCATGTGGTAGACTCCATCGCAATAATTCTTGGTTCCCGTAACGGAAAAATAGCGGCTGAGGTGTGGATATTGGGACGGGTTGGCAGCGTTCCATTCCCTGACCGCCCTATGGTACGGATCGGATACTGCCGGGTAAAGGAGAGGTCATGCGCATCGGTATTCCACGTGAGGTGAAAACCCTTGAGGCGCGCGTGGGTTTGATCCCCGCCGCCGCCGCCGAACTGGTGCGCGCCGGGCATGAGGTTTTCATCGAGCATGGCGCCGGGCGGTTGAGTGGTTACGATGACGCCGCCTATGAGGCGGTCGGCGTGTCCATCCTGTCCGATGCGGCGGCCCTTTACGGCAAGGCGCAGATGGTGGTCAAGGTGAAGGAGCCGCAGCCGCAGGAGTGGCCGTTGCTGCGCCGTGACCATCTGCTGTTCTGCTACCTGCATCTGGCGGCGGAGCCGGCGCTGACCGAGGCGCTGCTCGGCATCGGGCTGACCGGCGTCGCTTTCGAGACGGTGGAAGAGGCCAACGGTCACCTGCCGCTGCTGGCGCCGATGAGCGATATCGCCGGCAGGATTGCGGTGCAGGCCGGGGCGCAGTTGCTGACCCGGCCGCAGGGCGGCAAGGGGCTGCTGCTGGGCGGCCTGCCGGCGGCGGAGCGCGGCCATGTGGTGGTGCTCGGCGCCGGTGTCGCCGGCGGCAACGCCGCGGCCATGGCGGCGGCGATGGGGGCGCGGGTGACGGTGTTCGATCGCAACCGTGACAAGCTGGAGGCGATGCGGGCGCTCGGTGCCAATGTCACCGCGCTCTATGCCTATGCCGACGCCATCGAGCAGGCGGTGGCGGAGGCCGATCTGCTGGTGGGCGCGGTGCTGATCCACGGTGCGCGGGCACCCCATCTGGTGAGCGCCGATATGGTCAAGCGGATGAGCGCCGGCAGCGTCATTGTCGATATCGCGGTGGACCAGGGCGGTTGCATCGAGACCACCCGCCCGACCACCTATGCCGAGCCGACCTATCTATGGGAAGGGGTGGTGCACTTCGGGGTGACCAATATGCCGGGGGCGGTGCCGCGCAGCGCCTCTCAGGCGCTGTCGGCGGCCCTGATCCCCTATGCGCTGCGTTTGGCGGCCGGCGGCTGGGAGGCATATGAGCCGTTGACTGCGGGGATCAATGTACGCGCCGGGGAGTTGGTCTACCCTGCATTGCAGCGTTCCTCTTGAAGCAATAATCTGTATAATTACAAAATGTTATTTGCTCATTTTACTGTAACAGGTTAACTCTTTGGCCCAGGCGACCAACAAGAAAACGGGGCAACGTTTCGTCCTCGGACAGCAGTTCAGTCGCGGCTTGCGCGAGGGAGCGCTGTACTTGTTCGGTACGGTGGCCGTCTATCTGCTGATCGCGCTCTACACCTATAACCCGTCCGACCCGGGCTGGTCGCACGACGGGCGCAGCCATGTAGTGCTCAATCTCGGCGGGCGGGCCGGCGCCTGGTTTTCCGATATCTTCCTGTATCTGTTCGGTTACATGGCTTACCTGTTCCCGGTGATGGTGGCCTATAGCGGTTGGCTGCTGTTTCGCGGCCACAACGAAGAGGAGAAGCCCAATCAGATGGAGGCGACGCTGCGGGCCGTCGGCTTCCTGCTGACCCTGTGCGCCGGTGCCGGACTCGCCTTTCTGCATTTTGATTTTCGTGATGCCGTGCTGCCCCTGAATGCCGGCGGCATCCTCGGCGACGTGGTCGGGCGCGGACTGGTCAGCGCCTTCAGTTTTCTCGGCGCCACCTTATTCCTGCTGGCGCTTTTCCTGAGTGGCGTCACGCTGTTTACCGGCCTCTCATGGCTGCGGGTGATGGATGCCGTTGGCAACTGGACCCTCGGCGCCGGTAGTCGTCTGCGCGGCATGCTGTCGCAGGTGCGCGAGTCGCTGTTGGCTCGTCGGGCACGGCAGCAGCGGGAGAGGGTGGTCAAGACCGAGAAGGCCAAGGTGGCGAAGCGCCCGCCGCCGCGCATCGAACCGGTGATCCCCAAGATCACGACAGTTTCCCAGCGGGTACAGAAAGAGAAACAGGTGCCGCTGTTCGAGGCGTCCGCCGTTGACGGCGGGTTGCCGCCGTTGGCCCTGCTCGACCTGGCCGAAACGGGCGGCAACCGGCTCTCCGAAGATGCGCTTGGAGCGGTATCGCGCCTGGTGGAGTTGAAACTGCGGGATTTCGGCATTGAGGCTCAGGTGGTGGAGGTCCATCCGGGACCGGTTATCACCCGTTTCGAATTGCAGCCGGCGGCGGGCGTCAAGGTAAGTCAGATATCCAACCTCTCCAAGGACCTGGCACGATCATTGTCCGCCATCAGTGTGCGTGTGGTGGAGGTGATCCCAGGCAAGACCACCATCGGCCTGGAGGTTCCCAACGAATCGCGCGAGATCGTGCGTCTCTCCGAGGTGTTGCGATCACCGGCCTACGAGAGCGCCGGTTCCACTCTGACACTGGCGTTGGGCAAGGATATCGCCGGCGTACCCATGGTGGCGGATCTGGTCAAGATGCCGCATCTGTTGGTGGCGGGCACCACGGGTTCGGGCAAGTCGGTGGCGATCAACGCCATGATCCTGAGTCTGTTGTACGGTGCCACGCCGCGCGATGTGCGCTTGATCATGGTCGATCCCAAGATGCTGGAGCTCTCCATCTACGAGGGCATCCCGCACCTGCTGGCGCCGGTGGTGACCGACATGAAGGACGCGGCCAACGCCCTGCGCTGGTGTGTCGCCGAGATGGAGCACCGCTTCAAGCTGATGGCCAAACTCGGTGTGCGCAACATCGCCGGCTACAACCGCAAGGTGAAGGATGCCATCGCCGCCAAGCAGCCGCTCAAGGATCCGCTGTGGCAGCCGTTGGTGCCCGACGCGCCGGAACTGGAGGAGCAGCGTCCCGAACTGGACACGCTGCCGTTCATCGTGGTCATCGTCGACGAACTGGCCGACATGATGATGGTCGTAGGGAAGAAGGTGGAAGAGCTGATCGCCCGCCTGGCGCAGAAGGCGCGCGCCGCCGGCATCCACCTGATCCTGGCGACGCAGCGGCCGTCGGTGGATGTGATCACCGGCCTGATCAAGGCCAATATCCCCACCCGCATCGCATTTCAGGTTTCGTCGCGCATCGACTCGCGCACCATCCTCGACCAGCAGGGGGCGGAGAGTCTGCTCGGTAACGGTGACATGCTCTACCTGCCGCCGGGCCATGGCGTGCCGATGCGTATTCACGGTGCCTTCGTCTCCGACCAGGAGGTGCACCGCGTGGTCGACGACCTGAAGAAGCGCGGACAGCCGGAATATGTGGACGACATCCTCAAAGGCGGCAGTGCCGAGAACGGCGAGGGCGCTTTCGCCGGTGACGGCGGCGACGGCGAAGCCGATCCGCTCTACGACGAGGCGGTGCAGATTGTATTGGAGAGTCGGCGGGCCTCGGTCTCGGGGATTCAGCGCCGGCTCAAGATCGGTTACAACCGTGCCGCGCGCATGGTGGAGATGATGGAGATGGCGGGGGTGGTCGGTCCGTTGCAGTCGAACGGTTCGCGCGAAGTGCTGGCCCCGGCGCCGCTCGAGGATTGAACGCATGAAAGGGTTCCGTTACGGCGGCAGGATGCTATTGGTGCTGCTGATATTGAGCGTGAGCATGGCGGCCCAGGCCGGCGAGGGCAGGGTGAAGCTGGATCGCTTTTTCAAGGGTTTGAAGACCATGCGTGCGCAGTTCGTGCAAACGCTGCTCGATGCCCACCACAACGAAAAGCAGCGCAGCGAAGGGGTGCTGATGTTGTCACGCCCCGGCCGATTCCGTCTGGAGTACACCAAACCGTACAGTCAACTGTATGTCGCCGACGGCAAGCACGTGTGGATGTACGACAAGGATCTGGAACAGATTACGGTGCGCCCAGAGACGTCGGCACTCGGCAGTACGCCTGCGGCGCTGCTGTCGAGCGACGTGCCGTTGGATCGCAACTTCCGTCTGACCGAACTCGGCAACCACTCCGGTTTTACCTGGCTGGAGCTGAAGCCGAAACAGAAGGACGCCACCTTTACCTATATCCGCCTGGCGCTGGACGGTGACGTGGTACGTGCCATGGAGATGGGCGACAGCCTGGGGCAGACCACGCGTCTCTACTTCGACAAGGTGAGCCGCAATCCGCACCTGCCCGCCAGCGATTTCGAATTCACCCCGCCGCCCGATGTGGACGTGTTGGGGGACCCGAACTGAGCGGTGCGACGTTTGTCCCCGCGCTGTAGCACGCTGCCATGACCCAGGCCGATCCGCTCCGTCCGCTGGCCGATCGCATGCGGCCTGCGTCGCTGGAGGAATTCTTCGGCCAGTCGCACCTGCTCGGCCCGGGCAAGCCGCTGCGCCTGGCGCTGGAGTCGGGCAATCTCCATTCGATGGTGTTCTGGGGGCCGCCCGGCACCGGCAAGACCACCTTGGCACGCATGATCGCCGGGCGCGCCAATGCCCAGTTTCTTGCCATCTCCGCCGTGCTGTCGGGGGTCAAGGAGATCCGCGAGTCGGTGGCCCAGGCGCAGCAGGTACGCGCCGCCTATAATCGCGGCACCGTGTTGTTCGTCGATGAGGTGCACCGCTTCAACAAGTCGCAACAGGACGCCTTCCTGCCCTACGTCGAGGATGGCACCGTCACCTTCATCGGTGCCACCACCGAGAATCCATCATTCGAACTGAACAGCGCGCTGCTGTCGCGCGCCCGCGTCTATGTGTTGAAGAGCCTGACGGTGGAGGAGATCGTGCAGGTGCTTGAGCGGGCGCTGCACGATGCGGAACGCGGTCTCGGCCAACGGCCGCTGGTGATCGCGCCGGAGCTGTTGCAGCACATTGCGACGGCGGCGGACGGCGACGCGCGCCGTGCGCTCAATCTGCTGGAGATCGCCGCCGATCTGGCGGAACGCCGCGGCGAACATGAGGTGATCGAGGAGGCGGTGGTCAACGAGGTGCTGGCCGGTGGGGTGCGGCGCTTCGACAAGGGCGGCGAGGTGTTTTACGACCAGATATCGGCGCTGCACAAGTCGGTGCGCGGCTCTTCCCCGGACGCGGCGCTCTACTGGTTCACCCGCATGCTGGACGGCGGCTGCGATCCGCTTTACATTGCCCGCCGCGTGGTACGCATGGCCTCGGAGGATATCGGCAACGCCGATCCGCGCGCCCTGGAACTGGCGCTCAACGCCTGGGACGTGCAGGAACGGCTCGGCAGTCCCGAGGGTGAGCTGGCCGTCGCCCAGGCGGTGCTCTACATGGCCTGCGCGCCGAAGAGCAATGCGGTCTACGTGGCCTTCAACAGCGCCCGTGACGACGTGAAGCAACACGGCTCCTACGAGGTGCCGATTCACCTGCGCAACGCGCCGACCAAACTGATGAAGGAGCTGGGCTACGGCCATGCCTACCGTTACGCCCACGACGAACCGGAGGCCTACGCGGCCGGGGAGCGCTACTTCCCCGACGACATGCCGGAGCGGCGCTACTACGAACCGACGCCGCGCGGCCTGGAACATAAAATTAGCGAAAAGCTGGCGCACCTGCGCGAGCTGGATCGGTTGGCGGAGCAAAAGAAAAAACGATGAACCACGGGGATAGAGGTAGGTACGAGGGACAAGGGACGAGATACGAGGGGATGAATTCGCTTCGCGAATGGTCGATTCATGAAATCGTGCGCGAAGCGCACTCCAGCCCTCGCACCTCGTATCTCGTCCCTCGTATCTGGCACAGCTTGATTCGCCCCAGTTAAAATCCGTCTCAGCAGTATCTAACGAAAGGATACCGACATGCTTGACCCCCGACTGTTCCGGGCCGAACTGGAGGCCACTGCCGCACTTTTGGCGCGCCGCGGCTTCGCACTCGACACCGCTGCCATCGCCCGGCTGGAAGCGGAGCGCAAGGAGATCCAGGTCAAGACCCAGCAGCTGCAGGCCGAGCGCAACGCGCGCTCCAAGGCCATCGGTCAGGCCAAGGCCAAGGGCGAGGATGCCGCGCCGCTGCTGGCGGCGGTGGCCGATCTGGGCGACAAGCTGAAAGCGGCGGAGGGGCGGCTCAACGCAATTCAGGAGGAGCTCAACGGCATCCTGATGGGGGTGCCGAACATCCCGCACGAGAGCGTCCCGGACGGAAGCGGCGAGGAGGACAACGTGGAGGTCCGGCGCTGGGGCGAGCCGCGCGTGTTCGATTTCGAACCTAAGGACCACGTGGACATCGGCGAACAGTTAGGCCTGCTCGATTTCGAGACCGCCGCCAAGATCACCGGTGCCCGCTTCGCCACCATGAAGGGACCGCTGGCGCGCATGCACCGCGCACTGATCCAGTTCATGCTTGACCTGCACAGCGGCGAGCACGGCTACAGCGAGACCTACGTGCCGTACCTGGTCAACGCCGACAGCCTGCGCGGTACCGGCCAGTTGCCCAAGTTCGAACAGGAACTGTTCGCCCTGCGCGGTGAGCAGAACTATTACCTGATCCCCACCGCCGAGGTGCCGGTGACCAACATCGTGCGCGACGTCATCGTCGACGCGGCGCAGATGCCGCTGAAGTTCGTCTGCCACACGCCTTGCTTTCGCAGCGAGGCGGGCGCCTACGGCAAGGATACCCGCGGCATGATCCGCCAGCACCAGTTCGAAAAGGTGGAGCTGGTGCAGGTGGTCCGTCCCGAGCAGTCGTGGCAGGCACTGGAGGAGCTGGTCTGCCACGCCGAGGAGGTGCTCAAGCGCCTGGAGCTGCGGTACCGTACGATGGCCCTATGCGCCGGCGATATGGGCTTCTCCGCGGCCAAGACCTACGATCTGGAGGTGTGGCTGCCGGGGCAGAACAAGTACCGTGAGATATCCTCCTGCTCCAACTTTCAGGATTTCCAGGCGCGGCGGATGCAGGCGCGCTGGCGCAACCCGGAGACCAAAAAGCCGGAGCTGGTGCATACCCTCAACGGTTCGGGTCTCGCGGTCGGTCGGACGCTGGTGGCGATTATGGAGAACTACCAGCAAGCCGACGGGTCAGTAGCTGTACCTGTGGCATTGCAGCCGTACATGGGCGGCATGACCGCCATCACGGCGGGGTGATCGCAGGCTGGCTACACTGTGCGGCACGAGTCGAGACGAACGGAGTGGCGACGTGATGGTGAACAGACGTTTGGGATGGTTGGCGGCGTTGCTGTCGGCGGTGTTATATGGCCTTCCGGCGCACGCGGCGCTGCTGCAGGATGTAAAATCCGATGCCACGACGTTGGGGCACCAGGTCGCGGGCGACGCCAAGCAGCTTGCCGCGCAGACGAAGCACGAGTCCAAGGGGAGCTGGGCGCGGATGAAGGACAGCTGGAGCGAGCTGTCCGACGGTATCGCGCACACCTGGCACGGCTTCTGGGGCGACGCGAAGCAGTCCGGCCAACAGGCGGGCGCGGCGGCGGCGAGTACCGGGCGGGAGCTCAAGGATCGCACCCTCAAGAGTGGTCAGGAGATCAAAAAGGGTGTCGAAAAGGTTTTCAAGTAAACAGAATTTCTTTGACGGGCAGAGGATTATGCGACGTAAACAACTGTGGTTGAGCGCTGCGTTAATCGCTTTCGGGCTGGTCGTCCAGTCGGGGTTTGTGGCGCCGGCGCGGGCAGATGCGGCGGATAAGGCGCAGAACACCAACGAACAGTCGAAGGGTTTCAAACAGGAGGTGAAAGAAGGGGCGAAGAAGACGTGGAGTGGATTCAAAAAGGGGCTGAAGGAAACCGGGGAAAGTTTCCGGGACGCCGGCCATGCCATCAAAAAAGATGCAAAAGAGAGTGCCGACAAGGCAAAAAAGGACTTTTCCCACTAAGCGTAAACCGGAAGCGGAATGCAGGGGCGTTCACGGTGCCCTTTCTGCTTGTGCCAGAATATCGTTGTCTTCCTACGCTCATATCCCCATATCCTGCTCGACGTCCTGCATGGTTATTCCCGGTCTAGGACTAGGTTAGCGGACCGGTTGCGGGTAAACTAGGCGGCCCTCTGGCCCGTGCGGCCACCAGCATGAGTTGTTGATTCGATGGATTTATTGCCGATTTTTTTTAGTGTACGCGACCGGCGCACCCTGGTAGTGGGCGGCGGCGAGGTGGCTGTCCGTAAGGCGGGCCTGCTGCACGAGGCGGGAGCCGAGGTGATGATTGTCAGCCCGCAGCTGGCGCCCGCGTTGCAGGAACAGGTGAGCAACAGCGTGTATCAGTATCGTTGCGCTACCTTTGAACCGTCCGATTTGGCGGGCGTCGCACTGGTCATCGCCGCGACCGACGACGGTGAGGTGAATCGCCAGGTTTCCGAATTGGCGCAGGCCCGCAATATCCCCGTGAACGTGGTCGACAACCCGGGGCTGTGCAGCTTCGTGATGCCCTCGATCATCGACCGTTCGCCGGTGCAGATCGCTGTTTCCACCGGCGGGGCGTCGCCGGTGTTGGCGCGCCTGCTGCGCGCCAAGCTGGAGTCGGCAATTCCCGCAGCTTACGGCCGCCTCGCCCAACTGGTCGAGGGTTTCCGCGACAAGGTCAAGGCGCGATTCAACGACGTCAACGCGCGGCGCAATTTTTGGGAAAAGATATTGCAGGGCGAGGTAGCCGAACTGGTCTTCGCCGGCAAGGAGGAGCAGGCGCGCGATGCGCTCGAGGCGGCCGTGGCCGCGGGTGACGATTCACCGGTGGGCGAGGTGTATCTGGTCGGCGGCGGCCCGGGCGACCCGGATCTGCTGACCTTTCGCGCGCTGCGGCTGATGCAGCAGGCCGATGTGGTGGTTCACGATCGTCTGGTCTCCCAGCAGGTGCTCGATCTGTGCCGGCGCGATGCGGAACGCATCTATGTCGGCAAGGAACGGGACAACCACGCGCTGCCGCAGGAGCAGATCAATATGCTGTTGGTGCGGCTGGCGCAAGAGGGTAAGCGGGTGTGCCGCCTCAAGGGCGGCGACCCCTTCATCTTCGGGCGCGGCGGCGAGGAGATCGAGACGCTGGCCGCAGAAGGCGTCAATTTCCAGGTGGTGCCCGGCATCACCGCCGCCATCGGCATGTCGTCCTATGCCGGCATCCCGCTGACCCATCGCGACCATTCGCAATCGGTGACGTTCGTTACCGGCCACCTCAAAGACGGCACCATGAACCTCAACTGGAACGCGCTGGCGCAGCCGAATCAGACGGTGGTGTTCTATATGGGCCTAAAGGGGTTGGCGGTGATCTGCGAGCAGATGATTCAGCATGGCCGTTCGCCCGACACGCCGATGGCGTTGGTGCAGCAGGCGACCACGCCCCGCCAGAAGGAGTTCATCGGTACCCTCGCTACCATGACGCAGGTGATCGAAAAGGAAGAGATCAAGCCGCCGACCCTGATCGTGGTCGGCGAGGTGGTGCGGCTGCACAAGCAGTTCAGCTGGTTCGAGCCGCACAGCTATTACGGGGAAAAATAGCCCGGAGTTCCTGGTTCTCGGTTGTCGGCTTGAATTCTGAACCTGATTTTAAGCAGGTTTGCGCTGTTCCGGTCGTAGTTTGGTGGTGAAGTAGTCCTCGGCCAACTCCTCATCCACCGCGGTGTCGTTGCCGTCGACCATCGGCTGCTCGTACTCGAACCAGCCGCGCATGCCGGTCTTGAGCGAGTAGACGTGTTTGAAACCCATGCGTTGCATGGTGTGGGCGGCAAGGACGCTGCGGTAACCCGAGCGGCAGATGACGACGATTTCCCGTTCGCGGTCGGCGGCGAGTTCGGGCACGGTTTCGTCGTAGTCCCACTCGCAGGCCGACTCCAATACCCCGCGCGGGACATTGAGCGCGCCATCGATGTGCATGGCGTCGAACTCGTAGGGTTCACGTACGTCCAACAGCAGGAGACCGGGAGTTGTCGGCAGTTTTTCCGCCAAATCCCAGGGAAACAGCTCGTTTACCTCGGACAGGCATTCGGCGATCAGATCAGTGTAATGCTTCATAGCGGAACGGCCCTACACAACGTGAGGTCACTGGTAATTCGGCAAGGGCTGAATATTACTTGCTTTGACCGATGGACTCAAAGTTTGTGCCGAAGGGCGCTAAAATAACGGCAAGCAACAGCGGAGAACATGACCCATGGCCGTGGAAAAATTCATACCGATTGTGGACGAGCAGCAGGCGGAGGCCGAGCCGATCGATGAGCGTCTGGCGGCGTTCACCAGTCCCTGCGAAGGCAACGAGCCCTATGCCCTGATGGTGCTGGGCGACAGCATGTTGCCGGAGTTCGGCGATGGCGACATCATCGTCATCTATCCCAACAACCCGGTGACGCACGGTTGTTATGTCGTGGCCCACCACGACGACGAATATACCTTTCGCCAGTTCATCGTTGACGGGGAGCAATACTATTTGAAGGCCCTCAACGAGGCCTATCCGGCGGTGGAAGTGCCGGGTGTCGAAGTGGTGAAGGGCGTCATTGTGCAGAAGAAGCCGCGCGGCGGCGGACGAAAATCGATCAAACGATACGAGTAGGCCGGTGCGGATAGCGGCAAAAGAAGGGGCGCTGCTGCGGCGCCCCTTCTTTTATATTTAATGCTGGTGGCCGCCCTCGCCATGCACGTGGCCGTGCTCCAGCTCTTCCTCGGTGGCATCGCGCACTTCCACAATGGTTACATCGAAATTCAGCGCCTGCCCCGCGAGGGGGTGGTTGGCGTCGACGGTAATCGTCTCCGGGGTGACCTCAGAGACGGTTACCACCATCGTATTGCCGTCTTCCGTCGTCGTGTGAAACTGCATGCCGACCTGAATCTCATCAGGTGTTTCGAACATTTCACGCGGCACAGCCTGCATCAGGCTGTCGTCACGCTCGCCGTAGCCTTCAGCGGGGGCAACGGAGACATTCATGGCATCTCCGGCCTTCTTTCCCTCCAGGGCAGTTTCGAGACCGGGGATGATATTACCGAGACCGTGAATATACGCGAGGGGTTCTCCGCCCTTGGAGCTGTCGATGACGGTGCCTTCGCCGTCAGTGAGGGTGTAGTCGATAACGACCACCTTTTGGGCTGCAATAAGCATGAAGAGGATCCTTGGTTGGGAACAGTAAGATGTGACTGGCGCGGCCCTGAAAACGGGTAAACTCGAAGCCTCGCCACGCGTCCGAGCGGATATTGTAGGCCGTTTCCTGCGGCGATCCAAGGCATAGCGGGCCTGCGTCGCGGAGGGGGAGTGCGATACCGCCATGCATCACGGTGAATTCCGCATCAAGCGTGCGTAGTTGGCTATCGGTACCATAGCGCGCCGGTAAGCGGGCAGATGGCATCGCCGCTGTTCGTGCGCAACCGGCCAAGGTCGCAATCAAAATAGCTAAAAGGATCAGGCGTGGCTGCACGCTTCGGATCACGGGAAGGCCTCCAAATAGTCGATTGCCGGTCGTTCCGTCGCAGCCCGAGCGAAAGCGCTGAGCACTCCGGATGGAATGCGTCAATGACTGTTAAATGCGAAAAATGTGGAGGAATCGTGAGGGGATGGTAATGTTTTGCGAAACCTGCCGGGGCTCCGTTCCGCTGAGCAGGTCACGGTGTCGCGCGGGCATCACTTGCCGCTAAGGATGGCCAACAGTTCATGCACCATCGCCAGCCGGCTGTCGAGGTCGGCCATCGCCTTGATGATGCGCAGCCGTTCCTGGCCGTCAAGCTTGTAGGTCTTGGGCTGGTCTTGGATCAGCGTGATGATTCGCAGCGGATCGATATCGGGATGCGGGCCGAAGGTAATGCGTCCGCCGCCCGGACCCAGCTCAATCTTTCGAATGCCGAACGGCGTCGCCAGCAGCTTCAGCTCGGTGGCGCGGAACAGGTTCTTGGCCGCCTCGGGCAGCAGACCGAAACGGTCGATCATCTCTACTTGCAGATCGTGCAGCTCTTCCATGCTCGCGGCGCCGGCAATGCGTTTGTACATTACCAGTCGGGCGTGAATATCGGGCAGATAGTCATCGGGGATCAGGGCCGCAATATGCAGATCCACTTCGGTGCCGTGATCGAGCGGCCGATCCAATTCCGGTTCGCGCCCCGCCCTGAGTGCTGCCACGGCGCGTTCCAGCAGTTCGCTGTAGAGGGAGAAGCCGATCTCATGCATCTGCCCGCTCTGCTCTTCTCCCAGCAACTCGCCGGCGCCCCGTATTTCGAGATCGTGAGTGGCCAGGGTGAAACCGGTGCCCAGTTCCTCGATGGATTCGATCGCCTCCAGCCGTTTGGCCGCGTCTTCGGTCATCTGGCGCCGCGGCGGCGTGACGAGATAGGCGTAGGCGCGATGGTGCGAACGGCCGACCCGGCCGCGCAGCTGATAGAGCTGGGCCAGGCCGAAGCGATCGGCACGATTGATGACGATGGTATTGGCGCTGGGAATATCGATGCCGGTTTCGATGATGGTGGTGCAGACCAGGATATTGAAGCGCTGGTGGTAGAAATCGGACATCACCCGTTCCAACTCGCGCTCACGCATCTGGCCGTGCGCGACGTGTACCGTCGCCTCCGGCAGCAACGCCTCGATATCACGGGCCATCGCGTCGATACTCTCCACGTCATTGTGGAGGAAATAGACTTGGCCGCCGCGCCTGATTTCGCGCAGGCATGCCTCGTGGATCAGGTTTTTGTTCCATTCGGTGACGAAGGTCTTTACCGCCAGCCGTTTCGCCGGCGGTGTCGCAATAATGGACATGTCGCGGATGTTGGACAGCGACATGTTGAGGGTGCGCGGAATGGGGGTGGCGGTCAGCGTCAATACGTCCACTTCGGCTCGAAGGGCCTTGAAGCGTTCCTTTTGCCGCACGCCGAAGCGGTGTTCTTCATCAATGATCACCAACCCCAGTCGCTGCAGTTTGATATTGTCCTGAAGCAGTTTGTGGGTGCCGATGATGATATCGACGGTCCCTTGTTCCAACCCCTTGATGACGCTGTCCTGCTCCTTCTTGGAACGAAAACGCGACAGGCTTTCGATGCGTACCGGCCAGTCGGCGAAGCGATCGCGGAAATTCTCGTAATGCTGCTGTGCCAGCAGTGTGGTGGGAACCAGCATCGCCACCTGTTTCCCTCCCATGACGGCGATAAACGCGGCACGCATCGCCACCTCGGTCTTGCCGAAACCAACGTCGCCGCAGATCAGCCGATCCATCGGGCGCGGCGCGGTCATGTCTTCCTGCACGGCATCGATGGCGCTCTGCTGGTCCGGCGTGGTTTCAAATGGGAAACCGGCGCTGAACGCGTGGTAGCCGTTCAGGTCGAGGCGATATGCGTAACCCTTACGTGCGGCGCGCTGGGCATAAATGGCCAGCAGCTCCGCCGCTACGTCACGTACCTTCTCGCTCGCCTTGCGTTTGGCCTTTTCCCAATGGCCGCTGCCCAATTTATGCAGCGGGGCCGATTCCGGCGCCGCACCTGTGTAGCGGCTGATCAGATGCAGCGATGCGACCGGTACATAGAGTTTGTCGCCACCGGCGTATTCCAGAGAGAGAAACTCCTGTTCGATCTCGCTCACGGTCAGCCGCTGCATACCGAGATAGCGTCCGACACCGTGGTCCTCATGCACCACCGGGGAGCCGATTTGCAACTCGGCAAGGTTGCGGATCACTGCGTCGGAATCGCGTGTGCGAGCCTTCCGGCGGCGGCGCTGCATCACCTGTTCGCCATACAGTTGCGACTCGGCGATGACCGCCAGGGGCGGCTGATTTAGCAGCAGGCCCTGTTCCAACGGCGCCACGACGATGCCCAGCGGCGCCTGGACGGCAAGGAACTGCTGCCACGAATCGAATGCCGTGGGCCGGAGCTCGTTGCCGGCCAATAGATCCAGCAGCGCTTCGCGCCGCCCCGCCGACTCGACTGCGAACAGGATGCGGCCGTGAAATTCATCCACGAATCGCTTCAGGGCAGCGGTGGGATGTTCGCTGCGGACATCGAGCGTCAGATTCGGCGGCGCCGCGCTATCGAAGTTGACATGAGCCGCTTTCGGCTCCAGTTCGAAGCGTTGCAACTGGGTGCGTGGGTAGCGGGCCAGGGCGCCCAATACCTCGTCGCCGCGGATGAATATCCGCTCCGGCGGCAATAGCGGACGCTCGATGTCATGCCGCAACTCCTCGAAGCGCTCTTTGCCTTCGTGCCAGAAGCCGTCCGCGGCCTCCTCGGTGCCTTCGGTGGTGAGCACCAGGGTCTGCTGCGGCAAATAGTCGAATAGCGTGTCGGTGCGCTCGAAGAACAGCGGCAGATAGTATTCGATACCCGGCGGAGCCAGGCCGTTGCTGACGTTGCGGTAGACCGGGCTGCGCTGCGGATCGCCTTCGAAGGCGAGACGAAAGGAGTGACGGAAGAGTTTTATCGCCTCGTCGTGGAGCGGAAATTCGCGCGCCGGAAGCAGGCGCACCGAGTCCACCTTGTCGAGGGAGCGCTGGGTCTCGGGGTCGAAAGTACGGATGCTCTCGATTTCGTCGTCGAACAATTCGATGCGATAAGGAAGCGGGCTGCCCATGGGATAGAGATCGAACAGGGCGCCGCGGACGGTGAACTCGCCGTGTTCCATGACTTGCGACACGCAACGGTAGCCGACCGTATCGAGTCGGTGGCGCATTTGTTCCAGGTCCATGCGTTGTCTCAAGTCGAGTACCAGGCTGTGTGCCTCCAGATACTCGCGCGGCGGCAGTCGATGCATGAGTGTCGCCACTGGCGTGATCAAAATGCCGCGGCGCAGGTTGGGCAAGCGGTACAGGGTGGCCAGCCGCTCCGAGATGATGTCTTGGTGGGGCGAGAAGGCGTCGTAGGGCAGGGTCTCCCAGTCGGGGAAGTGAATCACCGGCAACGATGCGTCCTGTCCGGAAAAAAAACGCAGTTCGTATTCGAGACGCGTTGCCGTGGCGGCATCGGCGGTGACGATTAACGTCACGCCATCGTGTTCGCGCGCGGCAGCCGCAATCGCCAGTCCGTAGCTACTGCCGTAGAGGCGCCCCCAGCGCAGCCGTTCGCCGGCCTGGAGGGCCATTCGGGGGTGTAGAGGGGATAGATACGGGTCTGCCATGGGTCGAGAAGTGTGAAAAGGCGCTATTGTACATGGCGGTTGGTGGTGAATAACAACCCTTATGACACGGTGTGTTCATCATGCGTAGCGAACCGCCGAGGTACAGTGCTCAACTACACTCCTAACCGGCTTCTCATTCACGGGCGGATACGGAAAGGTTGGGCGGCGCGCTTACCGACGCCAGCGGCGCTGATTGTTACAGTTGCATGGCATATTTATTGCTATGCTGTGCGCTAGTTTGGATACTATATTTCAGTGATTACCGATTCGGGCACGTGAGTAGGAGAAGTTAAATGGCACATATCGTTGTTATGGGCGCCGGTATCGGCGGTTTACCTGCGGCGTACGATTTTCGCGACGTTCTGGGTAGAGAGCATGAAATTACCGTCGTAAGCAGTTCCGATCATTTCAGCTTCACCCCCTCCAATCCTTGGGTGGCGGTCGGTTGGCGGACCCGCAAGGAGATCACCTTTCCCATGGAGTCCTACTTGGCGAAGAAGGACATCAAGCTGATCGCCCAGTCGGTGACCGAGCTGAAGCCGGACGAGAATACCCTGGTACTGCAGGACGGCAGCACGCTGCAGTACGATTATCTGATGATTGCCACCGGTCCGAAGCTCGCCTTCGAAGAGGTGGAAGGACTCGGGCCTCACGGCGGCTTCACCCACTCCGTGTGCACCACCGATCACGCAGAGAAGGCCTATGAAGAGTGGCAGAAGTTCGTGCAGGAGCCCGGCCCTCTCATCGTCGGTGCCGTGCAGGGCGCTTCCTGCTTCGGCCCGGCCTACGAGACGGCACTCATTTATGCCACCGATCTGCGCAAGCGCAAGATCCGCGACAAGGTGCCGATGACCTATGTCACCTCCGAACCCTATATCGGACACCTGGGCCTGGGCGGCGTAGGCGACTCCAAGGGGATGCTGGAATCGGAATTCCGTCAGAACCATATCAAGTGGATCTGCAACGCCAAGGTGACCAAGATCGAGCCCGGCAAGATGCATGTGGCCGAGCACAACGACAAGGGCGAGGTGATCAAGGAGCACGAACTGCCGTTCAAGTATTCCATGATGCTGCCGGCGTTCAAGGGCGTGGATGCGGTATTGAAGGTAGGCGAGGATCTGGTGAACCCGCGCGGTTTCATCAAGGTAGACGCCTATCAGCGCAACCCGAAATGGCACAACATCTACTCCGTCGGCGTCTGTATCGCCATTCCTCCGGTGGAGGCGACCCCGGTGCCGACCGGTACGCCGAAGACCGGGTACATGATCGAGTCGATGGTGACCGCTGCGGCCCACAACGTCAAAAATGCCATCGAGGGCAAGGAGCCGGACGAAAAAGGCACCTGGAATGCCATTTGTCTGGCTGACATGGGCGACACCGGTGTGGCCTTTGTGGCGATGCCCCAGATTCCGCCCCGCAACGTCTCCTGGATGAAGAAGGGCAAGTGGGTGCACATGGCCAAAGTGGCATTCGAGAAGTATTTCATCAACAAGATGAAGAAAGGTTCCTCCGAGCCGCTGTTCGAGAAGTATGTGCTGAAGGCGCTGGGTATCGAGCGTCTCAAGTAAGTCGCCGCTCGATTCTGCGATAGAGGCGGGGCTTTTAGCCCCGCCTTTTTTGTTTGTATCGGCCCCTTATTATTCATATAATGACATGACAACATGCCATCAAGGCATGTCATGTCATGCAATGACACATAAGAATAACACCGTCAGAGGGGTAGAGGAGTCATGAGCTGCGACCATATCGTTAAACCATCCTGCGAACAGATCATCAATATTCTGCCCGATCCGTTTGTGGTGATCGATCGGCAGTATCGCATCATTGCCGCAAACAATAACTATCGGAAGCGATACGGCTTCGACCGGGGCATGGATGACGTGGTGGGACGGTATTGTTACGAGGTATCTCATCATCTCTCGTCGCCGTGCAGCCAGCACGGCGAGCACTGTCCCTTGGAGACCGTGTTCAGCACCGCCCAGGCGGCGCAGGTGATGCACGTGCATTACGACCGGGCGGGACGAGAGGAATATGTGCAGCTTCATTCCACGCCGTTGTTGGATGGTAACGGCAACGTGCTGTATGTCGGTGAGTATATTTTTCCGCTGACTCAGCGGCGCCAGGACGATCTCCTGATCGGTCGCTCCCGTCCCATGCTGCGCATGACGAGCCTGTTGCAGCGGGTCGCGCCGACCTCGACCACGGTGCTGCTGTTGGGAGAGAGCGGCGTCGGCAAGGAGTGCGTCGCCAAGTATCTGCACGAGTACTCGCCGCGAGCTGAAGGACCCTTCGTTATCGTGGACTGCGGTACATTGGGCGAGAATCTCATCGAGAGCGAGCTGTTTGGCCACGAAAAAGGGGCGTTTACCGGAGCGACCATGCGTACCAAGGGGCTGTTCGAGGCGGCGCACGGCGGTACCCTCTTTATCGACGAACTGGCGGAGTTGCCGTTGGCCTTGCAGACCAAACTGCTGCGCGCGCTGGAGACAGGTACTATTCGCCGGCTCGGCGGCACCGACTATATCAACGTCGACGTGCGTATCGTCGCGGCCACCAATCGCGAACTGCAACGCATGGTAGAACGCAGCGAATTCCGCCAGGATCTCTATTATCGCTTGTCCGCGTTCCCGGTGCAGATCCCGCCACTGCGCGAACGCCCGGACGACATTGCGGCGCTTGCCGAATATTTTCTGTCGAACATCGAGGAGGGGGATCGTTTCATCCCGTTGGCGCCGGAAGTGATCGAGACGCTGATGGCCTACGACTACCCCGGCAACGTGCGTGAATTGCGTAACATAATCGAACGCGCGGCTATCCTAGCCTATGGCGAAGATATCATGCGTCCGGATCACGTAGTGTTCGAGGGGCCGCGGCGGGATGCCGGGGGGCGTGGGGATGGCGACGGCGAGCCGATGGCGGTATCGATGGGACGGCGTTTGCTGCAACGCCGCAACGGGCGCTTGACCGATGACGAGGTGTTGCGGGCCCTGGCGCAATGTGATGGGCACCGGGCACGGGCGGCACAGCGGTTGGGCGTCAGCGAGCGCACCTTGTATCGCTATGTGGAACGGCTGCGGGCGAAAATGCCCGGTATCACCGTGCGCTGACGCGTTGGGCAAAAAAAAGCCGCGTACTCAATGACGCGGCTAGAAAACACCACAGTGTGGAAGGAGGGGAATCTCGCCGCAACTCCTCGCATGAGGTGATGTCGGCAACTACTCCACCTCTGCTATAAAGCAGAATCCATGCCATTATTGTTAATTGTTATATAACAATAGGTTACGGTTTTATCCTGCATGACGCTGACATGACGATGCATGCCAGTCGACAGGGCGCGCAGGAGTGGCACACCCTGTCAGGCCGGCGCCGACGGGGGCGCGGAGTGCCCTGATTCTAGGTCGGCGTGACCAGCGAGCAACGCTTGAGGTAGGCCTCACGGGCAATGGCCACATCCTGCAGAAAGTGCGGCAGCTCATTCAACAACAGCGCTTGCGGCCCGTCGACCAGGGCCTTGGCCGGATTGGGATGAAAATCCACCAGCACCATGTTCGCGCCGGCGATGATACCTTGAGCGGTGATGTGGAAGATGTCGAGCAGACCGTCGGGGGCCCGATCACGGGTGCCGACCGAGTGTGACGGGTCGATGCATACGGGCATGCGGGTCAAGCGCTTGACCACCGGGATGTGAGCGAAATCGACAATGTTGCGGTGCGGATCGCCCACGTTCGTCTTCATCCCGCGCAGACCAAACACCACATTGCGGTTACCTTCCGATGCCAGGTACTCGGCGGCGTTGAGCGACTCCTCCAGGGTGATGCCGAAACCGCGTTTGAGCAGCACCGGAAACTCGCGTTGTCGGCCGACGATCTTCAGCAATTCGAAGTTTTGCGTGTTGCGGGTACCGATCTGCAGCATTACGCCGGTAGGATTGCCGGTCTGGTGCAACGCTTCGCGGATCTCTTCGACATGGCTCTCATGGGTGACCTCCATGGCGATCACCTTGATGCCGTATTTTCCGGCGAGCTCGAATATGTAGGGCAGGCAGCTCTTGCCGTGCCCCTGAAACGAATAGGGATTGGTGCGCGGCTTGTAGGCGCCCATGCGGGTACAGACCTGGCCGTTGTCGCGCAAGGCGCGCATCATCAGCTCGACATGTTCCGGCGTGTCCACGGCGCACAGCCCGGCGAAGACATTGAGGTTGTCCTGACCGAAGCGAACGCCGTTGTACTCGAAGTAGCTCGGTCGTTGGTCTTCGTGGTGGCGGCCCAGCACCCGGTAGTCGCGCGATACCTTGACCACCCGTTCGACGCCGGGAAGGGTCTTGATGTCTTCACCGCTCAACGATCCCGTGTCGCCGATCAAATAGATCTCCGTGAGCATCTGCTGGGACCCGCGCTCTTCGTGGATGCGCATCTGAACCCGCGGCAGATTGGCGACGTAGGCGCGTATGGCCTCGAATTCCGCACTTTGGGTCGTGACGTGGGGTTGCAGGATGATGATCATGGTGGTGTTTCCTTGTTGAGATTGCCGGGTGGCGGCTCAGGTACGATATCGCGTCAGCAGGTCGTCATAGGCATCGATGCGCCGGTCGCGCAAGTAGGGCCATAGCCGCCGTACCTGCTCGCTACGGTCCATGTCGACGGTGGCGACCAGATAGGTCGGGTCATCTTCGGGGGCTTGAGCAAGAAATTCGCCTTGCGGGCCGCAAATGAAGCTGTTGCCCCAGAAATTGATGCCGGCGGCGCGGCCGGAAGGGTCAGGCTCGAAACCGACACGGTTGCACGCGACCAACGGCAAGCCGTTGGCGATGGCGTGGGCACGCTGCACCGTTATCCATGCCTCGCGTTGACGCAGTTGCTCGTCCAGCTCGACGCTTTCGTCCCAGCCGATGGCGGTGGGATAGAGCAGTATCTCGGCGCCGGCGAGGGCCATCAGCCGCGCGGCCTCCGGATACCACTGATCCCAGCAGACCAGCACGCCGAGGCGGCCGACCGACGTGTCGATGGGGGTGAAACCGAGATCGCCGGGGGTGAAGTAATACTTTTCGTAATAGCCGGGATCGTCCGGGATGTGCATCTTGCGGTAGCGCCCGGCCAGTGAGCCGTCCGCGTCGAGCACCACGGCCGTGTTGTGATAAAGCCCGGTAGCCCGCCGTTCGAATATCGAGCCGACCACGACGACTCCAAGTTCCTGCGCAATCCGGCTCAGGGCATCGGTGGTGGGACCGGGGATAGGTTCGGCCAGGTCGAAACAGACGGGATCCTCAGTCTGGCAGAAGTAGCGGCCGGTATGCAGCTCCTGTAACAGCACCAGTTGAGCGCCCTCCGCCGCGGCTTCGCGTATCTCTACGATACTGCGCTCCAGGTTTGCGTCGCGTCCCGTGCCGCAGGGCTGTTGGACCAGGCCGACGGTGAGTGTACGGCTGTGCATGCGACTCTCCAATGGGTTGGACAGAGCGGGGCGGGCACCTTTTCTGGCGCCAGGCGCGTCGGTTACCGACGAAAAGTCTACACCACTCCGGCGGGCAGCTGCATGGTGACGCAGTGCAGGCTGCCGTATTGCTGGATCAGCGGCAGGCAGTTGATCGGGATGATGCGGCGGTCGGGAAAGCAGGCGGCGAGCAGCGCCTGGGCCTGGGCATCCAGCAGGTCGTCGTAGACCGGCATCAGTACCGCACCATTGATGATCAGGAAATTGGCGTAGGTGGCGGGCAGACGTTTTCCCTGTTCGTCGTACTGCGCTGCAGGCAGCGGCAGCGGCACCAGCCGGTAGGGAGCGCCGCTGGCGTCGCGAAACGACCTCAGGTCGGCCTCCATCGCCTGCAGCTCCGCGTAATGGGCGTCGCCGGGATCGTCGCATCGCACGTAAGCGATGGTATGGGCGTCGCAAAAACGGGCGAGGGTGTCTACATGACCGTCGGTGTCATCCCCCTCCAGATAGCCGTGGTCGAGCCATAGTACCCGTTGAGTGCCGAACAGGGTGGCGAACAGCCCTTCCAGGCCGACGCAGTCGTATTCCGGGTTGCGTTGCGGATTGAGCAGGCATTTGCGGGTGGTCAGCAGCGTCCCTGCGCCGTCGCTGTCGATGCTGCCCCCTTCCAGTACCACAGACTGCGGTTCCATCGGGGTCGAACCGAAGATGCCCTGTTGCTGCAGGGTGCGGCTGAGCGCGTTGTCCAACGTTGCCGGGTATTTGCGTCCCCAGCCGTTGAAGGTGAAATCCAGCAACACCGGGCGGCCGTCGCGCAGCACGGTAATAGGGCCATGGTCCCGTGCCCAGACATCGTCGGACGGCGCAATCACCAATCGTACCCGGCCAAGGTCGACTTCAGCCTGGGACAATAATGTCTCGATATGCGTCCGGTGTTCCTGGTCGAGGCAGGCAATAACCAGCGCTTCGGTCGGCGTGATGGCTGCTGCGATCGCGACGAATACGGTATCAACCCGATCCAATATGCGGCCCAAGGGACCTTGACGATGAGGCCAAGTGAGCATGACGGCACTTTGCGGTGCCCATTCGGCGGGAAGGAGTTGCATCGGCCAGGGGCTCCCAAAACGAAACGGCCGGTAACCACCGGCCGTTTGTGGGTTTATCGAAGGAACTTATTTGCGTTTGATGACGGCGTCTATGACGTACTTGTATTCGAAATAGACGGTATAATCGCTATACACCCAACGGCTGATGGGCGGTCGGCCCACCGCCGGAATTTTTTCCTGCGGCGGTCCGAACTTGCGCTCCACCTCGCGCATGGTCATGCCTCGCACGGGCAACGCAATCTGAATCAGCGGGTGATCTGTCGGCGCACTCTGCTGGGTGGCGGGAGGCATCTGTACGACACCGCTGCCGTCGGCACAGGCGAGGCCGCTGGCCGCCAGCAGGGCGACAGCGAGGCTCATGTGGCACAGGCGCATATTCCGGCTCCTTGGTCTTGTTGTTCAGTGAAAGCCATGTAGCGAACTATACTGCACGCGCTCACCGGGAGCAAAACGCCGGCAAGCGACTGAAACTACTCTAGCATATTGAAATTCTATGGAACGCGCACGCGATCTCTTTTCCTACCGTAAGTTCTGGGCGCACCGCTTCGGTGTCGCGCCGTTTTTGCCCATGTCCGGTGCCGAAATGGAAGCTCTGGGCTGGGACTCGTGCGACGTGATTATAGTGACCGGCGATGCCTATGTGGATCATCCGAGTTTCGGTATGGCGCTGGTCGGGCGGTTGCTGGAGGCGCAGGGTTTTCGCGTCGGCATCATCGCCCAGCCGGATTGGAACTCGGCCGAGGATTTTCGGCGGCTGGGGCGTCCCAATCTGTTTTTCGGCGTCACTGCCGGCAATATGGACTCGATGGTCAATCGCTATACCGCCGACCGCAGGATCCGCAGCGACGACGCCTACACCCCCGACGGCGTCGGCGGTGGTCGGCCCGACCGTTCGGCGGTGGTTTACAGCCAACGCTGCCGCGAGGCCTACGGTGAGGTCCCAATCGTGTTGGGCGGCATCGAAGCGAGCCTGCGCCGCATTGCCCATTACGACTACTGGTCGGAGAAGGTGCGCCGTTCGGTGCTGCTGGACGCCAAGGCCGATATTCTGTTGTTTGGCAATGCGGAAAGGGCGGTGGTCGAGCTTGCCCATCGCCTTGCCAGCGGCACGCCGCTGGCGGAGATCACGGATTTGCGCGGTACCGCTATTCTCTGCAAGGCGATCCCCGAGGGATGGCACGAGGTGGATTCCAGCGAACTGGACACCCCCGGGCCGCTGCCGACACCGATCGACCCCTATGCCCACCGCCCCGCCTGCGGGAACGCTGCTCCGATGCCGCACCGGCGCGCGGCGCGGCATCGGGGCGTGGTGCGATTACCTTCCTACGAGCAGGTGCGTGATGACCCGGTGCTCTATGCCCACGCCTCACGCGTATTCCATCTGGAAACCAATCCCGGCAATGCCCGCGCCTTGATCCAGCGTCACGGCGACCGTGAGCTGTGGCTCAACCCACCGCCGTTGCCGCTGACCACCAAAGAGATGGATGCGGTTTTCGATCTGCCGTATGCGCGCCGGCCGCATCCCGACTACGGCGATGCGCGGCTACCCGCCTACGAGATGATCCGTTTTTCCGTGAATATCATGCGCGGCTGCTTTGGAGGCTGCACCTTTTGCTCTATCACCGAACACGAAGGACGCATCATCCAGAGCCGTTCCGAGGCGTCCATCATCAGTGAGATCGAGATGATCCGCGATACGGTCCCGGGCTTCACTGGAACGATTTCCGATCTGGGCGGACCGACCGCGAACATGTATCGCATGCACTGCAAGGAGGCGAAGATAGAGGCCGCATGCCGCCGCCTCTCCTGCGTGTTTCCGGATATCTGCGACAACCTCAATACCGACCATAAGCCGCTGATCCATCTCTACCGGCGCGCGCGCCAACTGCCCGGGGTCAAGCGCATCTTCGTCGCTTCGGGACTGCGTTACGACCTGGCGGTGCGTTCGCCCGAGTACATCAAGGAACTGGTGACTCATCACGTGGGCGGCTATCTGAAGATCGCGCCGGAACACACCGAGGCCGGGCCCCTCGGCGTCATGATGAAACCGGGCATCGCAACCTACGAAAAATTCAAGACCCTGTTCGAGCAGGCCTCGAAGGAGGCGGGCAAGGAGCAGTACCTGATCCCCTATTTTATTGCGGCACACCCCGGCACGACCGACACCGACATGCTGGAGCTGGCGTTGTGGTTGAAGCGCAACGACTTCCGTCTGGATCAGGTGCAGACTTTCCTGCCGGCGCCGTTGGCTCTGGCGACAGCGATGTACCACACCGGCCACAATCCACTGAAAAGAGTGCGGCGCGATAGCGCGCCGATGTCGGTTCCGAACGGGCTGCGGGTACGACGCCTGCACAAGGCTTTCCTGCGTTATCACGATCCGGCCAATTGGCCGCTGCTGCGCGAGGCGCTCCAACGCATGGGACGTTCCGATCTGATCGGCAACGGCAAACGGCATCTGATACCGGCGTGGCAACCAGCGGCGAGCGGTGGCAAGACGACTTCGCCGTCGCAGCCGCGAACTCACCGAGCGCGTACCGTGCCGGCAAAGCCGCGACGGCGGCGCTGAATCCACGCTAAACTTAGCCTATCCGCGATACGCGTTGGCGATACCGAATACGATGGTTTACATCGAATCAAAAATGGAAGATGCCGTCCTGCTGCTCGAGGCGGGGCGTAATGCTTGGCTGGACAACCTTGCGGTCGGCCGCACGGCGGCGGAGGTCGAACTGATTCGCCGCGCCATGGAGCTGGCGGAACGGGCGCATCACGAGCAGTTGCGGGCTTCCGGCGAACCCTATCTTGCCCACGCCATCGCCGTGGCCGACATCCTCGTCGGCTTGCGCATGGACCACGAGACGGTCGCGGCGGCGGTGCTGCACGATGTGGTTGAAGATACCAGTATCACGCTGGCCGATATCGAGACCGCATGCGGGCTGGCGGTGGCCCACCTGGTCGACGGACTGACCAAGATGAAAGTCATTCGCGAATATCAGGCGGCGGAGCAGGGCAAGAAAGAACAGGTCAAGGCGGAGAGTCTGCGCAAGCTGTTGCTGGCGATGGCCGAAGATGTCCGCGTGGTGCTGATCAAACTGGCTGACCGTTTGCACAACATGCGCACGTTGCAGCACCTGCCGGAATACAAGCAGCAGCGTATCGCCCGCGAGACGTTGGATATCTATGCGCCGTTGGCCAACCGGCTCGGCATTTGGCAGGTCAAATGGGAGCTGGAGGATTTGGCCTTCCGCTACTTGGAACCCATGGCCTACAAGGAGATCGCCAAGTCCCTGGATGAACGCCGCGTCGATCGCCAGCGCTACATCGACATGGTGACGCGGACGCTGCAACAGGAGCTGACGCAGGCCGGCATCAAGGCGGAAGTGAAAGGACGGCCGAAACACATTTACAGTATTTGGAAGAAGATGCAGCGCAAGGGGCTGAGTTTCCATGAACTGTACGATGTGCGCGCCGTGCGCATTCTGGTGAACACCATTCCCGACTGTTATCACGCCTTGGGCGTGGTACATACGTTGTGGCCGCACATCCCCAAGGAGTTCGACGACTACATCGCTACGCCGAAGGAGAACCGCTATCGTTCGATTCACACTGCGGTGGCCGGCCCCGGCGGCAAGACGGTGGAGGTGCAGATCCGAACCTTCGATATGGACAACGAATCGGAACTCGGTGTGGCGGCCCACTGGCGTTACAAGGAAGGCGGCAAGGGCAACCGCGACTTCGAGCAGAAGATCGCCTGGCTGCGTCAACTGTTGGAATGGAAGGACGAAGAGGGCAGCGCGGGCGATTTCATCGATCGCTTCAAGTCGGAAGTATTTCAGGATCGGGTCTACGTGCTGACTCCGCAGGGCGAAGTGGTGGACATGCCGCAGGGCGCGACGCCGCTCGACTTTGCCTACTACATCCATACCGAGGTGGGTAACCGCTGCCGCGGCGCCAAGGTGGATGGACGGATGGTGCCGCTTACCTATGAGCTGAAAAGCGGCGAGCAGGTGGAGATTCTGACCACGCGTCATGGCGATCCCAGCCGCGACTGGATTAACCCGCACCTCGGTTACCTGAAGACTTCACGCGCCTGTTCCAAGGTTCGTCACTGGTTCAAGCAACAGGCGGCGGAACGCAACATCAGCGGAGGGCGCGCCGTACTGGACAAGGAACTGCGGCGCCTCGGCGTATCGGATCAGTCCCTGGAGCAGATCGCGGCCCAATTCAGTCTGCCGCAGGTCGACGATCTGTTGGCGGCGATCGGCCGCGGCGACATCAATACCAGTCAGATCGCACGCGCGCTGCAAAAACAGGTGGTTCCGGCGCAAACGGAGGAACCGTCGCTGCCGCTTGCGTCGCCCAGAACCGAGCGACCAGGCGGCCGCAGCGATGTCCATGTGAGCGGCGTCGGCAATCTATTGACGACCATGGCGCGTTGCTGCAAGCCGGCACCGGGCGATCCCATCGTCGGTTACATCACACTGGGTCGCGGCGTGACCATTCATCGCAGCGATTGCCGCAACGTGCTCAAATTGCCGCCGGAAAAGCGCATTCGCCTGGTGGAAGTCGCTTGGGGGACTCAGGCGCGCAAGACCTACCCGGTGGATATCGAGATATTGGCCTTCGATCGACAGGGACTGTTGCGGGATATCACTGCGGTGCTCTCCAACGAACAGGTGAACGTGATCGGCGTCAACACCACTACCGATAAGAATGAACACAGTGCCCACATGTCACTCACCGTGGAGGTAGGCAACATCGACGAGCTTGCCCGCGTTCTCGGCCGCATCAGTCAGTTGCCGAACGTGACGGAGGCGCACCGCCGTGTTTGAGCGGCCAGTACGCAGCCGCGGCGGGCGGGATATCGGCACGTTATGCCGACCGTTGTCGTATCTGAATTGAATCGTTTTTGACTCCCGATGCAGTTCGACTCCCTCCTGCTGTGCGGTACGCTGCTGCGGCGCTACAAGCGGTTTCTGGCCGACGTCCGGCTGGCGGACGGTTCGGTACTGACCGCCCATACCCCTAACACCGGCTCGATGCTGGGGTGTTCGGAACCGGGCAGCCGGGTTTGGCTGCGTGATGCGGACAACCCGAAACGCAAGTACCGCTACGCATGGGAGCTGGTGGAAAACGACGACGGCGTACTCATCGGGATCAATACCGGCATCGTCAACCGGCTGGTGCGCGAAGCGATTGACAGCGGTGCGATAAGCGAACTGCAGGGCTATGGGGCGATACGGCAGGAGGTCGCCTATGGCACCGAGGGCAGTCGCATCGATCTATTGCTGGAGGACGACGGCCGGCCGCCCTGTTACGTGGAGATCAAAAACGTGACGGCGGCGGATGGCGCCGGCAACGCCATATTCCCCGATGCGGTCAGCAGTCGCGGCAGCAAGCATCTGCGCGAACTGATGCAGGTCGTGGCGGCGGGCGGGCGCGGCGTCATCTTGTTCTGTGTGCAGCGCGGGGACGTGCGGCAGGTGCGGCCGGCGGACGCGATCGACCCGCTCTACGGAGAGACCTTGCGCCGGGCAATCGCCGCCGGTGTCGAAGCCCTGGCCTACGGCGCAGAGGTCACCCCGGAGGGGGTGACTCTGTGCCGCGCGTTGCCGGTGGTCTGCGCGTGAACTCCAGCGCTCTGTTGCGGGCAGCGTGCGGTCTGTACCGCACGTTCGGTTTGATGCGTAGCGTGGTGCGGCGGCTCCGCCCGATGCAGCCAGATGTTCCGTTTTCCGCAGAAAGTTCCGCGTCCTTCGCGGTTGATTTTCTCTCTTGCGCCATGAGTCCGGCAGCGTTTTAGCCGCGATTATGGTTTAATGTGCGACCATGTTTCGACCACTGACACTCTATATCGGCCTGCGCTACACCCGCGCCAAGCGGCGCAACCACTTCATCTCCTTTATCTCTCTGGTTTCCATGCTCGGCATCGCCCTTGGCGTTACCGTGCTGATCACGGTGTTGTCGGTGATGAATGGTTTCGAGCATGTGTTGCGCGATCGGATTCTGGGGATGACGGCACATGCCACCATCAGCGGCTATGGCGGCACCTTGAACGACTGGCAAAAGGTGGAACCCTGGGTACGCGGGCAGCCGCACGTAGTCGGCGCCGCCCCCTATATTCAAAAAGAAGGCATGCTGATCGAAGGGGATCGGGTCAGCGGCGTCTTTATCAGCGGTATATCGCCCAAGTATGAACCGACTGTCTCCGACGTCGGCCGCAAGATGATATTGGGGTCGCTCAACGATCTGCACCCGGGTGGCTTCGGCATCGTATTGGGGGTGGACCTGGCGGAGCAGTTGGGAGTGATGGTCGGCGACAAGGTCACCCTGGTGACGCCCACCGCCAACGTTACCCCGATGGGTGTTCTGCCGCGACTCAAGCGTTTTACCGTGGTCGGTATTTTCGAAGTGGGCATGTATGAGTACGACAGCGGCATGGCGCTGATCGACCTCCACGACGCGCAGACGCTGTTCCGCATGCCGGGTGAGGTGACCGGCGTGCGGCTCAAGCTCGACGATATGTTCCGGGCGCCCTGGATCGTACGTGAGCTGGCGAAAAAACTGCCCGGCAGCCATCGGGTGAGCGACTGGACCCAGCAGCACGCCAACTTCTTCCGCGCGGTGAGCACGGAAAAGACCGTCATGTTCGTTATCCTGTTATTGATTGTGGCGGTGGCCGCATTCAACATCGTCTCCACCCTGGTGATGGTGGTGACCGACAAACGCGCCGACATCGCCATCCTGCGCACCCTCGGACTGTCGCCGCGCGGGGTGATGGGGGTATTCATGGTGCAGGGTACGATGATCGGTTTTATCGGTACGCTGCTGGGGATCGTCGGCGGCGTGACCCTGGCGCTTAATGTGGAGACCGTGGTGCCGGCTATCGAGCATCTGTTCCACGTCCAGTTCCTGCCCGCCAGCGTCTATCAAATCAGCGAACTGCCGTCACAGTTGCACTGGCATGACGTGGTGCGTATCGGTGTGGTCTCGTTCCTGCTGAGCACCGTTGCAACGATCTATCCCGCGTGGCGCGCCTCGCGTACCCAACCGGCCGAGGCATTGCGCTATGAGTGACCGCGGACAGCCGGCAGTCGCCTGTCACGGCTTGTGCAAGACCTTCACCGAGGGACCGCAACCGGTGGAGGTGCTGCGCGGCATCGACCTGGCGGTGGCGCAGGGCGAGCGGGTGGCGGTGGTCGGCACTTCCGGTTCCGGCAAGAGTACCCTGCTACACCTGTTGGGCGGGTTGGAACTGCCCAGCGCCGGACGGGTGGAAGTGGCGGGCCAGGATATGGCGGCGCTGAGCGAGGCCGGCCGCGGCCGGCTACGCAACGCGGCGCTGGGATTCGTCTATCAGTTTCACCACCTGTTGCCGGAGTTTACCGCGCTGGAGAACGTGGCCATGCCGCTGCTGATCGGCGGCATGGCACCGCCGGCGGCTGCCGCCAAGGCGGCGGCACTGCTGCAACGGGTGGGGCTCGGACAGCGCCTGGAGCACAAGCCGGGCGAACTGTCGGGCGGCGAACGCCAGCGCGCCGCCATCGCTCGCGCCCTGGTCACCGAGCCCAAGTGTGTGTTGGCCGACGAGCCCACCGGCAACCTGGATCAGCAGACGGCGGAGCAGGTCTACGGCTTGATGCTGGAGCTGAACGAGGAGTTGCGGACCAGCTTCGTCGTGGTCACCCACGACATGCGCCTGGCGGAACGGATGCAGCGCATTCTGCGCTTGGAAGGCGGCCGCCTGGCAGGGACCGTCTAGCGGTTCACGGCTGCGGCGGCGGGGTATCCTGCCGCTGGCGCCGGGCGCGTCGCTTCTGCTCCAGTTGCCGCACGATGTTCAGGCGCCACAGGCCGCGAATGACCCCATAGCCCAGGGTGGCGCTGATGCTGCCGACCACGAAACAGCCGAGCAGAAACGGTTGCCAGATGGTGGACAGTTCGGTCATCAGCCAGCCGCTGGAGAGGGCGAAATGGAATTTGCCGGGGGGCGTACGCAGCAGCCAGGCGCCGACCTTGTAGCAGGAGTAGAACATCGGCGGCATGGTGACCGGGTTGGTCAGCCACACCAGCGCCACCGACAGCGGCAGGTTGACGCGAAAGGCGATGGCACCGGCGGCGGCCAGCACCATCTGAAACGGTACCGGCACGAAGGCCATGAACAGGCCCACCGCAAACGCGCCGGAGGCAGAGCGTCGATTCAGGTGAAACAGGTTGGGGTCGTGCACCAACGGGCCGAAGATGCGCAGGTATTTATGCTCACGGATTGCGCGCGGGTCCGGCATGAAGCGCTTCAATAGTTTTTTCGGCATAATCGGAAAGGCGCAGGTCCGTTTGGGAGAGGGAAGCGGATCCTATTATCCATTAACGGCTAGGGACAGGGAACATGGTCACAGGGACGCTGGCCTTTCTCGCAGGCATTCTCCTATTTCATCAGTCGGCAGTGCCGCCTCCGTGGTGGGCAGCGGGAGCCGCCGTGCCGCTGTTGGCGCTGGCGTGGCGATTGCGGCCGGTGGGGCGGCGCCCGGCACTGATGGTCGCTGCGGTCACCGCCGGCTATCTGTGGACCTGGGGTTGCGCCGTGCCGCTGCTGCATGCGGGCGTGCCTGCGGCGTTGGAAGGGCGCGACCTGTGGCTGGAAGGGGTGGTGAGTGCGTTGCCGGAAGCGCAGGCGGAGCGCGTCCGGTTTCAATTCGATAGCGTCGCGCTGCAGCGAAACGGGGTGGCGTTGACGCCGCCGGGACGGGTGCTGTTGAGTTGGTACGGGAGCGCCCCGCCGTTGCGCGTCGGTCAGCGCTGGCGCTTGCAGGTGCGGCTGCGGCGGCCGCACGGCATGGCCAATCCGGGCGGCTTCGATTACGAACGGTGGCTGTTCCAACGGCACATCCGCGCCACCGGCTATGTGCGACCGCACCGGGCCGTGCTGTTGCAACCGCAGACAGGCCAATTCCCGTTACAGCAGTTGCGGCAGCGGTTGCGCGACCGCTTACGGGCGGACCTCGGTCAACGGCCGATGGCAGGGATCGTCACCGCACTGGCGCTGGGCGACCGGCAGGGCATCGGCCGCGACCAGTGGCGGGTGTTCAGTGCCACCGGCACGACGCACCTGGTCGCAATCTCCGGTCTGCACATCGGCATCGTCGCCGGGCTGGTGCTGTTCCTGGTCCGCTGGGGTTGGGCCTGGTCGCAGCGTCTGGCGTTGTGGCTGCCGGCGCCCAAGGCCGCCGCGGCCGCGGCGCTGACGGCGGCGACGGGTTACGCCGCCCTGGCCGGTTTTTCGGTGCCGACCCAACGCGCACTGATTATGTTGGCCGTGGCGCTGGCGGCGCTGTGGTGGCAACGCCCGCTACGGCCGGCACGTACCCTGGCCCTCGCCCTGCTGTTGGTGCTGCTGGCCGACCCGTTGGCGCCGCTGGCGCCGGGGTTCTGGCTCTCCTATGGCGCGGTGGCGTTAATCGTTTACGGTATGGGCGGACGGCTGGCGCCGACCGGCTGGTGGTGGCGCTGGGGTCGGGTGCAATGGCTGGTGGCGCTGGGGCTGGCCCCGCTGCTCGCGCTGTGGTTTCAACAGGTGCCGTTGATCGCGCCCCTGGCGAATCTGTTGGCGGTGCCGTGGGTGACCCTGCTCACCGTGCCGTTGACGCTGCTGGGAACGGTTGCAGCGGCGCTGCTGCCGGCGGCGGCGCCGCTGTTGTTGGCCGCCGCGTGCCACACCCTGGATATTTTATGGTGGTTCCTGTCGCACCTGGCGGTGCTGCTGCCGCAACGGTGGGGCGCGTTTGCGCCGCTCCCGTGGACCATGGTGCCGGCGCTGGTGGGTCTGGCGTGGTTGCTGGCGCCGCGCGGCTGGCCGTCCCGCTGGCTGGGCATGCTGTGGCTGCTGCCCGCGTTGTTGGCGCGGCCGCCCGGTCCGGCACCGGGCGAGATGTGGTTGACCCTGCTCGACGTGGGGCAGGGGTTGGCGGCCGTGGTGCGTACTGCCGGCCACACCCTGGTATTCGATACCGGGCCACGCTACAGCGATCAGCTGGACGCCGGTAACGCGGTGATTGTGCCGTTCCTGCGCAGCCGCGGCATCGGCGAGGTCGACACGCTGCTGGTCAGCCACGGCGATATGGACCATATCGGCGGGGCCGCGTCGCTGCTGGCGTCGATACCGGTGGGGCATATCGTCACCGGCGTGCGGCGCTGGCGTCTGCGGCAGCCGGCGCAAAGCTGCCGCGCCGGCATGGCCTGGCACTGGGATGGGGTACTGTTCCAAATGCTCTATCCCCCGCCGGGTGACGGCAGCGGCGGCAACGACCGCTCCTGCGTGCTACGGGTGAGCGCTGCCGGCGGCAGCGTGCTGCTGCCCGGCGACATAGAGTGGCCGGCCGAGGAGGAGCTGTTGCGGACGGCGCCGCAGCGCCTGCGCTCGACCGCCCTGGTGGCGCCGCATCACGGCAGCAACACCTCCTCGACTTTGTCTTTCGTGACCGCGGTGGCACCGCGCTATGTGGTATTTGCGGTAGGGTATCGCAACCGCTACGGATTCCCCGCCCGCCGGGTGGTGGCGCGCTATCGCGCAGTCGGCGCACGGCTGCTGGATACGGCCTCCGGCGGGGCGACCACCATACGGTTCGGCGCCGGGCAGCCGACGGTCGAGCGCTACCGGCAGCGGTCGCACCACTATTGGTACGCCGAGTGATGCGGCGGCGTTTCGCAAGCGGGCCACATTTGCTACAGTGTGGCCACTTTTTTCCTTAGCCAGAGAAGGACATTCCGGGTGTTTGAAATCATTGTCGCCGGCGGTTGGCTCATGGTGCCGATTATCCTCTGCTCGATCATCGCCACGGCCATCATCGCCGAGCGATTTTGGAGTTTGCGCGCCGAGAAGGTGGTGCCGAAACAGCTCACGGCCCAGGTCTGGCAGTGGTATCACAGCGGTCAACTCAACGGCGAACGGCTCAAAGGTATCGAGCAAAGCTCGGGCCTGGGCAAGATGCTGGTGACCGGGATCGCGAACATGCGCTACGGCCGCGAGATAATGAAGGAGCGAATCGAGGATACCGGCCGCTACGTGATCCACGATCTGGAGCGCTACCTGACCGCCCTCGGCAGTATCGCTGCGGTCGCTCCCTTACTTGGCCTGCTCGGTTCGGTTACCGGCCTGATGAAGGTGTTCAGCGCGGTGACCCGGCATGGCGTCGGTAATCCCCAAGTGCTGGCCGGCGGCATTTCCGAGATCATGGTCGCGACCGCCGCCGGTCTGGTGGTGGCCATCCCCAGCGTGATTTTCTACCGCTATTTTCAGCGTCGCGTGGACGATCTGGCGATCACCATGGAACAGGAGGTGCTCAAGCTCATCGACGCCGCACACGCCGAGAGCACCGCCGCCGCGGCGGCGGGGCAGGAGTAGGCGATGCAGCTGCGGCCGCGCCGGCGCGAAGAACCGGAAATCGTCGTCATCCCGCTGATCGACGTGCTGTTGATGTTGCTGATCTTTTTCATGGTGGCGACCACCTTCAACCGCATGGGTGCGCTGAACATCGTGTTGCCCGAGGCGGACAGTTCGGCCGCCGTACACCAACACCGTTCCGTCGACATCAGCATCGATGCCGATGGCCGCTATTACGTCAACCGACAGGAAGTGATTAACACCGAGTTGGATACCCTCAAGCAGGCTATCGCCAAGGCTGCCGGCGACGACGCCACCCCGCAGATCGTGCTGCAGGCCGATCGTCGCACCCAACTGCAGGCCGTGGTGCGCGCCATGGACGCGGCGCGCCAGCTGGGCTTCGTACACATCACCTTCGCCACCAGCCAGCCTCCCGAGGGGCAGTAGGAGCGATGTCGACCATTCCATTGAGCGGCGAGTCGCTTACCCTCTACCGTCGTCTGCTTCATTACGTCAAACCGCACTGGCGCGTGTTCGGCGCGGCGTGCATCGGTCTGGCGGCCGGCGCCGCGACCCAGGGCGCCTTCGCGGCGTTGATCAAGCCGATGATGGACGGTACCTTCGTCCAGCGCGACCCGACGGTGATCAAATGGACGCCGGTGGTGATGATCGCACTGTTCCTGGTCAACGGCCTCGCCAGCTACAGCGCGTCGTATGGCATGAGTTGGGTGGCGCGGGGTGTCATCAAGCGGATTCGCGGCGACATGTTTGAACGACTGTTGCACCTGCCGGTCACCTTCTTCGACAACGCCGCCGCCGGCAACCTCATCTCCAAATTGATCTACGACGTGGAGCAGGTGTCGATGGCGACCACCGAAGCGATTTCGGTATTGATCCGCGATACCCTGACGATCATCGCGTTGTTGTTCTGGATGTTCTATTTGAACTGGCAGCTGGCGATTATCCTGTTGATCGGCGCACCGGTGATCGCCAAAGTGATCAACACCATCAGTCGCCATGCCCGGCGCTACAGTTCGCGCATCCAGAACTCGGTGGGCGACGTGGCGCATGTGGCGGAGGAGGCGATCGAAGGGCAGCGCGTGGTCAAGACCTTCGGCGGCCAGGGGTACGAGATGGGGCGTTTCGACGAAGCCAATGAGCGCAACCGACGCCTGACCATGCGCCTGGAGGCCAATGTCGCCGCCAGCGTACCGCTGGTGCAGTTTATCGCGGCGATTGCCTCTGCCGGCATCATTTACGTTGCCACCTCGGGCCCGATGTTGCACAAGATCAGCTCCGGTGCCTTCGTCTCGTTCCTGGCGGCGATGATGATGATGTACGGACCGACCAAGCGGTTGACGCGCATTACCGTGGTGCTGCAACGCGGTATCGCTGCGGCCTCCAGCATCTTCTCGTTTCTCGACACGTCGCCGGAAAGCGACGCCGGGACACACAGTGTGAAGCGTTGCCGCGGCGAGGTGGAGTACCGCGCCGTCACTTTCGGCTATGCGCAGGAGATGGGAGCGGTACTGCACGACATCGACCTGAAGATTGCGGCCGGCACCACGGTGGCGCTGGTCGGGCGCTCCGGCAGCGGTAAATCCACGATGGTGAGCCTGCTGCCGCGTTTCTACGACGTCCGTCAGGGGCAGATCTTGCTGGACGGTGTCGACCTGCATGATATCGCGCTGGAAAATTTGCGCGACCAAATCGCCCTGGTCAGCCAGCACATCGTGCTATTCAACGATAGTATCGCCAACAACATCGCCTATGGCCGTTTGAAAGGGGCCGGCCGCGACGCGGTCGAACGCGCCGCCGAGGCCGCCCATGCGATGGAATTCATTCGCGAGCTGCCCGCTGGTCTGGACACCATGGTGGGGGAGAACGGCGTGCTGCTCTCCGGCGGCCAGCGTCAGCGCCTGGCCATCGCGCGCGCGCTGCTGAAGGATGCTCCGCTCCTGATACTCGACGAAGCGACCTCGGCGCTCGACACCCAATCGGAACGGCACATCCAGCAGGCCCTGGAGGCGCTGATGCGCAACCGTACCACGCTGGTGATCGCACACCGCTTGTCGACCATCGAAAATGCCGACTGCATCGTGGTGATGGACAAGGGATGCATCGTCGAGGTCGGACGCCACCAGGAACTGCTGGCACAGGACGGCCGTTATGCGGCATTGCACCGCTTGCAGTTCCGCGACGAACCGTCCGCCGCCGTGATCGGATGAACGGCGCCGAGGCGCAGCGATGAAACGCCTCGACCACTATTGGTACAGCCTCAATCCGATTGCCCTGCTGCTGGCGCCGTTGGCGTGGCTGTTTTGCCTGCTGGTGCGGCTGCGCATGCTGGCATACCGGCGCGGCTGGGCGCATAGCCGGCGCTTCGCGGTACCGCTGATCGTGGTCGGCAACATCGCTGTCGGCGGCAGCGGCAAGACGCCGCTGGTCATCTGGCTGGCGCAATATCTACGTGAACACGGTTATCGGCCGGGCATCGTCAGTCGCGGCTACGGCGGTACCGCGAAGTCCTGGCCGCTCACCGTCACGGCCGACAGCGATCCCGACGCGGTGGGCGATGAACCGGTGCTGATTGCCCGCCGCAGCGCGTGTCCCATGGCGGTCGGTCCCGATCGCGTCGCCGCAGTGGAGCTGTTGTTGCGCGACAACGACTGCGATGTGGTCATCTCCGACGACGGGATGCAGCACTACCGGTTGGCGCGCGATATCGAGATTGCCGTGATCGACGGGGTGCGCCGCCACGGCAACGGCCTCTGTCTGCCGGCCGGGCCGCTGCGCGAACCGCGCGACCGGCTGCGGCGTGTCGCGCTCACCGTCGCCAACGGCCCGGCCGCGGCGGGCGAGTTTTCGATGACGCTGCTGCCCACGCTGGTACGTAATCTATACGACGGCTCACAGCGCGCCCTGGACTCGTTTCGCGGGCAACGGGTGCATGCCGTCGCCGGCATCGGCCACCCTGGGCGTTTCTTTGCGACGTTGCGCGCCCACGGTATCGAACCGGTGGAGCGGCCGTTCCCGGATCACCATCGCTACCGCGCCGATGACATACACTTTGGCGATCCGCTGCCGGTGCTGATGACGGAGAAGGATGCGGTAAAATGTGCCGCCTACGCCGAACGGCATCACTGGGCGGTGGTGGTCGATGCCCAGTTGCCGGAGGCGTTTGGCACGAATCTGCTCAGGCTTTTAACGAGGTGAAGCATGGACAAGAAGCTGCTGGATATCCTGGTGTGTCCCATTTGCAAGGGCCCGCTGGTTTACAAGAAAGAGCGCCAGGAATTGATCTGCAAAGGAGATCGACTGGCCTATCCGATTCGCGACGACATCCCGGTGATGCTGGAAGACGAGGCGCGTCAGCTCGAGGGCGATGAGGAGATCTAAATGGGCTTTCGGGTCCTGATCCCGGCGCGCTATGCGTCGACACGGCTGCCGGGCAAGCCGCTTATCGATATCGCCGGCAAACCGATGTTGCAGCGTGTCCACGAACAAGCGGTTGCCAGCGGCGCGGAAAGCGTGGTGATCGCTGCCGACGATGCCCGTATCGAACAGGCGGCGCGCGCCTTCGGCGCCTCCGTGTGCATGACCTCGACGCAGCATAGCTCGGGCAGCGAACGGCTGGCCGAGGCAGTGCAACTGCTGGGGTATGGAGACGAGGAGATCGTGGTCAATCTACAGGGCGACGAACCGCTGATGCCGCCTGCGCTGCTCAGCCAAGTGGCGGGCAACCTTGCAGCCAATCCGGAGGCGGCGGTGGCCACTCTCTGCACCCGCATCCACGTGGCCGCGGAGCTGTTCGACCCGCACGCGGTGAAAGTGGTGATGGATCGCCGCGGCTTCGCACTCTACTTCAGCCGTGCCGTGGTGCCGTGGGATCGGGATGCCTTCGCCATCACTACGGAGGAGTTGCCGCCTGGCGCGGAGCATTATCGTCATCTTGGCATCTATGCCTATCGCGTCGGTTTTCTCAAACGCTACGTACAGCTGGCTCCTTGTGCGCTGGAACGCATGGAGGCACTCGAGCAGCTGCGGGTGCTGTGGCACGGCGAGCATATTCACGTCGCAGAGGCCGGCGTCCCGCCGGCTCCCGGCGTCGACACGGCCGAGGATTTGGAACGGGTCAGGCAGCTAGTTGCAGCGCGCGAGCGTTAGCTCAATGAAGTCGGGGTGCAGGGCGACGCCGGCGCGCACCGGCACGGTGTAGGTGCGCGGCACCACCCGATTCGGTTCACCGTATTGATTGTCCTGGATAGCGGTATCCTGCCGGTCGACCAGCACTAGGGCCGGACCATCTTCCAGCACCTCCAGCACGTGGCAGCAGATCCCTTTGTGCATGACGGACTGTCCAATCAGGCGACGCAGGTCGGGCAGGGCGGCGGCGTGGGCGTTCATTGGGCTATAACCGAGAGCTAAAGTAGGTTAATCAGTTTAGCTGAACGGCTCGCTGGAAGCTATGGGCGAGCCCCACAACACCTGCGTGCCGGGGAATAGCCCTTGAATCTGTTGGTCTTTGCCTCCATCAACCGGCTTATCGCATGCCGCGGCAACTGGGCATGCAGGTTATTTGATGAAGCGATTACGCCCCGGAGGTCGAGCGAAATGAACGATGCCCTGCACATCGTCTGTCCCCACTGCAACGCGGTAAATCGCATCGCCGCCGGCCGCCTCGGCGAGCAGCCGAAATGCGGCAAGTGTCACCAACCACTGTTCACCGGCCATCCCATGGAACTGACTGCGGCCACTTTCCAGCAACACATCGGACGTAGCGACATCCCCGTTCTGGTGGACTTCTGGGCACCGTGGTGCGGTCCCTGCAAAATGATGGCGCCGCAGTTCGTCCAGGCCGCAGCGCAATTGGAGCCGCGGGTGCGCCTTACCAAGGTCAACACCGAGGCGGAACAGATGCTCGGTGCGCAGTTCGCGATCCGCAGCATTCCGACCTTGGCGCTGTTCAAGAGTGGGCGGGAGGTGGCGCGGCAAGCGGGGGCCATGACATCGTCGGATATCGTGCAATGGGTGCGGAGCCGGAGTTGAGCGTCCGCGTATGCGCGGTCGGAAGCTCACGTTTGCTGAAAATCGTCTTTTTACGATTTGCTATCATCGGGGTGACGAAGGTTGTTCCGAGTTCAAGTTACTTCTTATGTAACGAATTTAATATATTGATTATATGAATAAAATTAAGGTTTTGATGGTCTGCATGGGCAATATATGCCGTTCACCCATGGCCCACGGCTATTTCGAACACGCGGTGCGGGAAGCGGGTTTGCAGGGGCGGATTGAGGTCGATTCTGCCGGAACCCACGCCTACCACATCGGCGAACCGCCCGACGCGCGGGCACAGCAGACGGCGCAGCGGCGCGGCATCGACCTGAGCGGGCAGCGCGCGCGCAAGGCGCTGAGAGAGGATTTCGCCCGTTTCGACTATGTGCTGGCGATGGATCGCGACAACTATGCGTTATTGGCGGAGCTCTGCCCCGAGGGGGAAGAGCAGAAGCTGCGTCTGTTTCTCGATTTTGCCCCGCAACTGCCGCAGCGGGAGGTGCCCGACCCCTATTACGGCGGCGAGGCGGGTTTCGAACGGGTGTTCGATATGGTGGAGGCGGCGGCTCAGGGCCTGCTCACGGAGATTCGGCAACGCTATGCCATGTGACACCTGTGCCGGCCGCAACGAAAACGGGGAGCCAAGCTCCCCGTTTTCGTGCCAAGGGCCGTGAAACGCGCCCCTATTGCGTAGGTTCTTTGTGCTCCGGAAACAGCTCCGGCTGCGTTTCAGCGGCAGGCTTGTCCGTCGGCGCCGCGGTTGTCGTCACCATCGGCTCCGGCGCACTCGGCTCGACCTTGTCGGGGGTCGCAGGCGTCTCCGCTTCCACGACTTTAGGCGGCTGATAGGTTTCCACCTGGAGCAGGCGCGGCGCAGACGTCTCATCGGTTACGGTCGACTCCGTAGCTGCCGTCGGCTCCTTCGTAGGCTCCGTTGCCTTAGGCTTCGCCGCTGCCTCACGTTCCGTTGCATCAGGCTCCGATGAAATCACCGATTGTTCGCGGTGGCGTACTTCGGTTTGCGCCTCGCTGCCCGGTTCCCGTGTCTGCTCCGTGTTCTGCCGGGGAGCCGCGTCACTGCCGGACTCTTCCGTGGTCAGGTTCGTCGCTGCAGTGTCGTCGCCTGCCGTACCGGTTTCCTCGCCGCCGGGACGACGGCGGCGGCGGCCGCCGCGACGACCGCGACGCGACGACGAACCACTGCGTTCTTCCCGCTGTACCTCGCTGTTTTCGCCCTTGGTCGCAGGGGGCTGCGGCTTTCCCTGACCCTCGGTAGTTGCGGCCATCGCCTCGGCGGCTGCCGGCGGCGTTTCGCGCGGCGGCCGCGGCGGCCTTGGCGGCCGCGGCGGCTGTTGCGTTGCCCCTTGTCCACTGCCGCCACGGCGCTGCGTTTGTCCTTGTCCGCGCCGGCCGCCGTCATTCTGTTGGCCGCGTCGACTGCTTTCGCCTTGGCCACTACGGCCTTGCGGCTGTTCGGTACGGCGTTCACGGCGTTGCGGTTTCGCCGGCGCCGCGGCCTGTTGTTCCTCGGCGGCATCCTTAGCGTTTCCGAACAGGCTGCCCATAAGGCGGCGGAACAGCCCGGGTTCGCGCGCCTCTTCGGCTGGTTTGACTTCCGAGACCGGACTCGGTGCGCTGGGCACCACCGCCTTGACTGCCGGTTCCTCGGCCCGCGCCTTCGGGGCTTCCGCCGCGATTTCGGCCGCCGATTCGGGTTTGGTGATCAGTTCGTAGCTGGGTTTGGCGCGTTGCGATTGCTCCATCTCGTCGGCGCGAACCCGTTCCACCTCGTAGCGCGGGGTTTCCATGTGGTGGTTGGGGATCAGCACAATCTGCACGTTCTGCCGTTCTTCAATCGCATTGATGACGTGGCGCTTTTCGTTGAGCAGGAAGCTCGCCACGTCGACCGGTACCTGTGCGACGACCTTGCCCGTCTTGTCCTTCATGGTCTCTTCTTCGACGACGCGCAGGATGGAAAGGGAGAGCGACTCGACACCACGGATGGCGCCCTGGCCACGGCACCGCGGACAGACCACCTGGCTCGATTCGCCGAGCGAGGGACGCAGGCGCTGGCGCGACATTTCCAACAGGCCAAAGCGGGAAATGCGACCGACCTGTACCCTGGCCCGGTCCTGTTTGAGCGCATCACGCAGACGGTTTTCGACCTCGCGTTGATTCTTGGCCGGCGTCATATCGATGAAATCGATCACGATAAGCCCGCCGAGGTCGCGCAGGCGCAGCTGCCGAGCAATTTCGTCTGCCGCTTCCAAATTGGTGTTGAGCGCCGTCTCTTCAATATCGCCGCCCTTGGTGGCGCGGGCCGAGTTGATGTCGATGGAGATGAGCGCCTCGGTGTGATCGATGACGGTGGAACCGCCGGAGGGTAGCTGCACCTCACGGGTAAAGGCGGATTCGATCTGGCTCTCAATTTGGTAGCGGGTGAACAGCGGCACCTTGTCCTGATAGAGCTTGAGCTTGTTCAGGTTGTGCGGCATCACCTGCTTCATGAATTCGCGGCCCTGTTCGAATACCGATGCCTCGTCGACCAGAATTTCGTTGATATCGCTGCGCAGATAGTCGCGGATGGCGCGGATGATGACGTTGCTTTCCTGATAAATCAGAAATGGCGCAGCGCGCTCAGTGGCGGCAGCCTCGATCGAACTCCACACCTGGAACAGGTAGTCCAGATCCCACTGCAGCTCTTCGACGCTCTTGCCGACGCCTGCAGTGCGAACGATCAGCCCCATATCCTCGGGGATATCGAGCTGGCTCATGACGTCGCGGATTTCGCTGCGGTCCTCGCCCTCGATGCGGCGCGACACGCCGCCGGCGCGCGGGTTGTTGGGCATCAATACGAGGTAGCGGCCCGCCAGGCTGATGAAGGTGGTGAGGGCGGCGCCTTTGTTGCCGCGCTCTTCCTTCTCCACCTGCACCACAACCTCCTGGCCTTCCTTCAGCACGTCCTTGATATTGACGCGTCCGGACTGCTCGGCCTCGGGATTGAAATAGCTGCGGGATATCTCTTTAAGCGGGAGAAAACCGTGGCGCTGGGCGCCGTAGTCGATAAAGGCCGCTTCCAGACTGGGTTCGACCCGCGTGATGCGGCCTTTGTAGATGTTGGATTTTTTCTGCGCTCGGGATGTGCTTTCGATATCCAGATCGTACAGGCGCTGGCCGTCCACCAACGCTACACGCAACTCCTCCGGCTGAGTTGCGTTAATCAGCATGCGTTTCATGTCGTATTGTCTCTCGGGCGCTCAACCGCCGCCCGGGTTCAGGTCGCGGATTCCGTGCCTGCCCGAACATAGGGCGGCAACAGTGGAGCGATTGCGAAGCGACAGCCTAACTCGGCGTTGTCGTCGCACCCTCTCGAATCCGGCAGGGCCTGAGCATCGGCTGCGGGAGCGCTTGTTTGTTTGGGCAACCGAACTTTCGTCCAGTCGCTGAAGCTTTATTACTCATCCGTCGACCAGGTCGGGGAGAGTACCTAAATGACCTTGTGCCCAACAGGGACACCGCCAGTGCCTGCGACGCGTATAGCAACAACCTTTCGGTTCGGCCGCAGACTGGCCGCCAGCAACTATATCAGCGATGGAAAGTTGCATCAATCGCCATGGCGAGTTGATATGATCCGCTTATGAATCAGACAGATCATCCACAAGTCAGGGTTATCGAGGTCGCCGCCGACGAGGAGGGGCAGCGCATCGACAATTTTCTGGTCACCCGGCTCAAGGGGGTACCCAAGAGCCGCATCTACCGTATCCTGCGCACCGGCGAGGTGCGCGTCAATCGCGGGCGGATCAAGCCCGGCTACCGGGTCCAGGCAGGCGATGCCATCCGTATCCCGCCCTTGCGGCAGGCGGAAACGGCGCCGCCGGCCCGGCCCGGCGACCGCGTGCTGGAGCGGGTGGCCGCAAGTATCGTTTTCGAAGACAAGGGCCTGTTGGTGCTCGACAAGCCTTCCGGGCTGGCGGTACATGGCGGCAGCGGACTGAGTTTTGGCCTGATCGAGGCGCTACGCGCGCTGCGGCCCGACGCACCGTTCCTTGAGCTGGGGCATCGGCTCGACCGCGACACCTCCGGCTGCATCATCATCGCCAAGAAACGCAGCGTGCTGCGTGCGTTCCACGCGCTGCTGCGGGAAGGCGGTACGGATAAGCGCTATCTCGCGCTATTGAAAGGGCGCTGGCAAGGCGGCGAACGGCGGGTGGAAGCGCCGCTGCGCAAGAACGTGACCCAGTCGGGGGAGCGCATGGTACGGGTCGCCGAGGACGGCAAACCGGCATTGACCATCCTGCGCCCGGTCACCCGCTATGGTGACGCGACGCTGGTGGAGGCGGAACTGGTCACCGGCCGGACCCACCAGGTGCGGGTCCATGCCGCCCACATCGGCCACCCCATCGCCGGGGACGACAAGTATGGCGATGACTCCTTCAACAAACGGATGGCGGCACTCGGCCTACGACGGCTGTTTCTCCACGCCAGCGCGCTGAGTTTCACCCTGACCGAGAGCGGGCAGAGCCTGGATGTCAGCGCACCGTTGCCTGCGGAACTGCACACGATCCTCGAAAACCTGGAAGAAACATGACGCAACCTTTTGAATTATTGGTATTTGACTGGGACGGAACACTAATGGACTCGGAGGCGCGCATCGTTGCCTGCCTACGGGCCGCGATCGGCGATCTGCAGCTGCCGCAGCGGGATGACGCGGCTCTGCGCAACATCATCGGCCTGGGGCTACGGGAGGCCGTCGACACCCTGTTTCCCGGTAGCGACGGACAACTGCTGCACACATTGACGGAACGTTATCGCTACCATTTCCTGACGGCGGATCCAACGCCGTCGCAACTGTTTGCCGGTGCGGCAGAGACCCTGCAACGGCTTGCCGCGGAAGGCTATCTGCTGGCGGTGGCCACCGGTAAGGGGCGTCATGGGCTGGATGCCGTGCTGGAGGAGACCAGGCTGCGGCCGCTGTTTCACACCACCCGCTGCGCCGACGAAACCCGCTCCAAGCCCCACCCCCAGATGTTGCTGGAGGTGATGGAGGTACTGGGAGTGGAGCCGGCGGCGACCTTGATGATCGGCGATACCGAGTACGACATGGAAATGGCGCGCAACGCACAAACGCCGGCCCTGGCGGTAAGCTATGGTGTCCATGCACCGGAGCGGTTGTTGCAATATGGGCCGCTGGGGTGCCTCGATCGCATTGCCGACCTGCCCGCATGGTTGAACACGCGCGGAATCGGATCAAACCAGGCGACGGCCTGACCAGCAAAGGACGCGAACCATGAGCGAGAACTCTCCGCCGCCGGCCTCGGACCACGAACCGCAGTGGGATCGGGAAATATTGCAGCGACTGGCCTTTGCCGCCCTGACCGAGCAGCGGCATGCACGGCGTTGGGGTATCTTCTTCAAGTCACTCTGGCTGCTGTTCCTGTTCGCGTTGCTGCTGGCCGTCTGGCCGGGCCAATCGGAGAGAGAGGGGATCGACAGCGGTCGGCACACGGCGCTGGTGGACCTGAAAGGCGTGATCGCCGACGGCAGCGGCAGCGGCAGTGCCGATACCGTGATTACCGGTCTGCGCAAGGCCTTCAACGACAAGGATACTGCGGGTGTCATCCTGCGCATCAACAGTCCCGGCGGCAGTCCGGTGCAGGCGGGGGAGATCTACGATGCGATCCGGCGCTTGCGCAAGGAGCATCCCAAGACTCCCATCTACACGGTGGTCAGCGACATCTGCGCCTCCGGCGGCTATTATGTGGCGGCGGCGACCGATAAGATCTACGCCAACCGCGCCAGCATCGTCGGTTCCATCGGCGTATTGATGAACGGTTTCGGTTTTGTCGGTACCCTGCAGAAACTCGGCGTCCAGCGCCGCCTCTTCACTGCCGGAGCGCACAAGGGGTTTCTCGATCCCTTTTCGCCGGAGAACCCGCAGGAGGTCACCTACCTGAAGAAGATGCTGGAGGATATCCACCAACAGTTCATCGCGGCAGTAAAAGAGGGACGCGGTGCGCGGCTGAAGAAGAACGATCCCGATCTCTTCAGCGGCCTGGTCTGGACCGGCGACCAGGCGGTCTCACTGGGGTTGGTCGACGGCCTCGGCAGCGCCCGCTACGTGGCGCGTGACGTGATCGGCGCACCGACCATCGTCGATTACACGCAACGCCCGCGTTATTTCGAGCGGCTGGCCGCGACCCTCGGCAGCTCCATGGTCAACAGCTTCGGTTCGCTGCTGGGCATCGACCGGCTTCAGTAACGCGGAATCATGTCTGAGAACATAAAGGCCAAAAATTAACCGCAGGGATCTAGATGCCATCGGGCCGGCGTTGTCCGTGCTTCGGTGGCATCCCCCCGTGTTTCCCGTGGTTAAGTCGTTTTTGCATCTGTTTAAAGTACCGCGACACCTTCGCGTTGCAGCATGTCGATGAGGCGGATCAGCGGCAGTCCAATGAGGGCGGAGGGGTCGTCGCCGGCCATGCGGCGGAACAGGCTGATCCCCAATCCTTCCGATTTGAAACTGCCGGCGCAGTTGTAGGGCTGCTCGCGTTGCAGGTAATTTTCGATCTGCTGCGGGGTGAGCGCGCGGAATTCCACAGCGAACGGCACCCGATCGACCTGTACTGCTCCACTGGCGCTGTTGCACAGGCAAAGGCCTGTCAGGAAGGTGACCTGCTTGCCGCTGGCGGCGCGCAGCTGTTTGACGGCGTTGGCGTGATCGCCCGGTTTGCCGAGGATCTTGCCGTCGAGCACGGCCACCTGATCGGAACCGATGATCAGTGCGTTGGGATGGCTCGCCGCCACGGCCCGGGCCTTCGCCTCCGACAGGCGACGGACCAAATCCTCGGGAGACTCGTCCGGCAGGCGTGCCTCGTCGACGGACGGCGCCGCCGTAGCGAAGGTCAGCCCGAGACGGTTGAGCAACTCGCGCCGATAGGGCGAGGTGGAGGCCAGTACCAGTTCCAACTATTCGATCTCGACCAAGGCTTCGTCGGGGGTGACGCGATCACCCTTGATGACGTGGACGGCAACCACCTTGCCCGATACCGGCGCCTGGAGTTCCGATTCCATCTTCATCGCCTCGGTCACCAGCAGCGGCGCACCGGCCTTCACCTCGTCCCCCTGTTTCACCATCACCTCGACGATGGTGGCGGGCATGGAGGTGGTGACATGGCCCGGCTTGGTGGCGCGCGGCCGTTTGCTGGTGCCGCTGCTGGTCTTGGCGCCGTCGGCGACCTCGGAGAACAGCTCTTCCAGTATCTCGATGTTGACCTCTTCCGGCTGGCCGTCGACCGTCACATAGAAGGGCCGCTGCTGGCGGTTCTTGTGGCCGGTGCCGGTCACCTTGATGTGATAGGTCTCGCCGTGCATCGTCACGTTGAATTCGGTCGGGGCCGCGGTGATCTTGCCGTTTTCGCTCGGCAGCGGCTCCAGGGGTTCCGGCTTGAGTTCGCCCTGCTGGCGCTGTTCCAGAAATTCACGCCCGACCTCCGGGAACATGGCCAAGGTGAGCACGTCTTCGTCGCTCTGGGCCAGGCCGCCGGCCTGGTCGCGCAAGTTGTGCAATTCGGAGGAAAGCAGGTCGGCTGGGCGGCACTCGATCACCTCCTCGTTGCCGATGGCCTGCTGGCGCACGATGGAATTCACCGCACCGGGCGCCTTGCCGTAGCGGCCCTGCAGATAGAATTTCACCTCGTTGGTGATGTTCTTGTAGCGCGCGCCGGTAAGTACGTTGAGCACCGCCTGGGTGCCGACGATCTGCGAGGTCGGCGTGACCAGCGGCGGGTAGCCAAGGTCTTCGCGCACCCGCGGGATCTCCGCCAGCACTTCGCTCATGCGGCCCAGCGCGCCCTGTTCGCGCAACTGGTTGGAGAGATTGGAGATCATGCCGCCGGGCACCTGATTCACCTGCACGCGGGTGTCGATGCCGGTGAACTCGCTCTCGTATTGGTGATACTTCTTACGCACCTCATGGAAATAGAAACCGATCTCCTGCAACAGCGGCAGATCAAGCCCGGTGTCGTACTCGCTGCCGCGCAACGCCGCCACCATGGACTCGGTGGGCGGATGCGAGGTGCCGCCGGCGAAGGCAGAGATGGCGGTGTCGATGTGCGCGGCGCCGTGTTCGATGGCCTTGAGCTGGCACATGCTGGCCAGGCCGGCGGTGGCGTGGCTGTGTACCGCCACAGGCACCTTGAGCTCGCCGACCAGGGCATCGACCAACTCGGCGGTAGCCGTCGGAGTGAGCAGGCCGGCCATATCCTTGATCGCGATGCTGTCGCAACCCATGGCCTCCATCGCCCTTGCCGTGGCCACGAATTGCGGGATGCCGTGCACCGGGCTGGTGGTGTAGCTGATCGCGCCCTGGGCGTGTTTGCCGTTCTTTTTCACCGCGTCGATGGCGGTGCGTAGGTTACGCGTGTCGTTGAGGGCGTCGAAGATACGAAATACGTCGATGCCGTTGGCGGCGGCACGTTGCACGAACGCCTCGACCACGTCATCGGAGTAGTGGCGGTAACCGAGCAGGTTCTGGCCGCGCAGCAGCATCTGCAACCGGGTATTGGGCAGGGCCTGGCGCAGCTTGCGCAGGCGTTCCCACGGGTCCTCCTTCAGGAATCGCAGGCAGGCGTCGAAGGTGGCTCCGCCCCAGACCTCCAGCGACCAGAAGCCGGCCTTGTCGAGCTTGTCGCAGATGGGCAGCATGTCCTCGGTCCGCATGCGCGTGGCGATCAGCGACTGATGGCCGTCGCGCAATACGGTTTCGGTGATATGAACCTTGGGCATAGTGTCAGTTCCTGTACCTTGGATTCTCGGGCATCGGGTCGCCGGTTACAGTCCCATCGAGGCGACGATGGATGCGGCAATGGCGGCCGCGATCTCCCGTTGCGGCCGCTTGATCGAGTAGTCCGCCAGTTCCGGGTGGGCGTCGACGAAACCGGTGTTGAAATGCCCGCTGCGGAACTCCTCGTTTTTCAGGATTTCCTGGTAGTACGGAATGGTCGTCTTCACGCCGTAGACGGCGATATCGCGCAGGGCGCGGGCGGCGCGGTTGAGCAGCGATTCCCAGTCCGGCGCCCAGACGATGAGTTTGACGCACATCGAATCGTAATAGGGCGGGATCTCATAGCCGGTATAGAGCGCGCCGTCGGTGCGCACGCCGGGACCGCCGGGAGCGAAATATCGGGTCACCTTGCCGAAGCTGGGGAGGAAGCCGTTCTTCGGATCTTCGGCGTTGATGCGGAATTCGATCGCATAGCCGCGCGGATGCAGCGGCCGATCGGTATAGCGCAGCGGCAAGCCGGCGGCGATGCGGATCTGCTCCTGTACAATATCCACCCCGGTGATCTCCTCGGAGATGGGATGCTCCACCTGCAGGCGGGTGTTCATCTCCATGAAGTAGATGTTGTCGTCGCCGTCGAGCAGGAACTCCACGGTCCCTGCGTTGCGATAAGCGACGGCGCGCGCCGCCTTTACCGCCAGGGCGCCCATATGGTCGCGTTGTTCCTGCGTCAGCTGCGGCGACGGCGCGATTTCGATCAGCTTTTGGTGGCGGCGCTGAATCGAGCAGTCGCGCTCGTTCAGATGGATGACGTTGCCATGGGCATCCGCGAGGATCTGGAATTCGATGTGGCGCGGATCGACGATGCACTTCTCCAGGAACACCTCGGCATTGCCGAAGGCCTTGGTCGCCTCGGACACGACCCGCTGGTAGTTGCGGCGCAGCGCTTGCTCGTCGTCGCAGCGGCGGATGCCGCGGCCCCCGCCGCCGGAGGTGGCCTTGAGCATGACCGGATAGCTCAATTTCTTGGCCACCGTCACAGCTTCCTCCAGATCCGCTACGTTACCATCGGATCCCGGAGTGACCGGTACGCCGGCGGCAATCATCGCCTCGCGGGCGGCGGTCTTGTCGCCCATGCGGCGGATGACGCCGGCATCGGGGCCGATGAAGATGATGCCGCGGCGGACGCAGATCTCGGCCAGCTCGGCATTTTCGGAGAGAAAGCCGTAGCCCGGGTGGAGGGCGTCACAGCCGGTGGCGACCGCCAGATTCACCAGGCGGTGGGCGTTCAGGTAGCCGGCGACGGTGTCCGGACCGAGGCTGTAGGCCTCGTCCGCCTTTTTGACATGCAGGGCGTGACGGTCCGCCTCGGCGTAGACGGTGACCGAGCGGATACCCATTTCGGCGCAGGCTCGCACGATGCGGACGGCGATCTCGCCCCGATTGGCAATCAGGATCTTCTTTATCACGAGCGGCTCTCGCCTGTGGCTTTTCAGGTATTTGGAAGGCAAAAAAAACGGCATAGGATCGTATGCCGTTTTTTCCGCCCCCAGCTATCTACGGAAATCCCCCCGCCTTGTCAAGCCGAAATTGGCCGGTGGTGGCCGGAAGCTACGGAATCAGAAGGAGTTTCCCAGGATTTTCCTTTTGACACAACACGGATTGTCCGAGTATTATGCGCCGCTTATGTCGGACCAGCGGCTGCCTCTTCATATCGACCCTGTGCGCTTGGCCAAAACAGGCGCCCATTTGCACGGCCATATGGCGCTCACATCGATGGCGCGCTTGGCGCCGGCGTTGCAGTCGGCCGCCGGCGAAGCCGAGATCGACATGGTGTTCAGCGTCGACAGGGAAGGCCGCGCGGCGCTGAGTCTGCACCTGACAGCGACCGTGACGCTCATCTGTCAGCGTTGTCTCGAACCGATGGCGTATCCCATCGATACGCTGCATCAGCTCGGTATGGTCGGTAGCGAGGCAGGGGCAGAGCGGCTGCCGGAACAGTATGAACCGCTGCTGTTCGCAGGGGAACCCGTGTTCCTGCGCGATTTGATAGAGGATGAATTGATTCTTTCCCTTCCGCTCGTGCCGCGGCACAGCGACCAGCGGTGCGCGCCGACGGCGTCGGAGAGCGAAGAAGGGACGGGCGATACGGACAGGAGCAGGGCAAATCCGTTTGCGATCCTGGCCGAATTAAAAAACCAGTAAGTTTTAGCGACTTTTGACGAGGAAACACCATGGCTGTTCAGCAGAATCGTAAGACCCGTTCCAAGCGCGACATGCGCCGTTCCCACGATGCGCTGCGTGCGAATTCGCTGTCGATCGAGCCGACCACCGGCGAGACTCACCTGCGCCACCACATCAGCCCCGATGGCTACTATCGCGGTCGCAAAGTGCTGAACGTCAAGGGCGACTGAGCACTGAACGTCTCCGATACAGGGCGGCCTCGCGCATCGATTGTTTCGACAGTCGGTCCGTTGAGGCCGCCTTTGTATGTTATTGTCCGCATGAATTGCTCCCCGGTCAGTCGCCCATGACGTCGCTCCCGACAACGATTGCGCTCGATGCGATGGGGGGTGATCACGGCCCCAGCGTGGCGATTCCTGCTGCCCTGACCGCTCTGCGGGAGCATCCGCAACTTCGCATCCTCCTGGTCGGCGTTCAACAGGTGCTGGAAACGGAGTTGCGCCGTCACCGTGACGCACCGGCTGAACGCCTGCATATCCATCATGCCAGCCAAGTGGTGGGGATGGACGAATTGCCGTCATCTTCGATGCGCAATAAAAAAGACTCCTCCATGCGCGTGGCCATCGATCAGGTCAAGAACGGCGCGGCTCAGGCCTGTGTCAGCGCCGGCAACACCGGCGCACTGATGGCCACTGCACGCTTCGTATTGAAGACCCTGCCGGGTATCGACCGGCCTGCGATCTGCACCAGCATCCCTTCGATCGAAGGCCACAACCATATCCTGGATCTCGGCGCCAACATCGACTGTACACCGGAGCAACTGTTCCAGTTCGCGGTGATGGGCTCGGTGCTGGCCAGCGCCGTGGACGGTATCGCCAACCCGCGGGTCGGTCTGCTCAACATCGGTGAGGAGGAGATCAAGGGCAACGAGGTGGTCAAGGAGGCGCACAAACTGCTGCAGGGCGGCGGCTTCAATTATGTCGGCTACGTCGAGGGCGACGGGGTGTTCAAGGGCGGCACGGACGTGGTGGTCTGCGACGGCTTCAACGGCAACGTGATGCTCAAGACCACGGAGGGCGTGGCCAAGATGATCGCCCACTTCATGAAAGAGGCCTTCACGCGGAACCTGTTTACCCGTATCGCGGCGGTGGTGGCGTTGCCGGTGCTGAAGAGCTTGCGCCGGCGCATCGATCCGAGGCGCTACAACGGCGCCAGCCTGCTTGGTTTGCGTGGTATCGTGGTCAAGAGCCATGGCGGCGCGGATGCGCTGGCCCTCGCCAACGCGATCAAGATTGCCTATCTCGAAGTGGAAAAATCGGTGCCGGAGCGGATCAGCTCACGGCTTGAATCGATGCTCAGCCAGAGGCGCGCAGTTTGAATTATTCACGCATTATCGGCACGGGCGGCTATCTGCCCGAAAAGGTGTTGACCAACTACGATCTGGAACAGATGGTCGAGACCTCCGACGAATGGATCGTCGAACGTACCGGCATCAAGGAACGCCACATTGCCTCTCCCGGCGAAACCACCTGCGATCTGGCGGAGCAGGCGGCGCGTCAGGCGTTGGATGCGGCCGGCATCGACAAGGACGATATCGGCCTGATCGTGGTCGCGACCACCACGCCGGATCGCGTGTTTCCCAGTACCGCCTGCCTGCTGCAACAGCGCCTCGATATCCACGGCTGTCCGGCCTTCGACGTACAGGCCGTCTGCACCGGGTTCATCTATGCCCTGAGTATTGCCGACAAGTTCATCCGCACCGGTACGGTCCGCTATGCATTGGTGCTCGGAGCGGAGACCATGTCGCGGGTCGTCGACTGGACCGACCGGGGTACCTGCATCCTGTTCGGCGACGGTGCCGGCGCGGTGGTGTTGGAGGCCAGCGAAGAGCCGGGTATTCTTTCGACCCACTTGCACGCCGACGGTCGCTACGAAGCCTTGCTGACGACCAATGGCGGCGTCTCCGAAGGGCTCAGGGGAGAGGCGGGGCCGTATGTGTTTATGAGCGGCAACGAGGTATTCAAGATGGCGGTCAACACCCTTGGCCGCATCGTGGACGAGACCTTGGCCGCCAACGATATGAAAAAGAGCGATGTGGACTGGCTGGTTCCGCACCAGGCCAATACCCGCATCATCGCCGCCACCGCCAAGAAGCTGAAGATGCCGATGGAGCGTGTGGTAATGACCGTGGCGGAGCACGGCAATACGTCGGCCGCGTCGGTGCCGCTGGCGCTGAACACGGCGGTACGCGACGGTCGTATTCAACGCGACGACGTCCTGCTGCTGGAGGCCTTCGGCGGCGGGTTTACCTGGGGCTCGGCCCTCATCCGTTACTGATTGAATTTACCGGGACGGCGTCCGTGTGCACTGCCGCCGATGCGCGTCAGAGTGTGATGCGACGCCTTTTCCCGAGCTAGAGTGCAGAAGGGGTTTTCCATGTCATTAGCCTTTGTTTTTCCCGGCCAGGGGTCGCAGGCGGTGGGTATGCTGGCGGAGCTTGGCGCCGGCTATCCGGTGGTCCGCGACACCTTTGCCGAGGCCTCCGCGCTGCTCGGATACGACCTGTGGCAGCTGACTCAGGACGGCCCCGCCGAGGAGTTGAACAAGACCCACATTACCCAGCCGGCAATGCTTTGCGCCGGCGTCGCCGCATGGCGCACGTGGCTGCACAAGGGCGGCGCGACGCCCGCCGTGATGGCGGGTCACAGTCTGGGTGAGTACACGGCACTGGTGTGCGCCGGCGCGATGGCCTTTCGCGACGCCGTCAACCTGGTGGCGGAGCGCGGTCGCCTGATGCAAGAGGCGGTCCCGGCCGGCAGCGGCGCGATGGCGGCAATCCTGGGACTGCAGGATGAGCAGGTGCTGGCGGCATGCGACGCGGCGGCGCAGGGCGAGGTGGTTTCCGCGGTCAATTTCAACTCTCCCGGCCAGGTGGTCATCGCCGGCCAGAGCGCAGCGGTAGAGCGCGCGGTGGAGGCGGCGAAGGCGATGGGCGCGAAGCGTGCGGTGATGCTGCCGGTCAGCGCGCCGTCGCACTGTGCGCTGATGCGACCCGCGGCCGAGCGCCTGGCCGAACGGCTCGCGGCGATTGCGATGCAATCCCCGACCATCCCGGTTATCAACAATGTCGACGTGATCGCCGCCGTCGAGCCCGACGCGATTCGCGCCGCCTTGGCGCGGCAGCTCTACAGTCCGGTGCGCTGGGTCGAGATCATCGGCAAGATGGCGTCGGACGACGTCGACAGCTTGGTCGAGTGCGGCCCGGGCAAGGTATTGGTTGGTCTGAACAAGCGTATCAACAAAGAAATGAAGACGTTTGCACTGTTTGATTCCGCCGGCCTGGACGAGGCGCTGGCGGCCCTGAACTGAGGAGATAGGCATGTCCCTGAAAGATGAAATCGCCATCGTCACCGGTGCCAGCCGCGGCATCGGCAAGGCCATTGCATTGACGTTGGGCGCGCGCGGCGCCACGGTGATCGGTACGTCCACCTCAGAGGCCGGCGCGGACAAGATATCGGAATACCTCGCGGCGGCAGGCGTTAAAGGTAAAGGAATCGCCCTCAATGTGACGGACCAGAAGAGCATCGACGGGGGCCTCGATGCCGTGCAGAAGGCGTTCGGTGTCCCTACTATTCTGGTCAATAACGCCGGCATTACGCGCGACAATCTGTTGATGCGGATGAAGGATGAGGAGTGGGACGCGATCATGGATACCAACCTCAAGTCCGTCTACCGTATGTCCAAGGCCTGTCTGCGCGCTATGACCAAGGCGCGCAAGGGGCGTATTATCAGCATCGCTTCGGTGGTCGGTGCGATGGGCAACGCCGGCCAAACCAATTACGCCGCGGCCAAGGCGGGCATTTTCGGTTTCACCAAGGCCCTGGCGCGCGAAGTTGGTGCACGCGGCATTACGGTGAATGCGGTGGCACCCGGTTTTATCGATACGGACATGACGCGCGCACTGGCTGATGAGCATAAGGAAGCGCTGCTCAAGCAGATTCCGCTCAACCGTCTGGGACAGCCGGAGGAGGTCGCGGCGACAGTCGCCTTCCTTGCTTCGCCGGAGGCAGCCTACATCACGGGCGAGACCATGCACGTCAACGGCGGCATGTACATGTCATAAGGATTATTTTTTGTAAATCAGTTCGTTAGGCGATAGCTGGGGCTCGTAACAGGCCCTGTGGAAGCATCATCATTTGTCTGGCATAGGGCGGCGCTTTTCACTACAATACCGCCGTTATCAAATTCTTTGGAGGATATATCCGTCATGAGTACTGTCGAAGAGCGCGTCAAGAAGATCGTTGTCGAACAGTTGGGTGTCAAAGAAGAAGAGGTTCAGATCAGCTCTTCCTTCGTAGACGATCTGGGCGCAGATTCCCTCGACACCGTCGAATTGGTGATGGCTCTGGAAGAGGAATTCGAGACCGAAATCCCCGACGAAGACGCGGAGAAGATCACGACGGTTCAGCAGGCCATCGATTACATCAACGCACATATGGCCGGCTAATCAGCATTACGCAATGCAAGGCCGTCGTTCCACGCAGGTGGGCGCGGCCTTTTGCTTTAACGGCATGACATATTTCGAGTGTTAAGAGGGCTATCCCTTGGCTAAGCGGCGCGTTGTCATCACGGGCATGGGCATGGTTTCGCCCGTAGGCCTGAACGTAAAGGACTCCTGGGAGAATATCCTCGCCGGTAAAAGCGGCATTGCTCCCATCACCCATTTTGACGTGTCGTCATTTTCGACCCGCTTTGGCGGTTCGGTAAAAGACTTCGACGTCGAGAATTATTTGTCGGCGAAAGAAGCCAAAAAGATGGATCCCTTCATCCATTACGGCATCGCGGCGGCCAAGGAAGCCATTGAAGATTCCGGCCTGACCATCAATGACGAAAACTCCGAGCGTATCGGCGTCGCGATCGGTTCCGGTATCGGCGGACTTCCCGGCATCGAGCGGGGACACAGTTCATATATGAGCGGCGGTCCACGCAAGATTTCGCCGTTCTTCGTCCCCAGCAACATCATCAACATGATTTCCGGGCATGTGTCGATCATGCACGGACTGAAGGGACCTAACATTGCGCTGGTCACCGCCTGTGCCACCGGCACCCACAGCGTCGGCGATGCCGCTCGTATCATCGAGTATGGCGATGCCGACGTGATGGTGGCCGGTGGTGCGGAAATGGCCACCTCGCCGATGGGACTGGGCGGTTTCTGCTCCGCGCGGGCGTTGTCCGGGCGGAACGATGACCCGGCCGCTGCGAGCCGCCCCTGGGACAAGGAGCGCGACGGTTTCGTTCTGGCCGACGGCGCCGGCGTGGTGGTGCTGGAGGAATATGAGCACGCCAAGAAGCGGGGCGCAAACATCTACGCCGAGATTATCGGCTATGGCATGAGCGGCGATGCCTATCACATGACACTGCCGGCAGCCGGCGGCGAAGGCGCCATGCGCTGCATGAAGAGCGCGCTGCGTAACGCCGGCATCAATCCGGAACAGGTGGATTACATCAATGCCCACGGTACCTCGACCCCGGCCGGCGACAAGGCGGAAACCGATGCCGCCAAATCGACCTTCGGCGAGCACGCCTACAAACTGGCGATGAGTTCGACCAAGTCGATGACCGGCCACTTGCTGGGCGCCGCCGGCGGCATTGAGGCAATCTTCACGGCCTTGGCGATCCGCAACCAAGTGGCCCCGCCTACCATCAACCTGACTACCCCGGATCCGGAGTGCGATCTGAATTACGTGCCGAATACGGCACAGGAACTGAAGATCGATGTGGCACTGTCCAATTCGTTCGGATTCGGCGGCACCAACGGCACTTTGGTCTTCGCCAAAGTCTGATACGGGACGGGGCCCGCATCGGCGGGCCTCTTTCCCGGCGCGCCCGGAGCAGTCACAAAGCTGCTAAGATCACGTTATCCTGTCTCTTGCACCCTATGCGTACTTATGCGGATGCTGATCGACGGTAAGGAAACTTCGAGCATTGCGGCCGATGACCGCGGACTGCAATACGGCGACGGTTTGTTCGAAACGATTGCGGTGGTGCATGGTTCGCCTCGCTTATGGCGTCATCACATGGTCCGACTGCACGAGGGCTGCGGTCGTCTGGGAATTCATATCCCTGCGGCCGATATGCTCTATGCCGAAGTGCAACAGCTCTGTTCCGAAACGGAACGCGCCATCGTCAAGATCATCATTACCCGCGGCTCCGGCGGACGCGGCTATCGCCCTCTCCCCGACGCTGTGCCGCGCCGCATCATCTCCTCCCACCCCTGGCCCGAATACGCTGCCGACTGGACGACCCATGGCGTCGAAATCCGCGTGTGCGACACGCGCCTCGGAATAAACCCGGCGCTCGCCGGGATCAAGCATTTGAATCGCCTGGAACAGGTGCTGGCGCGCAGCGAATGGGATGATCCTGCTATCGCCGAAGGTATCATGCTCGATAGCGACAATTATCTGGTGGAAGGGACCATGAGCAACCTGTTTATCGTGCGTGACGGGTGGTTATCGACGCCGGCGCTGGAGCGCTGCGGCGTTGCGGGCGTGATGCGTACCCATATACTGGAGTTGGCGGAACAACTTGGGATGAATTGCGAGATTACACGCCTGCACCTGAATGATTTGCAGCAAAGCGACGAGGCGTTCCTGTGCAACAGCATTATCGGCGTCTGGCCGATACGCCGCTTCGGCCATTACGAATACCCGTTGGGCGCAACTACCGAGCGGCTGATTCAGGCCGTTGCGCTTGCCGGGGGATAAGCGAATGCATGAGCGGCTGTTTCGGCTGTGGGGAGCGCTGGTGCTGGCCGCGAGTCTTGCCGTCGGCTGGCTGGGTTTCGGCTATCAGGCCTTTGTCAGTTCGCCGTTAACGGTCCCGCCGGCTGGGTTGATTATCGACGTCGCGCCGGGCACATCGTTGAACCTGCTGGCGCAGCAACTGCACCGGCGCCATATCGTCGCCAGTGTGCGATATTTCGTTTGGATGGGACGCATAAAGGGCGCCAGTCACGCCATCCAGACCGGCGAATACCGTATCGAACCGGGAATGACGCCGGAGCAGCTTCTGGTCCGCATCGTGCAGGGAAAGGTGGTCGAGTATTCGTTGACCCTGGTTGAGGGGTGGACCTTTCGCCAGGTGATCGCCACTATTCGCGCCAACCCATACCTGCGACACACCCTCGATGGCGTCAGCGATGCGGCCATCATGGCCAAGATCGGGGCGCCGGGAGTGTTTCCGGAAGGGCGTTTCTTTCCCGATACCTACAACTTCCCCCGCGGCCTTACCGATGTGGAGTTTTTACGGCGGGCCTATCAACGGATGAACACAGTGCTGGCTGCGGAATGGGCGCAGCGGGCGCCGGGTCTTCCATTGCAGACACCGGATCAGGCGTTGACGCTTGCATCCATTATCGAGAAGGAGACGGGACGCCCCGGAGAACGGGCGGAAGTCGCCGGAGTCTTCATCCGCCGTCTGCAAAAGGGCATGCGGCTGCAGACCGATCCGTCGGTCATATACGGTTTGGGCCTCGCGTTCGACGGCAATCTGCGTAAACGCGATCTGGAAAGAGACACGCCCTACAATACTTATACGCGCAAAGGTCTGCCGCCAACCCCAATCGCCATGCCTGGCCGCGCAAGCATTCATGCCGCACTGCATCCGGCTGTCGGAGATGCGCTCTATTTTGTCGCGCGGGGAGACGGTAGCCATCAGTTTTCTGCGACATTGGAACAGCAGGACCAAGCGATTCGCCGCTACCAGTTGCATCGTTGAACGCGGCAATATTCCATGAGGCTGTTCGTCCCGGCTGAGGTGGTTCTGCTCACCTGCGGCAGGCCGATAAGCCAATTGCGGATGCGCAGGCAACGTCCGCCCGTTTCGAAACAGGGTAATGCCGGACATAAGCAGGGCGAAAATTGCCTCGCCACTGAGGACGACCATCCCGTCATCGGATAATCAGGAAAGCGTGCCTCGTGCTGGAAAACAACAATGCGCTTGGGGTATCCTTAGCGCCTTCGGAGAGGTGGCTGAGCGGTTGAAAGCGACGGTCTTGAAAACCGTTGTGGATGCGAGTCCACCGTGGGTTCGAATCCCACCCTCTCCGCCATTCGTGCCTAACTTATTGACCTGACATAAGAATCAGTCTTCCAGGTCGCTATACATACTCAACTGTTACATTTCACTGTTGCGTTGAGGGAGGGTTTGCCGTGGAGCAGACCGTGTATAGTCAGACCCGTTTATCCGCGCGTGGCGCGATGTTTTACTTCCGCGCCATGCTTCCAAACGACCTCCAGCGCCAGTATGGCAAGCGCGAGGTTATATTCTCTCCGCACCAAAGACCGTCGCGAAGCCGAAGTGCGTCGTTCGATGGGGCTCCGTGCGTCTTGACGACGAGTTCGAGGCGTTTCTCTGTCCGTTCTATGATGACACGTTGAAGCGGGTTTCCGTAGTCGACGATGTCGCCATTGCGGCGATTTGCAACCCCTAACGGTATTGGGTTACATCGACGTTTGCTCCGGATTTTGTGTCATGTGCTGATCCGTGTCGACGTGCGTAAGACATGAATACAGAAGGAGGTCGAGTGAATAGGGCGGATCAGCGGCGGGCGCACGGATCGGGTTATTCGCGACGCGGAATAGATTGACCGGTGTGTGCATCATAAGCTTTACATGCTTTTTGACGATAAACTTTGATACGGCACTCCTCTTATAGATGATCTATTGATGCAAAGACAACCGTACATTCTTACGCTACGCACGCATTTGCAGCATATCATCGTCGGCCAGCAGGCAATGCTCGATCGGCTGCTTGTAGCACTGCTTACGGGTGGGCACTTATTGCTGGAAGGTCCTCCTGGCTTGGCCAAAACGACGGCCGTCAACGCCCTCGCTAGTGGTGTGCATGCTAGCTTCCAACGTATCCAATTCACGCCCGATCTGATGCCTGCCGACCTTACGGGCAGTGACATCTTCGATCCGGAGCAACATGGCTTCCGCTTCATCTCCGGTCCACTGTTTCACGAAATTGTATTGGCGGACGAGATCAATCGCGCCCCGCCCAAGGTGCAATCGGCACTGTTGGAGGCTATGGCCGAGCATCAGGTCACGATAGGTGGGGTAACGCGGGCGTTGCCAGAACTGTTCGTAGTGATGGCGACGCAGAATCCTTTGGAGCAGAGCGGCACCTACCCGTTGCCGGAAGCACAACTGGATCGCTTCCTGTTGCACGTGGTGTTGACCTATCCGGACCGTGAGGAAGAACTTCAGATATTGCAACGCGATCGCCGTCGACATTTTGGGAGTGAACCTGTCGTCCTGCACTCGCCCTTGCAACCCGCGACAGTGCTGGCCGCGCGGCGCGAGGTGGCGGAGGTACATGTGGAGACGATATTGGAGCGCTACGTCGTCGAACTGATCGCACTGACTCGTGAACTTGGGACGGTGGAACCACAATGGACCACGTTTCTGCGGGCAGGGGCATCGCCACGTGCCTCTATAGCCCTTTTGCGCGCCGCCGCAGCGTTTTCCTATCTGCGCGGGCGCGATTACGTAGTGCCCGAGGATATTATTGAGATGGCGCCCGATGTACTGCGCCATAGATTGGTGATGGATTACCGTGGGCGGGCTGCGGGGATTAGCTGTGACGATATCATCCAACGAATATTGGAGCACGTTCCGGTGCCCTGATGGGAGCAATGTTTCAGTGGTTATTAGGCAGACTACGGCATAGCCGGTATGCGGCTGTGGATGAACCGCTGCTGGACGCGGCGGCTGTAGTCGAGCTCGCGCGCCGGGTCGACTCATTGTCGCTGTTGCCTGCAACCGTTGAGATCGCCCATGGCCATCGTGGTGAAGCACGCTCGGGTGAGCGTGGGCGGGGGTTGGACTTTGACGAAAGTCGCCCTTATCAGCCGGGTGACGATGGACGCATGATGGATTGGCGCGCCACGGCCCGTGCTGGTCAACCTTATACGAAGATATTCCGCGAAGAGCGGCGTCCGACCATGTTCGTGTTGCTGGATCGACGCTCAGCGATGCGCTTCGGCACTCATGTGCGTCTCAAGGTGGCACAGGCGGCGCGCGCCGCCATTCTATTGGCATTCGCTGCGCAGAGAAGACAGGCGATGGTAACAGGGCTGCTGCTGGAAAGTAACCGTTCAAACGGCACCGTTCTTCCGTAAGGGTTAGCTGGCGATTATTTTGCTCTGACGATCTCAAATCGAGGAGCAAGAAGCAATGACGACGGTGAACCACTATGAGGCACGACGCAGCCGTGAGCAATGGCAGCAACTGCTTGATGAGCAACGACGCAGCGGATTGACGCAGAGGCAATTCTGCCGGTCCAAAGACATCAGTGTATCGAGTTTCCAAAACTGGAAACGCAAACTGACACAAACGGGCCATGACGATGCTTGGCTGGAGGTTGGCCAGATACCGTTGGGGACGGCGTCGGGATGGGACATCGAGCTGGAACTCGGCAACGGCGTGATGCTGCGTTTGCGGCGCATCTGATGCTGGTGCCCGATGCGCAGGTACGTATCTGGCTGTATGCCCCTGCGACCGACATGCGCAAGTCCTTCGACGGGCTGTCGACGCTGGTGCGCAACAAGCTGGACGAAGACCCCGTCAGCGGTCAGCTGTTTGTGTTCATCAATCGCCGGCGCACGCAATTGAAAATCCTCTATTTCGATAACAGCGGTTATTGCGTTTGGGCCAAGCGCCTGGAGCAGGGGCGTTTCCATCCCCTTGTCGACGGCAACAAGCAGCGGCTGGCGTGGACCGAATTGAAGATGCTGCTCGACGGTATCGATTTGCGATCGATTCGCCGTTTCAAGCGTTATCAACCGCCCGTAAACGCAGGCGATGCGATATAATCGCGGGCCATGCAACCGACGCAATCCATGAGAGAAATCGGTCACTTGCCCGGCGCCGACCTGGAGGCGCAGGTGAGCGCGCTGCTCAGCGAAAATGCGGCGCTCAAGCAGCGGTTGGCCTGGTTCGAGCGTCAACTGTTCGGGCGCAAATCCGAGAAGCGCCTGGTTGATGTTGCCGGCCAAATAGAGATGAGCGCGCTGCTGGCCGACGAGGGTGCGCAGGGGCCGTTGCCGGCCACCGAGGATATCCGCTACACCCGGCGCAAGGGCAAGGCCCGGGGCACGGAGTGCATCAACGACAGCGGACTGCGTTTCGATGAGCGCGTCCCGGTCGAGGTGATCGAGGTGGCGGCGCCGCAGCTGCACGGTCCGCACGCCGACCAGTATGAAATCATCGACTACAACATCAGCCGCCGTCTGGCCCAGCGGCCGGGCAGTTACGTGGTGCTCGAATATCGCCGGCCAGTGCTCAAGCACACGCCCAGCGCCTCGGTGACCGAGGTTGCGGCCCCCGTTGCGGTGTTCGACAACACTCTGGCGGATGTCAGCCTGCTGGCCGGTCTGCTGGTCGACAAGTTTCTCTATCACCTGCCGCTGTATCGACAACATCAGCGTCTGATGGATGCCGGCATCCAGCTCAGCCGCACCACGCTGACCCATTACACCCAGCGCGCCATCGAATTGTTGTCCCCCATCTACCAGGCTCAATGGGAGCACCTGATGCAAAGCCGGGTGCTGGCGATGGACGAGACACCCATCAAGGCGGGACAGGCCGGCAAGGGCAAGATGAAGACCGCCTGGTACTGGCCCGTTTATGGGCAGGATGACGAAATCTGTTTCACCTATGCGGCCAGCCGCGGCAGCGATCATGTCCATGCGCAATTGGGAGATTTCGCTGGCACGCTGCTGAGCGACGGCTATGCGGCCTACGACGCCTACGCGAAGCATCGCCCCGAGGTCACTCAGGCGCAGTGTTGGGCCCATACCCGGCGCTACTTCGAGCGCGCCCTCGACAGCGACCCGGCAGCCGCCGCGGCGCTGGAGCAAATCGGTAGCCTGTATCAGGTCGAGAAGCAGTGCCGTGAGCAGCAACTTAGCGGCCGGGACAAATTGGACTTTCGCCTGCGTCATGCCCATCCGGTGGTCGATGCCTTCTTCGGCTGGTGTCGGCGGCAACGCCAACGTATCGACCTCCTCAATACGGCTCCGCTGGCCAAGGCTCTGGTCTATGCCGATAACCATGAAGCCCAGCTGCGCGTGTACCTAAGCGACCCCGATGTGCCGATTGACACCAATCACCTCGAGCGCGCATTGCGCGTGGTGCCGATGGGCCGCAAGAACTGGCTCTTCTGCTGGACCGAGGTCGGCGCCAGGCAGGTCGGCATCATCCAGAGCTTGCTGGCCACCTGCAGGTTGCACGGCATCGACCCCTATGTCTATCTGGTGGACGTGCTCCAGCGCATCAGCCTGCATCCGGCGCGGGATGTCCAGGAACTTACGCCGCGACAGTGGAAGGAGCGGTTTGCGGCCCATCCGTTACGCTCGGCGCTGCATCATGCCCATTGATATCGACCGCCTGAGCCCGGATGAACTGACGGCGCTCAACCGGCGTATCGTCGAGCGGTTGAAGTTTCTCGATTCGATGCAGGCGCACCGGGACATGATGGCTTTCAACCTGGGCGCGCGCGTGAGCTTTGACACGCCGGCCGGCCGTCAGCTCGGCACCCTGGTGAAATTCAACCGCAAGTCCGTCACCGTCATGACCGATGGCGGCCAACGCTGGAACGTCTCGCCGCACCTGTTGGCTCCAGTGAAAGACGTCTCCCCGACTCCCACCACCAACGTCGTCAAAAATCTTACGAAATAGTTTCGATCATCGGCGCAATAACGGCGTCGTTTGAACGGTTACGCTGGAAAGACCGCTACATTGGATAGCGCCCTCCGCTACACCTGATGCTGTCTTGTCACTGGCTATGATGGCGGCCAGTTCTGCGCCGCCGCTACCACAGAGTGCCGAACCGACTCTTGCCGAGGTATTGGTGCTGTTGGCGCGCTCACTGGAGCGTGGCACCGAGCTATGGTTGCTTAGCGACTTTCACGATCTCGATACGACGTGTCGGTCCTTGCTGCTTCGGCTGTCTGCTGAACACAACGTACATGCAGTGCACGTGGTCGATCCGGTCGAGCTTGCCTTGCCGAGGGCAGAGGTGCTGCGTCTTTGTCCGCCGGGTGGCGGTGCTTCCATCGCTGTGGCCACCGACGTTGCCTCGTCTCGGCGTTATGCCGCAGCGGCAGAATCCTACGTAGAGGAACGGCGCGTCCTGTTCGCGGGTATGGGCATTTCCTACTGCCGCCTGATGAGTGATACCGATGCCATTGAGCGGGAGCTAACGCTGTGAACGTCGGTTTGGTGGATATCCTGCCATTGCAGCCGCCGCCTGAATCGCCTCCGCTTGGTGTGGTCATAGCGCTGTTCCTGCTGCTGTCGGTAGCTATCGTCTTCCTTTGGCGCTGGTACCGCGCTCCGCATCGACGAGCGCGTCGGCGTTTGCGTCGTCTGTATGTACATGTACGTCGCGGGCAGCTTGATGCGCGACGCGCTGCCAATGAACTGGCTGCGCTGTTGCGGATGAGCGGTGATGAACGACTTGCGCCGTTTGCCGACAGGCTGGAAACGGCACGCTTTGCTGCGGAGCCATGCGATGGGGTCGAACTGGCTGCATTACTTGACGCTGCTGATCTCTGGCTTAGCTCACTCTCATGAGCACCGGTCAACTGATCTGGGGAGCACCTGATTGGCTTTGGCTACTGCCAATATTGGCGGTTGTGGCCTGGTTGTGGCGGTGGGGCGGAGGCCCAGGCGAATCCTCTTCTTTGATGTCGGGAATGATCGGAATACGGCGTTTCGTACATCCTCTGGCGCACCTGCTGCCACGGGAGAGCATAGTTCGCGGCACATCGGGCTGGAGACTCGTCACGGTCTGGGGCGCGCTGGCGTTGTTGATTTCCGCACTGGCGCAACCGCTACGGTTGGGCGAACGCTTGACGGAACGGCTGCGCCAGCGGGACATCATCTTTGTCGTTGATACCTCAGAAGCAATGGCATTGCGCGATTACACCTTAGATGGGAAACGTATGAGCCGCATGACGCTGGTGAAGCGTGTACTGGACGAGATGGTGCAGCACTTGAATGGGGATCGCGTCGGCGTGGTCGTGTTCGGCGAGAACGCTTATACATTGGTGCCACTCACCAGTGATCATGAACTGGTGCGCAGGATGCTGACGCGTATTGATATCGGTGTCGCCGGCAGGTTCGAGGCCGTCGGCAGCGCCATTGCCTTGGCGGTCAAGGAGGCGGGGTTGGCGAGGAGTGGTGAACGTCGCATTCTGGTATTGTTGACCAGTGCCGATTCACCGACCGGGACCATTGCACCGCTCGCGGCGGCGCAGCTGGGCGCGGACGCGGCCGAGCAGCTCGCGAACCGAGAAGGGCTTGGTGACGTAGTCGTCGGCGCCGACCTCGAGCCCGACCACCTTGTCGACCTCGGCGTCCTTGGCGGTGAGGATGATGATCGGCACGGCGCTGCGCGAGCGCACGTCGCGGCAGATGTCGAGGCCGCTGGGGCCGGGCATCAGGATGTCGAGGATGAGCAGGTCGAAGGGGATGCCGTCGCCGAGCTTGGCGGCGGCCTCGTCGCCGTCGGCGGCGGCGGTCACCTCGAAGCCCTCCTGGGCGAGCGCATAGCCGACCGAGTCGCGGACCGAGGGCTCGTCGTCGGCGATCAGGATGCGGCCGCTGCTCATGCTGGCGCCCTCAT
>OFHG01000019.1_pt1 | contig 79030 bp, 67 predicted proteins | sample 1521931 | NCBI WGS metagenome assembly OFHG01 (sample SAMEA2468438, study PRJEB22500) | soil metagenome | biome: Glassland; feature: Farmland; material: Clay | place: Australia | collected 2013-01-31 | depth 0.55 m
CTGAGGAAGATGGCGATCTCCAGCGTCTTGATGATCTTGTTCAGGGTGTAGGTGAGCATGCGCTGGTAGATGCGGAGGCTGGTCTCGACTGCGGCCTGCACGTCGGACAGCACGGGGTTGGTGAGCACCAAGCTGGCTGCGGCCTTGGCGACATCGGTGGCGTTCGCGACGGCGATGCCGATTTCCGCCTGTTTGAGCGCGGGCGCGTCGTTGACGCCATCGCCGGTCATGCCGACGATGTGGCCGCTTCCCTGCAAGGCGCGCACCAGTTTGAACTTGTCCTCGGGCAGCACGCGGGCGAAAACGTCATAGTCCAGCACATGCCGTTCGACGTTTTCGCGCAGGTTTTCCGGGGGACAGACGCGCTGGCCCATGCCGACCTGCCCGGCAATGGCGCGCGCGGTGGCCGGGCCGTCCCCCGAAACCATGACCACCCGCACGCCCAGGTCGTGCAGGTTCCCGATCAGCTGCCGCGAGTCAGCGCGCGGCGGGTCTTGCAGCCCGACCAGCCCCGCCATGCGCAGCCCGCCCTCTCCGGTTTCGACTGCGATGGCCAGCATGCGCGAACCATCAGCGCCCAGGCGTTCAACGTCCTGGGCGATGTCCACTTTCCCCTGGATCAATGTGACGATCTCGCGCGGGGCGCCCTTCACGACGCGCAGCTTCGCTCCGTCCTGGTCGAACACGGCTTCGGAACGCTTTGTTTCGGGATCGAAGGGAATGAAGCCCAGCCTGGGCGGAATGGCGGCAAGCTGGCCTTGCAGGCGGGCAGACTCCAGAATTGCCATATCGATGGGATCCTGCGTGGCGTCGTCGCTGGCGAGCGCGGCCATGCGCAGAAGCTCCGGGGCGGCAAAGGGCGCGTAAGGATAAAGCACCGAGAGCGCCAGTTTGTTCTGGGTGATGGTGCCGGTCTTGTCGCTCGCCAGCACATCCATCGATGCCGCTTCCTCGATGGCGGAAAGGCGGGTGACCAGCACACCGTTCCGCGCCAGCTCCAGCGCACCCAGCGCGGTCGCCAGCGTGTAGGTGGCGGGCAGGGCGATGGGCACTGAAGCCACGAGCAGGATCAGCGCAAACGGGATGACTTCGGCCACGGGCATGCCGCTCGCCCATGTGTAGGCAAACAGCGCGAAGACCAGGACCAGGTCGAACGCCACCAGGTACCTGACAATGGTGAAGATGAGTTTTTCCAGATGGCTGACGGTGCGGGCAGTGCGCACCAGCTCCGCGGTCTTGCCGAAATAGGTGCGCGATCCGGTTGCCGTGACCTCCCCTGATGCCTCGCCGCGCTTCACGATGACACCTGCATAGGCGGCTTTCCCGGCATCGGCCTCGACGGGCTGCGCTTCTCCGGTGAGTGACGATTGGTCGAGCAGAACGTGTCCGTCAAAGAGGCTCATATCCGCAGGCACCAGGTCGCCCATGCGCAGATGGACGACATCCCCGGGCACCAAATCCCTTGCCGCGATCTTCTGCCAGGTGTTGTCGCGCAGCACCCGCACCTGGATCTCCAGGCGGTTCTTCAGCAAGGCGAGCGCATTGTTGGCGCGATTCTCCTGCACGAAGCCAAGGATGGCGTTGAAGACCAGCAAGGCCGCGATGATGACGGCTTCGTCCGGCTTGCCCAGGGCGAGCTGCAGTGCGACCGTTACCTCGAGCATCCACGGAACGGGCGCCCAGAATTTCCTGAGGAAGTTGAGCCAGGGCCGGGGATGATCCTCCGCAACCGTGTTCGGCCCATACTGCAATAGCCGTTGCCGGGCTTCGCCGCTGCTCAGCCCTTGCCGCCTCGCCAATTCTGGCATGATGGAATTATCCGTCCGTTATTCAAGCAAGTTGGACGCCCTCGTTCGAAGTCGCCTGATGGGGCGAACCCGACGTCCCGGATGCGCCCGCTTCACCTATCCAGGCCAATCGATTGTACTTCAATCGGCGCGCGATGCACCTGAGGCACACCCGCATTCTCCTCCCCGAGTCACCCCGCCCTTTCCCATTCCATTTCATGCATAATGCGTTTTTTGCATCTCCAAAGGTCGGGCGGTATGGCGGGCGGATTTAAAGTGGGGGGGGTCGTGACGGCGCTCGGGTTTTTTCTGTTGGGGGCGGCGGCGGGCTATCTGGTGTGGTTCCAGCACGAGGGGGTGGGAGGGGGCATTTTCTATTTTGTGGGGGTGTTCTTCCTGCTGCCCGCGGCGGAGGCGGAAGCCATAATGGGGGCGCCGGTGGGTTTGGGGCTGGGGGGGGTGGGGGGGTGGCCGCCGGAGGGGCCGTGGGCCGTTGGGGCTCGGGAGGCGGCTCTGCCGACGGCTCGCCTTCGACCGCGAAGCGCACGCCGCAGCTTGGACAATGATTCGCGTCGGCGGGGACGGCCGCCTTGCAGACCGGGCACTCGTATTCGGTGGACTCCCCCTCGGAGAACTCCGCGCCGCAACCCGGGCACACCTTCTCGTCCGGATGGACGGCCGTGTCGCAGACGGGGCACAGGAACTGCTGCTCGGGTTCCTCCTTGGCGGCGGGGACCTCGGGCTCGGCCGGCTTCGATTCGGCGAGGAGATCCTTCGTGCTCCGATGGTCCCCCGCGACGTTCTTCAACGTCTCGAAGATCTCGGGCTGGTCCGACCTGCCTTCCATGATGGACGCGAGGATGTCATCAATGCTCTTGCCCTCGCTGACCCGCACGTCGAGCGATTCCCCGGACGATTCCCCGCCCAGGTCGAACAGGCTCAGGTCCGTGAGGCACGACGGGCAGTTCTGCGCGCCTGCGTCGATCGTCGCGTCGCAGACGGGACAGACCTTGGTCTCTTTGGGAGGCGTACGACTCTACCTCATCGATTCGACGCGGGATTCGGACCCGTCGCGAGCGATAAAGACTTTCTGGTCTCGGTACAGAGAATGATAAGTGCTCAATTCGGATAACGAGCGCGATACCGTTAAGTGAACCTTTTCCCCGTGCGATGGACGTCGGCGAGGAGCTCGCATGGGTTTCCGGTCGTCCATCGACGGACTCGACAAAGTCATCCGGACGGAGATCACTCCGCCCAAGGTCATCCTCGTCACGGGACCGCCCGGCGCGATGAAAACGTCCTTCTGCTACGCCCTCATGTCCCGCTACCTGAAGGACACGGGCGAGTTCGGGTTGTACACCACGCTGGAGGAGACGGTCCAGTCCCACTTGCGGAACATGGAATCCCTCGGGATCGACGTCTCCTTGAACATGCAGATCAGCGACTTCACGGATCTGCGGGAGATCGATGCGGTCGTGGGTCCGGACGACCAGACGGACTACATCGCCTTCATCGAGAAGATGATCACCCACTTCAAGAAGCTCCACGGACCCAAGTTCCGCGTGTTCGCCCTTGATTCGCTGGGCGCGTTGTACTCGCTCATGGAGAACAACGAGAACATGCGCAAGCGGATGTTCTACTTCTTCAAGATGCTCCGGGACAACAACCTCATCTCCCTGATCGTCATGGAGAGGAGCCTGGGAGGGGAGAGCCAACTCCTGGGGAACGAGGGATTCCTCGTCGACGGGATCGTCATGCTCGGGCTCGACCGGTCCCGCGGCAAGCTCGTCCGGTACCTCCAGGTGGAGAAGATGCGAGCCGTCGAGCACTCCATGGAGAAGCACGCCGTCGAGCCCAGGAAAGGAGGGCTCACCGTCCTCGGGCCCATCTTCGAGACGGGAGGGGGCATCGCATGATCCGATTCACGCCTCTGGCACCTGGGAGGCGCCAGGGAACACACGAACCCCGCGGGAGGGAACCGTAGATGGCCGAAGGATCGATCTTGGACGCACTGGACGCATTGAAGAAACTCGAAGAGAGCATCAAGTCGCGCGATGCCGAGTTCAAGGAGCGCGAGACGGCTCTGCAGGAACGGGAGACCAAGCTCACGGAAGACCGGCAGGCGCTCGATCAGGAAAGGGCCGGACTCGCCGAGGAACGCGACGCGTTGACCGGGCGCGAGAAGGGCATGCGGGCGCGTGAAAAGGAACTCGAACAGACGGAGCGCGGCCTGGATCAGCGCGAACAGGAGTTCGAATCCACCCGGCAGAAGGTCCTCGCCAAGGAGCAAGGCCTCGTCCAGCGCGAGGAGGAGCTCTCGAGGCGCCTCGAATCCCTCATGAACCGCGAGGACGAGATCGCCAAGAGGCATGAGGAGAGTGCCGCCCACGCGAACGAGATCGCCTCCCGCAAGAACGAGATCGCGCAGCGGCAGGAGAGCCTCCTCAAGGTTCTCGAGGAGCACAAGGCCGCCCTGGAGTCCCAGATCGCCAAGGGGCGTGAGCAGCTCGAGCGGGAGAAGGGGTTCGCCCAGGAAGAGCAGGCGCTCGCCGAAGCCCGAACCCGGATCGCGGACGAAACCCGGCGCCTAGCGGACCGGGAGAAGCAGCTCCTCGCCCTCGAGCAGAGCCTCCGGGCCCAGCAGGCGCAGGCGCCTCAGGCTCCCGGACCCGCCCACCCCGCCGCGGCAGCTCCCTCCCCCGCGGTCCGGACGACGGCACCGGGACCCGCCACAGCCCCGCCGGGAGTCCGGCCCCAACCCGGCACCCCCGCGGCCCAGCCCGCTGCGCAGGTTCCCAAGGCCGCCGTGAAGCCAGCCGTCCAGGTCCAAGCCGAGCCCGCCGAAGAGGCGGCAAGCGCGGAGATCCCGTGTCCCGCGTGCGGCACGATGATCTCGAGCGACGCGATCATGTGCTACGCCTGCGGCCACCGCCTCCAAGAGGAAGAGACGGCCACGGAGGAGACGGGCGGAGAGAGCGAAATTGCCTGTCCCGCGTGCGGCACGATGATCTCGAGCGACGCGATCATGTGCTACGCCTGCGGCCACCGGATGTCCACCGACGAGGACAAGTCGGGCAAGAAGGGCCAGGTATCGACGGTCAAGAAGGTGCTCAAGAAGAAGGTCATCTGAGCCGCGAACGACGCTCGCGGAGGCCCTCGAAACGAGGCCTCCGCAGCGTCCCTTTCGCCATTTTCATTGGATTCTAAATATGAAAATATTCTCTCCATGGAAACGTATGTGTTATCAGAATCGGTAGTATCTCGCTATCGAGATAGATAATCGCGCGGTAACCTATTTATAAAGAGGGTCAGGATGGGCCGCCCACATGCCCACCGGATGTAGTCTCAGGGCGCTCGCCCTTCGGCTCCACCCCGGGAGGTCTTGCGATGTCTGACCGAGCCACGAAGAATGGCAAGGCGCTGAGCCTTATGATCGTTTCGCTACTGGCCATCGGCGGCCTGCTGGGCGTCGTCCTGTCGACGGCGGCCCCCGCAAGCGCCGACACGTGCGGCCAGGCGAGCAGCATCCTGACGAGCACCTGGACCGTGAGCTCGGCCCAGGTCTGCTCCGGGATCATGTTCTACCTGGACGGCGACCTCAGCATCACGGGCACCGGGAGCCTCACCCTGGTCAACGGAGGGATTACGTTCGTCCAAGACACGGGTCACATCCACGCCTTGACCGTGGCGGCCGGCGGGTCCCTCATCCTGGACAACTCCATGATCACGACGTCCACGAACACGCTGAACCCGTACGTGGCGCTGTCGGCCTCCGTGAGCGGCAACCTCGTCATGGCGTCCGACTCCATGCTCAAGTTCCCGGGAACGCTCGCCCTCAACTCGGGCTCTGTCCTGAACATGACCGCGTCCACCATCACGGGCTTCTCGGCCGCAGAGCTGAGCGGCCTGGGCAACAGCGCGTTTGTGGACCAGAACGACGATTCCGCCGTCATCACCATGACGACCGCGACCGCCTACCTGTTCGGGTCCACGATCACACGGATCTACGAGAACACGCAAGCGGGCGGCGTTTCGAAGAATGTCACGCTCCAGACCAACTCGAACCTGTATGCCTACGACACGTACATTGGCGTGGACTTCACGAACAACTGGCAGATCCACAACGTGCTGAGCGTGCTCACGGGATCCCATGCCTACCTGTACAACATGACCCTCGACGAGGTGCAGAGCGCATCCACGCCCCAGTACTTGCAGCTCCCCGCCATCGTACCCGACGGCACCTCGACCGTCTACATCCTGCGGTGGATGCACACCACGGCGGCGGACCCATACGGCACCCCGCTCACCGCGGCCACGATCTGGTCCCACATCGGCGCGCAGACGGCCCAGTACCCGGACAACGGGAATGCCCTGACGCCGGGCTCCCGGACCCTCTGGTACCTCGGCCGGTCCGCGTCCAACTGGAACACGACGGACACGTCAGGCCAAGCCCTGATCCCGCTGTGGACGGACACGATCACTTCGACGAGCCTGCCTAACGCGTTCACGTTCGGGAGCTACGAAGTGACCGCGAAGTACGCTCCAAACTACATCGGGAATGACTCGGCGTCCTTCCCGCCCTACCCGAGTATCGCGGACGCGGACAACAACCTGGACGTGGTCGTCGGCGTCCCGGTCCCTGGCCTCACCCCGGACCTGACCGTCGCGAGCATCACGATCTCGGGTGGCAACGGGGTCTCGACCTTCCAGCCCCTGAAGACCCAGATCACGATCAGCGCGTCGATCCATGACGCGGGGGCGAACCCCGTGAGCAACGTCGTGGTGGCCTTCTTCTCCACCAACGTGGACACGAACGGCGACGGGATCATGGATTCCTCCGTGGCCGCCTACCAGGCCGCCGGACTCATGATCGGGAACGCGACGATCGCCTCGGTCCCGGCGAACGACAACATGACGGCCGCCGTGACCTGGTCGGTCTCCGGGAGTTTCGAGACGAGCCTCCTGATCTCCGTGGTCGTGAACCCGCCCCTGGGCAGCCCAGGCGGCGCGAGCGCGATTCCGGAGACGGACCTGACGAACAACATCGCGACCCAGGGCCTGTCCCTGTTCACCTGGCCCGACCTCGCGTTCACGGGAGCGAGCGACATCTCCATCCCGGCGGAGCCCGTCGTAAACAACGACGTGCCCGTGGAAGTCACCATCCATAACATCGGCACTGGGGCCGCGACCGCCGCGACCGTCTTCATCCGGGACGGCGGCGTCTTGGTCTCGAACCAGGTGACTTTCAACGTGAACACGGGGCAGGTCGCCCACATCGAGGTCCTCTGGCACCCCACGACGACCGGATACCACAACATCACGTTCTACCTGGTGACCGCGAACAACTCCATGCGGAACCACGACTACAACTACACGAACAACGCGATCCGCATCCAGGCGCTCGTCGCCTCTCAGCCGGACCTCGCCCTGTTCCCGTCCCAGTACTCGCCGATCACGGCGACCCAGAACAAGGCCTTCTCCATCGTGGTCCACGTGTACAACCTAGGCCAGACCGCGGTGCAGAACACGTCCGTGGCCGTCTACATCGACGGCAACTACTCCGCGGCGTACGGCCGCACGGACGGCGTGGCCGTGGCGACGCAGACGAACGTCACCGTGCAGGTCTCCGGCATCCCGACACCCGGGACCAAGATCCTGAACATCGTGGTCAACCCGGACCACACCTTGGTGGAAGGGGGTAACGTCTACGCGAACAACTACGCGAACGTCACCCTGACCGTCAATCCGCCCTCGGGAACCGTCGTCCTCTACAACCCGATCGCGGGCACGACCTTCGGGCCCACAGACTCCGTGAGCGTCGCAGGCGTCGTCCGAGACAACACCCCGGCGCAGAACGGCATCGCGGGCCTGAACGTCACGATTGCGATCGTGGACGGCAGCGGGAACGTGCTGCAGTCCGTGAGCCAGACAACGGACACGAACGGCCTGTTCCAAGCGGTCCTCGCGCTGAACGGCGAGGCGGACGGACAGTACACCCTGCGGGTGTCGTCCAACCAGGGCACGATCACCGCGGCCGCGCCGTCCATCCTGGTCAAGCGGAATGTGCCGTTCTTGGACTCCCCCGTGCCCCTCCTGGGCATCCCCTGGTGGCTGTTCTTGATCATCATCGCCGCCGTGGCCGCGATCGTCATCGGTGTGACGGTCTACTTCAAGGTCTACGGGCTGGGCAAGATGGTCGAGTGCGGCGAGTGCGGCGCCTTCATCCCCGAGGACGCGACGATCTGCCCGAAGTGCGGCGTCGAGTTCGAGAAGGACATGGCCAAGTGCTCCAACTGCCAGGCCTGGATCCCCGTCGACGTGAAGCAGTGTCCGGAGTGCGGCGTGGAGTTCGCGACCGGCGAGGTCGAGATGGCGGACTACCAGGAGAAGATGCGTCTCCAGTACGATGAGGTCGTGCAGAAGTTCAAGGAGGACGCCTCGAGGCAGCTCGGCCGGGCCCTCTCCGACAAGGAGTTCCAGGAGTGGTGGCGCAAGCAGCCGACCTTCCTGACCTTCGAGGACTGGCTCCGCGAGGAAGAGGAGATGCGCAAGATGGGCTCCCGACCGTGTCCCGTCTGCGGCACCCTCAACTCCGTGACGGCGACCGTCTGCCACAAGTGCGGCTCCCTGATGAAGGAGCAGCGCCCGCCCCAGGGCGGGACCGGATCGGGTGGCATGGCGCCCGCGGTCCGTCAGCGCGCGCAGACCCCGCCGCCCTCGGCGCCCCCGTCCGACCAGGGCACGGGCGGCTCCCAGGCCGCGCCCGCGGGAGGGCAGGACGCCATCCCGCGCCGCGTGATCCGGAGGCCCGTGACCCCCGCGCCCGTGGTCCAGAAGAGGATCATCAAGCGGCCCTTGGGCGAGGGCGAGCAGGCCGAGTCGGAAGGCACGGACCAGCAGACGTCCGGCGACCAAGACCAGCAGGGAGACGAGCTCTGAGCTCGCCTTCCCCTTTTCCCTTTCCCTCTCTTTTCCACTTTCCACGGGGCAGCGTGAGCCTCCCCCACGGGTTCGCCTCGAGCCGAACGAAACCGGAATGGGCTTGGCACCCCCGGGCCATTCGGGCCCGTTGCCTCTCCTCTCACGCACACGACATGGGCTGGCCGGGCTGGTTGTCAGCTTGGTCCTCCTGCTCCCCTCCGTGACGCCGCTCGTCATGCACCTTTGAGTGATGGGCCCATGCAGCACGATACGTTCGGAGCCTAGCCCTTGCGTGCCGTGAGCAACTGGGCGTCGGGTTCGCCCCGGAACGGGGCGATCTCATCCTCGGCAAGACCCGCCCCTCGGGCGAACGGCTCGAGGTCCGGGCGGTCGATGCGGGCTTGGACGAATCCCGCCTCGAGTGCAAGCCAGCCGAGTCCCCCGTCCTCATAGAAGTGGAAACGCGATGCCATGGGCTCGGGCGCGGCGGGGGTTCCCAGGAGCTCGCGGGACGGGGTGAACAACACGAGGCGGCCTCCCGGACGCAGGGTCCGATGAATCTCCGACAGCGCTGCCCGGGGATCGTCGATGAAACCGAAGACGTTCGTGGTCGCAGCGCACGTGAACAGCCCGTCGGCGAACGGGATTCGGTCCGCCTCGGCATGGACCGCCTCGAAGCGTCCCGCACGAACCGAGTCGCGGTTCTCTGCGCGGGCAAGTCGCACCATCTCGAGGCTGTGGTCCAGAGCCGCCCCACGGCAGCCGCTCTGAAGAGCCTCTCGCATGAACGCCCCGCCACCGCAGCAAATCTCCAGCAGGTAGTCCTGCGGCGACAGATGGAGGCCCGCAAGCAGGAGCTTGAAATGGGGTCGATGGAACGTGGGGTCCCGGTAGCCCCGACGGGCCGCGGCTCCGGAGGGCCGCCGAGCTCGACTGTCGGTAATCCAGTCGCCCACGGCCGCGGGCGCCGCCGCCTGGAGCAGGGTAGCGGCCACCGCCTGGGCGAGCCAACCCGCGAGCTCGGGCCCGTCGAGTTTCATCCGCTGGCCCCACCCGCGGAAGCGGATGGAAATGCGCGTACCCTCCGGGGTGGGCTCGAACTCGAGCTCCAGAGGGGTGACGGAGCCGCCTTCCCACTCCGCGGCCCTCCACTCGAGGCGGATGCGCGCTCCAGGCTCCCAGGCGACCACGCGAGCCACCTCTCGCCCCCCTTGAACGACGGACCCTTGGGCACCTGGACGGAACGTCATTCCGCGCCGCAGGAGCCCCGTGGCGAGGTCCCCGATGAACGCGTCGAATGCGGCGGAGGGGTCCAGTCCGACCCGCATGTGGACTCGGAGGTCGCTCTCGGGTTCCGCCATGACGCGTGCAGCCATCCGCTCGCCGTATGTATGAGTTTGAGAAACCCGCGTGGACGGACGGTCTCGGCTCCCGGCCGGGCTCGGCGCGTGGCGGCAGATCCGGAGAACTCGCGGGGAGGAGGGAGCCCATCAAGCCGCGGCGGGTTGGGCGCCCTGGGCGGCGAGGGTGTCGCGGACGATCTTGATCATGCCCTCCGGGTCCTTGTAGTAGGAGGACACGATCTTGGCCACCTCGCGGTAGTTCTGCACCCCGGTCCGCTTCATGTACTCGAACAGGTCCAACCGGCGCTTCACCTCTTGCTCCATGCGCCGCTGGTTCCAGTTCCGGGCCAGGGAGATCTTCTCGTAAACATAGCTGTGGCCGGAGTAGTTGAACGTATCATCCGCGGGATTCCACGTGTACGCGGAGTTCGTGATCAGCTCGTTGGACTCGGGATCCGTGCCCACGATCTCGACGATGGACTTCACACGGCGCGTCATGTCGGTCCCCACCTTGACCTGGGCTTGGAGCAGGACGATGTCCAGTGCGGCGACGAGGGCGCGCGGCAGGTTGATGGGGTCGTTCTCGAGACGGTGGACCATGGCCTGGACGTCGTCCGCGTGGAACGTGGTGTACGCGGACTTGCCGGTGGCCATGGCCTGGAACACGACGAAGGCCTCGGACCCACGGACCTCACCGACCATCATGTACTGGGGGCGCTGCCGGAGGGCCGCGATGAGCAGGTCGAACATGTCGATCTCGCCCGCCGCCTTCCCCGTGGCCACGCTCTTGCCGCCGAATCCGCCGCGCGTGAGCAGGGGGACCCAGTTCTCATGGGGCAGGTTGAGCTCCCGGGTGTCCTCGATGGAGACGATCTTCATCTGGGGCGGGATGAACAGGAGGATCGCATTCAGCGTGGTCGTCTTCCCGGACGCCGTTCCGCCGCAGATGAGCATGCTCTGGCCGTTCTCAATCGCCAACCAGAGGTAGGAGGCCATCTCGGGCGACAGGGTCTTGAAGCGGATCATGTCCAGCGGGGTGAAGGGGTTCTCCCGGAACCGCCGGATCGTGAACGAGGAGCCGCGCTTGGTCACGTGCATCCCCAGGGTGGCCTGGAGACGCGAGCCGTCCGGGATGGTCGCATCGAGCATGGGCTGCGCGACGGAGATGTGCTTGCCGCACCTCTGGGCGAGCCAGATGACGAACGAGTCAAGCTCCTCCGCGGAGTCGAACTTCAGGTTGGACGGGATGGAGCCGTACTTGCGGTGGTAGATGTAGAACGGCACCCTCACGCCGTCACAGGAGACGTCTTCGACCTGGATGTCCGTCATGACCACATCGATAGGTCCGTACCGGATGAAATCCCGGAGGACGTAGTAGACGATCCGCTCCTTGGACACGGGGTGCAGCTCGACGCCGAGCTCCCGGAGCAGCCCGTCGACGACGCGGCGGAGGTAGGTCTCTTTCTCGCCCTTGTCCGCGTCCTCGAGCAGCTCGAGGTTCGCAACGATGATCTCCTTGAGGACGTCGAGCAGCTCGGACTCCTCCTCGAGGAGCTTGGGCTCGATGGCCTCGTAGAAGTACTCGTTCGCGAGGGTGTCGTACAAGATGCGGACGTAGGAGTAGTTCTTCAGGATGGGCTGGATCTCGATCTCGTTCATGTTGCGCTGGACGATCTTCGGGATCGTGGTGATCTTGCCGAGGGTCGCCTCCTCGACGCCGCTGACCCGCGGAGCCTTCACCTTGATGCCCTTGTCGCCGAGGAGGCGCCCGAAGTAGCGCTTCTTGATCGAGTCGAGGGCCGCGAACAGCGTACGCTTGCGGGTCTCCTCGATCTCCGCGAGCATCTTCTGGGCCTCGGCCTTCTCCTGGTCCAGGCGCTTCACGCGCTCGGCCACCTGGGCCTTCTTCGAGTCGAGGTCCTCGAGGGTCTCCGCGTATTCCGTATCCGTGGACTGGGACATCGTTTCACCTCAGATCAACAGGAAGCCGAACAGGGCGATCAGGAGCATGATGAAGCTGTGGCGGAGTCCCGTGGGGATCTTCCCGTTGTCCAGGACGCCGGCGAGGATGCCGTCGCCCAGGCCGTGCACGATGGTCGCGACGAAGAACGCGATCTTGATCTGGTACACCACATCGGGGAGATTCTCCGCGAGCGGGCTGGAACCGGCGAGGGCCGTGGTGCCCGCCAGGGAGCCGCTCGCCTCGACCATCTTGGGCAGGAACGTGACGTTCAGGATCCAGATGGTCACCAGGAACACCATGAATGAGATGTAGATGACCGCGACGTATGTGGACATCGCGATCCTGCGCTCGTCCTCCGTGAGCTGGTTCTCCTTCGTATCGTGGGAGACCATGGTGAGCACGTCGGCCACGTCACCGCCCGCGTCGGAGGACTTCACGATAATCGCGACAACTCGCTGGACCATGGGCGTCTTCACGCGCTCCGCGAAGAGATGCAGGGCCTCCGTTGCGGGAACCCCCCAGCTAATCTGCGCGGCCATCTTCTTAATTTCGGGGGTGAGCTTGCCGTAGCGACCCGAGCTGGAGACGACGATGGCATCGGCGAGGGTCATGCCGAACCGACCCGCCTCCGCGACGTCGCGCAAGAAGTCGGGCAGCCGGCGCTCCACCTGCTTGATCTCCCGCTGCTTCCGGGCGTTGTAGAAGCCGTAGGGTCCGATGAAACTCAGGATCGCGATGACGAGCCAGTTCAGGAAGTTCTGGACAGCGACCTGATCCGGCGTCGCATCCGCGGCCGGGGCGCGGAAGCTGAACTCCACGGACTTGATTAGGTTCAGGAACGCGATGAACCCGAAGACCACGAGGAGCGCCGTGCTGATTCCGAGGATGAACTTGGACCGGTCCGCCTTCTGGTAGAGGCGGATGCGCGCCTGTTCCAGATCTTCGCGGGCCATGTCAGGCCTCCTGTTCCATGTTCCAGATCACGAAGATGAATCCGAACTGGCTGAGGGGGATCATCAAGGCGACGACCACGTACAGCAGCTCCAGGATGAATCCCGTGCCGCCCTTGCTGATGAGGGCCATGATGGCCATGATGACGACCAGGAACAGGGGGAACGCGACCACGACAGTGACGAAGGACTCCGCGAGCATCCCCAGGGTCTCCATCTTCTTCCGCATCTCGAGCCGGTCCTCCTTCTCGAACTGCTCCGCCTTCAGGAGGAAGTACGGCTTGAGCTGACCGCCGCTCGTGGACGTGGTGACGACGCCCTGGAGGAAGTCCTGGAACTTGGCGGACGGGCAGCGCTGGGCCGCCCGGCGGATGGCCGTCAGGATGTCCATGCCGAGGAGCTCCGTGTCCCGGGTGATCCATTCGGCCTCCTTGGCGACCTCGCCGTAGACGCTCTGCTTGGAGAGCTCCTTGAAGATGACGTCCACGGGGACATCGGCGGACGCCATGGCGGAGACGAAGGACATCGCGCCGGAGATCTTCTTGTCGATCTTGGTCCCGCGCCGCTTCGCCCCCGCCGCGGGCTTGCCCTTGTACCCGATGGGCAGGCCGAAGTAGATCATGTACATCAGGAAGATGGGGATTGCCGCCACGAGGGCGAAGATGATCAGCAGGGTGACGATGTCCACGGAGAGGAACGCCAGCAAGAGGGCCAGGACCAGGGCGGCCGCGACGGCGGCCACGGCGACGATCGTCGTGTTCATCCAAGCGACCGCCAGGTACTCCTCGGGTCGCAGGCGGATGTGCGCCTTGAACAGGTTGTCCTCCAGCTCCGGGTTCTCGTGCCGTCGGGCCTGCACGAACTTCCCGAAGGTCCTCCAGGCGAGCTGCTCCCGCGGGGAGAGGCTCACGTTCACGGGCTTGGCACCCTTGGGGAGCTTGACCAGGTGCGCGCCCTCCTCGGCCTCCTCGCCGGGGCGGAACCGCTTGGTCTTGGTCAGGGTCCCGCGGGTCTCCAGCTTCTCAAATGCCGTATTAGCCAACGGCCTCACCTCCCGCCTCGACGGCCTTCTCGGCCTTCTGGTCGGTCCATCCCATCTCGTCGCGGATCCGCTTTGCGGTGTCCTCCGGGTACTGGTAGTAGGACACGACGATCTTCGCGATCTCGCGGAAGTCCGTCATCCCCTTCTCGGCCATGTAGTTGATGATGTCGATCCGACGCTGGAACTCGGACTCCATCTCCTCGTGGGTCATGTTCTTCATTTCCATGATCTCGTCGAAGAGGAACGAGTGCCCTTTGTAGACGAACGTGTCCGTGGCGGGGTCCCATTCGTAGACCGTGTTCGTGATCAGCTCGTTCGTCTCGGGCTCGAACCCGACGAGCTCGACAACCTGCTTGATCCGGCGGACGATGGAGTCGCCGATCCGCGCGTGGGTCTGGATGATCACGAAGTTCAGGGCGGTCAGCAGGATGCGCGGGGTGTTGATCGGCGGGTTCTCCAGCCGGTTGACCATGGACTTGACGGAGTCCGCGTGCATCGTGGACATGGTCGGGTGCCCCGTGGCCATGGCCTGGAACATGGTGTACGTCTCCGCGCCTCGGACCTCTCCGACCAGGATGTAGTTCGGCCGCTGGCGCAGCGCCGCGCGCACGAGGTCGTACATGTCGATCTCGCCGCCGGCCTTGCCGTCGGCCCCGCGCTCGCCCACGCCCGTGCGGGTCGTGCCGGGGATCCAGTTCTCGTGGGGAAGGTTGATCTCGCGGGTGTCCTCGATGGACACGATCTTCGCGCCGGGGCGGATGAACAGCGCGGCGCTGTTCAGGGTTGCGGTCTTCCCGGACGCGGTCCCGCCGCACACCATCATGGACTTGCCGTTCTCCACGGCGATCCAGAGGTACGCGACCATCTCGGGGCTGGCGGTCCCGAACTTGACCAGCTCGACCGGGGTGAAGGGCTTCTCCTTGTACCGCCGGATGGTGAAGGACGAGCCGCGCGTCGTGACCTCCTTGCTGTACGTCGCCTGGACGCGGTGACCTTCCACGCTCGTCCCGTCCAGGATGGGGCTCGCGACGGAGATCTGCTTGGCGCAGCGCTGGCCCAGCATGACGGCGAACGAGTTGAGGATGTCCTCGTCCGTGAACACGACGCTCGTCTTGATCGATTCGTACTTCTGGTGGAAGATGAACAGGGGGATGCCCGTGCCGTCGCAGGAAACGTCTTCGATCCGGGCGTCGGCCATGAGGACGTCGACGGGCCCGTAGCCCACGAAGTCCCGGATGATGTAGTAGACAATCTTGTCGCGGGACGCGGGCTCGAGGCGCAGGCCGCGGGAGTGGATGAACGATTCCACGGCCTCCTCGAGGTACTCCTTCTTGTCCTTCTCCGCCATCTTGTCCCACTCGTACTCCAGGGTGCGCTGGAGGGAGTCCTTGAGCATGTCGAGGAGCTCCTTCTCGCGGTCGTCGAGTTGGGGCTCCCAGACCTCGTAGACGTACTCGGAACGGTCGTGGTCGTAGACGACCCGGGAGTAGGTGAAGGGTTCACGGATGGGGGTCACCTCGATCTCCTCGAGCGACTCCCGGTCGAGGTCGGGGATCTGGGTGAGGTACGAGCCGCGGGAGCCTGACCACTCCGCCTTCTGCGCCATCGATCCCTTGGGCATCATGACCTTCTTGCGCTTGGGCATATTTCCACCTCACACCGGGGTCGAACTCTGACCCACACCGACGTTCACATACAGCTGCTGGAGCGTGAAGGAGAGGAAGAGGGGCGTGTTGTAGACGACCATGTTGAGGCGGTACGAGAACGCACCCAGGTTCGTGAGGACGAGTTGGTAGAGCGGCGAGTAGGTCACCGTCGTGATGGGACCCGCCACCGTGGTCGAGGGCCTCACGTTCAGGCTCGAGGAGAGGCTCGAGTTGAAGAAGTTGAACCAGCCGAGGGCGTACGGCGAGGTGTGGTTCACGTACAGCGGCGACGTGACGTTGTACGTCTGCTGGCTCACCGCGAAGACCTTCGTGTTGACGATTTGGGTCGAAGTCCCCGTCGCGCTGCCGCTTCCGTAGAGGCTCACCAGCTCGAAGGCGAGGTTCAGGTTGGAGCCCGTCTTGCTCGCCTGGAACGTGGGGGCGGCGCGGACCACCTGGCCATCCGGTTGGGAGCGGAGGACCGCTCCGTTCTCGTAGACGATGTCACCCGCGGGGTAGTACCGGTTCTGGACATTGAGGTCCAACTGGCCGGAGGCGTTCTGGGCCACCGTCGTGGTGACCCCGTTGATCTTGTACTCGAACCACACGGTCCAGTTCGCTTGGGTCGGATTCGAAGTGAGTGAGCCCGTGCTGGGACTCGAGAAGATGGGGACGCCGTCCACGCCTAGCGTGACGGATGTGGACGTCGTGCTCGGGACGAAGAGGGCGCCCGCGTTCTGGGCCATGAGGGCGCCGAGGGCCTGGAAGTCGATGGCCCCCTTGACATCGGCGAGCTGGCCTACCGCGGTGTCCATGTGGGACGCCTCGGAGTCCTTCATCCACACGGGGACGTACTGGTTGACGATCAGGCTCAGGAACGTGAGGAAGACGAGCAGGGCCATGATCGTGCCGACGGTCGAAGCGACACCGCGTTCGTCCCTCCTCAAATCGCGACGGATTACAAGGACCATTGCGTCACCTGTGGAGAAGCGTCTCCGGTGGGCATTATGCCGCGCCAACCCGGATGTCGCTATTTATAGGTGTCGTGCTGAAATTCCACGACTGAGAATGAGTCCGTTTTCTCCATAGAACACGGCCTCTCGCAGGGCGGGATTTCCGAGGTGATTTTCACGTCGTGGAGCGGGCCTTTTCGTACAATTCCCGCGGCCGCCTTCGCGGCGCGTCAATGCTGTCGCGGCCGTGGGCCTGCGCCGCAGCGTACAGCAGGCTCGCCTCACCCAGCATGAACCGCTTCATCCCGTCGATCGACGCGTACTCGTTGGGCGCGTGGGCGCGCGATCCGTGGCCGAGGCCCGTCGAAACCCAGGGCAGCCGGAGGTACTCGTCGAAGGCGAAGGCGGGCATGGTCCCGCCGCTGGAGGGCCAGACCTCGGGCTCCTTGCCGTGGGCCCGGATGGCCTCGACGGCAGCCTGGGCGATCCAGGAGTCGGGGTCCGTCTTCGCGGCCCCGTAGGGCCCGTGGATCTGGATCTCCAAGTCGCCGAAGCCGCGCTTCTTCAGGTGGGCGCGGAGCTTGCGGACCGTGTCCTCCACGGTCATGTCCTTCACGAGGCGGATGTCCACCTTGGCGTAAGCCTGGTGCGGCAGGATCGTCTTCGTGCCCCCGTGGTCGATGTAGCCCGCGTAGATGCCGCAGATGTTGATCGTGGGCTCGAACAGGTATTTCAGGAGCAGTTTGTCCTTGGGAAGATCGTACTTGAACTTGGCCGTCCGCTCCTCCTTGAGCCACGCCTTGGGGTCGAACTTCCTGGAGAGCTCCCGGACCATCTCGATGTCCCGCTTGGACGGCCCCCGGACGTCGGCCCAGAAACCGTCCACGACGGGGCGCTGGGTCTTGCGGTCCACGAGCGTGTCGAGGGCCTGGATGAGCCGCCACACGGGCGATCCGATCCACACGGCGTTCGAGCTGTGGATCTCGCTCTCCATGGGTCCGCCTTTCTGCTTGTTCCCCTTGGACCAGATGGTCAGGTAGAGGCATCCCTTGACGCCCAGATAGACCGTCGGGACGCCCCGGAGGTCCTCCGAGTAGTCGTTCGCGATCGCGCCGTCCGCCTTGAGCTGGCGCTTGTGCGTGCGGATGTACTCGATGAAGTTCGCGCTGCTGATCTCCTCCTCCCCCTCCGCGAGGATCTTCAGGTTCACCGGGAGCTCGTCCACGTCGCGGAGGACCTTCCAGGCGTGCAGGTGACCCATGAGGGCTCCCTTGGAGTTCGTCGAGCCGCGAGCGATGACGGAGGGACCGACGCCCTCCACGTCGTGGATCTCCGCCGCGAACGGCGGGGAGCGCCAGGCGTTCAGGTCGCCCACGGGCTGCACGTCGTACATCTCGTACTCGACGAGGGTGGTGTCCGCGCCCACATCGAGGTAGCCCACGACGAGGGGGTGGCCACCCTTCGCGAAGGTCTCCGTCTTGCAGCCCAGCTCGGCGAGGCAGGAGCGGACCATCTCGGCGCACTCGGCCACGCCCTCGCCCGTTGCGCTCACGCTGGGCTGGCGCAGGAGCTGGCGGGTCTTCTCGAGTCCCTCGGGGAACCGCTGCTCGATGGCACGATACACCTCAGGCGGCGCGATCGGCTTCATCGGCCGCGGGGATGGGGCACGGGACGATAAGCCTACGGGGAAGACCCCGGTCCCGGGATGCGGCACGGCAAACTATTTCTCCCGCCAACCGTTCGGTCGGCTCGCGCCGCGGTAACTCAGTTTGGGAGAGTGCGAGACTGAAGATCTCGAAGTCGCCGGTTCGAGCCCGGCCCGCGGCACTCCCCTCGCCGTGCGAGTCCTAGACAACCTTTTTATCGAGAGAACCGTTCGTCGGCCGTCCCGCCTTAGCTCAGCCTGGTCAGAGCGGGTGACTGTAGAGTGCTCCCGCGGACATGGCGTTCGCGGTGCCCGCCGGCATCATCAGGCCCCCGGTTCAAATCCGGGAGGCGGGACTCCTCTCCCTTAGAATCGACTTCAATTAGGGGGTCGGCGGTTTCGCACCGGGGTAGGCGTTTCTCGGTGGTTTTCGTCCCCTCATGCCCGCCCCTAGGGGCGGGCCCTCTTCTTTCTCGGTTCACGACGTCCCCGCACCTCACCATTAGGCTCTTCTACCGGGGGGTCGCTCGGCCCCTCTTGCATGGCGAGCAACGGTGGCTGGAAAGTAACCGTATTCCTGGTCTGCGTCGTAATCGGGGCCATAGCCGGGGTCTTCTGGCAGGGCGTCATCGGAGCCGTCATAGGAGCGATTCTAGGCGCCGTCGTCGGCTCGATTATCGTAGCAATCGGCGGGGAAGTGGGGCTCTGAAGAACCAACTCGTCGTCACCCCCCACATCGCTGACGCTCGCGCGAGGAGCGAACTACTTCTCGCACCCTTCACCGGGGTGTCAGACAGACACAGTCTCGGACGCCCCGTTCATCTCGCTTTCGGGGCGGACTCTGCACGCCCGCCCCGCGAGGGCGGGCACCTTCTCCCGTTCATGTCCACCTATAGGGGGCTTGCCGTTCCGTTTCCGGCTCGGCCTTCAGGGGACTGTCTTTGGACCCGGCGCTCGGTATCCTCGTTTCCTCCAGGCAGCGAGGAAATAGTAGACGCCAAATGGAACAAGTCCCACACCAAGGGCCCAAAGGAGGTAGCCAACGGTGAGCCCCGACGTGACCGGTCCAGGGATCAGGCCCATCAGCCCGAGAAGGACAAGGACGCCATACCCCACCAGGTATGCCCCAATCAGATAGTGGATGCGGCCCATCTCTGGGCCTGGGTCGACCATGGGACTCCGTAATGAAGTTCGAAACCTTCTATCTGCCGGGGGCAAGCCGGACCGCTGGGCGGCCAGAGCGTTCCGCCTCAGTCGGGGTCGGTAGTCCTCTCTCGTGGCGTCCTCTCGGAGTGGGAGGAGAGAAGACCGTGAGCGGCGCAGCGCCGGCGGCTCCGAGCGCCCTCCAAAACACTTTCGCCGGGAGGCGGGACTCCCTCTTGCCGGGGCGCGGGTCCGGGACTGCAAGTTCATGACCTCCCGGAGCATGGCCCTCGCATGAACCAGTTCCCCGAGGTCTTCCGCAAGCTTCCCGAGGCCGACGTCGCTTTCGCGGGGGTGAACGTGCGACTCCTCCAGGGCCCGACGGCCTGCGCCATCTTCCTGGAAGCCAAGGAGGACACGGCCGTTCCGGAACACTCGCACGGTGCGCAGTGGGGCATGGTGGTGGACGGCGAGATACAGCTCACGATCGGAGGGGAGGCCCGTGCGCGCCGGAAGGGCGATGAGTACTTCATTCCCGCGGGAGTCCCGCATGCGGCCCTCCTCAAGAAGGGAGCCCGCGTGATCGACTTCTTCGACGACCCGAACCGCTATCGCCCGAGAGCTTGAGCCTCAGAACATGGGCGTCTGGGTGCGGGCGATCTGCGCGCTGAGCCGGTCGATGTATTCCTTCATCCGCGCCAGGATCGTCTTGGCCTGGATGACGCCGAGGATCTTCCCGTCCTTCACGACGAGGACGCGGCGCGTCCCCTGGCTCGCCATGATCTGAGCGACCTGGTCGATCCCCGCGTTCGCGTCCACGGAGACGAGGTTCCGGCTCATGATCTCCTCGAGCCGCACGGCCTCCGGGTCGCGGTCCTCCGCGGTCACGCGGGCCAGGAAGTCCCACTCCGTCGCGATGCCTGCGGGCTTTCCCTCCGGCGTGGCCACGATCACGAAGCCGCGGCCGCTGTCCCGCATCATCCTCGCGGCTTCCAGCACGGAGGTCCCTGCAGGCGCCGAGAGGAAGTCCTTCTCCACGATGTCCTTCGCGTAGAGGACCATCGCCCTAGCTATCGCCCTGGGGGCACTTATGCCTTCTGACGGTGGCCCCGGGGGCGGGAAGCGGGAAACAGTACTTCTAGGACCGCAGAATAGGGTGGAACCGCCATGGCCCGTGGACCGCCGGCGGCATCCGCCCTGCTCCTGACGGTCGGGCTCTTCGTGGCGCTCCTTGCGGCCGCGATGCCCGTGGCCGCCCATGCCGACTTCCTCCGTTCCACGCCCGCCCCCTTCGACGTCTGGAACATCGACCCCACGTACGTCAGCGTGACCGTCTCCGAGGCGGTGCAGCCCGGTTCTCCGACCATCACCGTGACGAACAGCACGGACGTCCGAGTCGACACCGGGCCGACCCAGCTCTCGTCCACGGACCCCACGACCTTCACGGTGCGCCTCCTCAGCGGCATCGGTCCCAGCGTGTACACGGTGACGTGGACCGTGGTCTCCGCGGACGACGGCCATTTCACGGCAGGCACGTTCTACTTCATGATCGCGTACCGCGACGGGACGCTGCCCGGGAAGTTCCCGCAGACGGGGACGATCACCCAGAGCCAGCCCATCTCCCCGGTCGACGTGGCGCTGGATGCGGGCAACTTCGTCGGCTTCGCCATCGCGTTCGGCTCGACCCTGGTGGCCGCGCTCTTGTGGACGCCCGTCGGCTCCACCCTGGAGGGGGACGAGCGGAAGGCGTCCGCGGACGGCCTGCGGGCCCTGTTGCGCTTCGCCCGGATCGGCGCCCTGGTCTTCGCCGCGGCGGCGGCGGGCCTCTGGGCCGAGAACCTGATCCGCTCGCCGCCCGCGGACCTCGGCGCCGCCTTCGGTTCGACCTTCCTGCTCTCGACCGCCTGCCAGGCCGTCCTCGGCGGACTCATGGCCGTCCTCCTCGCCCACCTGCTGGCCCGGCCGAGCCTCGCGGATGCGTTCGACGAGCGGGCCTGGGAATTCCTCCCTGCATTGTTTCTGGGATTCCTCGTGATCCTCGCCGAGGCCGCGGCGAGCCACAGCGCTTCCGAGAACGCCTGGTGGCCCCTGGGCCCCGTCGCGGACGCGATCCACCTGTACGGGGCGGCCCTCTGGGCCGGCGGGCTCCTCGCCCTGCTTCGCACCCGCCGCTGGCTCCGCGAGCCCACGCCCCCGGCCTTCTCCGAAGGCCTACTGCGCGCCTTCTCCCGCCTCGCCCTCCTGGGCGTCCTGCTCGTGGTCTCGGCGGGCGCGGTCCTCGCGCTGATCCTGGTCGGGTCGGTGGACGGACTGCTCGGATCGGGGTACGGCTGGGTCGTGCTCGCGAAGACGACCCTTCTCGTGCCCATGGTCAGCCTGGGCGCCTGGAACCGCTGGCGCCTGGGCCGCGAACCCGAGGAGAAGCCGACCCACGAGTGGGTGGCGCGGCTTTCGCGGACCGTCCGGACGGAGGCGCTGCTCGGGGCCGCCATCCTCGTGCTCGCGGGACTCCTCGTGACGATGAATCCCGCGGCCGCGCCCGGACCCCAGAACCCGACGTTCACCCTGGACGCCACGGCGGGCGGACTGTACGCCATCTTCCAGATGAACCCATGGCCGGAGGGGCCCGGCGACTACATCTTCCAGCTCGTCCTGTACTACGAGAACAACGGGACGGCGTACTACCCGGGAGCCAACGCGACGCTCTCCTTCCTCCTCGAGGGGGGGAACGGGACCGCGGTCACGCTGCCCCTCGAAGGCCCCCACGGGAACCACTACTACATTGACTCCCCGGTCCTGGATGCCGCGGGAACCTGGCAGCTCCGCGCGGAGGTCCGGGGCCCGCAAGGGACCCCCGTGGACTTCGCGTTCACGGTCACGCTCCACGGCTGAAGTCGGACGGTTTTGTCAAGACGTGGGCCCCGGGCGAAGATATTAAGAACGCGGCGCGCCCTTGGCCTGTCAGACAAAGGTCCGACTGACCTTCCAGGGATGGGTATGGGCGTACTCCGCTGGCTCCTCGGCTCCCACCGCTCCGACGACGAGGACGACGAGGAGCGGGAGGACGCCTGGAAGGAGAAGCGCTCCCGGAAAGGACGCGCCAACCCGAACGCGTACCGCATCGAGGTCGACGGGGAGTCGCGGCAGATGCGGGGCGAGGGATCGCCCTTCTCCTTCTGGTCCTCCGCGCGGATCATCCTGATCCTCTCCTTCCTCCTGTGGTGGATCCAGCCCGCCGGGCCCATGATCGCCGGGTACGTCGGCGGCCGGCGCTCGGGCTCCCCGATGAAGGGGGTGTTCGCGGCCCTCCTGCCCGTCCTGGCCATCTTCATCGCGAACATGGCGTACGCGCGCGGGGTCGCGTCCTACCAGATCGACTTCGTCGCCTCCCTGCCCCAGGCCATGGCCGGGGGCATCGCGGGCATCCTTCCGTTCCTCATGCCGTACAAGGAATTCCTCGTCGGCTACATGACCGGGTTCGTCCAGGCGCTCCAGAACACGTTCGGCATGGGCACGAACGGGTACCTCATGGTCATCATCTTCGCTTACATCGGCGGCCTGATCGCGGACCAGACCCGCCGCGAACTGTTCTACAAGAGCGGCTCCTCCCAGTCCGTCGGGTTCAACCTGATCCAGCCCCTCTTCGGCGGCCGCCATCCGGTGGCCGCGGACGAGGAGGCCTACGAGGAAGACGACGAGCTCCGCGAGATGCGACGGCCCGTGCGCGCCCGCGCGCGGAGCCGCGGCCGGGGCGAGGTGGAGATCCACACGGGCCCCCCGCGCTCCCGACGGCGTCGGCGCGGCAGCCCGGACCGGTTTGAGGAGTTCCGAAGGCTGGACGCGGAGTCCGCCGACGGCCGAAGCACGCACGCGAGGGCACGGACCCGCGCGGCCGACGACGAGGACGAGGAGGATGAGGAAGAGGAGACGGTCCGCCGCGTCCACCGCTCCCCGCATGCGGAGGCCCGCGAGCACCGCGGCCGGGCCCATGCGGCCGAGGACGACGAAGAGGAGGAAGCCCCGCGGCGCGAGGACGCGGAGTCCCGCCGTCCCCGCCAGCGGAGCCACGACGAGGAGGTCGCGATCCAGCGCTTCGTGGAGCGTGCCCTCCGGCAGTACGAGCACCCGGCCCGGTGAAGTGAAAACCTTTTTATCGCACGCTCCTCTCCGAGAGGCGCTGATGTTCTGTCCCAAGTGCGGCTCCCTCATGTTCCCCGGGGACGGGAAGCTGCGCTGCAACTCGTGCGGGACGGAGCGTTCCGTGACGGGCAAGGACGTCATGGTGACTAGGGTGAACCGCCAGGGCAAGGAGAGGCCCGCGGAGACCCTGGTCCTGGACGAGATCACGGAGACCCTGCCCAAGACCCACGTGGAGTGCCCCAAGTGCGGCCACTACGAGGCGTTCTGGGTCATGCGCCAGACCCGGGCGGCGGACGAGCCCACGACCCGGATCTACCGCTGCGTGAAGTGCAACCACACCTGGCGCGAGTACTGAGGCGGGACACGTGGCCGACGTCCTCCCGGGAACCTTTATTACGTCTGATAGGATTGTCGGCGGGACTTTCGGGGGAGACGGATGTTCGAGGCGAAGCTGAAAGCGGAGGTTCTCAAGGAACTCGTCGACGTGGTGTCGACCCTGGTCGATGAGGCCAAGCTCAACGTCGGGAAGGACTCCGTCACCGTGAAGGCCGTGGACCCGGCCCACGTGGCCATGGTGGACCTCTCCCTCGACCGGGGCGCCTTCGAGTCGTACAAGGCCGAGGAGACCGAGCTGGGCCTCGACATGGACAAGATGAAGGAGATCCTGCGACTCGCCAAGGCAGGCGAGGTGATCTCGATCGCCCACGACGAGGACAAGAACCGCCTCGTGGTCACGGTGGGCAACACGACGCGGCGCATGTCCCTCGTGGACACCGCCGGGATGAGCGATCCCAAGGTCCCCAGCCTGAACCTCCCCGCGAAGCTCGTGGTCCGCACGGACGAGCTGCGCCAGGCCATCCGCGCGTCGGAGAGCGTGAGCGACCACATCGCCCTGAAGGCGTCCCCCGAGGGATTCGAGGTCGTCTCCGAGGGCGACACGGACACCGTGTCCCACATGGTCCCGAAGGACCTGCTCGAGGAGCTCCAGGCCAAGGACGCCGTGCGGTCCCTGTTCCCGCTGGACTACTTCTCCAACATGGTCAAGGCGATCAGCAGCGCGCCGACCGTAGCCCTGTACCTGGGGACCGACTATCCCGTACGGATGGAGTTCAAGATCGCCGCGGGCAAGGGAGAAGTTAAGTATCTCTTGGCGCCTCGGATCGAAAGTGACTGATTTCGACATTTCGTGCCGAAATCGTGCGAAGAAGTCATGTTCCCTCTCGAACCTCTCCTGACGGGCTACAAAATCTCCCTCCGATTTCGTGAACCCTACATGTAGTAGACACTTGTCTGGTCCCAGCGGTCATTGAGTCGTCCGTGGTACGCGCGCGAGTTCTTGCCTACCTCGGCGGGCTCATCGATGGCGATGGATACTTCAAAATCACGGCGAACTACCGGACGCCGATGATTAGGCACCCCTACTACGCGAACGTGATTGGGGTGTCCCAATTGTGGCCGGGCCCGGGGGTCCGTATTTTCGCCGACGCGTTCGGTGGCAACCTCAAGGCGACCCCGACGTCCAAGGGAACGCCGATGGCGCGGTGCGAGCTCGGTGGCGCAAGAGCCGAGTCTGCAACCAGGCGCCTTCTTCCCTTCTTACTCGTGAAGCGGACGCAAGCTGTTCTCTTCCTTGAAGTCCCTCGCGTGAGACCAAAGCGCCGCGGAAGAACCGTGCCCACCGAGACTGGTCATCAACGGCTCGAGGAAATTGCGGACGCGCTCGCTCGACTTCAACAAGGCCGATTGGCTACGAGTCGACACTTGCCTGTGTCCACCTGCATGGACGGCTATGAACTTCTGTCTCCACCCCGCCTCGGGTGGACAAGGGAGGAGACGCTCGCCTACTTGGCGGGAATCATGGACAGCGACGGCAACTTCAGAATCCTGAAGAAGCGTGGTCAACGGATGCGTTGGCCCTACTACCAGATCATAATCCGGTGCGCCCAGGTGAAACCGTCGCCAGCAATCGAACTGCTCGCCCGAACGTTCGGCGGGTCGATCGCCACGAAGAGAGAGCGAAGGCAAAACCACAGAGATCTCGACTCATGGAGTCTCCACGACAAGGCGGCGTTCGTGGCAATAACAGAGCTTCTCCCCCATCTCCGTGTCAAGTCACGGGACGCTTGGATTCTGCTGGAGCTGAGGCGCTTGAAATCTCGCGGGAAGGAGGACCTCACGGAGTGGGAGCACCGAACGAGATGGCAGCGTGTGATTCCGATGCGAAAGCGTTCCTATTCCGCGGACCAAGTCGCTCAATTCGAGACGCTTCACCGAAAGCTGCAGGAACTCCATCACGAAAGGCCGTCTTTCGCACCTACCGTCCCTGGAGCGCCAGGCTGAGCAACGTGTCCGACGAATGCTTGCAGTAGTCCGTCGCGTTCTCGATCCCCTCGAGGAGATCGTTCAGGATGACCACGATCCCGGGGTTCGTGTGGATCTTCACGAGGATCTTCCGGTTGTTGAAGTACAGCTCGTCCACGACGTTCTCGAGCCGCTTGACCTCCTCGCGCGCCTTGATCATCTGATCGTAGTCCCGGCCGTAGACGTCAATCATGGCCTTCAGGGAGCGGGCGCAGTCGAGCGTGTTCTTCGTCATCTCCTTGAAGGTACTCCAGACCTCGGGCGGGATCGTCACGCCCGTCTCCTGGAGGAGATCCACGTTCTTGCCGCTCACCTTGAGCCAGTCCGCGATCAGGTCCACGGATGACACGAGGCGCATGAGGTCCTCCCGATCCTTCGCGGGCAACTCGCCGCGGCTCAGCTCCTCGACGAGGTTGATTTCCACGTTGTCGGCGGACTTCTCGTTCATCAATAGGCGCTTGAACGCGGCGGCCAGCTCGTCCTTGCGGCTCCGCACCGCGGCGTCGAGGACGTTGTCCAGCTCCTCCGCTGCGTCGACGACCTTGGTCACGTGCTCGCGCACCATGGCCAGGGCGCGCGACTCTCGCCGGTTCCGGAACCACTCGAGCTGGGACTTCTCACTCAAGTTTCAACGCCTCCTGGAGGCCCTCGTAGGGACGGGGGTAAACCAGGATGTTCGCCTCGGGGAACGAGACCATAACATCCCGGACCGTATTAAGACTTTGAGAGGCGGGAATGTCGACGGACACCAGGTCGTAGGTGAACAGCCGTACCTGGAGCCGCTGGGTCGCGCCGAGGAACAGGCGGTTCTCGACGCGGCCCGGAATCACGTTGCCGAACGCCTCCTTGGAGATTCCCAGCCCCTCGGGACGCGCCGCAACGACCACGGGGTCGCCTTCTCGGAGATCTCCTGCGGGGACGCGGAGGATGTACCCGCTCCGGAATTCCACGAACGCCCAGTCCGCGCGGATCCGTCGGATCGCGCCCTCCAGGAAGTTGCTCTCGCCGATGAAATTCGCCGTGAAGACGCCCCCGGGGTGGTCGTAGAGGTCCTCGGGCCGGCCCGATTCGATGACCTTCCCTTTGCGCATGACGATCACGCGGTCTGCGACGGACATGGCCTCCTCCTGGTCGTGGGTCACGTGGACGGCTGTGAGCCCGAGGTCCTTGACCACGCGCCGCAACGCGTACCGGAGATCGAGCCGCACGCGTGCATCGAGGCCGGAGAGCGGCTCGTCCAGCATGAGGACCTTGGCATGGTTGGCCAGGGCGCGGGCCAGCGCGACCTTCTGCTGGGAACCCGTGCTCAGCTCGGACGGGAACAGGCCCCGCTCGTCGAGCATGTCCACGAGTTCGAGGACCTCCTGGCCCACGTGGTCCACATCCTCCCGATGGCGGTCGCGGACCCAGGGGCCGTACGTCGCGTTGTGCCAGACGTCCATGTGGGGGAAGAGGACGATGTTCTGGAACACGTAGCCGAGGTCGCGGTCCTCCACCGGCTGGGAGGTGACATCCCGGCCGTCCACGAGGATCCGTCCCTCGGTCGGCTGCCAGATCCCGGAGAGGACCTTGATCAGCGTGGTCTTCCCGCAGCCGCTGGGCCCGAGGATGGCGAGGTACTCCCCCTCGTCGATCGTGAGCGTCGTCTGGTCGAGCGCCGTGATGCGGCCGAATCGCTTCGCGACGTCGATTGCCTGGATCCGCGGCACGTCACTCGACCTCCAGGGCGGACGCCACGCCGCCCGCGGGCACGGGGAACAGGAGGATGTGCTCCACGGGCAACGTCATGAAGACCGGGTCGCCCTCCCGGGCCCACCGCGCGGTGGTCGTGAGCGGCTTGGCCTTCAGGAGACCCATCTCGGGGACGTCGATCTCGAGGGAGATGCGGCGACCCATGAAGAGGCGGCGCCGCACCGTGCCTTCGAGACCCTGACCCGCGCCCCACTCCTGGGGCAACACGCCGCAGACCTCCGCGCGGATCCCGGCCAGGACCCGGCCGGAAAGCCCGTCCCGGGCCGGGGCCATCAGGTTGGTACCGCCCGCCACGAGCCGGACGCTCCCCTTCTCCGCAGGGAACGAGTCGGTCTCGAAGAAGTTCATCTCCCCGAGGAAGTTCGCGACGAACGGCGAGGCCGGATTCGAGTACACGTGCTCGGCCGGGCCCACCTCGACGAGCTCGCCGCCCCGGAGGACCGCGATGCGGTCCGCGAGCACGAGGGCCTCTTCCTGGTCATGGGTCACGTGGATGGTCGTCGTACCGACGTGCCGGATCAGGGACCGCAGCTCGGACCGCAACTCAATCCGCAGGCGCGCATCGAGCGCCCGGAGCGGCTCGTCGAGGAGCAGGACCGCGGAGTCCGCGGCTAAGGCGCGAGCGAGGGCACACCGTTGCTGCATGCCTCCGCTCAGCTCGCGCGGGTACGACCCGGTCCGCTCGATCAGGTGGACCATGGACAGCATCTCGCGCGCGAGGACGTCCCGGTCCGACTCGGGCCAGCCCTTGACCGTGGGCGAGAACGCGGTGTTCTCCCAGACCGTCATCTGGGGGAACAGGGAGTAGGTCTGGGGCATGAAGGCGGCCTGTCGCACGTCGGGGGGGAGGCGCGTGACATCCCTGCCGTCCATGAGGATGCGGCCGCCGTCCGCGTCCAGGAGGCCCGCGATGGTCCGGAGCAGGGTCGTCTTCCCGGCGCCGCTCGGGCCCAGGACGACGAGATACTCGCCGTCCCGGACGGTCAGGTCGACGTCCCGCAGGGCCCGCTTCTTCCCGAAGGACTTGGAAACCTTCTCCAGGACCACCTCAGCCATGGCTGCGCCTCCGCTCGATGACGAGCCGCAGCGCCAAGATGGCTCCGAACGAGACGCCGAGCAACGCCAGCTGGGCGAGGGCCGCCTCGTAGTACTGGGGCGTCTTGGACGTGATGATGTTCACGATCAGCAGGGGGATCGTCTCGATGCCCGTCCCTGCGACCGCCTGGGTCGCGCCCGTCTCGCCGAGGGAACGGGTGAAGGCCATGATGGCGCCGGCGAGGATCGCGGGGCGGATCGCGGGGAGGAGCACGCGCCGGAACACCTGGACCGGCTTGGCACCGAGGGTGCGCGCGGTCTCCTCGGTCGCGGGGTCGAGCTGCTCGAGGGCACCGACCACGTTCCGCACGACGAACGGGAAGGTGAACGCGACGTGGGCCAGGGTCACGAGGACGAGGAGCGATGGCACGATGGTCTTCTGGGCACTCCAGAAGAGGCTCAGGGAGATCCCCAGGGCCGCGCTCGGCACGATGTAGGGGATGTTCACGAGGGCGTCGAGCATCCGACCGAGCCAGCGCAACCGGCCCCGCGCAATCAGAATGGCGAGCGGAATGCCCATGGCCAGGTCGACGCCCGTGGCCACGCCACCGATCAGGAAGGAGATCCCCACGGCGCCCCAGAATCGTCCCCAATCTAGGGCCGCCGCGGGAGTCGCGACGAAGAGAAAGCCCAGGAAGAAGAACGACGGGACGAGGATGAAGAAGACGAGGGCCGCCAGCGCGCCTATGTCGCGGAGGCGCGCAAACGGGCGCGTGCTCAGGCGGCGCTCCGCCACGGGCCACACGCGGCGTAGGGGGAACTTGAGCCGGACCGCGACGAACTTGACCACGACGAGGAGGACGAGCGCGAGGACGATCATGAGCGCGCTGACGAGGGCCAGACCGCCATTGAGTTCGGTCTTCAGGATCGGCGAGGTCGCCGCCTGTCCCGCGATCCCCTTCCAGACACCGATGAGGGCGGTCCCGTTGCCCGTGAACGGCGCGTAGAGCGAGTTCGGGTCCACGGCTCCGATCAACGTGAGGGCGGTCAGGGCGCCCCCCGTGTCGCTCAAGGCTTTCGCGAGGACGAGGAGCAGCCCCGTGGCCATCCCCGAGCGGAACATGGGGAGCGTGATGGTCCGCACCGCGGTGAGACGGCTCGCTCCCGCCGCGCGGGCCGCGTTCTCGTACTCGATGTCGATCTCCTGCAGGATCGCGGCGAGGGACCGCACCATGTAGGGGAAGGTCGTCGTGAGGTGGAGGAGGACCAGGATGAGGAAGGCGTTCCCCGTGAGCCCCAGGGAGCCCGGTGGATGCTGCGCGATGGTCGGGGACACGCCCCAGAAGAGGACCACGCTGAAGCCCAGTCCGGCCGTCGTCACGGCGAGCGGCGAGTCGATGAGCGTGTCGAACCAGCTCTTGCCTCGGAAGTCGTGGCGCACGAGGAGCCAGGCGAGCGGAAGGCCGGCGACGAGGTCGAAGAGGGCGACCATCCCGGCCACGCCGAAGGAATAGGTGATCGCGGGGAGGATGCGACCCGCCAGGAGCGGGTCCTGGAAGATCGTCTCCACGCCGCTCCAGTCGGCGACAACGTAGCCCAGGACGTAGAGGGTCGGCAGGAGGACGAAGACGAGGAAGAAGCCAACGAGGCCTCCGTGCCAAAACCAGACGGCCCACCGGTTGGACACCCACCCGAGGACCCTCGAACGCCAGGCATGCTCGGGCGCCCGCTTCGAGGCGGGATGTTCCGCCACCTCGGAGGGGGGCTCCGCCGTTCCCATCCAGCTCCTCCGAGGATCAGCGGCCCTTGACGACGATGTCCTCGAGGATGTTCGCCACGTCTTCGCAGTGGTCCGTGACGATTTCCAGGTACTCGTAGATGTCTTTGAACTTGATGATCCGGACGGGATCACCGGACTTGAAGACCTCTGCGAGCGAGGTCATGAGGAGGTCGTCGGCGACGTTCTCTAGGCGATTCACCTCGATCGTGCACGACATGACCGCGTCCCTCGCCTTGTGATCCCGGACCGCGGTCATCCCCGCCCGGAGCTGCTCCGCGGCCTTCAGGATGAGATCGGCGAACTCGATCATCGGTTTCGTGGGCCTGTCAATCCCGTAGACGGCGAGGCGCGTGGCCGCCCCGTTGATGTAGTCCAGGACGTCGTCCAGCTTGGACGCCAGGCCACTCAGGTCCTCCTTGGCGAGGGGCGTGACGAAGGCACGGTTGAGCGACTCGTAGATATGGTGGACGATCTCGTCGCCCCGGTGCTCGATGTCCTTGATCCGCCGGCGGTGGTCCGCGAGGCGGGAGTAATCGTCGAAGATCGCGCGGAACGCCCGCGCCCCCTGGAGGACGTTCTCCGCCTCGGCCTCGAGGTCGTCGAAGAACTGCTTCTCCTGGGGAGTCATCCATTCCTTGATGTCCACAGTGCCTCCTCCCGCGGCCCCGTAGAATCCGGGAACCTATATAGCTTGTCGGAGACGGCTCGGGACTACTCCTTCTCGAGAGCTCCGACGTCCACGCCGCTGTCCGCGAGCTGCTTGAGCAGCTGCCGTCGCATCTTCCGGTTCCCCGCGAACCCCTTGATCGCCTTGCGGGACATCTCGTAATGGCGGAGGAGCTCCTTCACGTCGCGGGGCGCGACGCCCGCGCCCCGGGCGATCCGCTGGACCCGGGACGACTTGATCAGCTTGGGGTCGGACATCTCCTCGTCCGTCATGGAGTCCATGATGATCTTGAACCGGCCGAGCTTCTTCTGGGTCCCTTCCATCTCCACGTCCTTCATCTTGCCGGAGACGCCCGGGATCAGGGAGGCGAGCTTGCCCATGGGACCCATCCCCTTGAGCATGTCGATCTGCTCGTACATCTCGTGCAGGGTGAACTTCCCCGCCATGATCTTCTTCGTGAGCTCCTCGGCCTTCTGGGCGTCGATGGCCTCCTGGGCCTTCTCCAGGAGCGTCTCCAGGTCGCCCATGCCGAGCAGGCGGGAGATGAACCGGGGCGGCTCGAACTTCTCCAGGTCGTCGATCTTCTCTCCGACGCCGATGAAGACGATGGGCGCCTTGACCTCGGCCACGGCGGAGAGGGCGCCGCCGCCCTTCGCGGTGCCGTCCAGCTTGGTCACGATGACGCCGCTGATGTTCACGGCCTCGTGGAACGCCTTGGCCTGGGGACCCGCCTGCTGGCCCACGGTCGCGTCGAGGACCAGGAGGCGCTCGTTCGCCTCGACCGCCTTGGCGACGGACTCGATCTCCTTGATCAGGTCGGGTTCCAGGGCGTGCCGCCCCGACGTGTCCACGATGAGGACATCGGACGCCTCGAGCGCCTTCACGCCGTGCTTCGCGATCTTGACCGCGTCCTTCTCGCCCGGTTCGCCGTAGAAGGCCACGTTGACCTGCTCGCTGAGCTGCTTGAGCTGGTCGTACGCCGCCGGCCGGTGGACGTCCGCAGCGACCAGGCCCACGGACAGGCCCTTCTTCTGGAAGTACTTCCCCAGCTTGCCCGCGGTGGTCGTCTTCCCCTGGCCGTACAGTCCGACGAGGAGGATGCGCTGCTTCTGCAGCGGGACCTCCCGCGCCTGCCCCAGGATCTTCACGAGTTCCTCATAGATGATCCGGACCACGTGCTCCCGCGGGCTCATCCCTGGCGGGGGCGTCTCGTTCAGGGCGCGGTGCTGGAGATTCTTCGTGATGGCGAGGGACAACTGGACGTTCACGTCGGCCTGGATGAGGGCCCGCTGGATGTCGCGGACGATCTCCTTGATCAGGGCCTCGTCGATGTAGCTCGCGCCCGCGATCTTGCGAAGCGCGGCACGCAGGGAATCTCCCAGCTTCTCGAGGACCATGGCCTTGGACCAAGGGGCCTTGGGTCTTAAGGTTTGAGCCGCGGCGCGTCGAAGGGTTCATCCGGGCGGAGCAAGGGCGACGGCCACCCGGGGTCGCCGCGGCCCCTAGGGACGGGAGCCCCACGTCCTCCCGGAGGCCTTCAGGAGCCTGGCGAGCCTTGTGTACGCGAGGTACGCTAGGATGGCGGCGGCGATGAGCGCACCGGACACGAGGTTGACGTAGAGCGCGACGAGGAGGAGCGCGACCACGGCCACGACGCCCTGACGAGCCGTGAGGCGGTGGCTCGCGATCTCCCCGAGGACGGCCAGGGGGAGGAACACGGCCCCGCGCACGAGGAATGTCCATCCGTAGCCGCCGGGTAGGAAGATGCCCAGGAACCAGTAGAACAGGATGTCCTCCCACGCACCCCCCAGGACGGCGACGATGGGCAGCCATGCATGCTCCCGGAATGCGAACAGGGTTGTCAGGGGGAAGACGAAACCCCATGTGGCGTACCAGTAGATCTGCGTGCTCGAGGCCGGGTTCAGCGGCGGCGGGAAGGCCAGCCGCACGACCGCGATGTCGAACGCGGCCCAGAGCGCGCTCCAAACCGCGGTGGCGACTAGGAGCAGGACGATGTGACCCGACCGGGTGTGGGCGTACGCCCATAACCGGGCTTCCCCGCGCTGCAGGAATCTGCGTAGGTCCGTGAGGGCACCTGCACGGACAAGCGACTCGCGTGCCTTGAACACTGGGACCATACGCCAGGTGGGGTGGGTCTCCGGGTCCACGAACGGGGCGCGCAAGCCTCATATCGACGGCGACCATAGTGGGCGACCGCGATGGCACGGAAATCCCAGGCCCGAGTCTCCGCTTCGGAATTGACCACCCAACGGACCGCCGATCTCGGCGACTGGCGGGGCGAGCTCCTCGCCCAAGTCCGCCGCGTGATCCAGGAGGCCGACCCCGAAGTCATCGAGGAACGGAAATGGAAGAAGCCATCGAATGCCGCCGGGGTTCCGGTATGGTCTCACGACGGGATCATTTGCACCGGCGAGACCTACAAGAACCACGTGAGGCTGACCTTCGCCAAGGGAGCTTCTCTCAAGGACCCGAAGGGCCTCTTCAACGCCAGCCTCGAGGGCAACGCCTTGCGCGCCATTGTCATCCACGAAGGGGACACCGTCCACGACGGGGCGCTGAAGGCCCTCATTAGGGAAGCGGTCGCCCTGAACGAGGCTGCTGCGTCGAAGAAACGGAAGTAGCCCCGCCGACCCGCGACGCGTGGCGCACCCGCAGAACTTCCGGTGAGGGCTGTGGAGACCCGGACTTTGTTCGCGACAGAAAGAGGAATGGAGCCCGTCTTGCGGACTGCCATGGACAGACAAGGTGCAGCAGCGCCTCCGCGCATCGGCAGCTTGTGGCATGGAGGGGATAGGACTGCTAGGGCATCCCTCGGCTGCGTGGCGGGGAGGTACCGAGGCCGACCACTGCTGCAATGACGCCGATCCCAACGAGCGGTATTCCGAAGAGCGTAAACCCGGTCTCCGCGGCCATGCCGACAGCCGGTGCGGACGTGGCCTCGAGAGCCGCGCCCGCGACAGCAGCAAGAACTCTCAAGTGAGCTCCCCCGTGCGACGCTGAGATGGGCGGCGGGACATTTGCCAGTGCATCCTGACGCGGCTTGCTCGTAACTAAAAAGGAAGGGAGGGCTAGCCTTGTCAGAAGGGATGGGATGCACTCTAACGAACTAGCCCAAAATTCCCCCGAAATGTCATTGAAAAACGCGTATATAAGATTTTGTAAAGCCGTGTGCTAAACGAAGAACTATCAGAGATAGCCGGACTTCTGGAGGGTCATCAAGTCTTCCGTGGAGAGCTTCTCCCCCTTCTTGAATCGCTCAAAAATGGCCTCCGCCTCCTTCTTGGCGTCCACGGCCTCCACGGACTCTCCCGCAGCGGCCCGGTTCTTGACCCAGATTCCGTGGATGATCTTGTCGTAGTCGTGGACCTGGCGGATGTGCTCGATGTGCTTGCGGTGCTCCTCGTCCGCGAGCATCTTCGTCTTGATGAACTCCTCCTGGGCCTGGTCCGCCATCCGCCGCGTCTCGTCGCTCTTCTCGTAGAGCGCGGTCATCTGGTCGTGCTCCGCCTGGGCCTGCTCCGCGAGCTCGGAGACCTGCTTGTGGGCCGCCTCGGCCTTGTCGCGGGCCGCCTTGAGCTCCTCGTTGAGCTTGCGGACGTCCTCGTTCTCCTCGAGGGATTTCTCGAGCTTCTTCAGCTCGGCCTGGATCCGCGCCATCTCCTCGATCAGGGCGCGCTCCTTCTCCACGGTGAGGACGGAGGTCATCTGGCGGAACTCGAGGGCCTTCAGGTCCCTCCGGAGCTTGCTGATGGGCACGGCGCCGCGCGGGAGCCGCTTCCGCTTCGCGTCGTTCACCGCCTCGAGGAGCTCGTTGACCTTCTTGTTCCAGGTGTCCCGCTCCTCCTTCGCGGTCCGGACCTGGGCGTTCAGCTCGTCCCGCTTGATCCGATGGCCCGTCGCCTCGTCGACCAGGGCCCGGACCTGCGCGTTGAGCTCGTCCCGCTTCGCCACCCACTCGCGGGTCTTGTCATTCAGTTCGTCCCGGCGGCGGCGATGGCGCTCGGCTTCCTGGTTTTCCTTCTCTCGTTTCACCTGGAGCTCATCCAGCAAGGACAACCCTCTCGCGCCGGGTGCCGGGGGTTTGGCAAAAATGGCCTTCTAATATAAAGCTTGCCGCACGAGCCGCCTCGGCTCCGACACGACGCCTCCCGATAACAAGGTCGCAAAGTCCATGAGCGCCGCGCCCGATGCAATGTGGGCTCCATGCGGTTCCTCCTGACGCTCCTCACCCTGGGACTCCTGGTCCTCACCGGGCTGGCGGCGGTCCTCGTGCCGAGCGACCCCGGGTCCTTCCGCCTGGCGCGCAGCGCGCCTGCGGCAGGCATCGCGATCGCGGCGGACCAGGCGGTCGTGGGCCGCGGCGACCGGCTCAACTTCACGGTCTGGCTCAACGTCACGGGCAACGGCCAGTTCCAGAAGACCTGGGTGAACCTGACGTTCGACACGGCGTCGGATCCGAGCCGGAACTCCCTGGCCCAGGGACCCTCGGGATGGATCCAGCCGGCGGGATGCGTGGTCCTCCTGGCCTCGGGGTGGTTCCTGGAGTGGGAATGCTCGGGTCTGCGCGCGGGGGACTACGCCTGGGTCGTGCCCGCCTACGTGACCGCGAACGCCACCGTGGGCCGGTACCAGCGGGTCATGGCGAGCACGGCGTCGCAGACGGGATCGGGCACCATGAGCGGAAGCGCGAATGCGACCGTGTGGGTTGCGGGCGCGCGGGTCCGCATCATCGACATCGAGTCGTCGCCGACGGACTCGGCCCGGGGCGGGCAGATCGTCCAGTTCTGGGTCAACGCGACGAACGAGGCCTCCGTCAACCCCTCGGAGGCGGCGAACGGGACGGGGACCGCGTTCAACGTGACCGTGACGATCCATCTGGACGCGGGGCTGCGGCCCGGGACGGGGCTCGTGAATCTGACCACGCGGTTCCCGAGTCTGCCGCCCACCGCGGAACTCAGCGTGAACCTGGAGACCATCGTGGCGGAGAACCAGAGCGCCGGATCCGTGGTCGGCCTGAGCGTCCAACTGTCCTACCAAGATTTCAACGGACACGCGATCGGTCCCATCGAGGCGGGCTCCCCGCCCCTCTACGTGGTCCAGGCGAGCGTCCTCTCGACCCCGAACCTCGTGGCCGGAGCCGCCATCGGCCTGGGCGCCGTCGTGACCACCCTGGTCGTCCTCCTGTACGTCGGGCAGCGGAAGATCCTGATCGGCGAGGCGTTCTTCATGACGAAGGGCGGGATCCTGATCCGCCACGTCAGCCGGACGCCCGAATTGAGGAAGGACGACGACATCGTGGCCTCCATGTTCGTGGCCATCCAGGAGTTCGTGCGGGACTCGTTCCGGCGGGAAGCGTCCCTGGACTCCGTGGCCTTCGGACGCCGGCATGCCGCGGTCGTCCGGGGGGAGCTCACGATCCTCGCCGCGGTGATCTCCCACGGGGACGTGGACTACGTGACCCCGGAGCTCCTCGCCGCGGTCCGTGCGATCGAGACGCGGTACTGGGACGTCCTCGTGAACTGGGACGGGAACATGAACCGCCTCGTCGGCGTGGACGAGTTCCTCAACCGCCTCCTGCGGGGCGGGTTCCGGTCCCCCTGGAGGGTGCAGCTCGCATGAGGCCCGCGGCCGGGGTCCGCGCGGGGATTCCCGCCGGCATCCTTGTGCAACCTTTAACTAGCGTTCCATGCCTATGCAATTCCATCCGGGAGGGGACGGGACACCATGCGCCCACACGATGACCGGGACCTCAAGGGGGCGCCTCCCTTGCGGCGGCCCGAGACCTCCGTCCTCGTGAAGGAGGCGCTCCGGAAGGACGCGAACGACGTGGATGCCCTCTTCGTCCTCGCCGCCCTCCGGGCCCAGGACGGACACCCCGATGAGGGCCTCACCATCCTGGACCGCGTGCTCGTCATCGACCCGGGCTACCCGGGCGCCTGGTTCTTCAAGGAGAAGCTGCACCGGATGCGGGGCGAGACGCGGCAGGCGGAGACCGCGCGGGAGCAGGGGGAGGCGACGGAGGCATGAGGGCCGCGGCCGAGCTGGTCAAGATGAAGATCTGCATGGCCGGCGAGGCCATGGTCGGCAAAACCTCCCTGATCCGCCGTTACGTGCTCGAGGAATACGAGGACCGCTACACGGCGACCCTGGGCACGAAGATCACGAAGAAGAGCTTGGGTGTGGCTCATCCCCAGGACGGCCATCGGGTCGAGGTGAACCTGATCCTCTGGGACATCATGGGCACGCCGACCCTGCGGGACCTCCTCAAGGAGGCGTACTACCATGGAGCCCACGGCATCCTGGGCGTGGCGGACCTCACCCGGGAGGAGACGCTCCGGGAGCTCGACGCGTGGTCCCGCTCCATCCGAACCGTCGCGGGTTCCGTGCCCACGTACATGGTCGTGAACAAGGCGGACCTGGAGGGCGAGGCCCGGATGGACCGCGGGACGATCGACGCGTTCTGCCGCGACCGCGGCTATCCGTGGTCCTACACGAGCGCGAAGACCGGGGCCGGCGTGGAGGAGGCCTTCGAGGGCCTCGTGCGGCACGTCCTCTCCAGGTAGGCGCGGCGCTCAGACCATCTTCCAGCGCTTGTGGGCCTCCGCGTCGGGCGTGAAGCAGAAGTGGACCGTGTTGAAGTCCTTCCGCATCGCCGCGACGTCCTCGGCGACCTTCTCGGGCGCCTCCTTCTTCACGGCCACCCGGGCGAAGAGGCCCGCGACCTCGCGCATCTGGGGCTCCGTCATCCCGAGGCGCGTGAGCTCCTGGGTCCCGAGGCGGATCCCGGAGGGCTTCACGGGTGACGTGTCCCACGGCAGGAGGTTCTTGTTGGAGATGATGTTCGCCTTCTCCAGGTCCTGAGCGACCTTGGCCCCGCCTCCCACCGCGGCCACGTCCAAGGCGAGCGCGTGGCTCTCCGTGAAGCCGGCCTTCTCCGCGAGGACCTGAATCCCGTTCTCGTGGAGTGCCTGGGCCAGGGCCTTCGAGTTGCGGACGACCTGGTCCGCGTAGGCGTGGCCGAACTCCAGGTACTCGGCCAAGGTCACGCCGAGCGCGGCCATCGCGTGCAGGTGGTGGTTCGACAGCACGCCCGGGAAGACGGCCCGCTGGAGCTTCTTGATCAACTTCTCGTCCTGGGAGTCCGAGAGCATGATCCCGTGCTGCGGCCCCGGGAGCGTCTTGTGGGTCGAGCCCGTGAGGACGTCGGCTCCCTCGCGGAGCGGGTCCTGGAACTTCCCGCCCGCGATGAGGCCCATGACGTGCGCGCCGTCGTACCAGACGCGGCACTCGGCCTCCTGGAACGCCTCCTGGAGGTCCTTGAGGGGCGTCGGGAAGAGGTACACGCTCTGGCCGAAGGCGGCGACCGTGGGCTTGACCAGCTTGATCAGCTTCGCGGTGCCGTCCACGTCGATGTTCATCCGCTCCACGTCGAAGGGATAGTTGATCGTGTTCACGCCGCGCATGCCCGCGGCCCCGAACTTCGCGGACGAGATGTGCGCGCCGTTCGCCAGGGCCACGGACGTCATGATGTCCCCGGGCTGCAGGAGGGCGAAGTAGACGGCCATGTTGGCCGTGGTGCCGCTGATGAGCCGCGGGTCCGCGTGGCGGCAGCGGAAGAGCTTCTTGGCCAGCTCGTTGACCCGGATCTCCACCTCGTCCGTGTAGAGGTTGCCCTGGTAGTATCGCTCGTGAGGCAGGCCCTCCGCGTAGCGGTCGCCGAAGTCGGACAGGAGGAGCTCGCGGGCCAGCGGCGAGATCACGTTCTCCGACGCGATCATCGGGAGGCACTTCGCGAACCAGGCGCTGTGCTTGTCGATCTGGTCGTAGATGAAGGCGACGTCCTCGTTCATGGCCCCAACCCGGCTGGGAAGCGGGGGCTCGCGATATATAGCTTGGGCCATGCTGCGGACGCGGCGCGCTCAGAACGTGCGCGCCTTGCCCGCGACGATCCGGTCCGTGAGCTTGTAGATCTTGGAGAGCTCCTGGTCGATGACGCCCTCGGCGTCCTTCTTGATCGACGCGAGGGACGTGCCCTTCTCGGGGATGATCTGCGCCGTGGCCGCCTGGGGCTCGTCGATCGGTTTGCCGATCTGGGATACGATGCGCACCCAGACCTCCTTGACCTTCCCGACGTTCTCCGTCACGATGCGGTCCGCGATGTCGAAGGACAGGAGGTTGTACAACTTGCCCACGTGGGTCACGGGGTTCTTGCCCGCCGCGGCCTCCATGGACATGGGGCGGTACGGGGTGATCAGGCCGCTCACCCGGTTCCCGCGACCCACGCTGCCATCGTCCCCGTTCTCCCAGGACAGCCCGGTGACCGTGAGGTAGTAGATGCCCGCGTCGAAGTTGTCCCCCGTGTTGATGTCCACCTTGACCTGCCGCTTCGTGTGCTTCTCCGCGTTCTTGAGGACGTGCTCCCGGAGCTCCTCGATCACGCTCCGGTAGTGGTCCCTGTCGGGGACGTAGCGGTCCACCATGGCCGCCGCGATCGTGAGACGGATCGTGTCCCCCTTGCGGACGCCCATGACCTTGATGTCCTGACCGACCTCCTTGAGGTCCTTCTTGAGCGGGCCGTTGATCAGCTCCTCCGTCTTCAGGACGAGGGTCTCCGTCTGGGAGAAGGGGGCGAACCCGACGCCGAAGGACGTGTCGTTGGCCAGCTGCTTCCGCGTGTCGTAGAGGCCGCGGAGGTCCACGGAGCCTTGGCCGATCTTGCAGTCGATGATGACGTCCGAATCGACGTCGAGGTTCGTGCAGGTCTTCTTGATATGATCGCGCGCCGCCTCCACGGCGACCGTCCGATACGGGAGGCGCTCGCCGTTGACCGTCGTCGTCGCCCGGCCCACGAGGATCACGTTGGCCGGCTCGAGGACGATCCCGCCGCCGAACTTGGGGGCGCTCTGCCCGCCCACGATCTCGCCCTGGTCCGTGTTGTGGTGCAGGATCCGCCCGAATCGATCGGCATACATCTTGCAGAGGGCGCGGGAGACCGCCTCGGCGATCCCGTCCATCATGCTGTCGGGGTGCCCCACGCCCTTCCTCTCGACAATCTCCGTTCCCTGTTCCTCGATCGGCGTGTGGACGAGTTCCTCGACGGTGATGTTTCGCGGCAAGGGGAGCCCCCGGAAGTGAGGGCGCGGAGCGTGCCGCGGGATATATGGCTTTTGTTGCGGACCCCGCGACCGGATGCGAGGAATAACGGACCAGGCATAACTATTCCTCGATAGGAATAGCGTGCCATCCGATACGAATGAATAACTTGTCGCTGCCAGCATTCCAGCAGGAATATGTATCCCCTGCGCCCTCCGCCGCGCGATGCTTCCCGATCTCGAGGAGATTCCGCGGCTGCGGAAGGCGCTCGGCCTGACCCAGACGGCCCTCGCCCGCTTCGCGGGCGTGAGCCAGTCGACCATCGTGAAGATCGAGAAGAAGCAGATGAACCCCTCCTACGACGTCGTCCGCCGCGTGTACAACGCGCTCCAGGCCGAATTGAAGAAGCAGGAGAAGAAGGCCCTCGTGGAGCAGGTCCAGACCCGGAAGGTCCAGTACCTCGAGGCCCGCATGCCGTTGGAGACCGCGGTGGACGAGATGCGCCGCTGGAAGTTCTCCCAGATGCCCGTGATGAACGCCGGCCATCCCGTCGGGTCCATCTCGGACAAGGTGATCAACAACCTGATCCTGTCCGGGAAGGACCCCAAGGACCTCGCGAGGATCCGCGTGGAGGAGGTCATGGAGCCCGCGTTCCCCCAGGTCGACTCCAAGGCGCCCGTGGAGCTGGCGGCGAGCCTCCTGCGCCACTACAACGCCGTGCTCGTGACGTCCAAGGGCGACGTCACGGGGATCGTGACCAAGTCGGACCTGATGAAGCTCCTGTGAGCCGGCTGGAGCCCGGAAGACGGAACCGGCGGGGCTCGGACGCCTGTTATCGTTGAATAACGATAACTTGAAGCTCTCGGGCGCCATACCCCTCCGATGGTGTCCCCATGATGCTCGGCTGCGGCTACTGTGAGAAGACGGTCCATGGGCGGCCGTACCTCTACTTCTGGCACTATGAGTCCCGCGGCGGGCGGCGCGAGCAGGTGGAGGAGTACGTGGGCCCGGCGCGCAGCCCCCGGGCGCGAGAGGAGGTCACGCGTCGCGTGGCGGCGTACGCCGGGCGGGCCCAAGCCGAGCTCACGGGCTTCGTCCGGGAGACCCGCGCGGCCATGGCCTCGGTCTAGTCCGGGTAGGGCACGTCGATCTCCATGAAGTCGTCCGCGAGCCGCACGCGGTCGAACACGGCCTTCGCGTCGTTGAACAGGATCGCCGGATCCTCGTAGCGCGGGCTCATGTGGGTGAGCACGAGCAGGCCCACGTCGGCTTCCTTGGCCACCATGGCGGCTTGCCTCGACGAGGAGTGTCCGTAGCGGTTGGCCTTCTCCTCCAGCGCGGCATCCGAGGTCGCATCGTGGATCAGGACGTCCGCGCCGCGGGCCATGGTCACGAGGGCCTCGTGGGGCATGGAATCCCCCGTGTAGACGATCTTCCGCCCGCGCCGCGGCGGTCCCAGGACCTGGTCCGGCCGGAACGTCTGGCCGCCGACCGTGACGGGCTGGCCCTCCTGGAGCTGGCTGTACAGGGGTCCCGCCGGGATGCCGAGCGCCCGGGCCTTCTCCAGGTCGAACCGGCCCGCGCGCTCCTTCTCCTCCAGGACGTAGGAGAGGGCGGGCACCGTGTGCACGGCCTCGAAGGCGGTCACCGTGTACTCGCCGCAGTCCGTGGGATCGCCCGCGGCCAGGTCGTGCGCGTGGACGGGATAGCCCGCCTTGAAGTGCCCGAGGGAGAGGAGCTGGGCCACGAGGTCCTCGCATCCCGACGGACCGTAGACCTCGAGGGCCGACTCCCGCCCGAAGAAGTTCATGCTCTGCATGAGGCCCGGGAGCCCGAGGAAGTGGTCCCCGTGGAAATGGGTGAGGAAGACGCGGGTCACCTGCATGAAGCTCAGCCTGGAAGCCATGAGCTGCCGCTGGGTGCCCTCGCCGCAGTCGAACAGGATCACCTCGGGACCGCGCTTGACCGCGACGGCGCTCACGTTGCGCTTCGGCGTGGGCCACGAGCCCGACGTCCCGAGGAACACGATCTCCATGGGCCCGCTCCCGATGGCCGCCGCGGTCTTAACGCCTTTGGCCGCGGACCCGCGGCAACGTTTTAACCGGGGAGCGGGATGCCTCGTGCCGCCCTCCCATGATCGCCATCGACGGCCATCGGCTCACCCTGGACGACGTCGCCCGGGTGGCCCGCGGGAACGAGAAGGTCCGACTGGCGCCCGCCGCGGCAAAGCGCGTGGATGCGAGCCGGCGGGCGCTCGAGCGGCTCGTCAAGGGCGGCGGGGTGGCCTACGGGATCAAGACGGGCTTCGGGCAGCTCGCCCAGGTGCCCATCCCGGACCGCGACGTGAAGCGGCTCCAGCTCAACCTCCTCCGCAGCCACGCGGTCGGGCAGGGACCGCGGCTGCCCACGGACGCCGTGCGGGCGGCCCTCCTTCTCCGCGCGAACACCCTCGCCATGGGCTACTCGGGCGTCCGCCGACAGCTCATCGTGCTCCTCCTGGACCTACTGAACCGGGGCGTGCATCCCGTCCTGCCGAGCCGCGGCTCCCTGGGCGCGAGCGGCGATCTCGCCCCCCTGGCCCACCTCGGGCTCGTCCTCGTGGGCGAGGGCGAGGCGTGCCTCGGGGACGAGGTCCTCCCGGGCCGGGACGCCCTCGCCCGGGCCGACCTCAAGCCGATCGCCCTGGACACGAAGGAGGGCCTCGCGATCATCAACGGGACCGCGGTGATGGCCGGCGTGGGCGCCCTCGCGGTCGTGGACGGGCTGGCGCTCCTCCGGGACGCCCAGGTGGCGGCCTCCCTCTCCTTCGAGGCCATGCGCGGTTCGCCCCAGCCGTACGACGACCGTCTGGTCGCGCTCAAGCCGCAGCCCGGCGCGCGCGAGGTCGCGCGGAACATGCGGCGACTCCTGAAGGGGAGCGAGATTGTGCCCTCCCATCCCGGCCCGCACCGCGTCCAGGACGCGTACACCCTGCGCTGCATCCCCCAGGTCCTGGGCGCATGCCGCGCGGCCCTCGACGACGCCGCGGAGGTCCTTCGGGTCGAGATGAACGCGGCGACGGACAACCCCCTCATCTTCCCCGAGGACGACGTCAGCCTGAGCGGCGGGAACTTCCACGGGATGGCGGCCGCCCTGGCCCTGGACCACGTCGCCCTGGCCATGGCCGTCGTCGCCGGGTTCACGGAGCGGCGGATCGCGCGCCTCGTGGACACGCGCCTCAGCGAGCTCCCCGCGTTCCTGACGACGAAGGGCGGGCTGAACAGCGGCATGATGATCCTCCAGTACGTCGCCGCGGACTACGCGAGCCAGAACAAGGTCCTCGCCCACCCCGCGAGCGCGGACTCCATCCCGACCTCCGCGAACCAGGAGGACTACGTGCCCATGGGGATGGCCGCGGCCCTCAAGGCCCGGGAGTCCGTGGACAACGCGGCCCACGTCGTCGCCCTCGAGTACCTCGCCGCGGCCCAGGGCCTCGAGTTCCTGAAGCCGCTCAGGGCCGGCTTGGGTCCGCGGGCCGCCGCGACCCGGATCCGGGAGGAGATCCCGCCCCTCGAGGAGGACCGGCCCATGGCCCGCGAGGTCGAGCGCGTCCTCGCCTGGATGGCTTCCGGAGAACTCGTGGCCGCGGCGGAGAAGGCGGCAGGTCCGCTGGACTGATCACTCGGCCGGGTTGCCGAGGGGCCGGAAGCACACGGGGCAGCGCCCCACGCGGGACGCGCACAGCTCGTGGAAGTCGCGGCCACAGGAGCACTGGAGGACCTTGAAGCCCTTCTTGATCGCGCCCTTGCAGATGGGGCAGCGGGACTCCAGGTTGGCCAGGAGCTTCCGCGGCCTCTCCTGCGGGGTCTCCGCGACCTCGACCTGGGCGATCGTCTCCTGGACGTACTCCTTGTCATCGAAGACGCGATGGGAGACGAGCTGGACGGCCAGCGGGATGGACCCTGGCTCGGTCATCTTCAGGCGGAACTTGACGACCTCCTTCCCGTGCGCGCGGATCGCGGTGATCTCGGGCACGCCCTCGGCCTCCGCATCGCCCAGGACGCGGATCCGCACGTCCTTCGCGAGGCCCTTCCCGACGTTCTCCAGGGTCAGGGTCGCGTCCACGGGCTCGTTGAGCTGGGCGGGACCCACCTCGAGGGAGCCCTTGAGGTTCGGGGCGAACGCTTCCACGGCGTCCCACGCGAGCCGGTAGGCGTCCTCCGCGGCCTTGATGCCCTCCGCCATGTCGCGCCGCCGGGCCTCCATGGACTCCGAGAGACGCCTCTCCGCGGCGCGCATGTCGATGCCGTACTTCTTGCCGTTCCGGATCGTCGTCTCGGCCTTGAACGTGAGATCGATGAAACGCTTCTCGACCACCTTCGCGCTCTCCACGCGCTCCACCGCGCGCCCGACCGCGTCGAGGGCGGCGAGGTACTCCCCGCGCGCCACTTGGTCGTTCGCCTGCCGGAGAAGTTCCTCCGCGCTCCGCGCATCGGAGCCGAGCTTCTTCGCGTGGGCCACGTTCTCCGCGGCCTCCGCGAGGGTCTTGTTCAGGCGCGCGCCCAGGGCCTTCTGGGCGACCGCCTGGCCGTCCCGGATGCACGCATGGGCCACGCCGAAGTTCTCCGCGTCGATCTGGGTTCGCGCCTCCGAGAGCTTGTTGAGCGCGGGAGTCGAATCGATGTCCAGCCGGCGGCAGGTCGCGACGAGCTCGTCCGCCTTGGAAAGGGATTCCCGCAGCTGGGCCCGCAGCAGGCCGATCCCCCATTCCAGGCACTGGGAGAACGAGGCCTTGGCCGACTCGACGTCCCCCATCGCCAGGGCGTCATCGCCCTCCTGGACGAACTTGTCCAGCTTCTCCGCCTCCGCGCCGATCTCGCGCGCGGTCTGGCGCAGGGCCGTCGCGCGCACCCGGACCTCCTGGGCCTCCTCGAACGCGGCGCGGAAGTCCGCGAGGGTGTCCGAGGCCCGGATGGCCAGGTCGAGCGCCTTGACGTAGTCACCGCCCGCGAGGGCGCGGCGGGCCTCCTCGGCCACGCGGTCCACGGAGGGCGCGGGGCGCCCGAGGGATTTCAGCTTGCCTTCGATCGTCGCGACGGCCTGGGCGGCCATCCCCTGTTGGAGCGCGACGCGCTCGGCCTCCGCCTCGCTCTGGAGCGCGGTCGCCAGGGCCTGGCGGTACTTCTTCGCGCGGAAGAACTCCCGGGAGCGCTCGAAGAGCCTCTCCGCGGACCGGGTGTCCGTCCCGTCGCGCTTCGCGCGGCCGATGGAGTCCTCGAACCGCTGCATCATGGCCGCGATCCCCTGGTCCCGCTCGCGGGACACCTCGACCTCGGCCTGGGCCGCGTGGTCCATCGCCTCCTCGAAGTGGCCCATCTTGTAGGCCCGCTCGGCCTTCTCGAGGAGGGCCGCGGTGCTGCGGACCTCCAGGTTCATCGCCTCGGCGTCTGCGACCAGTTCGCCCACACGCTTGATCGCGGCATCGGCCTCCTCGCCCTGCTTCTTCAGATGCTCCAGGGTGTCCCGGAGATGGAGGGCGAGGTCCGTGGCGCGCGAGAACTCCCCGGCCTCGAGCGCCTGGTGGGCCCGGATCGTCTCCTCGTTCACCGTCGCGAGGTTCACGCCCTCGACGGCGCCGACGATCGATTCCGAGGTCGTCAGGAGGGCGGCGATCTTCTCGCGGATGAGAGAGCCGAACTCGCCGTCGGCCCGGGAGGCCAAGGCGAGGGCCCGGTCGTAGTCCTTGGCCTTCATGGCCTCCTTGGCCTCGGCGGCGGTCTCCCGGAGATGGGGAGCGTCGATTCCGAGTCGCGACGCGACCTCCATGCGCTCCTTGTTGGAGAGAATCTTCTGGGCGGACGAGTAGAGGACCGTGAGCTTCTCGGTCTCCGCCTTGGCCCGGGCCGAGAGCTCGATGGTCTGGGTGTAGTCGAGCCTCTCGAACGCCTTCTTCGCATCCACGAGGGTCTCGACGACCTTGGCTACGTCGACGTTCCGCTTCCGGGCGTCCGCGATGAAGGCCGCGGCGCTCGACAGCGCGTCGTGGGCCTGGCGGTACAGCGCGGTCGCGCGGCTCGCGCGGTCTCCCGCCTCCTTGAGCAGGGGCAGGCCCTCCGCGAAATTCTGGACGCTCACGGCCAGCTGCGCGCGGTTCACGTAGTCCGTCATGTCGCCCACGTCGATCCGCAGGCCCTGGGCCTGGGCGATCCGGGCGCGCACCTGGGCGAGCAGCTTCTCCGACGCGGCCTCCAGGAGGGCCTGGACCCGATCCCTCGACGCGAGCACGTCGGCGATGCGGCCGGCGGTGAGGGAGGCGTTCAGCTCCCGGAACAGGGGCTCCTCCGCCTCGGTCCCGAGGCCCAGGTCCACCTCGAGCTGGATCGTGAGCCCCAGGGAGGAGATCAGCTTCTCCGCGGTCGCGCGGGTCCGCTGTTCCACGAACTGCGTGCCCTCGTCCAGGCTCTTGAACGCGCCCTCGAAGTCGCGGGACGCGAGCCCCGCGTCGGCCCGCAGGATGATCGCCTTGAGGTCCCCTACATCGTCCGCGACGTGGGGGAGGGCGTTGCGCAACGTGGTGACCCGGTCCGCAATGAACTTCTGGAGCGTGGTCTCCGCGTTGGCCTGGGCCTGGGCGGTGAGGTCCAGGGCGCGGCGATGTTCGTTCGCCTTCGTGGCGACGATGGCGTCCTCCAGGAGCTTGGACGCCTCGGAGAGATCCGCGCCTCGTTGCTCCCCGACCGTGAGCGTGAACTCGACGCGCTCGATGGTCCGCATGACCTCCTCGCGCTCCGACTTGCGAAGTTCCTCGTGGGCGGAATCGATGGCCTTCTCCAGGCCGCCTAGATCGTGCCGCTGGTAGGCATCCCGCGCGACCTCGGCGAACCGTCGCGCCGCCTTCGTGTCGACCCCGCGCGCCTCGGCCTCCGCAAACGCACGGTGGAGGGCCTTGAGGCGCTCCTGGGCCGCGCGGTACTGGGCCACGGCGTGGTCCACCGCATCATCCGCCTTCTTGGCCCAGTCCATGGCTTCCTGGAAGGCGGACCGCTGGAGGGCCTGGCGGGCGTTGCCCAGGTCGCCCAGGGGATCCTTCAGGTCGATCCCCAGGTTCACCGCGGCGACGAACTTCTCCCGCGACGCCCCGATCATGGCGACCACGCGCTGGAACTGGGCGTCCTGGAGGGCCTGGAAGCCCTGCTTCGCATGCTGGGCCCCGCCCTTGTAGTTCCCCTGCTTCAGGGCCTCCTGCGCCTGGGTGAAGTGGCCCTCCGCGGGGGACGGGTCCGCGCCGATCGCGCGGGCCTGTGCGAGGAACTTGGAGAAGTCAGCGAACTTGCCCTCCAGGCTCCGCTGGAGCGCCTTCTCGGACTCTGCGCGGCACTGGCGGACCGCGTTGTTCGCCTTCTCGAACTCGAGGCTCGCGATGTCGGACCGCGCACGTTCGAGGAATGTGTTGGCCTTCGTGACGTCCGCGCCGAGCTCCTGGGCCGCGCGCAGGAGATCCTCCGCCTCGTGGAAATCCTTGTCCAGCGCGGAGGTCAGGTCCTCCGTGATCGTCTCGAGACCTTCTTTGGTGAAATCGAGGGCGGACGCGAAGTTGTTGCCCTCCACGGCCGTGCGCGCGCGGGAGAGGAGGTCCTCCACGGTCGCCGTGTCGCGACCCAGGTTCTTCGCGGACAGGATCAGGGCCTGGACCTGGGAGAAGCTGGAGGACAGGTGCTCCGAGAGGACCTTCTCGCTCCGCTTCCACGCCTTCTTGGCGAAGTCCACGGCCTCCCCGAGGTTCTCCGCGGCGAGGGCGTCGCGGGCCTTCCCCAGGAAGGCCTCGGCCTCGGACACGTCCGCGCCGACGCCCTTGGCCAGGGCCGCCAGGCCCGCGCTCGAGTCGAGGATGGCGGACGCGCGCTCGCGGTAGATCCGCTTTCCGCGCTCCGCTGCCTCCGCGGCCCGTTCGGCGGCCAGCTTGTAGTCCTTGTCCGCCATGGCCGACGTGGCGTCCGCGAGGGCCTTCTCGGCCTCGACCACGTTCGCGTCGATCTTCCGGGCCGCGTCGATGACCTCTTGGGCGGACTTGAGTCCGTCCTCGGCCGCCTGGCGCGTCCGGGTGGTCTCCTTGACCTTCTCTTCCAGCTGCCGTCGCAGCTGGCTATCCCGCAGGTACCCGCTCACGGTCCGCTCCGCTCTGGCGCTTCAAAGCCCCGGCTCGTGACCCGGGGTTGACCGGTCCGGACGAGGGCGTCGCGGCTTATAAAGGAATTAGCTCGTGGTTATCGAGGGTGATTCGGCGGCGGCCGCGGGCGCGGCGGCCTCGGGGGGCTGCTCCGACGGATTCGGGGGAGCCTCGGGTACCGCGGCCTCCTCGACCTCCGCGGGCTTCCCCCGGAACACGATCCCGGCCCGCTCCGCCATGATCTTCCGGATCCCCTCGCGGTTCGTCGACTTGAGTCCGAAGAACTCGGCGAAGTACCGCGTGGTCGTCAGCTCGAGGGAGCGGCCGCTGGGCTTGCGGGAGATGAGCCGGAGGTCCTCGAGGGCCTTCGTGTGCTCGTAGACCTTCTCGCCGATCATGTCGAACAGGTCGCTCTGGAGGATGGGCTGGTGGTACGCGATGAGGGCCGCCGTCTTGAGCAGGTCCCGGTCGATCTCCGGCGGCGCGAACGGGCGCGCGCGCTCCGTGTACTCCCGGCGGATCTGCATGGTCCAGCGCGTGCCGATCTGGGCGACCTCCAGGGCGCTGTCCCGCTTCTTGTACTCCCGGGCGAGGGCCCGCAGGTGCTCCTTGACGACCGGCTCGTCGAAGCCCGTAACCCGCACGAGCTCGTCGACGGTCAGCGCGCGGCCGGCCGAGTACAGGGCGGCCTCCACGATGCCCCGGTCGCTCACGCGCCCACCCCCGGCGGGGACGTCCGGCCGGTCTCGGGCCGGCCGTGGGCCAGGGCGGGGATCGCCAGCAGGTCGTCCGCCGCGATCGTCTCCTCGGTCGACAGGCGCTTCACGTAGATCTCTCCGTGCGGGAACTCCTTCTGCCAGAGCTTCACCTTCTGCAGCTGGGCGAGGAAGAGCAGGGCCATGAAGACGGTGACCTCGTCCCACACGCTCCCCGCAACCAGGGAACGCAGGGGAACCGGGTCCCCGTTGAACTGGGTCAGGCGGCCCCAGGTGAGGCCGATGTCCTCCGTCAGGTCCTCGCCGTGGACCTTCTGGTGGAAGTTGGGGGCGAAGCGCTTGATCGCCTGCTCCCGCAGCGCGTTGAGCTGCATCTGGATCTCCGCCTCGCGGCGCGCCTCGTCGAAGGCGTCCATGAGCTCCATGAGGGTCACCGCGCGGCGACCCTCCCGCCGGATCGCCTCATTGAGGGGCATCCTCGCGCCGTCCAGGATGAGCTGGTTGTAGTCCAGGTCCTCCGGGTCGCGGTAGAGGTCCAGGTCCCATCCGTCCCCGGCCGATTCGGCCTCGGGGGGCTGGGCCGCGAGGAGGACCTTGTCGCTCTGGAGCTTCAGGATGGACCAGGCCAGGAAGACGAGCTTCCCTGCGGTCACGAAGTTCACCACGCCGTCCTTGCGGACCTTGTCCAGGAAGAGCTTCGTGAACTGCATGAGGTCGATCTCCCACGGGTCCATCTGCTTCTCCAGGACGAGCTCGAACGCCGCGACCACGCTCTTCTCGAACGGGTCGCGGACGGCCACGTGCATCCCCTGGTCGATCTCCCCGAGCATGGAGAGGTAGCGGTTGATTCGCTCCCCGCCGTCCTGCTCGCTGATCAGGGATTTGTGGAACAGGAGGTGGTTCAGGATGGCCTGGGAGGTCTCGCTCATGCGGGCACCTCCGCGGTGGGCTTCTCGTCCTCGATCTCGGCCAGGTTCACGCGCATGATGACCTCGGACGTGGAGCCGGGCGTCATCGTCACGCCGACGATGTGGTCCGCCTCCTTGAGGGTGACCTTGCGCAGGGAGATCTGGAGGAACTGGGCCGTCGCGCTGTTGTTGCGGATCATCCGGGCGACCTTCTCCGCGTTCACCGCGTCCAGGTTCTGGTCCACCTCGTCGAACAAGTAGAAGGGCGACGGGTCGTACTCCTGGATGGCGAAGATGAACGCGAGGGACACGAGGGACTTCTCGCCCCCGGAGAGCGCTTCGAGGCGCAGGACCTTCTTGTTCGGGGGTCGAGCCTTGACCATGAGGCCGCCCTGGAAGGGCTCCGCCTCGTTCTCCAGGAGGAGCTCGGCCTCGCCGCCGTCCGAGATCTCCCCGTAGACCTTCCTGAAATTCTCGTTGATCGCGATGAAGACCTTGCCGAGGCCCTCCTTCTTCTTCTCCGTGAGCTCGGCGACCAGGTTCATGAGCTCCTGGCGCTGGCCCTCGAGCCGCTTGTGATCCTCGTCGAGCTCCGTGTGCCGCGCCTGCTGGGCGTCGTAGTCCTCGAGGGCGCGGAGGTTGATGTTGCCCAGCGCGGCGATCTGGGTCTCGCACTCGGAGATGGTCTGCTTGAGCGTCTCCAGGGACGGCAGCTTGGCCTCCTTGATCTCGACCGCCATCTCCTTCATCACGCGGTCCGCCTCGGCGAGCTGGTCCTCCTGGACCTTGAGCTCGGTCTGCATCTTCAGGATGAAGTCGTCCTTCGTCTCCACCTTGTGGGTGACCTTGTCCAGGTCTCCCTCGATGTCCGTCTTCTCACGGTAGGCCGCATCTCGCGCGTCCTGGAGGTCCTGCATCTTCCTTCCGAGCTGGGCCTCCATCTTCTCCAGCCCGCGGATCTCGTTCTCGAGGCGACCCAGGGACCCTTCGAACGTGGTGATCCGGCCCTCGTGCTCCTTCTTCTGGCCGTCCAGGGTCGAGGCTCGGGCCTCGATCTCCGTCTTCCGGTCGCCCAAGACCTGCAGCTGGGTCGCCATGGCGTCCAGCTTGGAGCGGTTCTGGCTCAGCTCCTCCGCCACGGAGGTCCGCTTGGCCATGAGCTCCTTCATCTTGGAGGAGATCTGCTGCGGCGTGGAGTCGATCACGGCCTTCTTCCGCTCGTCCCGCTTGGCCTTCAGGGAATCCAGGCCCTTCGTGAACTTCTCGAGGTCCTCCGCGATCCGCTTCGCGGTCTTCTCCGCCTCACCGAACCGCGCCCTGCGGTCTGCGAGGTCCTTGTCGGCGCCGGAGAGCTTCGTGGCGTACTCCTTCCGCTTCGCCTCGATCGCGCTGAGCTTGACCTCGGCGACGCCGCTCTTGCCGCCATAGTCCTTGAGCTGGCCCTCGAGTTCTAGGATCTCCTTGCGCAGCTCCTCGAGCTGGGTGCCGACCGTCTCGGCCTGGGCCTGGGCCTCCCGGAGCTTCTCGGAGACCTTCTGCACCTCGTCCGCGGAGCGCGGCCCGAACTTCAGGGTGGACTTCTCCGCCTCGCCGCCCACCATGGCGCCGCTCGCCTCGATGAGCTCCCCGCCCAGGGTCACCAGGCGGACGCCGCCCATCCACTTGCGAGCCTCGTCCAGCGTCTGCACGACGAGCGTGTCGCCGAAGACGTAGAAGAACGCGTCCCGGTACTTCTCGTCGAACTGGCACAGGTCGATCGCGAATCCGAGGCACTCCTTGGCCACGAGGATCGCCTTGCCCCGCGGCTTGCCCACGAGCATCTTGTTCAGGGGCAGGAACGTGGCCCGGCCGATCTTGTTCTTCTTCAGGTAGTCGATGCAGGCGGCGGCCACGCCGTCGTCGTCGACGATGATCGCCTGCATGCGGGCGCCCGCGGCCGTGACGATGGCCGTCTCGTACTTCGGGTCCACGTGGGCCAGCTGGGCCACCGTGCCGTGGATACCCTTGATGGATCCCGTGTCCCGGGCCTCCAGGATCGCGGAGGCCGCGGCCGTGTAGCCCCGCCGCATGTTTTCCGCGACATCGGCCTCGGCCTTGAGCTGGGCGTACTGCCGGGTGAGCGTCAGGATGGCGCCCTGGAGCTCCGTCTGCTCCCTCGAGAGACGGGCCTCCTGGTTGCGCTTCTCGTGGAACTCCTGCTGGAGCTTCGCGAGCCCCTTGCCCGATTCCTTCGTGTGGGACTTGAGCTCCTTGAGCTGCCAGTCCGCGTCGTCGAACTCGACCTGGTACTGCTTCCGGGTCTCCTCGAGCTGAGCGATCTCCGAGGAGAGGCGCTCCATGGACTCCTTGGTCCGGTCCCCCTCGAGGACGATCCCCTTGAGCTTCTCCTCGATCTCATCGGCCTGGTTGTTCAGGGCGATGATCTCCTTCTGGATCGCGAGGACCTTCGCGTCGCTCTTGGACGCCTTCTCATCGACCTCGTGGAGGTCCGCGTCGACCGACTTGATGGACGCCTCGAGTTCCGCGACCCGCTTCTCCACGTTCACGCGCTCCCGCTCGAGGGCGTCGATCTCCTTGACGACCTTGGCGCGCTCCTTGGCCGCGTCCGAGGAGTCCGACTTGATCTGCTTGAGCACCTCCTTGGACGACTCGATCCCGTCCGAGGCGCGGGCCCGTTCCACGCGGAGCCCGTCCAGCTTCTCCTTGATCTGCTTGGCCTCCTCGCCGCCGCGGTCGGCCATCTTCTGCTCGAGCTCGTTCAGGCGCGCCTGCGCCTCCTCGAGCTTCTTCGCGAGTTCGGCCTTCTGGGACAGGAGCTTCTCCCGGTCCCCCTCGTGCTTCGTGATCTGCTCCTTCGTGCCGAGGATCTGGCGCTCGATGAGCTCTCGGTTCTTGTACGCGAGCTGGGCCTTGGCCTCGGTCAGGCGCTCGTTGAGCTCCTTGTACTTCAGGGCGCCTTCCCGGTCCGCGGCGAGCTGCTGGAGCTGCTTGTCGATCTCCTCGAGGATGATCCGGATCCGTTCCAGGTTCTCCTCCGTCTCCCGGCGCTTCGTCTCGGCCTGGCCGATGTCGTCGTCGAACTTGGTGATCCCCGCGATGTTGTCCAGGATCCGCCGGCGGTCCACGGAGGTCATGGAGACGATCTTCTGGATGTCCCCCTGCTGGACCATGTTGTACCCCTCCGCGGAGATCCGCGCGTGCGCGAGGAGTTGATCGAACTCCGCGAGGGAGGACTTCCGGTCGTTGATGTAGAAGTACGAGTTGTAGCCGCCGTCCACGCTCGGGCTCAGGCCGATGTATCGCGTGAGCTTGACCTCGTCCGCCTCCACGGGGATCGTGCGGTCCGAGTTGTCGAAGAGGAGGCTGACCTGGGTGTATCCGGCGGGGTTCTTCGTCTTGCCGCCGTTCCAGATCAGGTCCGTGAGCTTGCCCGCGCGGATCGCCTTGGAGCTCTTGGGGCCCAGGACGAACAGGATCGCGTCGGAGATGTTGCTCTTCCCGGAGCCGTTGGGCCCCGTGATCGTCGTGTATCCCTGGAGGACCGGGACCGCGATCTTTCTTCCGAAGGACTTGAAGTTCTCCATCTGGACTTCTTTCAGAAACAACGTCCTCACCTGCGCAGGGGAAGGTCAGCGCTGAAGGGCGGCACGACTACCCATCCCATCCTTATCCTTCTGATGTCCGACGCGGGTCGGACAGACACGCGGAAAGAGGTGATGGCTATAAAAGCGTAGCGGGGGAGAAGGGTTCGGCTTGACAAACCGGGAGGGGTCGAGTAGGCGGTTCTCGCCTAGTGCACCGTGGGGTCCACGAAGATCCGCAGGGTCTCCCAGAGTGCCCCGAAGCGCTCCCGCCAACCGTACGCGCCGCCGTCGGACCGCGCCATCCAGGGGAGGGCCAGGACCTCGTCCGTGAAGCGGAGGACGGCCCCCTCCATCCCGCGGCGGAGGCCGATGCGCCGCACGGCGCGCATGGCCGCGCGCTTGTTCCCCCGCTCGAGCTCGGGGCCCTTGCGCGAGAGCTGGCCCGGGTGGACGCGGTACCAGACCAAGGGCTCCGGCACGCGGACGATGTCGTACCGCTCCGCGACCCGGAGCCACATGTCGTAGTCCGCGCACAGCCAGTCCTTCTCGTCGAATGGGCCCAGGGACTCGAACACGTCGCGGCGGACCAGGGCCGTGCTCACGTTGATGAAGTTCTTCCGGAGGAGGAACCGGAGGCATGCCTCGCGCTCGTCGGGGCACGGGAACTCCGTCGTGTACAGCGCCTTGCCCCCCGCATCCATGGTCACCACGTCCGTGTAGACGAGGCCCGCGGCGGGCCGGGAGCGGACGGCGTCCACCTGGCGTTCCAGCTTGGTCGGCACCCAGACGTCGTCGGAGCCGAGCCAGGCGATCCAGCGGCCCGTGGAGGCGCGCACGCCGCGGTTGAACGCGGCGGCGTTGCCCGCGTTGGGCTGCCGCAGCGCGCGCACGCGGGAACCGTACGAGGCGACCACGTCCGGCGTGCGGTCCGTGCTCCCGTCGTCCACGACGACGACCTCGAGGTCCCGGAAGGTCTGCGCGAAGACGGAGTCGATGGCGGCGCCCAGGTACGTCTCCTGGTTGTAGACCGGGATGACCACGCTCACTTCGGGCATGAACGCCGCCGGGGGGCGCCGGATCCCCCGACGGGCGTCCCGTGGGGACGGGCCCTCACGGACGGTCCATCGGGCCCGCCCACATAAGCTTGATGAGCCGCGACGAGGAACCCGCGCCCACCGCCCGTCCGAGGCGGTCCCCCTAGCCCTCGGGCGTGCCGAGGACCGACCGGTACACGGCGATCATCTCCTCGGACCACCGGCGGAGGGAGAGACCTTCCCGGATGAAGGCGCCGTTGGCACGTCCCAGGCGCACGCGGTCCTCGGGAGACGTCGCCAGGAGGCGAGCCATGGCGGCCGCGAGGTCCTTCGCGTCCCCGCTCCGGAACGTCAGGACGCCCGCCCCGGCGCGCCCGTAGACCGCGACGACCTGGGCCAGATCGGACGTGATCACGGGGAGGTCGGCGGCCATGGCCTCGCCCACGGCATAGGGAAGACCTTCGGCCCGGCTCGCGGAGACGAAGCAGTCCGCGAGACCGTACAGCTCGGCGACGTCGGGCACCCCGGGGATCACGCGCACGGAGGGAGCGCTGCGGACCATTCCCAACACCTCGGCCTCGTTCGTCTCACCCCGCACGACGAGGCCGCGTGCGTGCATCGCGGACTCGCCCGAGACCGAGGCCATCGCCTCGGCGAAGAGGTCCGCCCCCTTCCGCAGGGGCTCCCAGCCCAGGAGAAGGAACACGACGTCCCCATCCGCAATCCCGGTTCGCCGCCGCAGGGCGGACCGGTCGGCCGGGTCCAGGGGATGGGCCCGCTCGACGTCGATCCCGTTCAGCACGACGGAGAACTTGGAGCGCGGAGCGCCCCCGGCGACGGCGCCCTCCGCCACGGAGGGGGAGACCGCGACGATGCGGTCCACGAGGAGGCGGGCCACGAGGCCGAACTTGATCCGTTCCCCGACCCCCCGTCGCCACGAGCCCGCCGTGAGGAACGGGGAGTGCATGTGCCAGACGACGGGGCGGCCCAGACGCCAGGCCGCAACCGCGGCGTCCGCGTCGAACGTCCCGAAGTGCGTGTGGAGGAGGGCCGCGCGGTGCTCGAGACCCAGGCGCCGCAGGGTCCGGATCCGCTGCCGGTGGGAACCGCCCCGTTCCAGGAACTCCACGATGGCGCCCGCGTCCTGGGCCGTCCGGATCCAGGGCCGCTCCCGCGCCGCCTCCGGGAGGACGTACACCGTGCGAAGCCCCAGCCGATCCCGCACGAGACCCTCCAGACGGAACAGGGACGAGAGGAAGTTGCTGGCGAACGGGGCGCTGTAGTCCGCAATCTGCAAGATGCACGCCGGGTCCGTCGTGGGCACCCTTCCCGCCGGAAGACGCAGGTCGCGTCGACGCCTTCGTCCTCCGGTCGCAGGCCCGGGAACGTCGTCCTCCGACAAATAAACCATCGCCCCACATCCGCCGCGGCCCATGCAGGGAGTCACAGCGCGGAGACGAGGCGCTCGAGGATCTCCTTGAGCTCGCGCCGGCGGCGCTCCACGGGGAACGTGCGGACGATGTGGTCGCGAGCCCGCCCGCGCAGGTCCTCCCGCTCCATGGCCGCCCGGATTCCCTCGCTGATCGCCCCGACGTCGCGTTCCACGAGGAAGCCCGCGTCGTCCATCGCGGTCGGTATGCCGTACGACCGGGTCCCGACGGGCACGCAGCCGCAGAGCATGGCCTCGCAGACCGCGTTCGGGAGGCCCTCGTGCAGGCTGAACTGGCAGTACACCTTGGCCCGGCGGTAGAGGTCCCGGAGGTCGTCCCGCTCGAGCCATCCGTCGGCGACCACGTTGGGGCCGAGGTCCTGACCGCGCATCCCGGGAGGCAGCTCCCCCACGACGTGGAACTCGAACTCCGGGTTGGCCCGGGCGGCCTCGAGGAACAGGTCCACGCCCTTCAGCCGGATGCGCTCCGGCGTGGGCGCATGGCAGACGGTGACCGCGATGTTCTGCCGCGGCGCGTCGCCCGGCGTCCAGAACGTGGAGTCGTACCCCGTGGGCACGTAGAACGCGCGGCCCGGGCTCCCGAACGCCCGCGTCGCCTCCTCCTCGAGACTCGGGTCCACGTACAGCAGCGCGTCCGCGCGCTTCCACACCCACTTCGTGAGCCACCGCATCCGTGTCGTGAGCATGCTGCCGTAGTGGCACTCGGGCAGGTTCGCGAACTCGTACCCCCCGACGACGCAGGCCAGGCGGCGCGCGACGAGGGAGGAGGCCAGGGCGTGGTCGCTGATGCTCCAGCAGAACACGACGTCGGCCCACCGGGCACCGCGGAAGAGCTGACCCAGAGGCCGTCCGTACCAGAGGAGGGGACGGACCTCGTAGCCGAGCTCCTGCAGGAGCTCGAGGTCGACCTGCTGGAACGACGCGAGCTTTCCCGTGCCGCGCTCGGCTCCCATGAGCCCCGGCGAGACGAAGAGGACCCGCACGGGCTCACCCCAGCTCCCCGTACAGGGCGACCAGCTTTCGCGACTCCGCGGCCCAGTTGAACTCGCGCACGGCGGCCTCGCGGCCGTTCCGCCCGAGGCGGTCGGCGAGCCCGGGCTCGTCACGCAGGCGGACGAGGGCGTCGCGGAGACCTTCCCGAGTGTAGGGCACCGCCAGTCCGCATTCGTTCGCCTCGACCAGGGCGGCCATGGGGAGCCCCTTCGTGACGAGGCTCGGCCGCCCCGCGGCCATGGCCTCGTAGATCTTGTTCGGGAAGCCCACCCGGTTGATTCGCAGGGCGGGATCGAACATGGACAGGACCGCGTGCCCGGCCCGGGTCAGCGGCATCACGCGGTCCCTCGGCACCTCCCCGAGGAACGTCGTGTTGGCCTGGCGGGCGCATCGCTCGCGGACCGTGTCCGCAAGGGCCTTGCTCCCGCCGAGGACGAGACGCACGTCCGGCATGGACGCGACCACGTCGATCGCCTCGAGGACGAAGCGGCTCTTGTGCAGCGTGCCGATGTACGTCACGGTGAAGGGAGGGCCGCCCGGCGGGACGTAGGGCCCCGGCGTGACCTCCTCGCAGTTGCTCACGACCACGGAGGACCGGCCCGCGACGGCCTCGACGTACGTCTGCACCGCGGGATTCACCGCGATGATGCGGTCGGCCTGGGGCGCGAGCCTGCGCTCCATGCGGAACGCGTACCCCGTCACGAAGGACGGCACGTCCTCCTCGATCATGTAGCCGAACACCTCGTGGCAATCGTACACGAGAGGCCGGCTCGTGCGCCGCTTGAGGCGGACGCCCACAGGGAGGGTGTCCAGGTCGTGGCAGTGGACCACGTCCCACGGCAGCGTCCGGGCGAGGCGGTAGGCGCGGCGCCACCACACCGGGTTGCGGAACACGTCGTTGGGGAGCAACCGCATGGCGCCATCCGTGCGCACGCGGTGGATGGGCATCCCCTCCCATTCCGCGCGGGCGGGCAGGCGGCCGGAGCGGTCCCAGCCCAGGAAGGCCACCTCATGACCGGCCGCATGGAGCGCGCGGCCTTCCTTGAGCACGCGCCCGTCATGGATCACGTCGTTGGACACGATCATGAGGATCCGCACGGGACTCACCTGAGGAAGCCGTCCACGACGCCCGCGATCCGAAGGCCCGTGGTGCCGTCCCCGAAGGGGTTCGGCCAGTCCCGGGGGACGTCCATCTGCCTGCGGACCGCCTCACGGACCCGGGACGGGTCCGTGCCCGCGAGCACGTTGGCGCCGAGGGACAGGGTCTCCGGCCGCTCCGTGTTCTCCCTCAGGGTCACGCAGGGGACGCGGAAGAAGCAGCTCTCCTCCTGGAGGCCGCCGGAGTCCGTCATCACGAGCGCCGCGCTCTCCTCGAGCGCGAGCAGGTCCAGGTAGCCCGTGGGCTCCATGCGCCGCAGGGTCTGAATGGCCGCGGCCCTCCGCTCGAGGCCATGGGCCTTGAGCATCTTCGCCGTCCGCGGGTGGACCGGGAAGATGATCGGGAGTCCCGCCTCCTTGGACGCGCCCTCGAACGCGTCCAGCGCCCGCGAGAGTCGCTCCCGGTCGTCCACGTTCTCCGCGCGGTGGAACGTGAGGAGGAGGTATCCACGCTTCTTGAGGCCCAGCCGCCGGAGGAGGGTGGACCGCTTCCTCGCGATCCGCGTGTTCTCGATCAACGCGTCGATCACGCTGTTGCCCACGACCTGGATTCCCTGGGTGAGGTTCTCCTTGCGGAGGTTGCCCCGCGAGGTCTCCGTCGGGGCGAAGAGCAGGTTGGAGAGCTGGTCCGCGACGATGCGGTTGATTTCCTCGGGCATCGACCGATCGAAGGAGCGGATGCCCGCCTCCACGTGGGCGAGCGGGCGACCGAGCTTGTTGGCCAACAGGGCGCCCGCCACGGTGGTGTTCGTGTCCCCGTGGACGACCACGAGGTCGGCATCCTGGGCGACGGACGCGATCTGCCGCATGGTCGTGGCGACTTGGAGGTGGGGCGGCTGGTCCTTCAGCTCGAACTGGTGGTCCGGGGCCCGCAGGCCCATCTCCTGGAAGAAGATCCGGTCCATCATCAGGTCGTAGTGCTGGCCCGAGTGCACCAGGACGTGCTCGCGGCCCGGGAGGCGGTCCAGGGCCTTGACCACCGGAGCCATCTTGATGATCTCCGGGCGGGTCCCGATGACGGTCACGATGCGGGCCATGGGGTTGCGGCCGCGATTATCGGGGGGTGCTAATAAAGGTCCCCACCCCGGTGCACGGATGGGGGGCGGACCTCGCCGCTATTTTCTAGCCACGACCACGTAGTTCGCGATCAGGTTCTCCGCGGGGAGGATGCGGTCCAGGGCGACGCCGAGGGCGTTGTTGACGAGGTACAGGAGTCGACGGACCACGGGCACGGGATCCGAGTAGAGGTTGAGCAGCTGGAACAGGGCGCTGTACTGGCCGCCGCAGTTCCGGATGTCCACGGCCTCGAAGGAGCGCATCACACGGCGGAGCCCGGCGTCCGTCCACCGCCAGTAGTCCGCCGCCCCGTGCTTGAACCACACCCCGTGGGTCGAGAGGATCAGGAACCCTCCCTTCGCCAAGACGCGGCGGGCCTCGTCCACGGTGCTCTGGGGCTCCGGGTCGTGCTCCAGCTCCTGGGTGCACAGGACCACGTCGAAGGCCGCGTCCGCGAAGGGCAGCTGTCCCCCCACGCCCAGCACCTCGGCGGCCGAGGAGCGCGTCACGTCCATGCCGAGGTAGGCGCGGCAGCGCCCCGCGAACAGAGGGGCGTACGGCTTCCAGCCGCACCCGAGGTCCAGGACGCGGAGCTGGTCCCCGGTGAGCCTCGAGCGGACGGTCTCCCGGATGATGGCCGACAGGGGGGCCAGGTGAAGGTAGTCCCGGTCCGCGAGGCTCGGATCCAGCCGCGGGCCCGGATGGGCCGCGGAGGCGCCGGGGGCGGCGGCCCGCATGGCAGCCGAGCTCGGGGCCTGGGACGGGACCGCGGACATGACCTACGGGCAGCGGGAACCTTCGGGCGCCGCTTAAGGATTGTCGGTCCCACGGGATGGGGATCGTCCCACGGGACCGCGACGCGACCGCCACGGCAGAACCTCCCCCCGACTCCCTTCGACGTCCGAAAGCATGATAACAGCGCCCCCCGGTTCCCGGCCGTTGTTCATCAGCATCGTGTCCACGGTCCGCAACGAAGGGCGGAACATCGCCCACCTGCTGGACAGCCTCGTGGTCCAAGAGGGACCCATCGAGGTCATCCTCGTGGACGCGGGCAGCGAGGACGGCACGCCGGACATCGTCCGCCAGTACGAGAAGAAATACGACTTCATCCACCTCTTCTTCTACGGAGGAACGCGGGGCGCGGGCCGCAACTTCGGGATCAAGCAGTCCCGCGGGGAGGCCGTCGCCTTCATCGACGGCGATGCCATCGCGAACCCGTTCTGGGTCCACGAACTCCGGCAGGGCCTCCAGACCGCGGACGTGGTCGCCGGCCGGAGCATCCAAATCGGGTACAAGCCGTTCGAGGAGCTCGAGCGTGTCGAGCTCATCGTCCGCGGCGTGGACGTGACCTACCCGTCGTCCAACCTGGCCTACAAGAAGGCCGTCCTCAAGGAAATCGGCGGCTTCGACGCGTGGTTCGTGACCGCGGAGGACATCGACCTGAACCTGAGGGCGGTCCTTGCGGGCCACGCCATCGCCTTCCGCCCCAACGCGATCATCTACCACCGCACCCGCGATTCGTACTTCGACTTCGTGCGCCAGGCGTTCTGGAACGGCGTCGGCCGGAAGCAGCTCACCCTGAAGCACGGGAGCCTGTGGCGCGCCTACCGGCCGTTCGAGATGGCCCGCCAGAAGACGAACTTCTTGAGCCTCCTGCGGCTGGTCACCGCGCTCCTGGGCTACGGCGCGTACAAGCTCTTCGGCCGCGAGCGCCCCGCCTAGGTGGAAAGCATTATACCGAGGGGGCTGAATCGCGCGGCATGGTCGAGGTCTCCGTCGTCATCCCCACGATGAACGAGGAGGCTTCCATCGGCGCCGTGATCGACGAGGTCCGGAAGACCCTCGCGGGCCACGACCTCGAGATCCTGACGGTGGACACGAACTCGCGCGACCGCACGAACGAGATCGCGACGGCCAAGGGCGCGCGGGTCGTACCCGAGCCGCGGCGGGGCTACGGCCGCGCGTACAAGACGGGCCTTGCCGCCGCGCAGGGAACGTACATCCTGACCTTGGACGCGGACCTCACGTATCCCGCGGACGCGTTCCGGGAGCTCCTCCCACCCCTGGAGGCGGGCACGGCGGACTTCGCGGCGGCGGACCGGATCACCCGCCTCAGTGGGGCGGCCATGACGGGGATGCATCGGATCGGGAACACGATGCTCAACGTGGCCTTCCGGTTCCTGTACCGTTTCCCCGTGCGTGATTCGCAATCGGGGATGTGGGCGTTCCGGCGCGACCTCCTGCCCCACCTCCGGGTGGTCCACGACGGCATGGCGTTCTCCGAGGAGCTCAAGGTGGAGGTCATCCGCCACGGCTATCGGTACCTCGAGATCCCCATCGACTACCGTCCGCGGCTCGGAGAGAAGAAGATCCGCAGCTTCTCGGACGCCTTCAGTAACTTCTTCTGGCTGCTCCGCAAGCGCGTGGGGTGGACCCCCGCCGCCGGGGACTCACTCGGATAGGGTTTCCGCGACCTTCTCCCATTCCTTCAGGACGCGCCGTGCGTCGAATCGCCCGCCGATATACCGGTTCAGCGTCTTGTGAAAACCCGGATCGACATCTCCACAGAGAAGCTGGAACGCCTCCCAGTGTTCCATGGACTTCCAGGTCCAGCCTCCCTCGATGTCCAGGTGGTGCGGGCCGCCATCGTTCCAGCCGATCCGGATCCGTCCGAATTCGACCGCGACCTCGTACACGAGCCTCGCGAGGAGCACGGTCTCCTCCTTGGGCATGGACACCTCGTCGCCCTTCCGCAGGCGGTGGGGGTGCTGGATCCGAAGGGCGTTCAGACCCTCCGCGGCCGCCATGGAGGCGTTCGTCTTGTCCATGGTGAGGAAGAAGATGCCCCTCCGGAACTCGATGCCGCGGAGGAAGTCCTTGAACTGGTCGCGGATCATGGAATCCGCGTTCAGGATGGTCAGCCCGTCCGCGGACAGTCGGAGCTGCTCCGGGTTCGTCGCGCCCACGACGAGGACGCTCATCCCCTGGAAGGCCTCCGTCCGCTTGAGCGACGTGATCTCCTGGAGCGCCCGGTAGCCCATGCGGCCCGCGTGGGTCAGGTTCCCGCCCTTCTTCTGGTTCGCCGCGTTCTCCAGCTCCTTCATCACGACGCCCGGGATGGCGAGGAGGATCCAGTTCACCGTCTCCTTGTATGGGCGGGCGTGGATCCGGTGGAACTCCTCGAGGAGATGTTCGCTGAAGACGCACGCGTACAGGAGGTTCGTGTCCGCGCCCAGGAGGAGATCCTCATACTCCGCGAGCCGACGCGCGACGGCGGCGAGGCCCACGGGCTCCACCATCCCCGCACGCAGCAGCGCGCCGTTGAGCCAGTCCAGGTACTCCGTCTTCTCGGCGAGGACGCGTGCACGGAAGGCGGTCGATGAGCCCTGAATCTGAAGCAGCGGCACGTCCTCCTCGCTGCCCGAGAAGCCGAGGGACCGCACGGTGAACGAGTCGGCGTGGTCCTTGAGGACGGCCAGGGCGAGCTGGAGGACGGGGAACTCCACGACCTGATTCTTCTCGATCAGGCCGCGGACCGTCACTTTACGCCTCCTTCTCCTGCTCGGACAGGAGGCGGTCCACCATCCACTTCACGTTGAACCGGCGGATGTCGTCGTACCCCTGGCCCAGGCTCACGAAGACCACGGGCTTGCCGATTGTGTGGGCGATGGACAGGGCTGCGCCCCCCTTGGCGTCCGCGTCGATCTTGGTGAGGACGATGCCGTCCAGGCCGACGGCCTCGTTGAACTGCTTGGCCTGCTCGATCGCGTCGTTCCCCGCGAGGGCGTCTCCGATGTAGAACACGAGGTCGGGGGTCGCGACCCGCTTGATCTTCTTCATCTGGTCCATGAGGTTCGTGTTGGTCTGCATCCGGCCCGCGGTGTCGATCAAGACCACGTCCCGCTTCCGCGCCCGGGCGTGCTCCACCGCGTCGAAGGCCACCGCGGCGGGATCCGCGCCCGCGACGTGCTTGATCAACTTGAACCCGACCGCCTCGGCGTGCTTCTCGAGCTGCTCGATGGCCCCCGCGCGGAACGTGTCCGCGGCGGCCACCACGCAGGTGTAGCCCTTTTTCTGGATGTGGTAGGCGAGCTTGGCGATGGTCGTCGTCTTGCCCGTGCCGTTGACACCGACGAACAGGATGACCAGGGGCTTCGGATGGCTCTTGATGATCTCGAACAGGTCGATGGTCGGGACCGTCATGGCCTTCGTGATCGCGTCGCGGAGCGCGACCTCCACGCCCTGCTCCAGGGTCACCTCCCGTGAGACGCGCTTCCCCTTCAGCTCCTCCGCCAGGTCATCCACGATCTCCTTGGTGACCGGGAACGCGACGTCGGACTCCAGGAGGGCGATCTCCAGGTCATAGAGGATCTCCTCGAGCTTGTCCTCCTTGAGCTTGCGGCCCGTGTCGCCGACCACCGCGGTGGGGTTCTCCGCCTTGACCTCGGCCTCGGCCTTCTGCCGCCACCCGGCCAGCTTCTCCCGGAGGGCCTTGAACATCTACGCCCCGTCCGCGCCGGGTGCTCCTTGGATGCGGTCGTACAGGCTCTGGACGGACGCGCTCTGACTCTCCGCGCGCTGCTGGAGCTGCGCGAGCCGCTGCCCGATCGCGGTCATCGCCTCGCCGATGGACTTGATGCGCGCGTCCAGCCGCTCGATCTGCTTCGGGATGTCGTCGAACAGGACGAGCTCCGCGCCCACGCCCACGAAGGCCTTCGCGTCGTCCTTCACCTGGGCGACCAGGAACGCGTTCGCGCCCACGGGCACGAGGATCTCCGCCCCCTTCCCGGCCTCCGTATACCGCTGCAGGGTCTCCTTGGCCCGCATGTGCTCCTCGAGGGAGGCTCGCACGATCTCCTGCTGCTGCGCGAGGGACTCCAGCTGCTCGCGGTACTGGTCGAGGACGGCGAGGCCGCGGCGGAGCTCCGCCTCGGAGCCGCTCACGCCTTCCCCTCCAGGGTGTACCGGACCACGGCGTCCTGGAGCTCGGCCGCAGGGACCTCGGCGATGCCCCGGATCTCGATGTACCGCCGGGCGACGCCGTGCTGGCTGCCGAAGGTGGAAAGGAGGCGCTCCCGCGCGGCCGCCTCGTCGGCCGCGGCGACCTCCTTGGAGAAGTCCTGCCAGTCGTGGCCCATGCGGAAGCGGCCACTGATGCGATACGCCTTCATGGAAACCGGTTGACAACGGAGCCGCCTACTTAAGAACTTGCCCCTGGGGGAGGTCACAGCCGGACGTGGCTGTGCTCGCCGAGCACGACGCGCATGCCTCGCGGGCGGGCGTGCTCGTCCTCCGAGATGTGGCTGTGGCTCCCGATCAGGCTGCCCACGATCTTGTGACGCGTCGCCAGGTGCACGTCCGCGAGGAGGATGGAGTTCTCCACGTCGGCGACCTCGATCACGGTCCGGTCGCCGACCGCCGTGTACGGGCCGATGTAGGTCCCGGGCCCGATGCTGCAGTCCCGGCCGATGATCGCGGGGCCGTGGATCACCGCCCCGCTGCGGACCACGGTGCCGGGCCCGATGGCCACGCGGCCCTTGATCTCCGCGCCCGGCTCCACGGTCCCCTCCATGCGCGGCTGGAGCTCGTCCAGGATGAGCCGGTTCGCGTCCAGGATGTCCTCCGGCTTCCCCGTGTCCTTCCACCACCCCGTGACGATGTGCGCGCTGACCTTGCCGCCCTGCGCGCGCAACGTCTCCAGCGCATCCGTGATCTCCAGTTCGTTCCGCCACGACGGCTTGAGCGAGCGGATGACCGGGAAGATGCTGTCCCGCAGGAAGTAGATCCCCACGAGGGCGAGATCGCTCTTGGGTTCCTTGGGCTTCTCCACGAGCCGCACGACGCGGCCGTGGTCGTCGAGCTCCGCGACGCCGAACCGCTGCGGCTCCGAGACGCGGCAGAGGGCGATCCCCGCCTCCGCATCGCCCGACGCGAACTCGGCGACCATCTTCCGGATCCCGCCCTTGAGCAGGTTGTCCCCCAGGTACACGCAGAAGGGGCCGCCCTTGAGGAAGTCCTCCGCGCACCCGATCGCGTGGGCAATCCCCTTGGGCGCGCCCTGGACCACGTACGTGATGTGCACGCCGAGGTCGCTGCCGTCCCGGAGCAGCTCGCGGACCTTCTCGGGCTGGTTGTCCCCCAGGATGACGCCGAGGTCCGTGATCCCCGCGTCCCGCAGGTCCTCCAGGCAGTACAGGATGTTCGGCTTGTTCGCGATGGGGATGAGCTGCTTGGGCCCCGTGTGGGTCAACGGACGCAGGCGCGTGCCCGCGCCGCCCGCCAGGATCAGGCCCCTCATCGGCTTTCCCTCATGTCCTCGAGGCACGCCCGGAATCCGGGCATGGGCCTCTTCAACGTTTCCTCCACCTTCTTCACGACCAGGCAGGGCGCCACGGGCCGCGGCGCCTTGAGAGCGACGCTGCCCATGGCCACGGGCACGAGCTTCGCGCCGGGGATGCCGAAGGCTTCCACGACGGCCTCCCCCATCTCCAGGCGGGAGACGCAGTCCCGCGAAGCCACATGGAAGATCCCGCTGGCGCCGAGCTCGGCGAGGTCCAACGCGGCCTGAGCCCCCGTGCGCGCGTACGTGGGCGTGATCCGCTGGTCGCGGAACAGCCGCACCTCGTGCCCGGCTTCGACCATCTGGAGGATCCACGTCACCGCGTTCGTCTTCGGGGAGAACCGGTTCCATCCGAAGACGGCGGACATCCGGAGGACGAGCGCCTTGGGATTCACGTCGAGTACGCGGCGCTCCCCATCCAGCTTCGTGCGGCCGTACGCGCCGAGCGGATTGGGCGGCGTGGTCTCCGTCGCAGGCCCCGTCCCGTCGAAGACGTAGTCCGTGGACACGTGGACGAAGCGCGCCCCCGGCGCCTTGCAGGCCTCCGCGAGGGTCGCGGGCGCCAAGGCGTTCACGGCCTGGGCCTCCTCGGGGTGGTCCTCGCACCCGTCCACGTCGGTCAGGGCAGCCGCGTTGACGACGATCTCGGGCGACACTTCGCGGACCAGGGAGCGCGCGGCGTCCCGGTCGCGCAGGTCGAGCTCCCGCCAGGCGACACCCGGTCGGGACGCGCCTGGGCTCCGGCGGGTGGCAACGACTTCGAGACCCCGCTGCCGGGCTTCCTCGCACAGGTACTGCCCGAGAAGGCCCGCACCTCCGACCACCAGGACGCGCGACACGGCCCACCGCAAGAACCGGGCCGGCTAAAATCCTTCGGACGTGGCAAGACCTTTGTACCGAGCGGACCTTCTCGGCCCGGATTCCCATGGACCTCATCCAGGGCGTGGCGGTCCGGCCGCTGAAGCAGCACCACGACGAACGCGGGTATCTCATGGAGATGCTCCGGACGGACTGGCCCGAGTACGAGCGGTTCGCCCAGTCGTACATCACGATCGCGTACCCGGGCATCGTCAAGGGCTGGCACTACCACAAGAAGCAGACGGACCACTTCGTCGTGGTGAAGGGCACCGCGAAGGTCGTCTGCTACGACCCGCGCGAAGGCTCGCCCACGAAGGGCCAGATCAACGAGTTCTTTGTGGGCGAGAAGAACCCCATGCTGATCAAGATCCCGCCCTTCGTCCTCCACGGGTTCAAGGCGATCGGCGGCGAGCCCGTGTACGTCGTGAACTACCCCACGGAGCTCTACGCCTACGACGCGCCGGACGAGTTCCGCATCCCCTCGAACTCCAAGGACGTCCCGTACAACTGGGACGTCCGGCTCGAGTGAGCGCCCATGGGCAAGCTCGTCGTCACGGGCGGCATGGGCTTCATCGGGAGCGCGTTCGTGCGCCGCCGCCTCGCCTCCCAGGAGGACGACGTGGTCGTCGTGGACAAGCTCACGTACGCGGGCAACCCGAACAACCTGAAGGACGTCCGGGAGGACCCGCGGCTCACGTTCGTCCGCGGGGACGTGTGCGACCGCGCCCTCATGGATCGCGTGACGAAGGACGCGGACGCGGTGGTCCACTTCGCCGCGGAGACCCATGTGGACCGGTCCATCCTGGAGGCGGGCTCCTTCGTCGTCACGGACGTGGTCGGGACGTACACGGTCCTCGAGGCGTGCCGCCGGGCGGACGTCGGTCGGTTCCTGCACATCTCCACGGACGAGGTGTACGGCGAGGCGGGCGACCGTCCCTGCCGGGAGGATGCGCCGTTAATGCCCAAGTCTCCCTACGCGGCGAGCAAGGCCGGCGCGGACCGCCTCGTATGGTCCTACTTCGCGACGTACGGGTTCCCCGCGGTGATCTCGCGCTGCACGAACAACTACGGACCCTACCAGCATCCCGAGAAGCTCATCCCGCTCTTCGTGACCAACGCCCTCGAGGACCGGCCGCTGCCCGTGTACGGCACGGGCCTGAACACGCGGGACTGGATTCACGTGGAGGACCACTGCGAGGCCCTGGACCGGCTCCTCGCCGCCAAGGACGTGGAGGGCGAGGTCTTCAACGTCGGGGCGGGCCAGGAGCGGAGCGTGCAGTCCATCGCCGAGTCCATCCTCCGCATCCTGGGGAAGCCGGCGAGCCTCCTGACGACCGTGGAGGACCGTCCGGGCCACGTGGCCCGCCACGCCGTGGACTCGAGCAAGCTGCGGGCCCGCCTGGGCTGGCGGCCCGCCAGGGAGTTCGACACGGGGCTGCGGGAGACCGTGGCGTGGTACCGCGCGAACGCGTGGTGGTGGAAGCCCGTGAAGTCGGGCGCCTTCGAGGACTACTACCGAGTGCAGTACCGAGGGCTCGCGTGACGCTCAGCGCGCGGACGCGGAGACCTTGGGCCGGAAGTGCTTGACGAGGTCCTCCGCGATCCGGTGGGTGATCCCCTTGACCGCGAGCAGCTGCTCCACGGTGGCCCGCTGGAAGTCCTCCGCGGTGCGGAAGCCCGCGTCGATGAGGGCCTTCGCGCGGGCGGGGCCCACGCCCTTGACCGTGTAGAGCTCCTGGAGCACGTCCGAGGGCAGGGCGCGCGTGGCCTCCAGCTCGTGGATTCTCCGCTGGATCTCTTCGTCTCCGGGATTTCGCTTGAGCGCCTCCGCATATGCGCGGACGGCGTCGTCGTCTCGGCCCAGCTTGATCAGGACCTCGCCCTGGGCGGCCCACGCCTCCTCGTCCTGGGGGCTGATCGCGACCAGCTTGTCGAAGGCCTCCAAGGCGCCGTTCAGATCGCCCGTCTCCTGGAGGAGGTGGCCGCGGTTCAGGATGGCCGACGCGTTCGTGGGCTGGTAGCGGAGGACCAGGTCCAGGCAGTTCAGCGCCTCGCTGGGCTTGCCGCTGCGGCGGTAGGCCACGGCCTTCCCGATCAGGGCGTTCACGTTGCCCGGCTCCACCTCGAGGATGTCGTCGAACAGCTTGAGCGCCTGCGGGTAGTTCCCGCTCGCGGACGAGATGAGGGCGCGGCTCAGCAACCCGGGCACGTCCACGCGGACCTCCTCGATCTTCTGCTTCAGGTTCATGTCCGCCGGGTTCAGGGCCTGGGCCGCCTCGAAGGCGGCGAGGGCCTCCGGACGGCGGCCGAGGCTCGTGAGGACGTCCCCCTTGAGCTCCAGGCTGCGCACGTCGTTCGGCCGGCGGCGGAGGAGGACCTCCACGACGTCCAGACATTCGCGCCACCGGGCCTGGGAGGCGAGGACGTGGGCGGACTCACGCAGCGCGACCTCGTTCCCCGGATCCCGGGCGAGCACGCGTCGGTACGTCTCCAGGGTGCCGTTCGCATTCTTCATCGCGGCGAGCGCGCGGGCCTTGGAGAGCAGGAGGGGCACGGAATCCGGTTCGAGGCGAAGGGCCTCATCGTACGCGGCCACCGCGGAGGGGTACTCCAGGACGGTCATCAGGGTGTCGCCCTTGGCCGCGAAGGTGGCCGCGGTGTCGGGTCGCGGCGCGGGCCGCGGTTCCGGAGGGAGAGGAGCTATCCCGACGCGGGCCGAGGCGCCGACAGGCGCGGGCACGGGAGGCGGCGGGGGCGGTGCGGTCGGCGGAGGTGGAGGCGGATCCTCGGCGACGGCGGGATAGGCCTGGGGCTGGGGCGTCATCGCGTACTCCATGTACGCGCGTTCGCCCAGGTCGATCTGGGAGGCCGTGTCCATGCCCGCGTAGAGCGCGGCGGACTTCGTCCGGTCCCGGATGGGGCGCAGTCCGAACCACCACCCCAGGTTGGCCGCGACGTAGAGGAAGAGGAGGAAGGGGACCGTGGTGAAGAAGGAGGGCATCACGCCGAGGGGCATCGCGTACGTCAGGCTGGCCGCGGCGCTGCCCACGCTGCTGAAGACCACGGTCCAGTTCGCGAGGCCCGTCCACCCGTTCGGCTGGATATCCAGGTCGGTCGAGCTCGAGCCGGTGACCTGAGCACTGCCTCGACTCACGTTGTTCTGGAAGACCTCCACCCGGACGGTCCCAGACACTCCCTGGACGTGGACGGATCGTACGAAGCTAACGCCGAAGGCGTCGGGCGTCAGCACCTGGACCTGGACCGACCTCCCCAGAGGGACTTGCACGAGCCTTCCGGGCTCCGTGAGCGCGGCGCCCAGACCGTTCCCCGTGATCGGGACGATCAGGAGGACCCCGAAGATCGACGCGATGACCGCGGTGGTCATCGCCCGGCTCATGCTGTACTTGGACATGAGGTACCGCTGACTGTCCCGCTGGGCGCGCTGGATCTCCAGGTTCTTCAGGTACAGGCCGAGGATCGTGCCCACGAGGCCCATGACCAGACCGATCTCGACGATGCCGTCGAGCGGAAGGAAGAACGGCTTGAGGCTCGCTCCCTCGCCGAGCACGCGGGCGTACATGAGCAGGGCCGTGAGGAAAAGCAGGGCTGCGTACACCGCCTTCCGCATTCGCCGAATCCGGAGCAGTCGGTCCATGCCCTGGATTCGCTGCTGGTATCCCGACATGGGAGACTAGGCCTCGGGGTTCACCGTAGCGAGTCCTCTGGCCGCCAGGAAGATGGCCAGGTACTGCGGAAGCTCGCTTACCCCGGGTGCCAAATTAAAGGCTTCCCCCTTAATCTCCAGATTGATTCTGTTGGCCAGCCGCATGGAGACGGGCTCGTCCGTCCACGTGTCCGGGACCGCGTCCCGCAGCGGCCGGAACTCGTCCACTTGATCGCGGGTCAGAGGGATCACCCGGAGGCCCGTCTTCCCGTGGAGGCTCGAGGGCAGGCGGATGAGCCGCTTGATGTCCGAGGTCACGGGCTCGTCCGTGTCGCCCCGCTGCACGATGCCGTCCAATGCGACCCCGGCCTGCTGGTCCAGGTGGATCTCCTGGACCTCCTTGACGATGCGGATGAGGAGGTCCCGGCTCCGATCCGAGAGGGCCTCGATCTGCCCCTCGCGCAGGCGGTCCACGCCGCGGATCACCTTGGGCTTCGTGGCCCGCGGCTTGAACAGGTTCTCGACGAGGTCCTCCGCGGCGGAGTCCTTCACGCCCTCGAAGGAGACGAGGAAGGCGATCGCCTTGTCGTGCTCCATCCCTTCCAGGGCGGTCACGAGCTGGTCCATCCCGCGCGCAATCTTCCCCCGCCACCCGGGCTCGTCCTGCACGGGGCCCACGACCTTCTTCTTCACGCGGGACCGGCCCTGGAACTCGCGCTTGTCGAACGCGGACTCGCGGAACAGGGAGTCCACGTCAAGGCCCTTCCCCGTGATCCAGTCCACGATCTCCCGCCGCTCGTGGCTGCCCAGGGACCACACGCGCTCGTCGAACACGTGGACGTGGTAGCCGCGGCCCCCGGAGAACACGAGGCGCATCTTGCCCTCGTCGAATCCGAAGTCCGCCTTGAGGAAGTCGTCGTACAGCTTGATGATCCGCTGGCGGATCGCCTCGAGCATCTCCGGGTACGACAGGGACTTCGCGTTGGGCAGGTGGTCCGCGTCCAGGTCGAAGATCAGGTCGGCCCCGAGCCAGCCCTTCTCCTCCATGGTCTTCGCGTTGGGCTGTTCGTAGTAGGCGGACGAGTAGTAGGCGTGGGCGGGCGTCTTGTCCACGAGGAACTCGTTCAACTCCTGCTCGCGCGAGAAGCCCAAGTGGCGGATGACCATCGTGCTGTTGAAGAACATGAACCCGAACTCGCGTCGGCCGAAGCGGTCCGGGAGGATGCGCTTCGTCGACGCGTAGTACCGGCGGTACTGGGAGCGCAGCCACTCCGCGGTGGCCACCTTGGCCGGGTCCGCTTGCGCGACCACCATGACGCGCGTGCCAAGGCGCGCGGCCGCCTTAAGGGTTGCCGGGAGGGGCGCGAACGCGACCTCGCCCGGGGACGGAAGCGGGACCAACGGCGATATAGCACGACCGCGTCCCCCGCGCCATGGCGAGCCGCGGGGCGGCCTGGGTGGAGAGCGTGGGCCTCTTCATCGCCCTGTACGGCGGCCTGCCGGCCGCGGGACTCCTCGTCGACGGTTGGCTGGGATGGCCGCCCCTCCCTGATCCGTGGCGGTGGATCGGGGTCGCGCCCCTGGTCCTCGGTGCCGCGGGCATCGTCTGGTGCTTCCGCCTCTTCGTCCGCGTGGGCCGGGGAACGCCCAACCCGCTCGTGCCGCCGCAGGCCCTCGTGACGTCGGGGCCGTTCGCGTGGACCCGCAACCCGATCATCCTGTCGCACGCCCTCGCCGCGCTCGGGGAAGCCGTCGTCGTCGGCTCCCCGGCCGCCGTGGCCATCGTCCTCCTCCTGGGCATCCCGGTCCAGTTCATCGTGCGGCACGAGGAGAAGACCCTGGAAGCCCGCCATGTCGACGCGTACCGCGCGTACCGCGATGCGGTGCCTCGGTGGCTCCCGCGCCCGCCTCACAGGCGGTAGGAGACGGTCGCGGACGCCGTGCCCTGGGGCGACGGGGACGGCCCTCGCTGGAGCTCGCGGAGGCGCACGACCTCCAGGGGGATGTCGGAGAGGAGGCGACCGAGGCCGGCTACATGGCCGTCCCCGACCACGGCGACCACCTCGCCCTTCGCGGCGTGCAGCTGCCGCAGGGCGTCCGCCATGTGCGCGTCCCGCTCGTCGATCAGGACGCGCTTGACCGTGGGCAGCTCCTTGGCGAACTGCTCGAGGTACCCGCGCTCGTCCTGGTAGAATCGGTCCAGCTCCGCCTCCACCCGCTTGCGGCGCACGAACAGGCCGCTCACGGCGAAGACGACCAGGCGGACGCGCTCGGGGAAGGACATGGACTGCCACGCCCGCGACAGGGTGACGCGGGAGTCTTGATCGATCAGGGCCAGCTCGCAGCCCATGTCCCGCGCGGCCTTCGCGGCCGCGACCATCTCGTCGCCCACCTGGACGCCGTACTGCTCCGCGATCCGGGACTGGAACTGCGCGAGCATGGCGAAGACGGAGACCCGGGTGGGCCGCGGCTGGCGGTTCATGAGGTACGCGAACCGGGCCTGGTCCAGTTCCAGGGCCACCACCTTGGGCGCCCGTCGCTGGATCGCATCCCGGATGGACGGCCCCAGGTCGAACACGTGGCCGACGCCGAGGAGGGTGAGCATGGGTCGCGGTTCCATCGTGGCGGGCACCTTAAGCCTTCGCGGTCAGCGCGACGTGCGCTCCCGCACGACGCGTCCGTACATCCGCACGATCTCCTCGGCCCGGACGCGGCCCTCGTGGACCGTCCGGTGCTCCGTCCGGATGTGATGGACCACGGCGCGCGCCTTGCCCAGGTCGACGATGTCCCCGATCTCGAACTCCTCGTCCGGCGTCGCCAGGACGTCGTGGGGCACGGTCCGGTTCCCCATGTTCACGCTGAACTTCACGCGCACCTGGTCCGTCCGCTTGGCCCAGAGCGTGCTCACTTCCTTGGCCAGCGCACCGTGCAGGCGGCGACCGCCGACCTCGATCGCCGTGATCCGGAGGCGCGTGTCGCCGAGTTCCAGCTCCTCCCCGAGGTCCACCTGCTCGTCAGGTGCGAACTCCAGGGTCGTCCGCTCCGAGGTCTCGAAGAAGCTGATGATCACGGGCACCTGGATGGGGCGCGGCTCGCGGGTCAGCACGGAGCGGACCTGGCCGCACTTGGAGCACTTGACCACGCCCTCGAAGACGACCTCGTCCCGTCCGGTGACCTTGCCGCGGAGCACGCGGTGGGGGACGTCCCCGCACGTGTCACAATGAAGAACGAGGGCGCTGGGCGCCGCCATCGCCCATGGCAAGGGAGCCGTGGGCCAAAAGGATTGTCCCGAGGCGGCGTCAGCCGAGCCGCCCGCGCCAGCCACAGGGGCTCGTGAGCCGTCCGAACCGCATCTTGACCGGGCCGCCGCACTGCGGGCAGCGCATCGCGTGGACGAACTTCTCGAGCCACGCGTCCCGGATCTCCGGGATGTCCGCGCGCTCCGCCTCCTCCAGGATGGACCGCAGTTCGAGGGTCGTCGCGAGCGCCTGCCACTGGGTGAAGGACATGGGCTTCAAGGGACGCTGGCGGCCCACGGGGATCCGCATGACCAGCGGGGCGGCCACGAAGCCGAAGATCATGGCCACGACGTGGGCCTGCCACGCGATGGACTGGAGGCCGAAGAAGCCGCCGAAGAAGCTCAGCGCGGTTTCCAGGAGGAGGAAGCCGATGACCACGTCGATTACGGGGAGGGAGGGCATCCCGGGGAGGGGGATGAAGAGCTGCACGCGGTCCCTCGGATACAGGCGTCCGTACGCGCCGAACACGGACGAGATGCCCGCGGAGGCGCCCACCAGGATGATGATAGGCTGGGCCAGGTTGATCAGCAGGAACGCACCGCCTCCGATCACGCCGCCCAAGTAGTACAGGACGCCGAAGCGGAGGGAGCCGATCCGCTCCTCGAAGACCGGGGCGATCAGGAGCAGGGCGAGGACGTTGAACAAGAGGTGGGTCAGGTTCGCATGGAGGAACTGGAAGGTGAGGAGGGTCCACGGCGGCGAGACGTGGCCGAAGATGCTGGAGAGGCTGAGGTCGAAGATGACCAGATCGTTGCTGACGACCTCGAGGGCGAAGATGATCCCGCACGCCACGGTGATCGTGAACGTGAGCAGGGCCCTCTTCCAGTACGAGTACACGAGGGAGGCCGCGATGACCCCGATCGCGACGAGGGACAGGGGGTCCGCGAATCCGAGGAAGGCCACGCGCGGCGCATTTGCGGCCCTCTATTAAGCCATGTGGCTCCGGAGCCGCGACCGCAGGGCGAAGTAGCCCAGGGACAGGAGGCCGAGGACGTAGAGGAGCGCCGCGACCAGGCCGAGGAGCGCGGAGGGAAGGCTCTGACCGGGGGCGTTCGAGAGGAGCAGGCGTGGCAGCTGGAACAGGGACAGGAAGGCGATGAACAGGAGGAGGTAGGAGGCGGTGAAGTACGTGGGATGATCCCAGAGAGACTTCGTCCAGAACGTCCGGGACGCGATGGACCGCCACGTCAGGCGAGCGCCGCGATGGAGGGCCCACTCGTGGACGAGCCAGGTGCAGGCCATGGCGGCCAGGAAGACGGGAATCTGGTAGAGGACCGCCAGAAGAAGCAGCACCCATACGTCGTCCACGAGCATCCCTGCCGCCATCAGCGACGGGGGAGCTTAAGACGCTTCCGCAAGCGCCCTCATTACTCGGGGAAGTCCCGTGCAGGCGGCGCGAGCGGTCAGCCGAGCTTGTCGACGATCTGCGCGATGCGCTCCGCGGCGTGGCCGTCCCCGAAGCTCTTGGACTTCGTGCCGCTCGGGTTGAAGTGCTGGATCGCGTCCAGGATGTCCTCGGGCTCCGTGCCCACGAGGGCGTTCCAGCCGTCCTCCACGGTCTCGATCCACTCCGTCTCGTCGCGGAGCGTGATGCAGGGCACGCCGAAGAAGTAGGCCTCCTTCTGCACGCCGCCGCTGTCCGTGACCACCTTGGCCGCGTCCATGAGCAGGCCGAGGAAGTCCAGGTAGTCCACGGGCGGGAGGACCTTGATCTTCGTCTCGAGCTCCTCCCACAGGCCGAACGCCTGGAGGTTCTTCTTGGTCCGCGGGTGGACGGGGAACACCACGGTGCGACCGCAGTCGACCAGGGCCCCCGCGATGCCCGACAGGGTGGCCTGGTCGTCCGCGTTGGACGGGCGGTGGATCGTCGCGAGAATGTAGTCGCCCGCAGTCAGGCTGTGGCGCTTCAGCACGGCCCGTTCCCGTGCGGGTTGGGCCATCTGGAGCGCGACGTCGTACATCACGTCGCCGACCATGTGGACGCCGCGGGTGATGCCCTCGCGGGCCAGGTTCTCCACCGCGGTGGTCGTGGGACAGAAGACCACGGTGGACAGGTGGTCCGCGACGATCCGGTTGATCTCCTCGGGCATGGTCCGATTGTAGGACCGCAGGCCGGCCTCCACGTGGCCCAGGGGGAGACCCAGCTTGGCCGCGGTCAGGGCACCCGCGAGGGTCGAGTTCGTGTCCCCATACACGAGGACGAAGTCCGGCTTCTCCTGGAGCACGACCTCCTCGAGGCGCTTCATGATCTCCGCGGTCTGCCACGCATGGCTCCCCGAGCCCACCTCGAGGTTGTAGTCCGGCTTCGGGATCTCGAGGACCTGGAAGAACACATCGCTCATGTTCTCGTCGTAGTGCTGCCCCGTGTGGATCAGGATCTCCTCGTTGTGCTCGCGGAGCGCGCGGCTGACCGGCGCGGCCTTGATGAACTGGGGGCGTGCGCCCACGACGGAGGCGACCTTCACGCCGGGTCGAACCGGGCACGTGACTTATGAACGTTCTGTCAACCTCGCGTCGGCCGCGGCCATCCCTCGCGACTCCGCCGTGTCCCGATCGCCGATGACGTTATCCTGCGGCGCGCGTTCCCCGCGGCGATGCAGCGGCAGAAGCCGGCCCGACTCAAGCGCGGCGCCACGATCGCGGTGGTCAGCCCTGCGAGTTTCGCAGAACCCTTCGGCCTCGGCCAGGGGATCGCCTACCTCCGGAAGAAGGGATACCGGGTCGTCCTGGGCGAGTGCACGCGGAAGCTCACGAGGCGGGGCCTCGTCTCCGCCTCGGACGAGATGCGGGCCAAGGAGCTTATGGACGCGTTCCGCGACGACCGCGTGGACGCCGTGATCTGCTCTCGCGGCGGGTACGGCACGATGCGCATCCTGCCCCTCCTCGACTACGACGTGGTGCGGGACCACCCGAAGATCTTCATGGGCTACTCGGACATCACCACGCTCCACGTCAACTTCCACCAGAAGGCGGGACTCGTCACGTTCCACGGTCCTGGCGTGGAGTCCGTCGGCGCGGACGAGCCCGATTCGGAGAAGGGGAAGCCCGATCCCTCCAAGCTGGAGAAGGCCCTCAAGCTCCTGTCCACCTCGGAGCCCTGGGGCGAGATCCGCAACCCCGGCGAGGGCATGCTCCTGCGGACGGTCCGCGGCGGGAAGGCGAGCGGGCTCACGATCGGCGGGAACCTCTCCATGATGACCCACACGCTCGGATCCCCGTTCGAGGTGGACACGAAGGACCGCGTCCTGTTCTTCGAGGACGTGCACATCTCCGAGTACTACGTGGAGTACGAGCTGACCGCGTTCGAGCTCGCGGGGAAGCTCCGGGACGCGAAGGGCATCGCCGTGGGCCAGTTCTCCAAGTTCGCGAAGCGCGAGGAGGCGCAGCCCAGCCTGGAGGAGGTCCTGGCGGACCACCTGGAGCGCGTGCCCGTGCCGTCCTTCACGGGACTCTGCGTGGGCCACGGGAAGTGGAACCACCCGGTCCCCGTGGGCGTGCGCGCGACCGTGGACGCGGACCGTCCCGCCCTGACGATCACGGAGTCCGCCCTCGACTGACCGCGCGGCCTCCGTCGGACGTCGACGCGGACGCGACGTGCTGAAACCTTTATCTGGAGAGCCCGGCATGCGCGCGCCCGTGAGAGCGGCCGTCGTCGGACTGGGATACGTCGGCGTGCCCGTCGCCGCCTCGGTCGCCGCTACGGGCGTCCGCGTCGTGGGCGTCGACATCGACCCGAAGAAGGTCGACGCGATCAACCGAGGCCGGAATCCCCTCCGGGGCCGGGAGCCCGGGCTCGCGGACCTCCTCCGCGCCCAGGTCGACGCGAAGCGCCTGTCGGCCACCACGGACTATGCCGCGGTCGCGTCCGCGGACGTCGTCGTCGTGGCCGTGGAGACCCCCATCGACCCCGTGACCCACGACCCCGCCTACCGCGCGTTGAAGTCCGCCCTCGCGGGGATCGGCCCCCACCTGAAGACGGGGGCCCTCGTGTCCATCGAGTCCACCCTGGCGCCCGGGACCATGGAACGGATCGTCCGGCCGGCCCTGGAGCGTGCGTCGAAGCGGAAGGTGGGCCACGGCCTCCATCTCGTCCACTGTCCGGAGCGCGTGACCGCGGGGAAGCTCCTCCACAACCTGACGACGCTCCACCGCGTCCTGGGCGCGCCCGACGCCGCCTCGGCGAAGAAGGCCCGGGACTTCTACGCGCGATTCGTGAAGGGCGATCTCCACACGGCGGACTGGACGACCGCGGAGGTCGCGAAGACCGCGGAGAACGCGTACTGGGACGTCCAGATCGCCTTCGCGAACGAGCTCGCGCTCATCTCGGAGGAACTCGGCGTGGACGCCTACCGCGTGCGGGAGCTCGTGAACACGTGCCCGTACCGGGCCATGCTCCTCCCGGGCGCGGGCGTCGGCGGCCACTGCATCCCGAAGGACCCGTGGCTCCTCATCCATCCCGCGATCCACACGAAGCCCGAGCTCATCCCCATGGCCCGCGCGGTGAACGACTACATGCCGCGGCGGATGGCCCAGCTCGTGGACGAGGCCGTCGTGGCCTCGGGCCGCCGGCTCAAGGGGGCTAAGGTCGCCGTCCTCGGGTTCGCGTACCGGGAGGACACGGAGGACACGCGGAACACGCCCGCCATCCCCTTGATCCGCGAACTCCGCCACCGCGGCGCGGACGTGGTCATCCACGACCCCTACGCGCGCACGGAGCGCGGGTACACGATTGTCCGCGACCTGGACGCGGCGGTCCGGGGCGCAGACGCCGTCGCGATCATCACGGCCCACACGGCCTACCGCAGCCTGGACCTGAAGGCCCTCGGCCGCCGCATGCGGCGCCGCGTCCTCGTGGACGGCCGCAACGTGTTCCGCGGACCCGAGGTCCTCGCGGCGCGCTTCGTGTACCGCGGGATCGGCAAGGGCGAGTTCTGAGCGGGCTCACGCGACCTCGACGACCTGGCCGCGACGGTGGGACTCGTTGGCGGCCTCCGCGACGCGCAGGGTCTCCAGGGCGTCCGCGCCGCCCACGAGGGGCGGGCGGTGGTCGCTCACGGCGGCGAGGAAGTCCTCGATCTCGAGCTTGAGCGGCTCCTCCCGGCGGACCTGGATGCGCTGGGAGTGGTGCTCCAGGGGGATCTGGTACAGGTTGGAGGAGTCCAGCGTGCCCAGGGTGCTCGAGCTGACCGTGACGCTCTGCTCCGTGTAGTCCACCTCGACGAAGTTCCGCTGGCAGGTGAGCGAGAGGCGGCGGACCTTCATGGGCGTCAGCCAGTTCACCTCGATGAACCCGTGGACGCCGTTCTCGAACCGCAGGAGAAGGTTCGCGTGGTCCTCGAACCGCTCGTGCACGCGGCGGCCCGAGAGGGCGTACACGGAGCGGACGGGGGAGTCCACGAGGTAGCGGAGGATGTCGATGTCGTGGACGCCGAGGTCCAGGACCACGCCGACGTCGCGGACCCGGGGCGGGAACGAACTCACCCGCCGACCCGCGATCGTGATCAGGTCGCCGTACTCGCCCGCCCCGAGGCCGCGCTTGACCCCGGCCACCCCGGGGTTTGCCCGCTCCCCGTGGCCCCCGG